>ERZ1026986.11-NODE-11-length-122233-cov-42.421492_pt1 | contig 122233 bp, 117 predicted proteins | sample MGYA00519455_ERZ1026986 | MGnify/ENA primary metagenome ERZ1026986 (study PRJEB26926, sample SAMN06164548) | human gut metagenome | biome: ENVO:00009003; feature: ENVO:2100002; material: ENVO:00002003 | host: Homo sapiens | place: USA | collected 2012 ...
TATCTTAATCCATCAGAAGTAGCCGAGTTATTAAACATTGGGCGTACTTCTATATATCGCTATATCCGCAATGGAATAATCAAAGTAATCCGGTTTGAAAGGAAAACGCTTGTTCGCAGAGCTGATATAGAAAATATGACTGACTATCTTTCGAATGAAAACGAGAAGACATCAACAAAAGAGAAAGCCCCTATCACCGACTTCTACACCACTGCAGAAGTCAAAGAGAAATACCATGTAAACGAGTCATGGATATTTGCGGTAGCCAAGAAGAACAACATCCCTCGCACTTTCAATCGTGGCAAAACTTACTGGAGCAAGAAACATATAGACGCTTATTTTGCCAAGAAAGCCCCGAATCCTGACATTACTGAATGGTACAGCACCCAAGAAATGCAGGAGAAATTCGGCATGACTTTATCCGCCATCTACTGTTTCGTTTCCAAGAATGCCATTCCGAAGAAGAAAGAGGGAATCATGGTGTACTATTCCAAGAAACATGTGGATATAGCAAAAGGTATAGCTGCACCCGAAGAACCGCAATATTATACGGTAGCCGAAGCGATAGAGAAGTTCAACCTAACCCGTGACCAACTCTATCATTACGCAAAATATCATAATATCTCAAAGGTCAAGAAAGGCAAATACACGCTTATCTCCAAGCCAGAACTGGATAAGTTGCTTGCAGCACCGAAGATTGAATAAGTTATTTATCGGTGAATGTACCCACTATCGAATCACCATATTCCTTTGCACCAAACAAATGTAAAACTCTAAATATTAAACAGTATGACACACACGTGTACAAAAGTAACAGTTCGTCAGAGAGCGATTCGGAATAATCGCATCTCCTTGTATCTGGATTATTATCCGGCAGTTCGTAACCCCGAAACGATGCAGATGAGCCGCAGGGAATATCTCGGTATTTACATCTATGCCCATCCGAAGAACGAAATGGAACGGGAGTTCAACAACGATATGTTGAATAAGGCAGAAGCTATCCGCTGTATCAGAGTGCAATCGCTCATCAATGAAGAATTTGGCTTCTTGGATAAGACCAAACAGAAAGCCGACTTTCTCGCCTACTTCAAAAAGATGTGCCAAAGCAAAGACCAGAAATGGATGTTTGTCTATCAGCATTTCTACAACTTCGTTAAAGGGCAATGTACCTTCGGCGAAGTGAATGTGGATTTATGTAAGAAGTTCCGTGAGTACCTGTTGAATGCCAAGCAGCTCAAACACAGCAATCGTCCCATATCTCTCAATTCGGCATCCGGCTACTACTCCACTTTCAGAGGATTGTTGAAGATTGCCTATCGGGACAAATGGTTTCGGGAGAACATCAACGATTACCTTGATAAGATTGAGCCACAAGATGTAAAGAAAGAGTATCTGACATTGGACGAAGTGAAACAACTTGCCGCCACTCCTTGCGACATCCCCGTTCTGAAAGCCGCCTCATTGTTTGCTTGTCTGACAGGTTTACGCATCAGTGATATTCTAAACCTGCAATGGGAGGACTTTACTATCGCTCCCGACCAAGGTTATTGCTTGCGTATCAGAACACAGAAAACCCAAACGGAAGCGACACTCCCCATCAGTTATGAAGCCTACGAACTATGCGGTACGCCCGGAACAGGCAAAGTATTCAAAGACTTGAAACGGAGTATGATTAATTATCCGCTGAAAAGCTGGCTCAAAAAAGCAGGAATAACGAAACCGATAACCTTCCACGGATTCAGACATTCGTATGCGGTCATACAAATATCCTTGGGTACAGATATTTACACGGTCTCAAAAATGCTGACGCATAAGAATATATCCACAACTCAAATATATGCTGACCTCGTAAATGCCAAGAAGCGAGAAACAGCCAATAAAATATCACTCAAATAAACTGCAAGCCTCAACATAGCCAAATTTATTTGAGTTATGTTGAGGCGCAGTGTTTATAATGAACGAAGTTCAAAATAATTGCAACTATGAAACGAGGAATCATAACAAACAACGGACAAGGCATTCATATCTCTGATGGTGAAATATGGATGACCTCTTGGGAAATAACAGACTTGTTTTATACAACGGCAGGAGCTATCCATGCAGCAATCAAGAGAATTCTGAAAGCTAATGTTTTAAAGAGCCACGAAGTTTGCAAGTACATCAAATTGGAGAATGGGAACAATGCCGATATGTATAATCTCGATATGATTATAAACCTATCCTATCAGATTGACACTGGGCATTCCGCTGCATTTAGGAAATGGCTAATAAACAAAGTCGCTCGTAAACAAGATTACAACATCCTGTTATATCTCAACAATGAGACAAACCGTACATTGTATTGCTAATAAGCTATTTCTATACCTTATTGATTATCTGCATTGTTTACCCAAAATGATGCAGATAATTTTTGTTTTTGAGATACACAAGCCTATTTACCCAACTATTTTCATCCAAAAGCAAGAAATTTACAATACACTTATTATCAGCAATGTAACATGGTGAAAAGCGATGAAATATATCGTCAAAAGCCCATAAACAAGCAAAACTATGGATTTTCTCAAAAATTAATCCTATATATTTGCACACAAACGATTAATACATCTCACTATGGAACAGAGAAAGATAGAACATATAACATTGCATCTGATTGTTTTTGGTACAATCGCAATCATTGGTGTTTTAGCCCGCCAGACCGTACTACACTATGGTTGGGACGAGTTCAGCAGCTACCTTATTTTGGTGGTATGCTCCATTATTATGGGGGCAATCTATCTCAATCTGCAAATGGTATTCAGGCAACTTCTTTCTCCCACAATAGAAAAATGCTTTATGAGATTTGAGTGCTATCGCAACAAGGCTGTAATCGTAGAAGTTCCAGCAGTAAACTCGGAACTTGCTGAAAGTGCTATAAATTCAGAACCTATCATTGCTGAGCCTGAACCCGAAATTAAAATCGAAACTACATCTGACATAACAGAAAAAGTTTCTACTCCATTATGTTCCGAACTCAACGAAGATGTGGCAGAACTTCCAAATGAAGAAGCCACACCTTCTACTATCAACAATACTTTTATAGAAGAATCCAACCAACCATCAGAATATGAGATACTCCGTGCCAATGCTATGGCTGAGAAAGAACACGCCTCACAAGAAAAACTCAATAAGGTTATCGCATACACGAAACAAACTTTGGTTTCCTATCTTGATGAAACTGCGCTTAATCGCTTGTGTGGATATATAACAGAATATTACCTGTCAGATGCCTTACCTAAAATCGAACCGATAAAGATTGATTCTCAGCTAAAGACTATTGACATCATGCACTTTGGATGGAATATCGGTAAGGCATTCGGCAAACCTCGCTTACAGACCGCCACGTTTATAAAGATAGTATTTGCTCACACCCTCCGTGATTCGGAAATATCTACTATTGAACGTAAAATGTCGCATACAGAATCAGAATGCAAGATTAAATTAGATAGAAAAATTGCATAACGCAATACCATTAGGCATTGTCCATTGCATCCCAGTAGTCCATATCCATTTTCATGACTTTAAGGACTTTCTCTGTTTGCAATCCCAAGCCATAGTCATAAATATATTCTGTTAATTGCTGACCATTTATCAGGATAATAGTTGGTGAACCGTTAAGGTTTTCCACATATTCCATCGCACCTTTAGAATAATCAGAGGTGGTGATGAATACACCTTTCTTGGATGGTGTTCCTGCAACAGCTCCTACAAAGCTCTGAACCTCATGACGCTGAACATTATTATCTAAAGCATATCGCTTTGCCTGTATGGATATATGATTAAATCCTAAAATATCTTCTTTAATGATACCATCTATACCACCATCATTAGATAGTTTCGTTACAACACCTGAGTTTTTGACCTCGCCACCATACCCCATTGCTTGAAGTAATTTCACAACTAACCGTTCAAATTCTTGTGGCTTTTTACTTAATATAGTTGTCAGAATTTGAGATTGCACATTCTGCTTTATCCTATCATAAGAATCAGCTAATTCTTCTTCCGGTGTACGTTCATCATCATTTCCCAAATGGGAAGAAGTGTTGTTAGCATCCTTATTTTTAGAACTTTTCTTCGGAGTTTTCGCATTCACTGTTACTTTGATGAACTCATTTATTTGTTTCTCCGTGCATGAAGAAAGCATAGACAGTCCCTTTTCGCTGATTTTATAATCACCTCTTTGGGGCTTTTCTACAAGACCTGCAATAAAAAGATACGATAAAGCCCACGAAATACGGTCTAAGAATATTTCGCCATTACCAGAAGGATACCAAGCATTCATTTCCTCATCGGTCAATCCAAAATGCTTAGCCAAAGGAATGCGTAAATCTTTAGCTCTCATAACTATCCCGGCACTTAATTCTTTCAATGCCTGTATCCGTATTTCTTCAAATTGCGGTATCATAAACGACAAATTTGTTTTATAGCTTCAATAACCACTAGTATTTCATGACACAAAGGTACTTAAATTACTCGTAATCATCACTTATTACCATCAAAAAGTTATTCATCAGTTATATTTTGGTGAATGATTCCACCATTGAAACACCTGTTTCCTTTGCCGTCGAACAATTAAAAACGATTGGCGTATGCAAAAAGAAACAGTAACATTTGATAAGCTGCCCGAAGCGGTAGGTTATCTGACCGAACAGGTCATCGAGTTGAAAAAGATGGTAGCGGAACTCCAGCCACAGCCATCTGACAAACATGTGTTGGTAGAAATAGAGGATGCTTGCCGTATCATCCGAAAAGCCAAGCCTACCATTTATACATTGGTACGCAAAGGACTGCTTCCTGCCTATAAGAAAGGTAAGAAACTCTATTTTTACGAAGACGAGCTTCTGGCTTGGATTGAGAACGGACGAAGAAATAGTGTGGAACAGACTTATGAGGAAATGCTTGCCAATATGCAAGGTGGTGTCCGCCATAAGCCTAAATCGTCAATGAAACTTTAATGTTTGTGGTTATGGATACATATTCTATTAATCCGACATCCATTATTGATGAAGCGGTTGATTTAAGTATGCGATTGGCTGGCACTGATTTTCCTGTCAGCATATTCCCGACAAAAATCCAACGCATCATCAGTGAGGTTCACGAATGCCATAACTACCCGACTGACTACATTGCCTCTGCAATTCTTACAGCGATTGCAGTTGGCATCGGCAACACGCATCTTGCCCAAATCAAGCAAGGCTGGATAGAAAGTCCTATTCTGTATATGGCATTGATTGGAAGACCGGGAGCAAACAAAAGCCATCCGCTCAGTTTTGCTATGAAACCGTTTCTTGATTATGACTACCAGCAGAATCAAGTCTTTGAAAAGGCTCTTGCCAAGTATGATGAGCTGATGAGTATGAGCCGCAAAGAACGAGCGGAAAGCGGTGAAGAACAATTTCCTCAGGAGCCAGTTCGTAAACGCTTCTTAATTTCGGATGTAACGCCTGAAGGTTTGAGCCTTATCCATGCGCAAAACAAACGTGGTTTATGCTTGTGGGCTGACGAGTTATCCGCTTGGTTCAAGAACTTCAACCGTTATAACAACGGTTCGGAAGAACAGTTCTGGCTGTCGGTGTTCAGTGCCAAGACCACTATATCCGACCGCAAGAATGCCAAGAGTTCCATCTTCATCAAGCGACCGTATATCTCAGTTATTGGTACTATTCAAAAGAAGATTCTCAGTGAGTTGGCTAAAGGTGAACGTTCCAGTAACGGATTCATCGACCGCATTCTGTTTGTGATGCCCAATCTGCAACAGAAGGCTCGTTGGAATGACAAGGAACTACCGGAGAACATCGAACAAGAATGGAATGCCATTATTGACAAACTGATACAACAAGAGTATGCCCTCAATGAGTTTGGAGAGATAGAACCGCAGATTCTTCTTTTCACGGAGGATGCCAAGAGACGGCTTTACGAATGGCAGCACCACTTCTCAGAATTGTGCGACCAAGAGACAAATGACACCATTGTGAGTATCTATTGCAAGCTGGAGATATACATCATCCGTTTCTGCCTGATTATCCAATTAGCACGATGGACTTGCGGAGAGTGTGGTAAAACATATATCGACCTGTTGACGGTAGAACGAGCCATTAAACTGACGGAGTATTTCAAGGAATCCGCATTGAGCGTTCAAAATATACTCAATGAGAACATGCTCAACAGCCAACAACAGGCGATAGTCAATCTACTTCCTCCATCCTTTACAACTGCCCAAGCTATACAGATAGCCGAGCAAAATGGAATGAAGGAACGCACATTTCAACGCTTTCTCAATGATAACATCGGAACATTGTTCCGCAAAGAGAAGCATGGAGAATACTCAAAGATTAACCCGTGACATTTTTGTCAGTTTTGACACTTTCCAAACGAAAACGACAATAACGACAAAAGTGACACACCAAAAAGAAACATACAATGAGTACACATAGATTCATATTAGAACCCTACAAAGGTGTCAGCACTCGGCATACTTGTCCGAACTGCCACCGTCAAAGATGCTTTTCAAAGTACATCGATACGGAGAAGCAAATCAAGTTCCCAGAATACGTGGGGCGTTGTGACCATGAGCAGAAATGTGGTTATCACTTCACGCCTCGTGATTACTTTGAGCAGAACCCGTCTGAGAAAGAAAAGTTCGCAGAGAATAGTTTCAGGAGCTATGCCCCTATTAAGGAAGCAAAACCCATAGCCACTTCCTACATTGATTTGGATATAGTCAATCAATCATTGCGTGGCTATCCTGCAAACAAGTTGTTTCAATTTCTATCGGCTCAGTTCGGAGAAACAGAAACATTAAAGCTCATGAAGAGATACAAGGTTGGTACATCCAAGTATTGGGACGGTGCAACTGTATTCTGGCAGACGGATAACCAAAATAAAGTCCGCACGGGTAAGATAATGCTTTACAATTCCGAAACTGGCAAGCGGATAAAAGAGCCATACAATCATGTCACATGGGTACACTCCGTACTGCACAAGGGCGATTATAATCTGAAGCAATGCTTCTTCGGTGAGCATTTGCTTCCTGAAGACAAAAGCCGTCCTGTTGCACTGGTCGAAAGTGAGAAAACGACACTCATTGCTTCCTACTATCTACCGCAATTCCTATGGATAGCATCCGGTGGAAAGAACGGTTGCTTCAATACCAACAGCCTATCTGCTTTGGCAGGAAGAAGCGTTGTGTTATTCCCCGATTTGGGAGCAACCGACTATTGGCAGAGCAAAATCGGGCTAATGAAAAGCTACGGAATTGAGGTACAGATGTTCGATTACCTGGAAGCCAACGCCACCGAAAACGAGCGGATAGAAGGATACGACATAGCCGATTATCTGCTCAAAGTGAAGCCCGACGAAGCCATCCTTCAACAGATGATTAAGAGAAATTCTGTCTTAAAAACACTGATAGAAACATTCGATTTGAAGCTCATCAGTGTACAACAAGACACTCCTCAACCGAAGGCTTCACCGCCCAAGAAACGAGGATTCAGACTTTGAATACAGGGAGAGAGATCGAGACTTTTTTACTGTAGCAAGTTAATGTCAGTGTATTACATTTCCCGACCACTTGCCCCTCAAAAAGTCAGAGGAGGCGGCTCCCGATGGTCACAAATTATTCACTAAGAACAAATTCAAATGGAAAAGAAATATACAATAACACTTCGTCTGTCATATCAGCAACACGCATGGCTTGGTGCGCTTTGCAGACGGAGCAAGCAGACTCAAAGCGAAGTCATACGTTCTCTCATTGAGAACGGTTCGGTACGTGAACGAATCACGCAAGAGCATATCCACATCATCCGTCAACTGATTGGTGAAAGTACCAATCTTAACCAGTTGGCAAGACAAGCGAACACCTACGGTTTCTTTGCCGTTGCGGATAGATGCGAGGAAATGGCTCAGCATATTAATCAACTTATAAAACGACTGAAAGATGATAGGTAAACAGACTAAAGGAACGTCATTCGGTGGTTGCGTCCGCTATGTCCTCAAAGAGGAGAAATCCAAACTATTGGAAGCGGTAGGAGTAGAAGGTACACCCGAACAGATGGCAGAGCAATTTGAGTTACAATCGCTACTCAACGACAAGGTAAAGAATATTGTCGGCCACACCTCGCTTAACTTCTCACCAGAAGATAGTGTAAGACTAAAGTCCGATGATGCCTTAATGCTGAGCATAACGCACGACTATATGAAACTGATGGGTATTGAGAATACGCAATACATCATTGCCCGGCATATCGACCGTGAGCATCCGCATTGCCATATCGTTTTCAACCGAGTGGATAATGACGGCAAGACGATTAGCGACAAGAATGACTTCCGTAGGAATGAGAGAGTCTGCAAAATGCTGACCGCCAAATATCGCTTGCACTTTGCTAATGGTAAAGACCATATCAAAGAGGAACGCTTGCGCCCCTACGATAAGGCAAAGCATGAGATATACAAAGCGTTGAAAGAAGAACTGCCCAAAGCTCATAGTTGGGATGATTTGAAAAATGCACTCGCAGACCGAGACATTGATATGAAATTCAAGGTCAGCCGAACTACACGGGAAATACAGGGTGTAAAATTTGAGTACAACGGCTTTTCTTTCTCCGGATCTAAAATTAGCCGAGAGTTCAGCTACTTGAATATCGACAACCGACTGGAAGAGAATGCTTGTGCATCCTTGTTTGAATCACCCAAACAAGAGCCCAAACAGCAAAAAGAAGAAGTACAGCAAAGCGTTTCCTATTCCGATGATGGCTTCGGCATCAGTCTCGGTTTGCTAAACGGCAGCTCATCCTACGATGCCACTGCCGCAGAAGAAGCCGAGTTCAATCGCCTGATGAAAAAGAAAAAGGCTAAGCGCAAGCGAGGCTTCCATTTATAATTCTCTATTTATTAATTTTTAAAACCCAATTATTTATGGAACAAAAAGATTTAATTCTTGATTTCAATCTCTACTTGTGTGAGAAGTTTGGCTACAGAGAAAGCTGTAGCGTGATGCAAAATGCCAACGGCTTTTGTGTGGACATCCGTGAACGTGACTTAGACTGCTACATCCGCTTCTGGGAGTATAGCTGTGGAAGAGGCAACTTTCCCGACTGGTCTATCATCATTGTGCGCAGCAACTTCAAGAAGAACCAAGAAGAAAGCCTGAAAGACTTGGCTCGCTTCTTCAAGGAGTACATGCCACGCTACGGTTACAAATACCTCTGCACCGAAGATGATGACTACAAGTATTATCAGACACTTGGTTTAAAGTGTATAATGGACGGTTTTTGTTCCAATTATGCGCTTGCACTGAAGGATTTGAATGTCTGAGACATGGTTTAGAGTTAAGGAGGGGATTTTTCCTCTCCTTTTCTTATATACCGATAAATCAGAATTTACCGATACTTGACCGTTCATATAATTACAGGTCGTAATCTAAAAGCATTTTCATCTACTTCCATTTGATACAACCTAATTTGCGGATTTAGTTCCTTGCGAACATATTGGATTATTTTTTCTTTCTCAGTTTGTTCTATATTGACACCAAAATAGATAGACTCAAAGCATTCGCCTTTCAGTAGCATATAGTGGCGTATCTCACGCCAATCCCATATTTCCTTTGTCAGCTTTGCCTGTTGAGGAGTAAATGCTGCATATATTGGACTTGGTTTTGGTATGACTAATCTAACCTCCTGCTCATATTCCCATTCCTTTGCTTTTGTCCGCCATTGATAACTGAATAAATCTTTTGTGGTATGATATGCGTTAGGACGCTCTATTATATCCTGATATTGAACTTCAAGAACAAGCGGTTCAAGATATATTGTACCAAACATTGGTGGAACAGATTCCAACACTTTGTCTATGTCAAGTCCTATACAAATACCTTTATGGTTATAACAATAATGGCTCCACATGAGTAATGAATCATTGATTTTTGATAAACTACATAGCCATGTATCATTACGCAAATTGAGTGCATCGTTTTCTTCTTTCTCTATCCACCATTCCTTAGGTATCCATCCTTGGAGTTTAGTATTAGGTACATTTGAGTAGTCAATTAGTTTTGGATGACAATCGAAAGGATCGTTCAGTTGAGACGCATTAGTAAATTGGAGATTCTGGTTTCCAATCATGCACTTTGCGCCAACTATATCTAAATATTTGTAGAGTATGCGAGGCATTTTTATTCTATTGTTATTTGTCCATTCATTAAAAGTGGTAAAAGTTCGTCACGCTGCTTGATAAGATTTGAGATTTCCTCTTGCAACTTCACTATCTGCTTAAAGATTGGTGATATAAGTTCCTCAAATTTATCCGCAATATCTTTATTATCAGGTATGGCGATTGTGCTTTGTTGTAAATGGTCTTGCGTAATATGTCCCATCGTTGTTTTCCTTGCTTCTGCCATTTTCTTGAATACATCGACATAATCCAAAAGTTGAAAATAGTAGAATGACTTCGGGAAATCATTTGCAGATGTAACCTTAAAGATGTGCTGATTAAGTCCTCCAAGCCCATAAGCCCAGAGCATAACTTCCAGTGATGCCGACCATGAAAATAGCACGTCACCATTATACACCTTTACTGATTCTGGTATATTTGACGTTACCTCTTCAGTGTCAACAGAAATTCCATCGTGCATTTCTCGTATCTTGATGACAGGTAATGGCACTTCATCATCCTTTGGTCTGAATTTCTGACAAGCCAAACCATTTGTAAAAACAGCAATTTCAAAGAGGTTCCCACAATGCCAGCCAACAGGAATGTTGCGTTTCAGCTTATCATTCCAAAGCATTTCACCCCCACTTGATTTATACGGCTTGCCCTCCTCGTTGGGAAAATCAAACTGCACAAACCAGTAGTCATATAGCTGTTTTGCCATCGCCTCTAAATTCTGATTTAGCAGTCTCTTATATTATATATAAGGACGTAAATATCAGAATTATGAAAGAAAACATCATTCAGGCGATAGTTGCGAAGATGCAGCGTGACTTAGATTGCCGACAAATGGCGCAGCTTAAAGCTGTGCTTACATCAGAACTGCATAACGTTGAGATTATCGAAAAAGAGGAGTGTGTGTACCAGCAAACACAAGAAAACGAACAGTTTCTTAACTCTTTTATATCAGCAAAGAAAATAGAGGGGTGTTCGGATAAGACATTGGCGTACTACCGTAATACCATTGAACGGCTATTAGTTACACTTTCAATGGCTATCTGTCATATTACCACATCCGACATTCGTACTTATCTATCCAATTATCAAGAAGAACATCAATCCAGTAAAGTTACCATTGACAATATGCGACGCATCTTTTCCAGTTTCTTTGCATGGTTAGAAGATGAAGACTACATCGCCAAAAGTCCGGTCAGACGTATCCACAAGGTTAAAACTGATTCACTTGTAAAAGAGGTACTTTCTGACGAACAGTTGGAGCAACTTCGAGATAGTTGTACTAACAAACGAGACCTTGCTATTATAGACTTTCTTTCATCTACAGGCATTCGTGTAGGTGAATTAGTAAAACTGAACCGTGAAGATATAGACTTTCACGAACGACAGTGTGTGGTATTCGGAAAGGGAAATAAGGAACGTGTTGTTTACTTCAATGCCCGAACCAAACTGCATTTGCAACAATACCTCAATGGGCGTACTGACGACAATCCTGCTTTATTCGTCTCACTCCATTCTCCTCACACACGCCTTACAATCAGTGGTGTAGAAGTGAGAATCCGAAAATTAGGACACACACTTTCTATGCCCAAAGTCCATCCTCACAAATTCCGTCGTACCCTTGCAACAATGGCTATCGACAAAGGTATGCCCATTGAACAGGTACAACGTTTACTTGGTCATGTACGCATTGATACTACACTGCATTATGCCATTGTGAACCAAAATAATGTAAAATTGGCTCATAAGAAATACTTGGGATAAGTAATTGCGCAAGATTCTGCCCGAAAATGCGTAACTTTGCATCCAAAACAGGATGTATATGACTAAGTTATCATCAATCGCAGATTATGTAACCGACAAAATCAGTAGTAACGATATTGCCTTACGCAAATATGTTACTACAGACTGCATATTACAAAACAAAAAAGGACGGGAAATTGCAACCAATCTTCCGCCACAGTCTTGTTGTCTCACTCGCTATCAACGTGGCGATGTATTAATAGCAAATATCAGACCATATCTCAAAAAGGTTTGGTTTGCAGATATAGATGGTGGAACCTCTTCTGATGTGTTGGTTTTTAGAGCTAAAGAGGGACATTCACCAAGTTTTCTTTATGCCGTACTACTTCAAGATTCTTTTTTTGACTATGTAATGCAAGGAGCCAAAGGAAGTAAAATGCCTCGTGGAGATAAAGAGCAAATTCTAAGATACGAAATGCCAACACTTTCTTGTTCGGAGGAAAGCATTGGCACATTTTTCTTGAATCTTGACCAAAAAATCAGACTCAATGAGCAGATAAATCAGAATTTACCAACACTTGACCATTCAGCAGAAGTGGGAGAAGTTCGTCTCGCTGCTTAATCAAAGTATCAATCTCTTCACCTAAAAGCATTTGTCTATCAAACATAGGTGAGCAAATCTTGTCAAAAGCACTTATAACCTCTTTTGCGGGAATAACAATTGGTAGGTTGTATAGATCTTCTTTAGTAATAGAGCCAAATGTTGTACCAGCAGCATTCCTTTGATCAAATGCAATTCTCAAATCATTGAGTATATAATACAAGTGCGTTGTAGAACCTATTTTTGAATTAAGTGCTGATAAACCTCGTCCAATACAGCAGTCATTGTTTGCTATATTAACGGCGCCAACAGGTGCTCGCACACTCATTAGTATGTCACCTTTCTTTGCAAATCGAGATGGTGCCGTTGTATATTGTCTGACTGATGGGAATCTCATCCCAAAATCTGTACTTCCTTGATAAAAGAGCACCCCTTCCCCTATTTCATTGTAACTGGTACCGTCTGGTGATTGCCCCATTGTTATATTGGCGATGTCTATAAGTGTGCCATTATTCCATCCTATTGGTATATTTCGTTTCAGTTTTTCATTCCAAACCATATTCCCTCCACTTGATTTATAAGGCTTACCCTCCTCATTCGGAAAGTCAAACTGCACAAACCAGTAATCGTAGAGTTGTTTCGCCATTGCCTCTAAATTCTGATTTATCTGACGATTAAGTTCTATTTTGCTGTCAATAGAACGTAATAACTTACCGATGCGTTTTTGTTCTGATAATTCGGGAATCCACACTGTGCAATCCTTGATTTTATCAGGTGATGTGTGGCGAATTTTAGTCTGTTGGGCAGCGGCACTTAATTGCTGTTTTACGAGTGCAGAGGATATAAGATAAAAAGCAAAGTTCTTGTCTAACAAGTCCTCTTTGCAAACAATCTTTGCCACATCTTGACTTTGGATATATTTACCACTTTCGGGAATAATGGCAGTAGAACCAAGCAATCCTATTGCTTGTTCGGTCAAAGGAGTGATAATATCTCCCTCCTCCATTAGAAATTCAGATCTAAAGTCACCAACATAATAAAGATTGTCTTTGGACTTATTCTCCTTAAAGCAGTTATTTTGATAGTCAAAGTTACCACAAGTCAGGCGAATATACTCCCCCTCAGTGGCGTAAAACTCGCCACTGAGACTTGCTCCTCTTGTAACATTGAGGATTTCTCCCAATTTATATCTTGTCAATTTCATTGCAATCTATTTTGGCTTTTAAGATACACTTTGATTTGTTCTTCAAGAGATTTCAAAATAAGTTCTCGTCTATTCTTTTCCATTTCTTTCTGTTCCGTAGTGGCATAACGGTTTTCTTCTACATCCTTTTTATGAAGAGCAATTATGTATTCAATCCCATCATGCAAATCCTTTTCTGATATAACCTGATTTTTTGCTCCAAATAAATCATCAAGAGCAATATTTGTCAATTGCGCACAACTACCTGATTTTAGGAGCATAGTAGTTATATATTCATTTACTTTATCGTAATCAATCATTCAAATAAATATTATATTCGTATACTATAACTACTCATTCAACATTCCTCTAACTTGTTTATCGAAGTCAGAGTCTATCCGTTGGGTTTTATTAAAAATATCGTACTCGCTTTCCGCTTTTGCCTTAGCCTGTGATGCGGAGACACGCCCTTTATCCGGCAAAATCTGATAGCGACGAAATGTAAGGAACTCATTGACACTCCCCGAAAACTGCGACATATTGAACGTATTCTCACGCTCGATAAGGTCTTCTATATAATCAAAGAAACCTGTTACAGCACGCTCCAACTGGCGGATTTCCTTTTCCTGCAAATAGTTCTTGGCTATTGATACATCAGACTTCAATATACGTCCATCGGGAGTATTCTTCCATGTGGTCAAACCCATGTGTTCTTTGCGATGGTCTGCCTTTGTGTAGATAATTTCGGCAGCTGTCTGTCCTGTAATGGCATAATGAAAACGGTTCTGTATCATAGCATAGAAATCACGTGTTGTGGGCGAGTTCTTGTCATAGTCAACACTACATTCTGCATATATATCGGTAATCTGTTGCCAAATACGCCGTTCACTGGCACGGATGGAGCGTACTCTTTCCAGTAATTCACGGAAATAGTCTTTCCCGAATACAGCCGTGCCTTGCTTCAAACGCTCATCGTCAAGTACAAATCCTTTCTTGATGTACTCATTGAGAATCTTGGTTGCCCATTGGCGGAACTTGGTTGCTTTAGGCGAAGAAACACGATAACCCACTGCAATAATCATATCCAAATTATAGAAGTCAACCAGTTCTTCAACCTCCCCTCTGATACCTCTATTTACGACGGTTGCAATTTTTGCAACTGTCGTGTCTTGCTGAAGTTCATCTTCTTTAAAAATATTGGATATGTGGCGACTAATACCGGATTTATCAATACCGAAAAGCTCTGCCATAGCCTTTTGCGTACACCAAATGGTTTCGTCTTTGATAACGACTTGCACCTTCCCTTGTTCATCTGGCAGGCTGTATAATAAAAACTGTATCTCGTTACTCATTGTTGCCTACATTTGCGTTGAACTGCAAAGCATCCAACTGTTTCATTATTTCCTCTTCCAAACGATGGCTCTCTGCAAATTGCTCGGAAAGGATTTGCTTGTAGTCCGCCATTCGGAAATTAAACTCTTCTTCCGTTATATCTACATAATCAATCTTGATGTCGAAATATTGCCCAGCAGAAAGAGAATATCCCTTTTCCTTTATCTCATCGTAAGAGACAGCCACAGAGAAATCTTCCACCGCCTCCTTTCGCTGGAATGTGCCGACAATCTTTTCTATCTCTTCATCGTTCAGACGCACCTTTTTCAATCCGTTAGCATCTTTGTATTCCTCGCCCAATTTGCTGGCATCAATCAAGATTACTTTGTCGGCAGTTGCAGACTTGTCAAAGAACAGCACACTGACATTTGTACCTGTATTGGCAAACACGTTGCTTGGCATAGAAACACAGCCAAATACCACTTTGTCATCTACAATTTTATGAAGAATTTTGTTCTCAATGCCACTTTTGGCCGTGATAAAACCTGTCGGAATGACAATTGCACCCTTGCCTGTCTTTTTCAGTGAATTGATAACGTGCTGAATGAAACAGGTATATATAGCCATTGACTCTTTCTTTTTGGCGGGTACATTTGGGACTCCAGCCCAAAAACGGGCTGGCATGGCGGCTATTTTCTCGCGAGTGTCCGAGAAGTCCATCTTGAAAGGAGGATTGCTCACCACGAAATCAAACTGGCGCAACTGCTGCCCGTCATCACTTTTATGATAAGGGCTTACAAGCGTGTCACCTTGAATAGCATTATCAAGCGAAGACACAAGTCCGTTAAGCAGCAGATTAAGTTTCAACATTTTGTTGCTTCGCTGGGAAATATCTTGCGAAAAGATGGTACAGCGTTCTTCTCCTATTTGATGACTAAGTGCCATCAGAAGCGTACCTGTTCCTGCCGAGGGGTCATAACATTCCATGCTATGCAAATCAACATTATCCCCCACTAACAGACGAGCCATAATCGTTGCTATGGCATGAGGCGTATAATACTCCGCATATTTTCCACCTCCAGCGGTATTATAATCCTTAATCAAATACTCAAAGATGCTGGAGAAGAAATCGTAATTCTGTGCAAACGCTTCTTCAAAGGAGAAATTCACGAGTTTATCCACCAGAGCACGGGCGAATGGCGCACGTTGTGCCGAATCGGTCACAAACGGCGTCAATGCCTCGAACAATGGAATCTTCGTGTTGGCTGTGGTCTGCGTGGAAAATATATCTGCATTTTGTTCCGCTATATCTGTCATAGTGGAATCGAAGATAGTATCAAAATCCCCTTTTCCCTGTTGATTCCAAAGATTGGCTATCAGATGATAAGGTTCAAGCATCGGAACATCTGGAGAGATGGCACTCAGAATAAGCATACGTTCATCATCAGAAAGATTCTCGTATGCCGTTTCCCATTTTACATTCCCGGTCAGTTTCTTTGCTATTTCACTTTTCGCATTTTTCAGTTCATAACCGAATTTGTCATTCAGGAATTTATAGAGAAATACCTGAGTGATAATCTTATATTCGTTACCATCGTTTCCCATACCGTATGATTGGCAGGTGGCTTTAAGTCCGTCGATGAGCCTTAATGTTTTTTCTTTAATATCTGACATAATCTTTATGCAATGCCGTAAGTGGCGCTATATTGGTTGATATACTGTTGTGAAATACGTGTCTGAATAAATTTGTAATCCTCCATTTCGGGCTTTATTTGTGGGAAATGGAACAGACATCCATTGATAAGAGCCATCACCGTGCGTCCGAAATAAGCATCCTTTTTCAGAATGTCGTTACGATCATACACTTTGGCATCCACATCCTCTTTTATAATATTGAGAATGGCAGCAATCTCTTCGTCAAGGAAAGAGAACATAGGCTTCTGTCCCTTATCTTCCCTCTGCTTATTCACTTCACGAATACGCTTGTGTACACGAGCAAATTTTTCATCGCCCTTGTACTTTTTCAACAAGACATTATTGCGTTTTTGTAAGTCTTGCAGACGACCGATGATTTCATCCAAAGCCTGTGTTTCTTCGTTGAACTTGGCTATCGTGTCAATCACAAAACCGTGTTCCTTGAAGCGTTCCATAAAGGCTTCACGTAACGAGATAAACTCCGGATCGTCTTGGTCGAAGTTCTGGGTAAATGAAGAAATGGTACGTTGCCATTTCTCTTTCAATTCCACACCACCGGATATAAGGCGCATTTCCTCTTGTCCTATTTTGGAGAAAGTGAACTCTATATCCATCATTGCCTCATTGATTAGAGTTTTCGTTTCCTCATTTGTATTGAAAGCCTCTTTCTGATTGATGATACCAATACGCCTTTGTACTTCTGATAACAGTTGTGGCAGTTTGGTAATTTCAAGTTTAGCGAATTGCCCTTTCATTTCCTCATCGCCAAAAGTACGCACAATATTAGCCATGTTCTTAGCAGCCTCTAACGCCTGCTTCAAGTCAAGCAACACAGCCTTATCTTCTTCCGTTGAAATTTCAGAGGAAAACTCTTCTGCATTGTCATAGGAATAATCAAAAAGAGTCTGACGCACCTGTTTCATTTGCTTCAAAATCTCTTCTTTATCCTCTATGACTTGAGTAAATGTGTCGGTAACAGCTTCTTCACCCGTCTCATCCACGTCATTAAAGCGGTTTAACTCTTGCAAATATGCTTCATTGGTTTCCTTGAAGTTGCGCTTGATATCGGCAAAGTCAATGACAAAACCGTAACGCATACCGGGATAAGGACGGTTTACACGTGTTATGGCTTGAAGCAGATTGTGGTCTTTCAATTTGCGCCCGAAATACAGGCGTTTCAAACGCGGTGCATCAAAACCAGTCAGAAGCATATTGAAGACAATGAGAATATCCACCGTCATATTCTTCTTAAAGTCCTTGACTATTTGCTTCCTCGTTTCTTTGTCATCTGTATCATGAAGAATGATTCCGGCTTTCAGCGGTCTATACTTTGATTTGTAATCCACCTCAGGTTCACCCACGATAAACGAACCATCAGGAAGTTTAATCTTGATGGGCTTCGGTTGGTATTTTTGCCATTCCTCTTGGAATACATCATAAAGTCGTCGAGCCTGCTCGCTAGTTTCGCAGATAACCATACCGCCTAAAGTGTCATCCCCTTGTATTTTTCGGAATTCTTTCAAATCCGTCATGATATAACGAGCCAACTCGTTTACATAACTCGGATGCTCTATGATTTCCGATTTGCGGATGTCTTTCTTCTGTACTAATGTCTCTAGTTTGTCGTACACATCCGAAAGACGTTCCTTATATGATGTTTCAATATCTTCACGAATGATTTTCAGCGTATAACCATCCGCAATGGATTTATCGTAATAATAAGTGTGCAGATAGTTTCCGAACACTTTACAACTGGCACGTTCTTCCTTCAATAGCGGAGTACCTGTAAGTGCAATTTTTATTGCATCAGTGTCCGCATCAAACAGATTGGCAAGGAAACAGCCACCGGGTTTATACCCACGATGTGCTTCGTCAAGAATAAAGATACGTTGAAGGTTGGTAGCATAGTCGTTGATACGTACTTTTTCTTTATCCTCCGCAAAGCGTTGTATATTTACTACCGTTATTTCAGCCTGACCACTTACCCCCTGCTGTGCTTGATTACTACGGAATTGCGCCATCAATTCAGCCCTTGAATTAGCAGTCGATACTACCAATCCACGAGCTTCAAACTCTTGTGTAGCTTGTTCTAACAAATCGAGGCGGTCAACTATGAAATAGAATTTAGCCACCTTGTTCTGTTTAGAATAGAAATCGTTGAGAATAAATGTCAAGTAATAAGACAGGGCCGTTTTTCCACTACCTTGTGTATGCCATACCACACCAGATTTTACACCCTCGGCCAGTTTCTTGCGAATAGCCAATGATGCAAACAATTGTTGGTAACGCATGATATGTTTTTGGTCGGTAGATTCAATCTTTCCATCTACCTCTCGTTCCATTCTAACATATGCTATACCGTATTTAATAATATACAGTAAACGTTCCGGTGAACACATGGAAGTCAGCATCCTATTAGTAGGCGTATTGAAATCGAGATTGGTTTGATATTCTGGGCTTGTATGAATGACTTGACAATTATAATCTGATAATATCTGTTTTTCCGCTGTCTTGTCAATGTCCTTATATGGATAATCACGATGGAAAGGTGCAATCTTTTGTGCAGACAGATTTTCTTCACGGAAACAGTTAAAGGGAGAATATGAGCGTGCTCCAGTACAATAGAAAGCCCCTTGTATGGGTACAATGCCACCAAGTGCATCATATTCCATATTGTTGCTAAATATCATTAACTGCGTGATATTAATGAAACGACGGAACTTCTTATTTGGAAAACGTTCTTTGTTCATTCGTGCGCTCTCCGCCAACATTCCACCCTGATTGTTGGGCTTCTTCACTTCTACAAAGCAAAGTGGCAAGCCATTCACAAACAAAGTAATATCAGGTCGAAACTCATCTTGTCCGTTCTTACAAGTAAATTCGGCTGTGAAATGAAAGGTATTGTTTCCGATATTGTCGAAGTCAATCAACTTTACAGGAGATACGGCTTTCAGACGGTTATAAAACCCACGACCGAGGTCATCATCATTCAGCTCCTTACGAATATCTTTCAAGACTTGAAGATACTCACCCTCATGTTCAGGATTCAGTCTTTTGAACTGCTGCTCAAAAATTGGCAATAGAATATTCGTATCACCGTCATATACAGTGCTATTCTTATCTTCGCTCAACTTACCGAAGTAAGTATATCCTATTCGAGTAAGATGAACCATTGCAGGCATCTGTACCCGTGTAGCCTCCGAGAATTGCTTCATGTCACCTATCCTTTTTGTCGGTTATCAAATCCTTTAAATCCACTTGTAGTATCTCTGCTATCTCTTGTAAGGTCTCCAAATTAGGCTGAATCCGATTACATGCATAGGCATTTACCATACTGAAACTCTTATCAAGTTTCTTCGCCAACCATGTTTGAGAAATACCTTTTTCCAAAAGGACAGCCTTTATTCTATTCAGTTTCATTCTTTAATTTAATTTTGTAGAGCAAATATAGCGAATTATATTCGATAATCGGGATCGTTTTTGTACTTTTGTATCATACGTAGCTCAATTTTGGGCATAAAACTCAAAAAGAACAAATAAGATCATGCATATATTTGACGAATACTTAAATGATGAAAACGTAGATAAACGTGAACGTGCCAAACTTTGGCGAACATCTATTGGTTTACAGGCTGTTGATAATCTCACGGTTTCAGGCTTCCTTATTGAAATGGCACGTAAACATATAGAGGGAGAAATATCAATGGATGAAGTCAATAAAATGATAGAAGAGCATTACGCACAAAAACGACTAAGAAATGACTAAAATGCTCACATACAATATTGTTGCACTTCAGTTATTCGATATCTTCGAATGGCTAAAAGATCAGAATCATCACACTGATATAGTAAAAAGTTACACCGAATAAGTAATAACCCTCATAATAGTTTAGTTTATACTTCAATCGGGATGAATTTGTGCATTCATTGAGTTGACAGACTATCTGTCATCCTGAGCGCAGTCGAAGGATCTCCTCCCTTGCTCTTGCGTCGAGATGCACAAACAGATACCGAGAAAAGTATAAATATTGGTTAGCTCATCTATTCCCGAATAGGTATCTAAAAATTTAAATAAATATCAAAATGAGAATACCGGATGAAATAATTAGACAACTTCACGAAATTAACTGTGAAGATGCTGCCAAACGCTTTGGACTTGATGTCAAAAAACATATGGCTCATTGTTTTAAGCATAATGACCGTATTGCAAGTCTTGGCTTTAGAAATAATCATTGGAAATGCTTTTCATGCGATATAGGTGGAGACGCAATAACTTTTATTCAAGAAAAATTTTCAGTATCTTTCGTTGAGGCTTGTATAATTCTGGCTAATGAATATGGTGTTCACATCCCTTCTGTTGAAAGACGGTCTGCAAAATGGAAAGATTCTGTTATAAATCTACCACAAAGGGAATCAACTAATGACGTTTCACCTCTTTTCGATCGAGAGGTTGCTGAATTTATAATGGAACACACAACCCTGACAAAGGCCGGAATTAATTTTTTACGAAGTCAGAGAAACATTAAAAGTGATGTAATTGAGTTCTCCAAGATTCATTCTATTGATGGCGTGAATAGTTTAAAAGATATAATACAAGTTCGATTCGGAATAGATCGATTAAAAACAGCGAAGATTTTAACATCAAATGGAAAATATCTAACTATTGATGCACCCTCATTAATCATTCCTTACTATGATGAGAGTAATAATCTAATAGGTTTGCAGACTCGATATTTGGGAAAAGATAATCCAGATTTTCACATACCAAGATTTAAAAGAATATGTGGCTCATCAATTAGATTATATAACCTCCCTATTTTGAAATCAATGCAACATGGTGCAAGACTTTTTATTACTGAGGGCATAACTGACTGTTTAGCCATGTTATCAGTAGGTTATAATAGTGTAGCACTTCCTAGTGCGACTTCGTTACCAACTGAAGACCTTACCAAACTAAAAAGCTATAATCTTTATATGATAGCTGACCAAGATAAGGCAGGAAATGATGCTTTCATAAAGTTATATCGACTTATGCTCAGATTCGGGTGCGAAGTAAAAAGAATTAAACTTCCAAGCGGTGTTAAAGATTTTTGCGATTATTATCTAAAGACTACAAAGGATTAAACAATATGGAAAACATATACCCCAGCAATCTCGAACAAGTTTTATTTAAGGACTTGAATAGAGAGGTGTTATACAAATTGTTCATCAATAGTAATGCCCAATCAATGGATGTAGATGAGATAGGTATGATTGATGAAGGAGTACAGTCATCGCCTAAAGAGAGAGAGGTAAGACATAGAGTAGAGAAGCTATTATTCTTGAATTTATTGATGGATTATGATTTGGAAAATCAGATAGAGCGAAGGAAAAACGCCAAGTATGATTATATGAACGGCCTTCTTCTATACATTGCTTCGAATCATCATTTCAAATATGGGTTTGGATATTTTAAAGACAACATACAATCATTTGATAATATGCTTGGGCAATGGTGTAAATTCCTGAACGCAGTTATATCAGACATCAAGGTTCTTCCTATTATCAAACTGGACCAGCAGATTGCTGTTGAATTTGGAGAAATTCTTAATATTACGTTATCAAAGGATGTTATTTACAATGTGAATATTAACATGGATAACTTTGATAGGTTATTTAGAGAAATGCCCCCAAAATACGACTTTTGTATAAGAGTTGACAAGGGTACATTTGAGTGTGGCAAAAGCGATGGGAGCGGACTACAGAGCGACTTATATAAGGCATTCTCAGAGCTTAATCGATTAATACAGACATTATCGTCAAAATAAAATTAGTACACATAGAATTATGAGCACCAAATTAAGAGAACAAATACTATCAGAGGAGAATATCTATAAGGCAATTTTTGCTATGGAGTCATATATATCAGAGCGTGATTTGCTTAGCCTCGAAGATCTGGATACATTTCTTCGGCTAAGGGATAAATATGACTTTAATGGCATTGTTTCTGATACTATTGAAAAATGTAAGAAAACTCTAACCCAATTACTTGACGATGAAAATGAATTGCTAGAAGTCAATGTTTTCTTTAAAATCAAGAAACTGAGTTCCGAAGGAAATACAGTTGTGGAGTATCGCCCATTGCACACGGCTAGTCTCGTCAATCAGATTTGTATGGCATCAATGCTTATGCCTTTAATGTTTGACGATTCTAATGGGAAACGGAATCTATCGGAATTATCACGTATGCTACCTCATAATTTCTATGGTAATATTCCAAGTTGTAATATAGGTAGTATCTTTATGAATTGGACAGAGAAATACCGCCAATATTCTCAAATAGTAACGACTCGCTGTCGGGAATATTCCAAGACACGCGAATATGATAAAGAAATAAGTTTTGACCTTAAAGACTTTTTCCCATCTATCAATCCTTTGAAGATTCTGAATTTTATTTGGAATGCTGTTTCGAGTAAATATAAAAACGATACTGATAAAAAGTGTCTGAAGACCATTATATCTAAACTTCTATATTTTAAAATTTCCGAGGAGAACCTCCGGGAATGGAAAGATGTATATTATAAGGAACAACATAATAATGTAAAATCGGTTAACGGTTTCTATCCTGTCCGGGGAATAGCGCAAGGACTACCACAATCATACTTTTTTGGTAATTTATGCATGATAGAAGTCGCTGATTGTATGAGTCATGTCGATAAATTAATGGATTCAGACTCGTATTTCTATGTGGATGATTCAGTCGTATTTGCCAAAAACATTAATTCGGATTTATTTGGAGAATTAATCCAAAGACTCAATAATTCGGTTACTGAAGCCAAAAAAGATTGGGAGGAATATCCAGTTATAGGTCAGGATTTACTGTCACAAGCAATGGATATAAATTATAACATACAGTTTCATCCTAATGGAAAGAGTACAATTTGTGATATAAATGACTCTTTTAAAGGTATGGATGGTCTGTTTCTAGTTCAACGACCTGTGTCAATGGGCGGATGGATAAAGGGAAATATTGATGAAGTTGACGATAACGTTGCCTTGAAAAAGCTAACGGCTTTACAGGATGTCGTTAATCTTGAGATAAATAAACTCCGTTCGAAAAGAACTAAACTTGGAGATAATTCTTATGGTGAAGAACGACTTAAGTGGCTCAGACGATACAAACGATATTTTCTATTTAGACAAAGAAAACTGCAAATTCTTTTGAATGGGAAATATGATAAGGAGCTAAAAGCGAAGTTCTACGAAACATTCAAAATTGACGATGTTACATCTCAGGACAAGACTTCAAAAGAACTAATTAATGCTTTATTTGAGGTCTTTGAGGAAGAAATATTCAAATCTGAATTTGAGTTGATTCTAAGAGATATGCCTTTCAGTGAAAAAAAAGGTTTCTGCGCCAAAATTCAACAATATGATATCGCTCTGTCAAAATATAATTGCAGCACTCATAGGTCTGATAAATACTTGTATTACCATAGAATCAGTTCGATGTTATGCAGTGCAGATGTTGCCACTGTGGACGAATATGAATCCCTTTCGCGTGTTGTGCGAAGTGTACGTCCTTTCCGTAACTCTGAAAGATTTGTTGAGGCTATAAAGAATACATCTTATAATGCCAATGATGTGTGGGAATTGTTCCCATTCCTAAATTCAATCACAGGAGTGTCTGATTCCGGAAATCCATGTCTTAATTCAAAAACAGGATTTCCTTCTTGGTGCGAGTTTGTTTTCAGAAATTCAGAGAACTTCAGACGTAAAATTTTGAATTGCTGTTTCTCATTCGCTTGCAACATTCAATCTGGAGATAATCTATCAATTTTGAGGTCTGACATTAAGCCAATAAAATACTATGAGTTAAGAATTATTTCAATGCTCAGGAATTATCGTTTGAAAATTTGCGATTTCTTTGAGTTTGTGAGATCTCTTGATCCAAAAGATTTGAACGAGAGGATGGATATAGATCTCGGAATTCTTGAAGGGCTCGGTATATACCGGCAAAAGATTCAAGATCCTGAAAAGATTGACCGATTAATCCAAACACATAGACTTGTTAAAAGCCTTTGGCATAATGGTTCCAAATTCTTGAATGCTTATACATTACACAATCACGAACACGCTATCAATCTAATAAAGAATGTAGTTAGGCTCGTGAATAATGTGGATTTTTTGAATTTGAAGGCTAATGATTTCTTCTTGCTATTTAATGCGTGTTATCTACATGATATAAGCATGGTTATACATCCGAGTGTATCCTTGTTTAACGATTCTAATGTCAAGTCTGAACAATTAATCAGTAAGTGGCTTAATCGTATGTTGACACTTAACAAAAAAGTTGACAATGCCTATAAATCAAACAAATTCGCAATGGACGAGATTCATCGGATTAGGAAAGAGATGGGATTGTCTTTGATTGAGGTATTTCAAGATATTTTTGACTTCTTTGAGAACCGTGTGCGTGCACCTCACGCATATGAAAGTGCTATGTTTATCCGTCATTGGCAAGAAGATATGTTGTCTTTCCTATCAGAGCTTGAAGCTGAAACAATAGCTACAATATCCGATAGTCATGGATGGAATACAACAGATGTATATGAAATGAAATCTTCAGCGAAGGAAGAGTTAATCAGCTTGAAGTACATGATGATTCTCATACGTTTGGCAGACTTGCTCGACTTGGCAAATGATAGAATAGATTATTTCTTACTGAAGCAAAATCGTTCGCAGATGAGTCCGGTTTCACGATACCATTGGATTTCCCATCTGATAACTGAGCGATATGAATTGGATGTTGATTACGAAATCATTAATGAAAAGGAACTAACAGATCAACCTATCCAAGAACTGATACATCTTGATATTTTCTTAAATGCAGAGATTCTTGCAAATATAGAAGTGCATAAAGAGTGTTGCAGAGGATTTCAAGCAGAACTTACCAAACGTAGAAAAAATAAGATTCCAAAGAACGATACAGAATATAAATGCCTAGAATTTAAGGTAGGGAAAGATGATGAACCCTGCTGTTCAAATATGTGCAAACGAAATGGAGATTCTCATAGTTGCCCATTCATTTGTCTATGGATGAGCGACAAGCATTGGTGGTTATTCTCTGAGCTTGGCAAACTCAAACATTATCTGAATTCCGTCAATTCAAAACTGATAAAATCAGATATTTCAGTTAGATTTTTCTATAATAATACCAACAAACTTGACTCTGAGTTTTTTGACGATGTTAAGAATTATCTGAGTAGATAAGGTTATCGAAGTTTATTGCAAATCTTCGTGTTTGAAGCAGAAGCTGTTTCGTAATCAAGGAGCTTAGTCAATAAGTTATGAAATCAGGGACTGAACCTATATCATTCATGTATAGATTCAGTCCTCATTAAACTACTCCATTGATTCCCGAATAATCCGCAAAGTTTCTTTCTTATACTCCTTGCGATCATATTCAAATCCTCTACACATCCAACAGCTACACGGAGTACCTGTCGTTTTGTATACTTGTGCCCATTTGTCTTTTGCCAACTCAAACCAATGAGGGTGTTCATAATAGCTTCCATCCTCACGAATAATACAATGCCCATAAGCGGCATAAAGAACCATGCGAGCCTTAAACACACGAGCCATTTGTTGGCGTCTCCAAAATTTGTTTCTTTTGTCCATCATCTCTTTCTATTAAAGTTAGGATGAACAATGATGCTATTTTGGTTAGATTTAATGTATCCATAATAATTGTCTTATAAAATATGTTCAGTCAATACTATTCTTCTTCCTCCTCAAACCCTTCTGACGCATTAGCAATCAGTGCTTTTCCTATCTCCATCTGTAAATATTTAGGAAGACGAAGTAACTTTGTCATCAGCTGGCTATAAGTAAACTCAACTTTGGTATCAAATATAGGTTCTTCTTCAATGCTCGTATCAATTTTCTCAACGATTCCAGCCCCCTCTATAAAATCGGAAAAGTCTGGCTCATCAGGCCAATTTTCTATCGTGCCGTCATAGTTGATTCTTAAGCGGATATAATCTCCACAATCATCCGCCTCTGGTATTAAGCCATTGGGAACATAATCGGCAATTCTGCATATCACCTTTTTGTCTTTATCAAGTAAGAAATAGGTTCCGCTATCACATACCTTGGCTTGAAAATACAAACTTCCATACTCTTGTTTCCAATTCAGGAGCTTATGAGTTTTCAAGTTAATCATAGCTGACCACATCCCCTTAGAGACCAAAGGATACTTGTTTTCATAAAGTTCACCCAACCAATTATCGGTATAACTACACAGTTCCTCATTGAATGGGAGGTATATCATAAGGTAATGAGCAACCTCATTCAAATCTTGCTCTCTGATTCCAACTAATATCTGCTTTGCCATAATGTCTTTATTTATAATTAAATGGTAGTCAATAAACTCAAATCAACATCAGGAATGATAACATCCGCAAGCTTATCTTCAACAAGGAATCCCATATAAAGCGGAATGGTGAGTATATCTCCCTCACGTCCTACATTATATTGACCCAACTTGATTGCATTTTTGACATGATACACATCCTTGTTCTTCAGAATCGTAGTCATGCTTTTTGCCTTTCCTGACTTTGCCTTGACTTCAAGGATAATGCATTCCCCTTTGAATCTTACCAAAAAGTCCAATTCAAGACCGCTATCCTTATGAAAGTAGTATAGCTTTTGCCCAGACTTGCATAAGAAATCAGCCATCAGATTCTCAAAGATAGCTCCCTTATATCCAAGAAGATTACCCTTCAAAATATCCGCCTGCGTGCCATAGTCGAGCATAGCCATAAGAATACCTATATCGGTAGTATATACCTTGAAACACTCTTTGATGGAATTACCCTCTAACGGCAGTTCCGTAATCTGCGTGTTATAGCATCTACGAACTATCCCGGCATCCTCCAACCATTGGATACTACCGATATATTGCGAAGAGCGTCCGCCCTTCTTGACGATGGAATACTGAAATTTCTTGTTCTCTTTGGCTAATTGTTTCGGAATAGATTCAAAACATTCACGGATGTTAGGTTTGTCCGCATCATCCGCATATTTAACCATATCCTCTTCGTATTCAGCAATAAGATTGCGCTGCGCCTTATATATAAGTTCGATATTCTTGGTTTCAAGGAAACAGTTCACCACTTCCGGCAGACCTCCAACAATGACATACCTGTACAACAGCTCCATCATTGCCTTGTGAATTCCATCTGGAACAGGCTGTTCATTTTCAAAGCATGATTTAACCGCATCAATAACCGCCTCGCCGATTCCATTTGCCCATAAGAACTCTTCAAAATCTAACGGATACATATCTATCACGGTTTCATATCCGACAGGAACAGAATCTTGTCCCTCCTCTTCGTTTTTCTTCCTGCTTTTGCCGTAGCCTTTCACACCTAAAAGAGAACCTGTAGCAATAATATCGAAACGCCCGTCTATATGGAATGACTTCAAGGCTGTCCTTGCCTCCTTGCATTCCTGAATCTCATCAAGAATAATACAGGTTTTCCCCTCAATGAAACGACTACCTTGAATCAAAGCAGAGAGGTTGAGAATAATGGTATCGACATCTATATTACCCGTAAAGGCAGACTTCTTATCCGGCTCAAGTATGAAGTTCATATAGACCACATTTTCATAATTTTCTCTTGCAAACTTCTGGACAATGTATGTCTTTCCGCATTGGCGGATACCTTTTATCACAAGAGGCTTTTTGTCCTCAGACTCTTTCCACTTAGCTAAATATGTTTCTATTTTCCTTTTAAGCATAGCGCAATCATATTCTTCCAATGGCAAAGTTACACTTTTTCCAGCGAACAACCATCAAACTCATACATTTTTTCAAGCGAATAAATCACATATATCCACATTTATTCAAGCCAATCACATATTTTCACACAAAAAACTATCGCAACCCACAGAAATCCCAAGAAAACCACTACCTTTGTATTCAACAAGCGTTCTGTAACATACCAGCGGAAATGCCCTATCATTCAGTACCTTGTATCTGATATAGGACATTCCACAAAAGGGCTGAAAAGAGGCGGTACAACACGTATATGCAAAGCGATGAAACACAACGGTTTGCATTTGTCCCTACATTCTGTGTATTTGTCAAAATAGAGGTTGTACCGATTAAAATGAATAGTCACAGATAATCAGTAATATAAATATGCTGCATCGGCAAATAAATCTAATCATATATACCCAGTTATCCCCAAAGCGAAAACGATGAGAGATTTTTCTTTATAGCTAGCTTAGGATGTTCAGTTCTCCTATCTCCCATTTCAAAACAAAGGCTGTCCATTATCTAATATGTGACAGCCTTTCTATGAAAGTTTTCTTCAGATAAATATCATACTTTTTTCATAAACTCCTTCGGTGTTTTTCCAAAATACTCCTTATACCTGCCTCTGAAGTTTTTCAGATTTCGCATACCCACCATTTCAGCAACCATAGTCACAGAAAATTTTCCGCTTTCCAAAAGTTCCCGTGCCTTCTCCATCCTGATTCTCGAAATCAAATATTTGGGTGCTTCTCCCGTCAACAACTTCCACTTATTATAAAAGGTTGTCCGGCTCATGCACATCCTGGAGGCAATATCATCTACTGTCAAATCCTCTTTATCCATATTCTCCATAATGTAAAGCTTCACTTCATTCAAAAATGCCAGATTGGCATCCTGCTGAGCCCGCTCCATAGGTTTCGTTAAAAAATCTTCTCCAAAAACTTTCTGAAGAAATGTCTTCCGAAGAAAACGGCTATTATTTATCAATATGGATATTTCCACTTTAAGGTCCTCCAGATTAAAGGGCTTACATACAAAGAGATCAGCCTGAGAAGAACAACGCTTTTCCCGCCGTTTCACATCAATGTGCGACCCCATCAATATCACCGGAATAAAGGAGGTGTCCCTCGACGTCTTCAGTTTAGAAGAAAGTTCCTCACCGCTCATACCTTTCAACATGATATCACAAATCACCAAATCCGGATACTCTTCACATATTACCTCCAATGCTTCCTGACCGTCATCAAAGTTCCTCACTACAAAACATTCCGATAAACGTTTCTCAAGATAATCCTTGAATCCCTTGTCATTATCAGCAAGTATCACTAAAGGTCTATCCATATTTTTTTTCTTCGAGAAACCATGGAAAGCCATTTCCGATTCATTCACCTGAAAAGTGTCCGGAATATTTAAGGATGTATACACCCCCGAAACCGCACACGAACATCTTATGGGAAATCGAAGCAGAGCCTCCTTTTCCAAAGTCAGTATTTTCCCGTCACACATATTCATCAACTTGTCAAAAAACACACCGCCCATGCCATACTGCTTGCCATGCAGAGGTCGCAGAATAGGAAGCCGCGACGAGTACCATCTGCAACATTTCAGAAATCGCTTGTTGCCTGTATCCTTAATCCTGATTGCCCAGTAATCTCCCTTCAACGAAACCTGCATCGAGAGGTGCGTTTCCGGCAGAGAACACTCGATGGCACTCAATACAAACCGGTCGATAACCGGAGATATCTTTCCCGGATCAAACCAAGCGCTTGCATAGTCAAAATCCGGAACCAAATCCAGCTTCATCTGCAACCCGGCCACATGAGACTGTAAAAAAGACACTTTCTTCCTCATAAATGCGCCGATTTCATGTTCTGCAACTACCAGGCTACCAGAATTGCCAAATAGTCGTTTCAACTCCATTAACGCTATCAAGTGCTGCTCCAGCCCGCCTATATGATGAAGTGCAACTGCCAGTTCCTTCTTTATGTCTTCCGGACAGTCTCCTTCGTAAACTGCCCCTAACGGTGTCTTAATCAAAGAAATGGGATTACGTATGTTTTGAAAGGTATCAATGAAATACTGATTTCCCTCTTTCAGTAAATCTCTTTCTTCACTGATACAGAGCAAATGGAACAAAAGCCAACATAATATACAGATTCCACTAGCCACTATTGGCAGAACAGACCAGGGAACCTTATGATATACGCCGATGGACAGCAGGAAAATGAATAATGACACTACTATTATTATTATCGATAAATGTTTCATACTATTATAAGTTTAAGTAATAATGATTCGTACTAATATATACCCGAGTTTTCAGTCAATAACAGGATAATCCCAAGTATGTTATCAGGAGGCGGTCTAATGGGGGAACGGCAGGTTCCTTGAATCATCGAATTCACCTTACCAACCCTCGTTTGCTAGCAGAGCCTGCATTCCGTCCACCTGCATTTCATACCCAGCAACTCTCTAAACCATTCATTTCCCATGCCCAACATATCTTTAAATATCAATACAACATTCTGCTTATCCAAGATAGCTCCAATCAATTATTCTCAAACAAAATAATAGTATAACAAACGGAAAGGCTAAAAAGATAATACCACTTCACACATATTCTTATCATACTCACATATCTTGCCCATGAAACAGAAAGACATTATCTTTGCAGCATGAAACGAGACTTGAAAGAAAACGGAGGATTACCGGCACACATACTCTGGACACTTGCCATCGTAGCTGGCGTGTCCGTAGCCAACTTATATTACAACCAACCCCTGCTTAATATCATGCGGCATGAATTGAGAGTTTCTGAATTCAAAACGAACCTCATTGCCATGGTTACACAAATCGGATATGCGCTGGGATTATTGTTCATCGTTCCATTAGGAGACCTCTATAGACGCAAGAATATCATCCTGACGAATTTCTTCCTACTCATACTTTCCCTTCTAGCCATTGCCCTGGCACCGAACATCTACATCATCTGGGCAGCATCACTCATCACCGGCATCTGCTCCATGATACCCCAAATATTTGTACCGATTGCCTCGCAATTCTCACGCCCCGAAAACAAGGGACGGAATGTAGGTGTCGTCATCTCAGGATTACTGACTGGAATACTTGCATCACGTGTTGTCAGCGGATTTGTGGGTGAAGTGCTTGGCTGGCGTGAAATGTACTTCATCGCCGCCGGAATGATGTTACTATGCGCCATCGTTGTATTAAAGGTACTACCAGACATACAACCGACTTTCCAAGGCAAATATTCCGGGCTGATGAAGTCTCTTTTCTCATTAGTAAGAGAATACCCCTCTCTACGAATCTACTCGATACGTGCGGGACTGGCCTTTGGCTCATTCCTTGCCATGTGGTCCTGCCTTGCATTCAAAATGGGAGAAGCCCCGTTCCATGCATCCAGCGACGTCATCGGCATACTAGGGCTCTGCGGTATTGCCGGAGCCTTAACCGCATCTTTTGTAGGAAAATATGTAAAAAAGATAGGCATACGCAATTTCAACTTTATCGGTTGCGGAATGATTCTGCTTGCATGGGGCTCGCTCTTTTTCTGCGGAAACAACTATGCAGGTATCATTACCGGTGTCATTCTTATAGACATAGGCATGCAATGTATCCAACTCAGCAACCAGACCAGTATTTTCGACATCTGCCCATCTGCCTCCAATCGGGTAAATACGATTTTCATGACCACTTACTTTATCGGCGGCTCTTTGGGTACCTTCCTTGCAGGAAGTAGTTGGCAGACTTGGGGATGGAGTGGCGTGGTCGGCACCGGCGTTATTTTGACAATAATATCGTTGTCCATCACCCTTTACAGCAAGAAATAACAAGGATACTATCATTTTTCCAAGCAAACGCAAAGATTTGATAATTTTTATTTGTCATACAGAGGATAAGAAAGATATTAAACAGAATTGTTATACCTTTGCCGCATCAAACTATAAACGGCAGATTGATAATAGATTTGTCAACCAAGCATAGTCAAAAACAACCCAATGAATTCAGCAAAGAAAATACCCTCTCCACTCGTTTCTCTATTTCCCATCGCTTTTCTCGTAGGAATGCTGTTCGCCACCATCCATACTTTCGGAAGTGACGCCTTGAGTGGAGGAAGCCAGATTTCCCTGCTTGCCACCACTGGCATGTGTGTCTTTATCGGCATGGCTTTCTACCGCATCCCTTGGAAAGATTATGAACTTGCCATCACCAACAACATTTCAGGTGTTGCCACAGCTATCATTATTCTATTGATTATCGGTGCTTTGAGCGGCACATGGATGATAAGTGGGGTGGTACCTACCCTTATATATTATGGTATGCAAATTATCCATCCGAATTTCTTCCTTGCTTCTACCTGCATTATTTGTGCATTGGTATCAGTAATGACGGGAAGTTCATGGACCACTATCGCCACCATCGGTATCGCCCTTTTGGGCATAGGTAAGGCACAAGGTTTTGAAGAGGGATGGATAGCCGGTGCCATCATTTCAGGAGCTTATTTCGGAGACAAAATTTCACCGTTATCGGATACCACAGTCCTTGCCTCATCCGTAACGGACACACCGCTATTCAGCCATATCCGCTATATGATGATTACCACCGTCCCCTCTCTCCTCATCACCCTTGTCATCTTTACAGTAATGGGACTCACACACGAAACGAACAATACACAACAGATCGCGGAATTTACGGCAGCATTGGACGCCAAATTCAACATTACTCCCTGGTTACTGGCTGTTCCCGTGATTACGGGAATACTGATTGCCCGGAGAGTGCCTTCCGTCATCACACTCTTTCTCTCCACTCTGCTGGCAGGGATATTCGCCTTCATCTTCCAACCGGGACTACTGAATGAGATAGCGGAAGGTGGGAATATGTTCAAAGGGATAATGATGACGTTCTATGGCAGTACCAGCCTGCAAACTGACAGTGACATGTTGACAGAACTGATTGCCACACGAGGTATGGCAGGAATGATGAATACCATCTGGCTCATCATCTGCGCCATGTGTTTTGGTGGAGCCATGACGGCAAGCGGCATGCTGGGAAGCATCACTTCCCTATTCGTCCGCTTCATGAAAAATACAGCCAGCATGGTAGCATCCACCGTATGTTCCGGATTGTTCCTGAACCTTGCCACGGCAGACCAGTACATCAGCATTATCCTCACCGGAAACATGTTCAGCAACGTTTACGCAAAGAAAGGCTACGAAAGCCGGCTACTTAGCCGTACCACGGAAGATGCCGTTACCGTCACCTCCCCGCTTATCCCATGGAACACCTGCGGCATGACGCAAGCCACCATTTTGAGTGTACCCACACTGACCTACCTTCCCTATTGCTTCTTCAACCTTATCAGTCCGGTAATGAGTATCTTTATTGCTGCTATCGGATATAAAATAATTAAAAAACCGGTGAACAATCCTGGATAGGCATTGTTCTTGCAATAAACTTATAACGAACAATTTATTTAAACCTAAACAAAAAAAATTCGATTATGAAAAAGTTTATTGCATTAGCAGCAGTAGTATTGGTAAGCATGGCAACAACGACCATGTATGCACAAGAGAGTAGAGCTGAAAAGCGCGCAGACCGTAAAGCCCAGAGAGACGCAGAACGTGCACGCCTGAAAGCTGAAGAACAAGCACAGGATGCCATTTCATATGATGACGCAATGGCGGCCTTGAAAGCTCACCAGTTCGTAATGGAGGCAGACCAGGTGATGTTCCGCAACGGACAGACCGCATTTGTAAACTCCAACACCAACTTCGTATTGGTAAACCAAGGACGCGGCACCGTGCAGGTAGCCTTCAACACCGCATACCCGGGTCCTAACGGCATTGGCGGTGTAACAGTGGACGGAACTGTATCAGACATCCAGATGACTACCGACAAACGGGGCAACGTGAATTGTAACTTCAGCATCCAGGGTATCGGCATTTCCGCCCAGATATTCCTTACGCTGACCAATGGCGGGAACAACGCAACTGTAACCATCAGCCCGAACTTCAACTCCAACACCATGACTTTGAGCGGGAACCTGGTTCCGCTGGAACAATCCAACATATTCAAGGGACGTTCCTGGTAAAACCCTTATATAAATATATATATTCCCACTCCGCCGCAAATCACACTAAAAAGTGTACATTTGTAGCGGAGTTTTTTATATACCAAATGTCATGAGAGAATTTATCATTGCAGACAATCAAGATATCACCAAAGCAGGCATGATGTTCCTATTGGGCAGACAGAAAGACACCTCCCTGCTGCTGGAAGCCGACAACAAGGCAGAACTGATACAGCAACTACGCCTGCATCCCACCGCCGTTGTCATTCTGGACTATACCCTTTTTGATTTTTCGGGAGCTGAAGAGCTAATGGTACTTCACGAACGCTTCAAGGAAGCCGATTGGCTACTCTTTTCCGACGAATTGAGCCTACCGTTCCTGCGCCAGGTATTGTTCAGCAGCATGGCATTCGGCGTAGCGCTGAAGGATAATTCCAAAGAAGAGATACTGACCGCACTACAATGCGCCTCACGCAAGGAGCGATTCATCTGTAATCACGTCAGTAACCTGCTGCTCGCAGGCAACGGTTCCTCCTCCCCCACTCATCCTACCATCAAAGATGATTTACTGACTACTGCCGAACGGAGCATCCTAAAAGAGATAGCCCTGGGGAAAACAACCAAAGAAATAGCTGCCGAACGAAACCTCAGCTTCCATACGGTAAACAGCCACCGGAAGAATATCTTCCGGAAACTGGGTGTAAACAATGCGCACGAAGCCACCAAATATGCCATGAAGGCAGGCATCGTAGACTTGGTGGAATATTATATATAAATCTCCCCGCTCCCGACACACAGCCGGGCATCAGCATCATACACCACTCCGAACTGGCCCGGAGCAATGCCTTGCAGCTTTTCTTCCGAAACAATGCGGTAACCCTCCGCCTCCTTTTGCAACCTGCCTTTGACAAACTCCGGCGTATGGCGTATCTTGAAAGTCACCTCCACCTCTTCCTGCGCTCCCTTCCAGGGATTATCCGTAATGAAATGAAAATCGTACATACGGAATTCATAGCCGTATTGCAATGCCGTATCACATCCGCGGGACACGTAAATCACATTCTCCTCCACATCCTTGCGGACAACAAACCACGGTCCTCCACCCAACCCCAATCCTTTACGCTGGCCGATGGTATGAAACCAATAGCCCCGATGCTTGCCCAACTTTCTACCCGTTTCCAACTCCACAATATCCCCTTCCCTTTCGCCAAGGAAACGGCGCACAAAATCATTATAATCAATCTTTCCCAGAAAGCAGATGCCCTGACTGTCACGACGTCTGGCGCTGGGCAATCCGGCACGCAGGGCTATGTCACGAACCTCATTCTTCATCAGTCTGCCCAATGGAAACATCAGTTTGGAAACTTGCAGATAATCTATCTGTGCCAGAAAGTCGGTCTGGTCTTTCACGGAATCGGCAGCGGTACCGAGCCATGTCTTTCCATCCCTCAACACCGTAGTGGCGTAGTGCCCGGTTGCCGTGACATCGAAATCCTTCCCCACACGTTGCTCAAAGCACCCGAACTTTATCAGCTTGTTGCACATCACATCCGGATTGGGAGTCAAGCCACGTCTTATTTTATCAATGGCATAAGCCGCCACCTGGTCCCAATACTCCCGGTGCAGGTCCACTACTTCCAACGATAATCCATAACGCCGGGCAATGGCAGAAGCCATCTCCATATCCTCTTCCGCAGAGCAGTCCATATAATCGGCATCGTCCCTCCCTATTTTGATATAAAATAGAGAAGGACGGTAACCTTGTTCGCAAAGGAGATGTACCACCACGGAGCTGTCTACACCTCCCGACAATAATACAGCAATATTCATTCTATCGTATACTGTTATTCTTTTAAATTCTGTCAAATGCCTGGGACAAGTCGTCCAGCAAATCATCGATATGTTCTGTCCCGATGGAGAGGCGGACCGTGCCCGGTTTGATGCCTTGTTCTTCCAATTCCCGTGCACTCAATTGGGAATGGGTAGTGGTGGCAGGATGGATAACCAGGGATTTCACATCAGCCACATTGGCAAGCAACGAGAATATCTGTAAACTGTCAATAAACGTCTGCGCTTCCTTCACACCGCCCCGCACCTCAAACGTAAAGATAGAACCGCCTCCATTCGGAAAGTATTTCCCGTAAAGCGCGTGGTCAGGATGCTCGGGCAGGGACGGGTGGTTCACGGCAACCACTTTGGGATGCTTCTTCAAGAATTCAACCACTTTCAAGGCATTCTCCACATGACGTTCCACGCGAAGCGACAACGTCTCCAATCCTTGCAACAGAATGAAAGCATTGAAAGGACTGATTGTGGCACCGGTATCACGCAACAATACGGCACGGATACGGATGGCATAGGCAGCAGGACCGGCAGCGTCGACGAAACGTACTCCATGATAACTCGGGTCCGGTTCCGTCAGTTGGGGAAACTTCCCCGAGGCCACCCAGTCGAACTTGCCGCTATCTACAATAACACCACCCAAGGACGTACCATGCCCTCCGATGAACTTCGTTGCCGAATGGACTACAATATCTGCCCCATGCTCTATGGGACGAATCAAGTAAGGAGTACCGAAGGTGTTATCTATAATCAGAGGAATCCGGTGACGGTGTGCTATTTCAGCAACGGCATCAATGTCAATGATGTTGCAATTCGGATTTCCCAGCGTTTCAATGAATACTGCCTTGGTATTCTCCTGAATCGCTTTCTCGAAATTGTCCAGATTGCCCGGGTCCACAAAAGTAGTGGTAACCCCGTAGGCAGGCAATGTGTGGGCCAGCAGATTATACGTTCCGCCGTAGATGGTCTTAGCTGCCACGATATGGTCGCCTGCACGGGTGATATTCTCAAAGGCATAAGTGATGGCTGCCGCACCCGAGGCTACGGCCAATCCGGCAACACCGCCTTCCAGAGCCGCCACACGTTTCTCGAACACATCCTGGGTGGAATTCGTCAACCGCCCGTAAATATTCCCCGGGTCCTGCAAGCCAAAGCGGGCTGCCGCATGGGCCGAATTACGAAATACATACGAAGTTGTCTGATAGATAGGTACGGCGCGGGCATCAGTTGCCGGGTCGGGTTGTTCTTGTCCAACGTGAAGTTGTAGAGTCTCAAAGTGCAATTTCTTTGTTTCCATTGTCGTTTGTATTTTAGGTGAATAAACCGTTTCTCATTCGGATGTTGCAAAGATAGAGCGATAAGCCGGGGCAGACAATGACACAGATTAGGGAATTTTATACCACAATTGTGGTAGATAAGCAAGCAATTTTCTATCTTTAGATAAGATAGACTGCATTTCGGCAAAACTTTTTCATGCAAGCATGAAAGTTCTGCACTCAATTTGCACTATCTTTGCCCCCATGAAAGCAAGAAATATACTGATACTCATATTGGGAACCCTGATTCTTCCCATTTATCTGACTTCCTGCGGGGTGGACCGCTGGAAAGAGTATGCCGGACAGACCCAGACAGACCGCTGGATTGACGATACCATGCGTGTGTGGTACTATTGGGTAGACGCTATCCCCCATACCAACGACCTGAACTATTTTCAAGCCCCTTTCACTTTCTTTGCCTCGCTCAAATCCGAAGAAGACAAATTCTCCACCATCGACAGTCTGGTCAGCGTCACCACTACCCGCAGCATCCCCTATACGGATTACAGCTACGGATTCCAGTTCACTACCAACCAGATAGAAGTAGAAGGAGAAGAGAATGCCATTGTTGCACAGATTCTTTACGTTGCCGACGGAAGCCCGGCCTCGGAAATCGGGCTGAAACGGGGTGACTGGATTATGAAGATGGACGGGAACTTTATTACTGAACAGAATTATAAGAAACTGTATGGAAGTAGTGCCATGGAACTTACAGTAGGTTATTACGACGTGGAGAAAAATGCCATCGTTGCTTACGACAAACCCAGACAGATAGCATCGGCGCGTCCCGTCAACGACAACCCGGTGCACTATAAGAATGTATATACATCAGGCAGCAAGAAAATAGGTTATCTGGTCTACAACCACTTCAGTTCCGGCCCCACGGACAACAGTAATGAATATGACAACGACCTGCGCAGCGCATTCCAATATTTCGCATCACAGCAAGTCAACGAATTCATCCTTGACTTGCGCTACAACAACGGTGGATTACTGAGTTGCGCAGAATTGCTGTGTACCATGCTTGCACCTTCCTCCGCCTTGGGACAAGAGTTGGGGTACCTGGAATTCAACAACCGCTTCAATCCGCAGATAGTACCGTTCACCCTGAACTCCGGACTCATCGGAAACGGAGCAAACCTAAACCTGAATACTCTCTACGTACTTACCAGCAGCCAGACTGCCTCCGCCTCCGAAATGGTGATTAACTGCCTCGCCCCGTATATGGATGTTGTCATCATCGGCGGTACTACCGTAGGCAAGAATGTAGGTTCCAGGAATTTCTCCAGCCCCGAACTGATGATAACGATGAATCCCATCGTCTGCAAGATATACAATTCGGAAGGGAAATCTGATTATGAATCCGGATTCCAACCGGCCTACTCGGGATATGTAGTGAATGAGATGAGCGACATGTCACGTTTCCTGCCCTTTGGAGATACCAACGAAGCCTTATTGAGCACTGCACTCGGCGCCATCGACGGAAGCATACAACCGCCCGCACAAGAAGATACCCGTTCTTTAAGAGTGACCACTCTCGCAAACTCCATTGAACGCCGGGCAAGCCATGCCGTACGCATCAAATAAAAAGACCAATAGGATGAAACTAAACAGAAGAGTTACAATCATCACCCGATTTTCGGGAATCATGTTCAGCCTGCTGTTGCTCGGCGGACTGGCAGCTTGCAGCGATGATAACAATGGCAATGATACGCCAGAACCGGAGCCGTCAACCTACCCCACCACTCCTTTCTCCAAAATCGAACTCAAAGAAGTGATAGAGAGCGATGCGCAACCGGTTACTGCCACCCACACCTACCTTTACAACAGTGCAGGCAGGCTGACCAGCTACACCGGCAAACAGAGCTTTACAGCAGGAGACGAACTCTTCGAGATAGAGAATACCACTACTGTCGAATACAAGGACCATCAAGCCGTGATAACCGACGAAGCAGGTACAGTATCAACCTACACGCTGAATGACAAAGGTTATGCCACCACTTGTACCAGTCAGGATATGGCAGGAAATACCCGTACTTACACCTTCTCCTACCTCATCAACACCGAAGACAAATACTATCTGGAAAACATCACAGAAAAGCTGGACGACGGAAAAGAATACTCATTCATTACAATAGACTACAGCAACTTCCGGGCATTGCGCATACAGCAAAAGGTTGACACTTTTGAGCACAACAGTACGGCTACCACACCATCAGGCAATGAAATTGCAAATATCTCCGAAATACCAAGCCTATTCATTACGGACATGTATCCGCTTTCCATGCATGCGGTTGCCATATACGGGAAGATATTGGGAGAACCTGCAAACTATCTGATTACCCAACTCATCCCGGACAGCAACGGAGAAAGTGAAGAGACCACCACCTATACTTATACGTTAGATAACCGGGGTATCGTCACTTCCTGCCATGCAGTCGTCAGGCATATAAGGAACGGCTACGAGCAGGACTACACACGCACCGTGAACTATACCATCGAATAATAAACTACTTACTTCTTAAAGAACTTGTCGAAGAAAAGGACGTGATAGTCTATGGAGTTGTTCCAATACGTTCCGGTATGTCCACCGGGACGGGTGATGAAGTCATGGTCTATCTTCCTTGCCAGCAGCCGGTTGTGCAAGTCCTTGTTCACTTCAAGAAAGAAATCGGCCTCACCGCAGTCGATGATTAGCGCCAAGTCTCCATTTACAATCTTATCCAGCTGGTTGACCACCGTATGCGCATCCCAAGATGCCTTGTTGGCAGCAAACTCTCCCAACTGCTTGTTCATTTCCCAATTCTGGGGGAACGGCCGTATATCCACTCCTCCACTCATACTGCCCGCCGCACCGAACACATCCTTATGGCGGATAGCACTCCACAAAGCACCGTGGCCACCCATACTCAATCCACTGATGGCACGTGCCTTTCTATCGGGAATGGTAGCATAGTTCCCGTCTGTATACTTCACCAGTTCCGAGGTGACAAAAGTCTCATAACGGTAGGCAGGATTCTCCGGACTGTCCCAATACCAACTGTTCTTGCCGTCCGGACATACAAATATGATTCCTTTCTCATCCGCCATCTGCGGCAATTCCGGCTTCAGTTGCACCCAGCTCCGCGCATTGCCGCCATAACCGTGCAACAGATAAACCACCGGACAAGCCTGCTTGCCGATAGCCTTATCAGGCAATACATACACAACTTTTACATCCTTATTCATGGCTGCACTTCTCACCAACACCGTGTCTACACGTGCCGCCTGCAACATTACGGCAGACAGACACCACAAAAGCCCCAAGGCAATAATTCTTTTTTTCATCTATTTATTGTTTATTTTTTCTAACGGATGGCAATATTAACAATAAATACTGAAAAATCATTATCTTTGCCTCACAAACTATTCAAAATCCACTATGGAGTTTATTATCATTCTACTTTTACTTATTCTGAACGGCATTTTTGCCATGTATGAAATCGCTTTAGTCTCCTCAAGTAAAGCACGCCTTGAAACTCTTGTCGGAAAAGGGAACAAAAGAGCCAAAGGAGTATTGAAACAACTGGAAGAACCCGAAAAATTCCTCTCCACCATCCAAATCGGTATTACTCTTATCGGTATCGTATCCGGTGCCTATGGTGGTGCCACCATCGCTGATGACGTAGAACCGCTGTTCGCCCTCATTCCGGGAGTAGCCGCCTATGCCAAGACTCTCGCCATGATTACCGTAGTAGCCATCATCACCTATCTGTCGCTCATCATAGGCGAACTGGTGCCCAAGTCCATCGCCTTGAACAACCCGGAACGATGGGCCACCATGCTCAGCCCCTTCATGATTGTGCTGACCAAGATCTCCTATCCGTTTGTATGCCTGCTGAGCGCTTCCACCAAACTGATGAACAAACTCATCGGACTGAACAGCGGCGAAGAACGCCAAATGACACAAGACGAACTGAAGATGATTCTGCACCAAAGCTCGGAACAAGGCGTCATCGACAAAGACGAAACGGAAATGCTGCGTGACGTGTTCCGCTTCTCGGACAAAAGAGCGAATGACCTGATGACCTATCGCCGCGACATCGTCGTGCTCCATCCCACAGACACACCGGAAGAGGTGCTGCGTATCATCCACGAAGAACACTTCAGCAAATATCTCCTGGTGGAGCGGGGAAAGGACGAGATTATCGGTGTGGTTTCCGTAAAGGACATCATCTTGATGATGGGCGGCGAACAACCCTTCAACTTACGTAGTATTGCACGCCCTGCTTTGTTTATTCCGGAAAGTTTGTATGCAAAGAAAGTTTTAGAGCTGTTTAAGAAGAACAAAAACAAGTTCGGAGTTGTTGTAGACGAGTATGGAAATACAGAAGGTATCATCACCCTGCACGATTTGACGGAAAGTATCTTCGGAGACATCCTCGAAGAGAATGAAACGGAAGAAGAGGAAATCGTTGTTCGTCAAGACGGTTCCATGCTGGTGGAAGCTTCCATGAATCTGGATGACTTTATGGAGGCGATGGGCATTATGAACTATGATGACCTGAAAGAAGAAGACTTCACCACCTTGAGCGGTCTTGCCATGTTCTTGATAGGACGGGTGCCGAAAGCCGGAGACTTGTTCAACTACAAAAACCTGGACTTCGAAGTGGTGGATATGGACCGCGGACGGGTGGACAAGCTGCTCGTCATCAAGAAAGAAGAAGATGAATAACAAACGCTATTGCGTCTTTATAATTAACTTAAACCATTAAAGCAATGAAAAAAGTAATGATGATTGCAGCCCTTGCCGCTGCATTGGTATCCTGCCAATCAAAAGGAACTCAGAACAATGACACCGTCGCCATGGACGAAAGTGTAATGGCTGTTACCGGCAATGACTCGTCTGCCGTAGCCGTATACGAAGGAATCCTTCCCGCCGCCGACGGTCCGGGCATCCAGTATGTATTGAGCGTAGACAGTGTAGGTCCCGACGGAGAAAGCGGCTACACGCTGGTAACAACTTATCTGGATGCCGAAGGCCCCGGAAAGAACAAGAGCTTTACTTCCAAAGGAAAGAAAGAAGTTATCCAGAAAGACGTCGACAACAAGAAGAAAACAGCCATCAAGCTGACCCCGAACGACGGGGACACTCCGGTGTACTTCGTAGTAGTGAACGACACAACCCTGCGCCTTGTCAACGACAGCCTGCAGGAAGCAGTGAGTGACTTGAATTATGACATCATCCAGGTGAAATAGTCCATCCATACTTATAAGAAAGAACGGTACAGCCGGAATTACTGAATTCAGTGGTTCCGGCTGCTGTTTTTTCAATGAGGGGGCATTTCAAACAAGAGAACAGAAGGCTATATCAAAAAGTTAGTGCTATCTTTGTCGCTTCATCAAAGTATATATAAACATGAAACATTCTTCCGAAAAACCTTTAGCACCTGCCAACTACTCACGTTGTTTCAACAACCAATGCCCGAAAGCCGACAACTGCCTGCATCGCTTAGCCGCCCTTCGCGATACCCCCGAGTACCCATCCATCCGCATCATCAATCCACTGTGTATTCCAGAGGATAGCAGCCAATGCGCCTATTTCCAATCGACACAAAAGATACATGTCGCATGGGGAATCAGCCACTTGCTCGATGAAGTTCCCTACAAGAATCTCCAACCTCTGAAAAGCCAGTTGATAGCCCATTTCGGCCGCGGAAAATACTACCGCTTCTACCGGGAAGAATCTTACCTTTCCCCCGAAGACCAGAACTATATCCGCAGAACTTTCCACCAATACAACATTCCGGGAGAACCGGCTTTCGACTCCTACAGCGAGGAATACAAATGGTAGAAAGGTAATCTTCAGCCCCCTTTTCATGTCATTTTATCACTGAAAATATAGATAACACTTTAGTTCACAACGGTGAACACTTTGTTACAACAGTAAGAAACAAAGTGTTCACATACTATGAAACAAACTGTTCGCACTCAATAAAACAAACTGTTTTATTTAACGGAACAAACAGTTTCCTACTAATGAAACAAACTGTTCTCCATATTGAAACAAACCGTTCTCCTTAGGGAAACAGACGGATTCCCTTTTGAAGCCCTACAAGGGGAATAATTATCGCCTGCGAAAATATAGGAGGAAATACAGTGACATAGTGCGATACCTATTCTCTGCAAAACGGGTGAACGTGTTCGGGAGGATATTGCAGCAACACGGGATGAGGTAAAGGAAAGAGAGGGGGAGATGGTATATTGTGTGGTAAAAGTGGAGAGGTAGAAAAGACGGAAAGGATTACAGTTGAAATAAATTCTTTTTCTTAACTTTGTGAAATAGAAACATCGAATATGACGATGAAGAAAATAAAAATATGAAAACAGCACTATCTATAAATCAACCGTTCAAGGATTGGGTAAACCACCTAAAACAAGACATTCGTAGTGCACAGATTAAAGCGGCTGTACGCGTGAACAGCGAACTGCTTCACCTTTACTGGCAACTGGGGGCAGAAATTATAGAACGGCAGAAAGAAATGACTTGGGGAAGCGGATTTCTCGAAGAGTTGAGTCGTGAGCTGATGGCAGAATTTCCTGATATGAAAGGGTTCTCATATAGAAACATACGCAGTATAAAGCAGTGGTATCTATTTTATAATGAGCCATATACAATTTGGCAACAAGTTGTTTCCAAATTAGGTGAAGAGAAATTTTTCTCCATCCCTTGGGGGCATCATCTCTATATCATCTCCCAATGCAAGGAAGTGAACTTATTCGGAGAAAGACAGTTAAACAATAAAACCGGAAACATATATGGCCGATAATTATCTTGAAAATCAGTACGAGCAATACCGGGCACGCAAAGCAGCTTGGGAGAAAGCGAAAAAATCCGGTAAGGCACAAACGCTACATAAGCCGACACTTCCCCTCAAAAAAGGCGGAAAGAAAGTGTTCGTTACCGGAGGTGCAGGGGGTATTGGCAAAGCCATTGTAAAAGCTTTCTGCAAGCTTAATTACCAAGTAGCCTTTTGTGACAAGAATGAACTGAAAGGGCAGCAAACCGCCCAAGCCACCGGAGCACAGTTCTATCCCGTCGACCTAAACAGCAAAGAAGCATTGGAACTTTGCCTGCAAAATATTTTCAAGGAATGGGGGGATATTGACATCATTATAAACAATGCCGGCATCAGTGAATTCTCTCCCATCACAGAAACGAGTGTGGAGACTTTCGATAAAATATTGTCTGTGAATTTACGTCCGGTGTTCATTACTTCACATGCGTTGGCAGTACACCGCAAAAGTCAAAACAACACGAATACCTACGGAAGAATCATTAATCTCTGTTCTACGCGCTATCTGATGAGTGAACCGGGCAGTGAAGGATATGCAGCTTCCAAAGGAGGCATCTATTCGTTGACGCATGCGTTGGCTTTATCGCTTGCAGAGTGGCACATCACGGTCAACTCCATCTCTCCGGGCTGGATTCAGACACACGATTATGAACAATTACGGGCAGAAGACCATTCGCAACACCCCTCCGGACGGGTTGGCAAACCGGAAGATATTGCCCGTATGTGCGTATTCCTATGCCAAGACGAAAACGACTTCATCAATGGCGAAAACATCACCATTGACGGAGGCATGACCAAAAAGATGATTTACTGGGAATAGCCCTTTTATAAAACAATCTGCCCAATATAATAATTATAGGATATGAACATGAAAAAGTCTTTTATAGGAATCCTGGCAGCAACCATCATCCTCAGCGGATGCGGCACAAGCCAGATGGCTGTAGGCGACCCTAACGCAGTGCTCGCAGGAGCTGCCATCGGAAGTAATGTAGGTGGTGCCATCGGCGGCTTGATAGGAGACAGCAACGGAGGCTGGCGGGGAGGATACCGGGGTTCCGCCATCGGCACCATCATAGGAACCATTGCGGGAGCTGCCATTGCCAATGCAGCCACAGCCCCCAAAAAGCAGGAGGAGTACAGCTACCGGATAGAAAGGACACAGCCCTATCCCCCGCAATCCGGAAGACAGCCGCAAGCATCGGCTATCGACCACTTGAGGATACGGAATATACGTTTCATTGACGACAGCCGCAACCACGTCATCAATTCGGGCGAAAACTGTAAAGTGATTTTTGAAATCATGAACGAAGGAAACAAAACAGCCTACAACGTAGTGCCGGTGGTGGCGGAAACCACGGGCATGAAGCGCATTTACATATCACCGTCGGTCATGATAGAGCAAATAACTCCGCACAACGGTGTGAAATACACCGCCAACATCAGTGCCGGAGAACGGATAAAGACGGGTAACGTCACCATACGCATAGCCATAGCCGACGAGTATGGGGACGAATATGACTGGCAGGAGTTTTCGTTGCCCACACAACGGTAGAACAATGTCTTAACAGTAGTTTTTAAAAAGAAATGGAACAACAGCAATCTTCTTTCAAAGAAAAAGAACGCATAGAATTACGGGAACCCCGACGCTTCAAAGTCACCATCTACAATGATGACTTCACCACCATGGAGTTTGTGGTAAAAGTACTCACCACCGTCTTTTACAAATCATCGGCAGAAGCGGAAACACTGATGCTGCAGGTGCACAAGAGCAACTCCGCGGTAGTGGGCATCTACTCATACGACATCGCCCACTCCAAAGTACAGAAAGCCACCCGCATGGCACGCAATGAAGGTTTCCCCCTCCGGCTCACCGTCACCCCGGAGGAAGAAGAATAAGAAAGAAACAATATGGATATAAAAAATACGATATTCGTAAACCAAGCATTCGCTTCCGCACAAAGAAAAGCCGAGTCTTACCGGCACGAGTTCATCATGCCCGAACATCTGCTGAGCGCCATTCTGGAACAGGAACCCTTTATCCACACCCTGCAAGATACCTTCTACAATTATGTGGAGCTCAGCATCTCGCTGGAAAACTATCTGACGGAAGAAGTGGAAACTATCCCCGACAATGTGGAATACGAGTTGGGACTTTCCGTCCAGCTCAGTTCACTCCTGCAACATGCCTATATGGTGACAGAGTATTCCAGCGCCGAAGAGCTGGGTGTTCCCCATCTGATACAAGGCTTGCTGCAACTGGAAGATTCCTGGGCATGCCATTTTCTAAAGGAAGCAGTCGGCGGCGACCTGCCCGAATTCCTCAGTCTGCTCATTACCCACTACGAAGAAGCGGAGCTGGCAGAAGAAGCAGGCGGTGTACAATCCCCCGATGAACAAGAGAAAACAGAACCATGGCGTAACTACGTGACCTGCCTCAACGACCGCCTGGCAGACCACAACCCGCTTATCGGCAGGGAGATGGAGTTGGAGCGAACCATACAAGTGCTCTGCCGCAAAGAAAAGAACAACCCGTTGCATGTGGGCGAACCCGGCGTAGGCAAAACAGCCCTTGCCTATGGGCTTGCCGCCCGTATCGAAGCGGGCAACGTCCCCGAACGGCTTGCCGGCTTCCGCATCTATGAGCTGGACTTGGGCAGTCTACTGGCAGGCACACAATATCGCGGCGATTTCGAGAAGCGGCTGAAAAGTATCATGGAAGGCATCGGTCGTGAGGGAAACGCCATCGTCTACATCGACGAGATACACAACCTGATAGGCGCCGGACGCACGGGCGAAGGCTCTATGGATGCCTCCAACATGCTGAAACCCTATCTGGAAACCGGGGCAATACGTTTCATCGGCTCTACCACCTACGACGAGTACAACCGCTACTTCGCACGCAGCAAGGGACTGGTACGCCGCTTCCAGCAGATAGACATACTGGAACCGAACATTGAAGAAGCCATACATATCGTAGAAGGCCTGAAAGAGAAATACGAAACCTACCACGGCGTCACCTACGAGCCCGACGTCATCCCCTATGCCGTAAAGGCAAGCGCCCGCTACATCAGCGACCGTTTCCTGCCCGACAAAGCCATCGACCTGGTGGACGAAGCAGGAGCTTACCGGGAAATACACCCCACAGACTCCGAGGAACAGACCGTGGACAAGGCACTGATAACCGACATACTGGCACGTACCTGCAAAGTCAATGCCCTCGCCATGAAAGAGGACGACACCACCGCCTTGGAAAGCCTGCACGAACGCATCAGCTCCCGCATCTACGGGCAGGAAGAAGCCGTCCGTCAGGTGGTGGAAGCTGTGCAAATGTCCAAAGCCGGACTGCTGGACGAAAACAAACCGCTGGCAAGCCTGCTCTTTGTAGGCCCCACCGGAGTAGGAAAGACCGAAGTTGCCAAAGTGCTCGCCGCCGAGCTGGGCATCGCCCTGCAACGTTTTGACATGAGCGAATATACCGAAAAGCATACCGTAGCCAAACTGATTGGCTCGCCTGCCGGCTACGTGGGTTACGAGGACGGCGGCCTGCTGACCGACGCCATACGCAAGACCCCAAACTGCGTGCTACTGCTCGATGAGATAGAAAAAGCCCATCCCGACGTATTCAACATCCTGCTGCAAGTAATGGACTATGCCGTACTGACCGACAACAAAGGACGGAAAGCCGACTGCCGACACGTGGTCCTCATCATGACCTCCAATGCCGGAGCACAATATGCCCGCCAAGCGTCCATCGGCTTCAACAGTCAGGTCACCGCCGGAGAAGCCATGCTGAAACAAGTCAAGAAAACCTTTAAGCCCGAATTCATCAACCGCCTCTCCGCCACGGTTGTTTTCCATGACATGGACCGCCCGATGGCATCACTTATCCTCGACAAGAAACTCGGGGAACTGGGCAGCAAGCTGTCTTCACGCCAGGTAGAGATGGAATTGAGCCGGGAAGCACACGAATGGCTGCTCCAACGGGGCTTTATCCCCGAATACGGTGCCCGGGAGATGGACCGCGTGATAGCCTCGCACCTGAAACCCTTGCTGATGCGCGAAATACTTTTCGGCACACTGAAGGTGGGAGGAAAGGTCTGCGTACAAGTAGAAAACGGAGCATTGAAACTACAACCCGCAACCGAGTAACGATATGGTCTTTCAACTGACGGATAAACTCGCTTTCCCCGACCCTCACTACGGCGACCCCGACGGGTTGCTCGCTGTGGGCGGTGACCTCTCCATCGACCGGCTCATCCTGGCATACTCCAACGGCATCTTCCCCTGGTACGCATTTCGGGAAGAACTGATACAATGGTGGTGCCCGATGGACCGTTTCGTCATCTTTCCGGACGAAATCCATATCTCCCACTCCATGCGTACGCTCATCAACAAAGGAAAGTACGAGATCACCTTTAACGAGGCTTTCGAAGACGTCATACAAACCTGCGGAGAATTGCGGATGGAACAAGAAGGAGCCTGGCTCGGAACGAAGATGATGGAAGCCTATACGCACCTGCACGAACAAGGATTCGCCGCCAGCGTGGAAGTATGGGAAGAAGAGCAATTGGTAGGTGGGCTGTACGGAGTGACCCTGGGACGTTGTTTCTTTGGAGAGAGCATGTTCTCACTCGTTCCCAGCGCCTCGAAGCTGGCCCTCATCCATCTGGCCCAATTCTTCAGGGAACATGGAGGCGTCATGATAGATTGCCAGTTCGAAACCCCTCACCTCAAAACAATGGGAGGCAGGCACATCAGTTACGACGAATATATGACATACATCGAACAAGACTGCCGCTTCTAAAAGTAAAAAGGAATAACGAGGGGCTCAGAACTATCCGCGCCTAAATATAGCATAATGAAAGTACTCATATACTTTTGACACTCTCCTATTCTATTTGAAGGCCGGAGCAGGAAGATGCATACCTGCCATCGTCAATTGGTTGTCCTTGGCATATTGGAGGAAATACTTGCGTGCTTTCACGGCAGCTTCCTTATCCATATCATAGGAAGCGCAGTATTCCGGATGCTCCAACTGAAGGGCCGCACCATGGATGAGGTCACCAATCACCAGTAACTTGCCACTCTGGAAAACCGTATGACCGGGAGTATGACCGACTGCCTCCATGGCAACCACATTGCCCGGCAAGGTATCGCCAAACTCAAACAGATGCAGCCGTTCCTTATAGGCATCCATCGTCTTTACGACCTGCGCCTTCCTTTCGGCAGGCATTGCCATCCAGGCATCATATTCCACTTTTGATGCGTACACTTCGGCATTCGGGAAGACTACACTGTCTCCCTTCATCATTCCACCGATATGGTCGCCATGGAAATGGGTAAGATACAGATATCCAATATCTGCCGGAGAGATACCCAAAGATTGTAATCCGGGCAACAGACGACTGCCGGGAGCTCCCATTCCCGTATCAAAAAGGATACGGATACCATTCGTATCTACCAGGAAGGTGCTCATGGAAGAAGGAATACCGCCTTGAAGCGACAAACTTTCCATCAATTCATCGCTTGCATCCGGGAAAATCGTTCTCGGCATCAAATGCTCACCAGCATTATCCTGAATCCAAGTGGCCTGCACTCCCTCCAGTTGCAAGGTCTTTACGCCACTGCATGTTACACCGACACTATCCATACTTACATCTTCATTTGTTTGTTTCTTTGTCCTGCTGCCGCAACCCGCCATCAGCAATGCTGCTGACACAACAACCAGGCACGTCCATGTCTTGTTTTTCATCGGTACAGAGTTTTTTATCCATAAATATTGAAGTTCGCACAAATATAGGCAAATAAAATCATCCGGCACACGGATGCCTGAACCAAAAACGGCTACCGACTCCCAATTCCGACTCAGCACCGATAGTCCCGCCAAGATGCTCAATGATACTTTTACAGATGGACAAGCCTAAACCCGTGCCCTTCGCAAAGGTATTAAGCTTTACAAAGCGGTCGAACACAGTAACCACGGCATCCGGAGCAATACCCATACCGGTGTCCGTCACAGAAAACTCTATCTGACCGGTACCTTCCACCGGATGATATTCCAAAAGGATCTGCCCTTCACTGGTGAACTTCAAAGCGTTGTTTATAAAATTGGTGACCACCTGCATCAGACGTTTCTTGTCGGTATAGATACGGTAATCGGGCAAGTCGGGAGCCAACAGAACCGGTACAGCCTTGTCTTCCTTTATATCATAGTTGCGCATCACGTCCTTACAGAAGTCACTGACATCCACATACCCCATATTATAATCAAGTGTTCCCGCTTCTATCTTTGCCAAATCCAGAATGTCGGATATCAGTTGCAAGAGCAGTTCCGTATTCTCCTGCATGATGGCAAGGTATTCCTGGCGTTCTTCCCTATCGTCCAGTTCGGCAATGATGTTTGCAAAACCGACAATGGAATTGAGCGGAGTACGGATTTCATGACTCATATTGGCCAGGAAAGCAGACTTCAAGCGGTCCAGATGTTCTGCCTTATCCTTGGCGACCCGCAATTCCTCCTCTATCTTTTTCTGATGGTCGATATCCACACTGGTAATGACATGCGCCATCTGCCCGTCCACCCAAGCAAAGGCTGCACTGAACACGCGAAACCAACACTTGTCAAATGGCCGTTGATAATCCCACGAATAGACTTTGGTGGGGTGTCCGTTTTCATCTATCAAATGCCTCTTTGGGCAGAACTCACACTCCCCCGTCTTGTCCGAGTAGAGGGCCTCCCAGCATTTTTTCCCCCAGAAATGCTCGATACCGCCATATGGTTCCACCATAGACCTATTGGCATACAACATATCGTGGGAATCGAAAGAGTTGACGTAAATATCAACGCCCATATTATTCATGATACTGCCTAATGTATTGCTGGCCCTCACTTCCCTTTCCTTATATTCCCTGACCGCAATTTCCTTAGAGAACGAGCCCAGCAAGAGATGAATGATTTGCAACTCCTCTTCCGTGAGATAGGTCTCTTCCTCCCTGCCTGCAAAACCTATGAATCCGATGATTTTACCCTCAGTATCTTCAAAATGCCTGATTAACAAAGAATCCTCACCGTAGAAATCAAGAATGTCAATATCGTCCCATGAAGCATCCGCATTTCTGTTTCCATAGAAAGGTTTATCCCGGGCTTTCATGGCATCGACATGCTCCTTTTTCAACTCTCCCATATCGAAACGAGGTTTCATAGTCCCACCTTCATTTCCAATCGTTTCTTTCAATAAGAAATAACGGAATCCGTCAGTCTGATAGATAAACCCTTTCGTAAAGTCATAGTAGTTGCAGAAATCGGTCAACGATTCAATAACTTTCCTTTCATTGGGTTCATTGCTATTCAACCGTTCTAAAAAATGAAGCAAGAATATGTTTAAGTTCTCTTTGTTTTTGCCCATATAATCTTTTGAAAAACTTTAAGGCGCTAATATACAACTTTTTAAAGAGAAATAAGTTTCTTTTATATATCTAGGAAGTTTAAAAAACAACCATTCCCCAATAAAACAAAAAAGGCAATAACTTAATTTATTTTACAAGTATCACTAAGGCAAAAGCTCTTCATCCGTATTCATACGACGGCATAACATCTAAAGTATACAAAAAGAAGTCTATGGAAGAAGAAAATATCCGAGACAGATTAATAGTCATTTTTTAAGGATAACAGAGTTGCCAATTTATCAAAAACAAAGTTAATTCACACATATATACATATTTGTATAAACGGAGAATAAGTAAAACTTTCCCAAAGATGTTTTTTTCTTCATAAGCGATACAACCTATATACAACGAAATAAAGATTTGCAGTACAAACGGTCTGTTATGAGAGAAATATAGTATCTTTGCAGAGCCATGTTGCACCGTTTTACTACTTCCATAACCGACATTCCGCTTCCGGAAAGGTTCACCTATCCTTTCTGCTATACTCCGCACCCATTATGTATATTGGCAGCCAAAGAAGTACAAAGCTATCTTACCCGACAAACTGCATGGAAGGACGAACTGCGCCAAGGCAAAATGTTCGGGGTACTGATTGTACAAACCGAGCATGGAGAAACCGGATATTTAGCTGCATTCTCAGGCATATTGGCCGGAAAGAACCTACATCCCTTTTTTGTTCCTCCCGTATATGACTTGCTACAGCCACAAGGCTTTTTCAAGATAGAAGAAGAGAACATCTCTTCCATCAACCGCAACATCCGGCAACTGGAAAATGACAAAGCATATGCCGCCTTATCAGCAGAGCTTGCCCGGACCATTCAGTCAGCAGAAAACATACTGGCAACAGCCAAAGCACAGTTGAAAGAAGCCAAAACAGCCAGAGAACAGCGCAGAAAAGAAAAAGAACTCAATGCGCAGGAAGAAGCCGAACTGATACGGGAAAGCCAGTTCCAAAAGGCAGAATATAAACGCCTGGAACGTTCATGGAAAGCAAGGATTACCACACTGCAAACGCAGACAGAAGACTGGGAAAGACGGATTTCAGCATTGAAGTCTGAACGTAAAACCCGCTCTGCAGCATTGCAGCAAAAGCTATTCGAACAGTTCGGGATGCTGAATTACCGGGGAGAAGTCAAGAATCTCTGTGAGATATTCGGGCAGACCGTGCACAAGACACCTCCTGCCGGTGCGGGTGAATGTGCGGCCCCCAAACTGCTGCAACAAGCTTATCTGCACGGATGGAAACCTATTGCCATGGCCGAGTTCTGGTGGGGTGATTCCCCCAAGACAGAGATACGCCATCACGGCCACTATTATCCGGCTTGCAAAGGAAAGTGCGAACCTATACTGCAACACATGCTGCAAGGTCTACAAGTAGAGGAAAACCCCATGTTGAAAAGAATGCAGGTACCCTCCCAAAATTTGGAGATTGTTTATGAGGACCCATGGCTTTCGGTCATCAACAAACCGGCAGGAATGCTGTCTGTTCCCGGCAAGGAAGATGCAGTCTCCGTCTATAGCCTGATGCGTGAGCAATATCCCGAAGCTGACGGTCCCCTGACGGTGCATCGTCTCGACATGGCCACTTCCGGTTTAATGCTCATTGCCAAGACCAAGCGTGTACACCAGAACCTGCAGGCCCAGTTCAAGAACCGCCTGGTCAGGAAACGTTATGTCGCATTGCTCGAGGGTATTGTCCCAAAGGACAAAGGTACGGTCGACCTCCCGCTTTGCCTGAATCCACTTGACCGCCCACGGCAAATGGTACACACCGAACACGGAAAGCCCGCCATCACCGATTATCAAGTTCTGGAACGTCTGGACGGGAAACGGACCCGTATCGCTTTCTATCCGCGCACGGGAAGAACCCATCAGCTACGTATACATGCAGCACACCCGCTTGGCTTGCACTGCCCCATCATCGGTGATGAACTTTACGGGGAGAAAGCAGACCGGCTTTATCTGCATGCCGAATACTTAGAATTTACCCACCCTATAACGGGAGAAACCGTAAGGATTACCAAAGAAGCTGAATTCTGACTGCCTACTGATTAATAACCAGCAAAGTAATGCAATAAATGATGATACTCCGACCTACCCCACAAGATTATGACGAACTGTTGACCGTCTGGGAAGCCTCTGTCCGCAGCACACACCACTTCCTGGCAGAAAAGGATATACAGTTTTACAAACCACTGATAAGAGAGCAGTACTTTCTTGCCGTAGAGCTTTACATCATCCGCAACGAAAAAGAAGAAATTGCCGCCTTTATGGGACTGAGCGATGAACTCATCGAGATGTTGTTTGTCCGTCCTGACCAACAAGGTAAGGGATACGGAAAACGGCTCATGGAGTACGCCGTCCACCAAAAACACATCCACAAAGTGGATGTAAACGAGCAGAACGGACAAGCTTGCCGATTTTACCAACATATGGGATTCCAAGTGGCCGGCCGGGACGAAACCGACCCGACGGGAAAGCCTTTCCCTATTCTGCACCTGCAATTACCAACCCCACCACAGATTACTCAGATTGAACACAGATTATAATTTAGCAAACTTATGAAGATACATCACATCGCCATCTGGACCTTCCAACTGGAAGAGATGAAAGAGTTCTACACACGTTACTTCAACGGGAGCAGCAATGAAAAGTACATCAACCCCAAAAAAGGATTCGAATCTTATTTCCTTCACTTCGATGAAGGAACGGATTTGGAACTGATGAGCCGTACGGACATACAGAATACCCCTATTGAGGAAAACAGACTGGGACTGACCCACTTTGCCTTTGCCTTCGACAGCCAGGAAGCTGTCCTCCGACAGACAGAACGGCTACGTACAGCGGGATATACCATCGCAGGAGAGCCCCGTACCTCCGGCGACGGATATTTTGAAAGTGTCGTCCTCGACCCGGACGGTAACCGTATAGAATGTGTATTCAGGGCATAGTCTCTCAATCAGAGGAGACAAAGCTTCTCAACAGTTTTATCTCCTCTGCCCAAAGCGATTCATCGGGCGTCTCCAAAATAATAGGTATACCGTCAAAACGCACATCTTACATAAAGCGCCGGAAGAAATCCATACCTATCAGCCCCTTGCCGATGCTGTCGTGACGGTCTACTCTGGAGCCGAGTGCTTTCTTGGAGTCATTCAGGTGTATACCACGCAGATAGCCGAAACCTACCGCTGTGTCAAACTCCTCAAACACCTTGTCATACTCATTCACTATATCATAGCCTGCTGTATACGTGTGGCAGGTATCAAGGCAAACTCCAACGCGAGACTTGTCATCCACCCGGTCAATGATATGTCCCAGCTGCCAGAACTCATTTCCCACATTGCTACCCTGCCCGGCTGTGTTCTCTATGACAGCCACCACATCGTGCGTCTTGCCCAATATAAGATTAATGGATTCAGCGACCTTGTCCAGACACTCTTCCACGGAAATCTTATTCAGATGGCTGCCCGGATGAAAATTCAGTAACTTCAGCCCTAATTGTTCGCAGCGCTGCATCTCATCCAGAAAAGCGGCACGGCTTTTCTGTAACCCTTCTTCTTCGGGATGCCCTAAATTTATCAGATAACTGTCGTGAGGCAGGATATAGCGGGAATCGAAGCCAAGCTTCCCACAATTTTCCTTAAACACCCTGATACTCTCCTCCGTCAGCGGCCTTGCCACCCACTGACGCTGGTTCTTGGTAAACAAGGCAAAAGCATTTGCCCCTATCTCACTGGCATTGACGGGAGCCGCTTCCACTCCCCCACTGGCCGATACATGTGCACCTATAAATTTCATAATCTTATTGTATTTGCTCTTTCATGAATTCCCACTGGCATTTTTTCATGTCCACACACCCATTCTTTCTGAACGTCACGCCCTCTGCCTCCAGCAAAGCCCGCTGTTCCGCCCAGCACGGTGCCAGCCTGCCCTGGCTGTTCACTACCCGATGGCAGGGCAGACACATGCCGTCGGGCACATCGTGCATAGCATGTCCCACCATGCGCGAACATTGAGGTCTTCCGACAAGATAGGCTATCTGTCCGTACGTCACCACCCGCCCCGGAGGGATTGCGGCCACTACATTATAAACCTCCTGCTGAAAAGTGTCTTTGTCCATAAAAGTCTGGTTTGGGAAGGCAAAGATATGATAAATTCAGCAGGTATGCGAACAGACGTTACAAGAAAGTGGCTGCGCCGAGCGGATTGTATGTATAGGTGACATTACGGGCACGGATGATTTCGCCCGTCGGGGTAAACAATATCTGATATTTCGTCTGGAGATTTGCCATCCCTACCTCTACCGCCACGATGGACTGCCATTTGGGAAACTGTACCCAAGTGACATTCTGCACCATCCCTCCGGAATATTCACTGGCGGCAAAAGCATTGTAAACGGCAGGGGGCACTTCGTCCATTGTCTCCCAGTCCGTCTGTTGCATTACCCATTGCGCCTGCCCGTCAAACCAGACTTTCGTATCAAAACCGTTCATCAGGAAATCTGCCACATAATAAGACTCATCATGCGACCAGGCAACATCATCTGCCGTAGGATACATTTTCTTCAGTGCAGCCTGTACATCAGCAGGTGCCCAATCGGCAGAAGCCGAGACTGATACTATCAGCATCAAAATCAGAAAAGAGAATTTCAACTTACTCATAACTTCATCAGATTATCATGTTATGAGAAGAACGGCGTATGGCAGATTTTGTTCACCGGCAACTCTCAACCATTCAACAGTTAAAAAGAGATATCCATTGTAATTCAATAGAAAATGACTAACTTCACACCAGAAATTCAGAAATATGATAAGAATACATCCCATATCCGGCAACAAAAAGCAATATCTTGACCTGCTGCTGCTTGCCGACGAACAAGAGTCCATGATTGACCGTTATCTGGAACGGGGAGAGATGTTCATCCTATCCGATAATGATACAGTCAAAGCGTCTTGTGTAATCACCTGCGAGGATAAAGGAATCTACGAAATAAAGAGCATAGCTGTCTATCCGGAATACCAGCGCCAGGGATATGGAAGACAACTGATAGCATTCGTTCTTGAACATTATAAAGACCGGTGCCATACTATGCTTGTCGGCACTGGAGACAGTCCGCTAACCATCCCCTTCTATGAAAGCTGCGGATTTGCATACTCACACCGGGTACCCGATTTCTTTATCGATAATTACGACCACCCCATATTTGAAGGAGGCAAGCAACTGAAAGACATGATTTATCTGAAAAGGACGCTTCAACCAAAATAATATTCTATATTTGCATATCACTTAACTCCACACATTATGGAAGCTAAACTTTGCCAAAGCTGCGGAATGCCCTTGTCATCTGCAGAAGTACTCGGAACCAATGCCGACGGTAGCCTCAACGAGGAATATTGCACCTATTGCTACCAGCACGGCAATTTTGCACAAGACTGCACTATGGACGAAATGATAGAACATTGTGCACAGTTCACCGACGAATTCAACAAGGATTCCGGAATGAATTTCACTAAAGAGGAAGCCATTGCCGGTATGAAAGAATTCTTCCCGACCTTGAAACGCTGGCAGTCCAAACAATAAACATGCCATCCCGTATCGAGCAGGAAAAACAGACAGTAGAACGGATGGTCCGCCTCTACTGCCGGAAAAAGGAAGGTAACAAGCAATTGTGTCCCCGATGCGAGGAATTGCTGGGATATGCCCGCATTCGTCTTTCACGCTGTCCTTTCGGTGAGAATAAATCCACCTGCAGGCAATGCAGCATTCACTGCTACAAGCCCGAAATGAAAGAACGGATGCGTGAAGTCATGCGGTATGCCGGACCACGGATGCTGTTGTACCATCCCGTGGCGGCACTCCGCCATTTGTGGCAGGAGTATGTCCATCAGTATTTCACCAAACGTTTCGGAGTCCCGCGCCAGGAACAGCACAAACAATAAACCGTATCCTGGTCGTATCCCTCCAACGAGGAGGTGCCGTCCTTAGGTACAATCTCACCTTTGTCAGAGATGTAGACCGGCAGGCGCTCACCTTGTCCGTTCATCACAAAAAATGCCCCCACCTTGCATTGGGGGCATACCATCTTACGCATAATCAATTGAAATAATACAAAAATATAGCCACCCCTTCCAGTGCCTTCTTCTTTTCACCTTGTATTTCGATGGCAAACTTTATTTCCGCCTTTGCCACACCGCGCAGATTCGACAGAGATTGCAAATGGGCAACCAGTCGGATGCTCTGTCCGGACAATACCGCCTGACCGAACTTCATCTTGTCCATACCATAATTAATCATCATCTTCAGGTTGTTCACTTCAATAATCTGGTTCCACAGATATGGCAACATGGACAAGGTGAGATACCCATGTGCAATAGTGCTCTTAAAAGGGCTTTCCACTTTGGCGCGTTCCGTATCGACGTGTATCCACTGATGGTCCAATGTCGCATCAGCAAACAGATTGATACGCTCCTGAGGGAGCTCTACATATTCCGAAACACCGATTTGCTGGCCTACCAGCTTTTCAAAATCCTCGTACGAGTTGATAATCACTTTTTCCATTACTCTCTATTTTATTGATAAATTATAAATTCACACGCTTTATCCACATATCCGCCATTCGTTTATGCCCTGCAGGAGTGGGATGGATACCGTCCCAAATCCAATAGGTGTCTTGAGAAGCCGGAGCAGTGCCGAGAATTTCATCGAACATCGAATTATAAGGAAGAAATACCGTCTGATAGTCCTTCGCTATCCTCTCTACGATGGCGGCACAGCGACGCACCAGACTATCACGTTCTGCAAAGTCCTCACTCTTACGCATATTGCCGACATTGGCAACAAAAGGAGTGCCCAGCACTATCTTCAATTCCGGATTGGCCTGCAAAGAACGGTCAAGCAAGGAACGGTAACACTTCTCCCATCCTTCAAAATCAAAAGGCTCTTTTTTGTCACCCTGCAGATAGTAATGTACATCGTTTGTCCCCACCAAGACGGAAAGCACATCCGGTTTCATTCCAATGACATCCTCTTCCCAGCGTTTCTCCAAATCCCGGAGAGTGTTTCCACTGATGCCACGGTTAAAAAAAGCATATTCCTTTTCCGGAAAATCTCCTTGATAATGACTTGCACACAAATACATATAGCCGCTACCGTAAATATGGTTCATATCCCAAAGGCTTCGCTCCGCAGTCGGTTTGGGCATCCCGCAGGCATTTCCCCAGTTACCGTCCGTGATAGAATCTCCGATAAACAAGACACGCGGGCCGCTTGCATGGAGTAAGAGTGATATGCAGAAAAAAACTATTACAAAGAGTCCAATACGCTTCATGGCATTTTCTTGTTAGAATGTAAAAATTGCAACAAATATACGTCTTATTCCGGCAAGTACAAAAACTCGGGTACCTTTTTCCCATTTCCCAAAAACACATATAACCCTTATTTTTATTTCCGTTCATCACAGATTAATTTGGAAATAATGTATCTTTGTCAATATCTTAATTGTTGTGACAGAACAAAAACATCACTATTAAAGATTCCGGTATGAATTCTAAATTTGATTATGACTTACTGTCAGCAATGATGACCAATGCCAATATGGGATGGTGGGAAGCTGATTTAAAGACCGAAAGCTACATTTGCTCCGAATATATCTCCCGGTTGCTGGGACTGGATGAGGATGGAACCATCAGCTTTAAAGATTTCAACAAACGTATCCTGAAAGAGGAACAACGGCATACTACCACACATTCCTTCGACAATATCCGGCAGACACAAGAGACTGTATATCTGCTCAACACAGTAGAGGATCCAACGTGGATAAGAAGCAAGATATGCCTGCAGAGAACCGATGAAAACGGTAATGTCAAAGTCTACGGCATTGCCGAAACACAAGACGGTCCCGACATGTCATCGGCATCCCAAGCCTTACAAGAGCGTAACCGTCTCCTCCATAATATTTATAAATATCTTCCGGTAGGAATTGAGCTCTATAACCGAGAGGGAATATTGATAGATATGAATGACAAAGAGCAGGAAATGTTCCATCTCAAACAGAAAGAAGATCTACTTGGAATTAATATTTTCGAGAATCCGATTTTCCCGGAAGAGATGAAAAGCAAGTTAAGAAAACATGAAAATGCAGACTTCACTTTCCGGTATGACTTCTCTAAAATAGGCAATTACTACAAGACACAGAAGAAGACGGGCACCATAGACCTTGTAACCAAAGTCACAAGCCTTTACGACGATAATCACAACCTAACCAACTATCTGCTAATCAACGCAGACAAAACGGAAACGACCGTCGCTTACAACAAAATACAAGAGTTCGAGAGCCACTTTGAGCTTATAGGTGACTATGCCAAAGTGGGATATGCCAATTATGACCTTCTTAATGAGCAAGGCTATGCCCAACGCAGCTGGTACAAGAACTTGGGTGAGAAAACAGAAACACCGTTGTCCGAAATCATCGGAACCTACAATCATCTTCACCCTGACGACCGTACTATCATGCTTGACTTCCTACAGAACGTAAAGAGAGGACTGGCACACAAGCTCAGCCGGGAAGTACGTGTTCTTAAAGAAGACGGTTCTTTCATGTGGACCCACGTCAACATCATTGTAGAACGCTACATGCCTGAACAGAACATCATAGAGATTATCTGCATCAATTACGACATCACCCAATTAAAGCAGACGGAGGCAATGCTGATACAAGCCAAGGAAAAGGCCGAAGAGGCAGACCGGCTGAAATCCGCTTTCCTTGCCAATATGAGCCATGAAATCCGCACGCCGCTAAATGCGATTATCGGTTTCTCCAGCCTGCTGCACTATGTGGAAAACGAGCAGGAAAGGGAACAGTACATCTCTTTGATAAACCACAACAACCAACTGTTGCTCAAACTAATCAACGACGTTCTGGACCTTTCCAAAATAGAGGCCGGACACATAGAGCTCCATTCCGAATGGTTCAATCCGGCAGAACTCATCAAGGAAAGTATTACCGAGTACGAACGGAACGTTCCGGCAGGAGTGAAACTCTTTGCCAGGTATCCGGTAACCCCCGGCCAGATAGAGCACGACCCGATGCGCATCAAACAGATACTGAACAACTTCATATCGAATGCACTGAAAAACACCGTGCAGGGACATATCGAAGTGTACTACGAAACGGACACAGACGGAATAAGAATCAGTGTTTCCGATACTGGATGCGGTATTCCCCCCGACAAACTGGGAATGATATTCGAACGGTTTGAAAAGGTGGACTCTTTTGCCCAAGGTGCCGGATTAGGACTCTCCATCTGCAAATCCATCGTTGAGAAAATGAATGGAGTGATTACCGTAGATTCGACAATGGGAGTGGGAAGCACATTCACCGTGGAACTGCCCTGCCGGACAAGACCATCCTGACAACAAACGAAAAACAATGATTTATGACCACACAGAAAGAATTTACCCTGACCCCTCGCCGGCGTGGCTTTCACCTGGTGACAGAGGAGATTATACGCAACCTTCCACCGCTTCCGTCTGCCGGAATCCTGCATCTGTTCATCAAGCATACAAGCGCAGGCCTCACCATCAACGAGAATGCAGACCCTGACGTACAGACAGATATGGAAGCCATCTTCAACCGCCTCGTAAAAGAACGGGAACCTTATTACCAACATACATGCGAAGGCGATGACGATATGCCCGCCCATGCCAAGGCAACCCTCAGCGGAACCAGCCTCACCATCCCCATCACCAATGGGCATCTGAACATAGGTATCTGGCAAGGCATCTATCTCTGCGAGTTCCGCAACCGGGGCGGAGGAAGAAGAATTGTAGCAACCGTCATCGGATAATCCTCTATCATCATGCAGAAAGCCATCATCATCGGTGCCACTTCAGGCATCGGACAAGAAGTAGCCAGGATACTTGTACAACAAGGCTGGCATATAGGTATTGCCGGCAGAAGAGAGGAAGCATTGCATGCCCTGCAAGCCACCGCACCCGACCGGATAATCACGGAACAGCTGGACGTTACGGAAGAGACAGCGACTCTACACCTCCATAACCTGATAAAAAAGCTGGGAGGCATAGACCTATTTTTCCTCAGTTCCGGCGTGGGACATCAAAACCGGGACTTACAACCGGACATCGAACTGAACACGGCACGTACCAATGTAGAGGGATTTACCCGCATGGTGACTGCCGCCTTCAACTATTTCAAGGAAAAAGGCTCCGGACATATTGCTGTCATCAGTTCCATTGCAGGCACTAAAGGACTGGGCGTTGCACCGGCCTACTCTGCCACCAAACGCTTCCAGAATACCTATATCGAAGCGCTGGCACAACTTGCCCGGATGCAGCATCTTGATATACACTTCACCGACATCCGTCCGGGATTTGTTGCCACCGATTTATTGAAAAGCGGGAAATACCCGATGCTGATGAAAGCAGACCGTGTAGCACAGCACATAATCAAGGCTTTAAGAGAAAAGAGACGGGTAGTTGTCATTGACGGACGCTACCGGGTACTGGTATTTTTTTGGCGTATGATTCCACGATGGCTATGGGAAAGGTTGCCTATAACGAATTGATTTCGTATCTTCACGTCTCCAAACAGAAATAGACATACAGACATGAAGAAAAATTCAAAATATATCGTGCTTACCGCTGCCATTGCACTGTGCGCAGGTTCCAGCCTCCCCTTCCTCGCAGGCAGCAGTACGCTGAATCCCGAACGCGATTCCGTGAAATCCGAAGTTCCCTACTGCGTGACCTCCCCCAGCGTACCGGACAAGATCACTTTTGCCGGACAAGCTATTGACCTGCTTCGCTACGACCACCGCGAACGTATGGACCGCGAACTGATGTCCTTCACCTACATGCACTCCACCACCATGCTCATGGTGAAGCGTGCCAACCGCTACTTCCCCGTCATAGAGCCTATACTAAAAGCCAACGGCTTTCCCGATGACTTCAAGTACCTCGCTGTGATAGAAAGCAACCTGAACCCGCTTGCCAAATCGCCTGCGGGTGCCGCCGGCCTATGGCAGTTCATGCCTGCCACCGGACGCGAATTCGGACTGGAGGTGAACAGCAACATCGACGAACGATACCATATCGAGAAAGAGACCAAAGCAGCCTGCAAGTACCTGAAAGATGCTTATCAGAAATACGGGAACTGGCTGTGCGTAGCCGCCGCCTACAATGCCGGGCAAGGACGCATCTCCACACAGCTGCAGAAGCAAATGGTGGACCAGGCTGTCGACTTATGGCTGGTAGAAGAGACTTCGCGCTACATGTTCCGCCTGCTGGCAGCCAAAGCAGTCATCAGCAATCCACAGCAGTACGGCTTTCTGTTGAAACGGGAACATCTTTATCCGCCCATCCCCTACACGGAAGTGACCGTCACAACGGGCATCGGCAACCTGGCACAGTTTGCCAAAGATAAAGGCATCACCTATGCCCAACTGAAAGATGCCAATCCGTGGCTGCGGGATACCTCGCTGATGAATAAAAGCGGACGTACATACATACTAAAAATACCGACACAAGCCGGAATGCATTACAACCCCAAGAAAACAGTGCCCCACAATAAGAATTGGGTCATCAATTAATAAAAAAGAAAGAGAGGATACGATGATGATGTTAAACTTTGATTTTGTGCTCAGGTTGCTGGTAGCCGGAATATTGGGTGCCATTATCGGACTGGACCGGGAATACCGTGCCAAAGAAGCAGGCTACCGCACCCATTTCCTGGTATCATTGGGAAGCGCGCTCATCATGATTGTATCCCAATATGGTTTTCAGGAAATCATCAAGGAAAGCAGTGTGACGCTGGACTCCAGCTGTGTTGCCGCACAAGTAGTCAGCGGTATCGGATTCATCGGTGCGGGTACCATCATTTTCCAGAAACAGATAGTCAGGGGACTGACAACAGCCGCAGGAATATGGGCTACTGCAGGCATCGGATTGGCAGTAGGTGCAGGAATGTACACCATCAGCATTGCCGCCACCCTGCTGACTCTGGCAGGGCTCGAACTGTTGAGCCTTATTTTCAAAAGCATTGGCATGAAAAGTTCCGTGATAACCTTTTCCACTTCCAGCAAAGAGATACTGCCGCAAGTGTCCCGGCGATTCAACTCCAAAGACTATCTGGTGGTGTCCTACAACCTGGACCGGCAAATGCAGGGAGAGTACACCAACTATCAAGTGACCATGGTCATCAAATCCAAGAAAAGCTATGATGAGGGATATTTGCTGCAACTGATGCAGGAATTTCCCGAAGTGACAGTGGAGAAAATCGAATAAAGGGAATCACTGCTGTTTTTCCGTCAGATATTTCCAATAGCGCACGGGCATGTCCTGCTTGTGCTTCCGGGGATTGAGGCGTTCCTTGATGCAGATTGCCTTGAAATAGGTTTTCCAGAGAGACTGGAAAAGCTGTTCGTCTCCGTCCATCAGACTTTCGTCGAGCATGCCGGTGACAAGATGTCCTTCGCGACTGTCCTCACCAAAAGTCACCTGGCGCACCTCCTTCAAGTCGTAATAGTACCCATAGGCTCGCCTGATGTCATAAATCAGCCAACGCTGGTCGGCAAAACGGTCCTTGAAATGCCCCGTCACCAAAGGAAGGGCATTCTTTTCGGGCTCGACGGCAGCAAAGAAAGTACCGTCCGCAGCCTTCTGGAAGCGGACAAACTGAAGCAGGCGTATACGCTCCCAATCCACCCGCTTCCACATACGGGAGAACTCCAGCACATCAGGGTCGGCAAAGTTCGTTTCAATGGAGCGAGGAGCATCTATCGCCTTGCGAATATAGCGGAACAGTAGCATGGGAGTTTCCGGTTCCTCTGCCAGCCAGCATTGGGCGAGGCAGGCAAGTGCCGCAGACGACAGCTTCTTCTGCAATCCGCGCCAGACGCGACCGGACTTCTCCTCATCGGTTATCACTGTAAATATTTCATCGTAGAACAATGGTAGAGGCTCTCCCTCCAACAACAGTGCATCGGGGAAAATGCCGCGGGAATAGGCTTCAAAAACAGAAGTCAGCAATCCCTCAAAAGTCTTATCGTATAAAAAGATATTCATTCGCCAAAATCAAGCATCAACTGCCTCTCATCCACTTTTTTCTTGTTCGGTTTGGGCAACAGGAGACTGCGTACCCCTTGCGGAGTCAGCTCATTGACCGTGCGCATCGGCAACTCGCAGCAGGTAATGAAATACTGCGCCTTCTTCATTACCACCCCTATCTTCTTCAACTGGTAGAAACCTATCTTGGAGAAACGTCGGGAAGCCACTATCAGCCGTGCCGACTTCACGCCGATGCCCGGCACGCGGAGCAACATCTCATAATCCACCTTGTTCACATCGACCGGAAACTGCTCGGGATGGCGCAAAGCCCAGGACAGCTTGGGGTCAATCTCCAAATCAAGGTCCGGGTAGGCATCATCCACTATTTCCTCCACCTTGAACTGATAGAAGCGCATCAGCCAGTCAGCTTGGTAAAGGCGGTTTTCGCGCACCAAAGGGGGCTGTTTCAATGCCGGCAGGCGCTTATCGTAGGTATTGACGGAAATATAGCCCGAATAGTAGACACGCCGCATCGTAGGTCCCTTGTAGAGGGCCGACGAAAGATACAGAATATCCTTGTCCGTCTCGGCGGTAGCGCCTACTATCATCTGTGTGCTTTGTCCGGCAGGAGCGAAACGGGGAGCGTAGCGGTGTTTCTTGCGTTCTTCCGAACTTTCAAGGACTCCCTGCTGGATGTAGCGCATAGGCGCATATACACTCTTATGGTCTTTCTCCGGGGCAAGCAGTTTCAGGTTCTCCTCCTTCGGTATCTCGACATTGACGCTGAGACGGTCGGCATAAAGCCCTGCCTCATTCACCAGTTCGCGGCTGGCACCGGGAATGCTTTTCAGATGGATATATCCGTTGAAACGATGGATAGTGCGGAGGTCCTTGGCAACGCGCACCAGACGTTCCATCGTGTAATCGGGATTACGCACCACCCCACTGCTCAGGAAAAGCCCTTCGATATAGTTGCGGCGATAGAACTCCATGGTGAGGTCTACAAGCTCGGTCACCGACAGCGTGGCACGCGGCAGGTCGTTGCTGCGGCGGTTGATGCAGTAGGCGCAGTCGTAGATGCAATAATTGGTAAGCATCACTTTGAGCAGGGAGATACAACGGCCGTCCTCGGCAAAACTATGGCAGATGCCCCAGCCACCCACAGTGTTCCCCAGCATACCTGCCTTGCCGGAGCGCACCGTACCACTGGAGGAGCAAGAGACGTCATACTTTGCCGACTCTGCCAGTATCTTCAGTTTATTGAGAACGTTTTCATCCATAATACCTGCGTCAAAAGTAGCAATAATACTTTTCAAAAACAAAAAAGACCGCCAGTAGTGGCAGTCTTTCGCAGCATCAAATATGCTTTTTTTCTTACTTCTTAGAAGCTTCCAAAGATGCTTTGCGGAATTCCTTCATAGCTTTTTCGATTTCCAAAGAAGCCTTACGAGCGCGAGTTCCTGCTGCCTTGTTACCGTTTTCCAACTGAGCGTTTGCATCTTTTGAGAAGTCTGCATACAATGCAGCTACTTTTTCAACTAATTCTTTCATAATCCTTTTTAAATTACTTCGTTAATAATGTCTGGCAAAAATACATTCTTTCTTGAAATAAATGCAGAAAAACGATATTTTTTTTGAAATATTCGGTAAAATCGCCGCAAAAAGGGGCTCTTACGCATTTTTTATCTACTTTTGCAAGCATGAAAACGCTTACTGACACCGAATATATACACGCTCTCATAGCCGAAGGAGAGCACCAACAGCAGGATTTCAAGTTCGAAATATCCGACGCCCGCAAGATAGCCAAAACCCTTTCAGCCTTTGCCAATACAGACGGTGGAAAACTGCTCATCGGAGTGAAAGATAACGGGAAAATTGCCGGTGTCCGTTCGGACGAAGAACAATATATGATAGAAGCGGCTGCCGGACTTTATTGCAGCCCCGAAGTGAACTATACCATGCAGACCTATCAGGTGGAAGGCCGCAGTGTGCTGGTGGTACAAATCGAGGAAAGTGACCGGAAGCCGGTATATGCCAAGGACGAAACAGGAAAATACTTGGCCTATCTCCGCATCAAGGATGAAAACATCCTGGCTACTCCCGTCCATCTGCGCGTCTGGCAGCAAAGCGGAAGTCCGAAAGGAGAACTGATAGAATATACCGAACGAGAACAACTGTTGCTCAATCTGCTGGAAGAAAACGACCGCCTTTCACTGAACCGTTACTGCCGCCTGGCGCATCTTTCCCGACGCGCCGCCGAACATCTGCTGGCAAAGTTTGTTCGTTATGACATAGTGGAACCGGTGTTTGAAGGACACAAATTTCACTTCAAGCTGAAATAGGCAAGGAGATTCCGTCAGGTTTGTCCAGATTTGTCCATAGTACAAATCGCAGCACACGAGTTCATACCACGTTGATTATCATCAACTTGCAAAGAGTCTATCTCAGTTAACGACAGAGGCAGCCTTGAATAACGACAGAGATAGCCTAAAGTAACGACAGAGACCACCTTAGATAACGACAGAGGGTAGCGCTTTTTTGTGTGAGTTTTTTACTACAAATAGATAACTGTACATATACATTATGGGAATAATAAATCTGATAAACGACCTGCTCTGGACCTACATCCTCGTTGCCCTGCTGTTGGGATGCGCCGTATGGTTTACGCTGAGAACCCGCTTTGTACAGTTCCGGATGATAAAGGAAATGGTACGTCTGCTGGGCGACTCGGGCGGGAAAGGCGATGCCAAGGAAAAGCATATCTCATCGTTCCAGGCATTTGCCATCTCCATTGCCAGCCGTGTAGGTACGGGCAATCTTGCAGGGGTTGCCACCGCCATTGCAGTAGGCGGTCCGGGCGCTGTATTCTGGATGTGGGTGATTGCCCTCCTGGGTGCTTCCAGCTCGTTTGTAGAATCTACACTGGCCCAATTGTATAAGATAAAGGGCAAAGACTCCTTTATCGGCGGCCCGGCCTACTATATGCGTAAGGGACTGAAACAGCCGTGGATGGGGGCACTGTTTGCCGTACTTATCACCATTACCTTCGGATTTGCATTCAACTCGGTACAGAGCAATACACTGTGTGCCGCTTTCGAAGGCGCTTTCGGGTTCGACCATGCCGTTGTGGGAGGGATCATCACCGCACTCACGCTGACAATCATCTTTGGAGGCGTACAGCGCATAGCCAAAGTCAGCAGCATCATCGTCCCCATCATGGCGTTGGGATACATTGCACTGGCACTTATCATCGTTCTGTTGAACATCAAAGAGCTGCCGGGAGTCCTGGCACTCATTGTCGGCCACGCCTTCGGATGGGAGCAGGCTTTGGGAGGGGGTGTCGGCATGGCGCTGATGCAGGGCATCAAACGCGGGCTGTTCAGCAACGAGGCCGGTATGGGGTCCGCCCCCAATGTGGCGGCAACCGCACACGTCAGCCACCCCGTGAAGCAAGGCTTGATTCAGACGCTGGGAGTATTTACCGATACGCTGATTATATGTACCTGCACCGCTTTCATCATTCTGTTCAGCGGTGCTCCACTGGATGGTTCCACAAACGGCGTACAGCTTACCCAGCATGCACTGACCAACGAGATAGGACCTTCGGGAGCCATCTTCGTTGCGGTAGCCTTGTTCTTCTTCGCATTCAGCAGCATTCTGGGAAATTATTATTACGGAGAAGCCAATGTGCGCTACCTTACCCACCGTAAATGGGTGCTCAACATCTACCGTATACTGGTGGGCGGCATGGTCATGTTCGGTGCTGTTGCCACCCTCGACCTGGCATGGAGCCTTGCCGACGTCACTATGGGACTCATGGCGCTCTGCAATCTTATCGCCATCAGCCTGCTCGGAAAATACGCTTTCAGGCTGCTTGAAGACTACCGCGCACAGAAAAGCGCCGGTATCAAAGACCCCGTTTTCACCAAGAACCGCCTGAAAGAGGTAGAAAAAGACATAGAGTGCTGGTGATAACCAACTTATTTCGTACTTTTGCAGCCGGAACCGCCGGATGACCTGCGGTCTTGTAATTTGTAATCAGTAATTCGTAATTTGATATGAGTTTATTTGCCAAACTATTCAACAAGAATACCGGAGAAGTATCTTCGAAGAATGTGGAAGACTTCGTGTCACTGACACGCGTCTACTTCCAGTCTGTAATAGCCGCCAACCTGGGCATCACCAATATCCGCTTTGTGCCGGATGTAGCCAACTTCAAGCGTCTGTTCAAAATCCCCACGCAGGGAGGCCGCCTGGGACAAGCGGAAAAGGCCGCTTCGCGCAAGATGCTGATGCAGGACTACGGCATCAGTGAAAACTTCTTCAAGGAAATTGATACTTCCGTCAAGAAGCACTGCCGTACGCAGAACGACGTACAAGGTTATCTCTTTATGTATCAAGGCTTCTCCAATGACTTGATGATGCTGATGGGAAACCTGATGCAGTGGAAATTCCGCATGCCTTCCATCTTCAAGGGAGCACTGCGCAGCATGACCGAAAAAACCGTACACGACGTCTGTACAAAAACCGTATGGAAAAAGGACGATGTACACAAGACGGCAGCGGCAGTACGCCAGTACAAAGAGCGTCTGGGATATTCGGAACAATGGATGACCGAGTACGTTTACAACGTAGTGATGCTGGCCAAAAAGGAACCGAAACAGAAAGCCAACGAAGAGAAATAAAAGAAAAAGAATTCTAAAGAACTTTAGAAACAAGAAGGCGGGAAAGAAATTTCCCGCTTTTTTTTGTTATTTTTAGCAAATGAAATCATTTTCCCCTCACGGAACACAAGGACGCACCCCGCGTCAACCATCATAAATATTAACTTCAAAAAAACAACCGCTTATGAAACAAAAGAAAATGCTTGCACTCACTCTCTCACAACTGGAACAACTTTATCGGCATGAACTCCCTGAACTGGTCAGCATCGCCGTTCAAAGCGACGATGCGGAAGCCTTCAAAGCCAACCTGGCGGAGTACATTGCCGGACATCCGGAAGTGGACAGCGAGGCCGGTAAGCAAATTCGACTCTTGATTGAATTTGACGGGCAGGAAGTACACGAGCTCTCCATCGGAGAACAACTGCCCATATCAACTTTATCAATGCTGCACTCCTTCCTCACGAGGCAATGGGAAGAGGAAACGGAGACGGACCTGTTCATCGACTTGTTCCAGCAGTTCAAACGCCTCCACCAGCCAGCCCCCACCCTGCCCTCCGCACAGAAAATCAAAACCCTGACCGAACGCTGGCCCAGCGGACTGGATGAAGACGTGCAGCATATCCGTGCAAAGAACAAGGAACGCATCCTGCATGCACTGGTGCAGAAGATTGAGCACCGCAAGAACCCGGCTTCCCGCTTCCATTTCGAAGAGGGACTCAGCTACGAGGAGAAGTTCAACCTCGTCAGCGAATGGTGGAATGACTTCCGTTTCCATCTTGCCATGGCCGTCAAAAGCCCTACGGAGCTAAACCGTCTTCTCGGCAACTACCTTTCTGCCGAAACCATGTACCTGCTCTCAAAAGCCCGCAAGAAGGGAATGCCTTTCTTCGCCACCCCCTATTATCTGTCACTGCTGAACTGCACCGGCAGCGGATACGACGACGAGGCCCTGCGCAGCTATATACTCTATTCACCCCAACTGGTGGAAACCTACGGACAGATACGTGCCTGGGAACGGGAGGATATCGTAGAACCAGGTAAACCCAACGCCGCCGGCTGGCTGCTGCCCGACGGGCATAACATCCACCGCCGTTATCCGGAAGTGGCCATCCTCATCCCCGACACCATGGGACGCGCCTGCGGAGGACTCTGCGCATCTTGTCAGCGTATGTACGACTTTCAAAGCAAACGGCTCAATTTTGAGTTTGACACCCTGCGTCCCAAGGAGACATGGGAAAAGAAGCTGCGTCGGCTGATGGCCTATTTTGAGGAAGACACGCAACTGCGGGACATTCTCATCACCGGCGGTGACGCACTGATGAGCCAAAACAAGACGCTGGGCAATATTCTGGATGCCGTCTACCGCATGGCAGTCCGCAAGCGGAAAGCCAATCAGGAACGGCCCGAAGGAGAAAAGTATGCAGAGCTGCAACGTGTACGCCTCGGCTCACGCCTCCCCGCCTACCTGCCCATGCGCATCAATGACGGGCTGGTGGAGATTCTAAGGGAATTCAAGGAAAAGGCGTCTACCATCGGCATCCGCCAGTTCATTATCCAGACACATTTCCAAACCCCGCTCGAAGTCACTCCGGAAGCTGCCGAAGGAATACGCAAACTGCTGGCGGCAGGCTGGCTCATTGACAACCAACTGGTATACAACGTAGCTGCATCCCGCCGGGGGCATACCACCCGCCTGCGGCAAGTGCTCAATCAGTTGGGAGTGGTTTGCTACTACACCTTCTCCGTGAAAGGTTTTGAAGAAAACAATGCCGTGTTTACCCCCAACAGCCGTTCCGTACAAGAGCAATGGGAAGAAAAGCGCTTCGGAAAGCTGACCAAGGAAGATGCCCATAATCTGTCCGTACTGCTTGGAACCGTCCATGACCCGGCAGCCTGCATCCGGCGTTTCCTGAAAACACACCACCTGCCTTTCCTCGCCACCGACCGCAATGTGCTCAACCTGCCCGCCATCGGCAAGAGCATGACTTTCAACATGGTAGGCATCACCCCCGAGGGCAAGCGTATCTTGCGGTTCGACCACGACAATACTCGCCGCCACAGCCCGATAATAGACCGCTTGGGGCAAATATATATCGTAGAGAACAAGTCCATAGCCTCCTACCTCCGCCAACTGCAGGCCATGGGAGAAGACGCCGAAGAATATGCCACCATCTGGAACTATACGGAAGGCAAGACAGAATCCCGGTTCAGCCTCTACGAATATCCTGATTTCCCCTTCCAAATCACCGACAGAATGAGCAATCAGGACATTGCAGGATAGCATATCCAAGATATATTCCGTACTTTTGCAGGCAGAACAATGAAATTGGAAAGTATGGAAATAGAACAACACCCTTTAGAACCCTTCCTTCCCGGCAACGCCCGTCTGCTGATGCTGGGAAGCTTTCCTCCGCAGAAAAAGCGGTGGTCCATGGAGTTTTACTACCCCAACTGGAACAATGACATGTGGAGGATTACCGGGTTCCTTTTCTTCAATGACAAGGATTATTTTGTAGACAAGACGAAGAAGGCTTTCTGCAAAGAACACCTCATCAGTTTCCTGCAGGAAAAGGGTATTGCCTTGTTCGACACAGCCTCTGCCATACGGCGCCTGCAGGACAACGCCTCGGATAAGTTTCTGGAAGTGGTGCAACCCACGGACGTCCCTGCCCTGCTACACCGGATACCGCAATGCAAGGCTATCGTTACCACCGGCGAGAAGGCTACGGACACGCTGTGCACGCAGTTCTCCATCGACAAGCCCAAAGTAGGCGACTTCACGGAGTTTCTTTTCGAAAACCATCCGATGCGCCTCTACCGGATGCCTTCTTCCTCAAGAGCCTACCCGCTGGCACTGGAAAAAAAAGCAGCAGCGTATCGCATTATGTATCAGGACTTACAGATGTTGTAAGCAACTTTCTTTATAAAATAAGTACGTCTGTTACTTGCATATTTGAAAGTTTGCATTACCTTTGCAGCCGCAAACACGGGAGTAGCTCAGTTGGTAGAGCACCGGTCTCCAAAACCGGGTGTCGGGAGTTCGAGCCTCTCCTCCCGTGCATGAACGAATAATGGCTGTAAGCATTGCTTACAGCCATTATTCGTTTTATAAATGCCTACCGGATATCTATCAGCTTATGTGTCTGCAAACTAAGTCTCCACTTAGGATGCTTCATCACGCAATCCACCGTTTCGGCCGTATTGCTGCAAGAGCAAGGCTGAAGAAAGAAATGCCCGGCGGGCAACTGCTCATAAACAGTAATATCCTGCCCTTCATACACCACCTTCACTTCATTCATACGCGTAATTTCCAGCTTTACCCCCTGCTTGGGAGAGCAGGTCACCCAATCTATATTATCCGGCAGCGGACGGGTACCGTTTGTTTCAATGCAGACATACTTTCCCGCCTGGTGCAGACAATCCACAAATTCACGGTCAATCCAAAGGGAGGGTTCTCCACCGGTCAGTATCACGGTAGCGGCAGGGTATCTACTAACTTCTGTTACGATATCTTCATCGGACATCAGTATGCCGTCCTCATGCTGCGTATCACAGAAGGGGCACTTCAGGTTACAACCGGAAAAACGGATAAAGACAGCCGGGGTACCCGTATGGTATCCTTCTCCCTGCAAACTGTAGAATATCTCATTAATCTTCCTCATAGACGGCAATGTTTGATTCCGACTCCTGCACCTCTACCTTGAAGCAAGTGGGTATCTGGTCGCATATCCAACGGGCTATGTTCTCGGCTGTGGGATTGAAGGACAGCACTTCATTAAGATTATGATGATCCAGCTGTTCCTTTACCACCTGCTTGATGTGACTGAAGTCTACCACCATTCCGTCCGCATTCAGCTCTTTGGAACGGCAATAGACAGTGATAATCCAGTTGTGACCGTGCAGATTCTCACACTTACTGCGATAAGAAAGTTTCAGGCTATGGGCAGCCGACACTTCCATACGTTTGATGACTGTGTACATATTGTTAATACGCTAATTAATATAATAAGTTGCCGCATCTAATGTCACCTCGATGCGACGGCAAAATTACAAAAAACTTAAGATTTATCCATTTACTTCCCTAACTTATTCGTACACACAAAGAGAATTGGCAACCTTACGCTCTGCGCTGCCACTCGGGGTATTGGCTATTCCCTTATCCGGCAACTCCCCACTCCACAGCGTAGAAGAACCGCCACCGTCCAGATTCAACGCATCCTCCCCACCCAATACACGAATCATATGGGCAAGCTCGGGTATATTGATGCCTTCCGCTTTTCCCTTCCGACGTCCGTCAACGACAATAAGCAGGATTTTTCCTTCTCTTGTCAGCGCCACAGCACTGCGGGGATGCTTGGTATCTACAAAATTCCGGTTAGTCCCGGACAAGTCGCACACTTGCCCGTCCTTCAGCATCAAAGGACCGGAAGCCAGCACAGTGCCTTTTTTCAAAGTACATGCCTTTTCTTCCTGCTTGCTCCAGGGAATCAGTTCCAGCCTGCCCTTCTTTATAAGTACAGCTCCATTGGACACTGTTGCCAGAACCCCAGTAGAGGTAGTATCTATCACCACCCCGTCCTTACGCAGATAGCAGACGGAATTTCCGGCTTTCATATCAAAATAGGAGCCATTGATGGCCGCCACCGCACCTGCATGCCGGGCGGCTATACTGGTCTCCTCCTTGGGATTGTGGACGAGCACATCGAAACGGTAGCGCTTCGGGGATATTTCAAAAATAGACACTTCCTGAGGAACTCCATACAAAGAACTGAATACTGCCTTTTTATAAAGCATCCCTTTCTGCAGGGGCTCAGTCTGCCAATCGGCAGAAACGATGGCAAGAGAGTCGGCAGCAGTCTGCGCCATTGCTGCAAACATGCCGCAACAGAGAAACACTGCCAGGAATATTTTCTTTTTCATATAGATGGGATTGGTTTAAATTAATTCATAGCTACAGATTTGAATCGGCATGTCGAGATTATGCAACACCTTTTCAAGCTGTATACCTTCACGGTTGTCGTACTCGTATCCGAAAGTAGCACGGATACCTTGCAGAATGAACTGCGTGGCACGGTCCAGGGCAATGGGCAAACTGTCACCTTGCAACAGTGCCCCGGTGATGACACTGGTAAACGTATCCCCCGTTCCGGGATAATGGGCCGGCAGGTAAGGACACGTAACCTTCCAGTAGCGGTTACCGTTCCGGTTATAGGCATACACGGACGTCTTATGCTTATCATCCCGTACGGGCACACTGGTAATAATCACCACTTCGGGACCACAATCGGAAAGCTGGCGAAGGTATGACTTCAATTCCTCATCCGTATTCATCTCCTTATAAGGAATACCCAGCAGATAGAACAGCTCCGTCAAATTGGGAGTAACGACATCGGCCTTGGTGATGAGATGTTTCATTTCATCAATCATGGACTCGTGGAAGTTCGCATAAAGCCGTCCGTTATCGCCCAACACTGGGTCTACCACAACCAGACCGTCCGGTCGGCGGAAGTCATCAATAAAGTCAGAAACAATATGTATCTGCCGCGGAGAACCCAGATAGCCGGTATAAAAGGCATCAAACTGTACTTCCAGCTTCTTCCACTCGGAAATAATCTTCGGCATTTCATCCGTCAAGTCCAGAAAAGAGAACTCCGGATACTGGGTATGGCTCGACAATACGGCTGTAGGCAACGGACACACCTGGAAACCCATAGACGAAAGGATGGGAATGACCACCGTCAGAGACACCCGTCCGACTCCCGACAAGTCGTGGACGGCAACAACCTTCTTTACTTTATTCGCATACATATTATCTATATTATTATTTTTCCTACATTTGCCGCATGAAAACCGTCTGCATCATTTTGGGAACAGTTTCTTTGACACTCGGCATCATCGGCATCTTCCTGCCGTTGCTGCCCACTACGCCTTTCCTGCTGCTCACGGCAGCACTCTATTTCAGAGGCTCACCCAGACTGTACCAATGGTTGCTGAACCACAAATGCCTCGGTCCCTACATCCGCAGCTTCCGCGAGAACAAAGCCATCCCTCTACGTGCCAAAATCATCTCCCTACTGCTGATGTGGGGAACAATGGTTTACTGCATCTTCTTCCTTATTCCACTAACAGAAATAAAGATAGCATTGTTCCTTGTCGCTGTGGGGGTGACTTGGCATATACTGTCATTCAAGACGTTGAAATGATGTGCTAAACTCCTCCTAACTTCTCGAAGAATTCTCCCAACCCCTTCCGGGCATCGGCAAGCTTGTTTTCCCAATGTTTCACGGAGTTCTGTCCGATAATGTCCGTCACGTACTTCACCGAAATGAAAGGAACATTCTTGGCACGACATACCAAAGCCTGGGCATAGGCTTCCATATCCACAACATCACCGGACACATCCGAGAGTTCTGTCAGGAAAGTATCCCCCGTATTGCATACACCACCTGCCGGCCAGTGCAAACAATATCCTTTTTGGGACAACAAATCCGTTGAATCAATCTCATGCTCCATACCAAGCTCCACCAGCTTCTGCATATCACGGTCCACAAAATGACGGCATACGAAAATATCTCCTACCTGATGACAGATAGTCCCTGCCGTACCTACATTGACCACCAAGTCCGGTTGCGCATGGTTTATCGCTTCAGAAAGATAAAAAGCCGATTTCACCTTTCCCACGCCGGTACGGAGATAGCCAATCTGCACCTCTTCCTCCCCTATCAGTCCGGGAAATTTCAATTCAGTAAATTCGCCTTGTACGGCATAAGTAACCAAGATTCTCATATCAATTCATTGTTATTAATCAGACACTGCCATTTTCCATCAATTCCATCAAATTCTCAGGAAAATCATAATTTTCCCACCAGATAAGATTTCAACGCCTCTATATATTCTTCAAAGGCATCCACTCCCTGCGGAGTAATCCTACAAAGTGTACAAGGCATTTTTCCTTTAAAAGTTTTTGTTATCTCCACATAACCCGCCTTGCTGAGCTTATCCAACTGCACACTGAGGTTTCCTGCCGTAGCTTTCGTTTGTTGACGGATATAGACAAAATCCGCTTCCTCGACACTGATGAGCAACGACATCACCGCAAGCCGCAGTTCACTGTGAAGCAAAGGGTTCAGTTCTTTAAACATATCAAATTTTATTCTTCCGTTTACTTTTCAACAATGCATAGAGAGATATTCCCACCAAAGGAAGGTGATACAATCCCAAATAAAACCCTGCATCGGTTGCAAAATTGCCCATGTTATAACAGCCGATGATAAACCCCACCAACGCCGTTACCCGCAGCAAAGTTAAATCAATATTTTCTTTACTCAATAGAAGCAGGACCAGAAAAACCGGAGTCATCGGACAAAATGCCATCGCCGAGCCTCCGGCAAACAGATGTATCGGGCTGAAATCGGGTTCTGCGCCACGCATCATGTCCATAGGCCACCATAGGCAAAAGAGTGCCACGGGTATCAGCCATGCTGTCCTTCGGTTCAGATTGCCGAAGGTCAGCATGCTGCTCCCCCGCCAGGCTTCCCTCATCCAAAGCAGGGCAACCAAGAGCATCATCACCACATTGACCGTCACTATGCTGAAACCATATTTATCTGTTACTGCCACATTCTGTACAATGGCATACAGCACATAGCAACCTCCCACATAAAACATAAACCAGCGCGACATCGTCACGCGCCGAAGCACAAGCAGCATCAGCATGACAAGGGAAACAATCTGAAAAGTCCACGCATAAGGATACATCCCTTGTATAAGTGCATGGCTCAAGGTATAAATTATCAGATCACCGATGTTCTCCCACCGAAATCCTTTAGTAGCAATCGGCAATAGAATAAATTGCAAAACAATTATACACACAATAAACTTTCGGGAAAGCAGGAATTTGTCTAAAGCACTGTTTCGTGTCATCATACTTCACCCCACTCTCCGTTTCGATTTTCTTTCCGCGCCTTATAATTCAGTATATGCCCGGGAATAATCAGCGAAAATACCAGTACACCGACAAACCAAAGCAGGGATGAGAGGAAAGGCACTTCTCCCCAAGTATACAACAAATTCTTCAGCCCCCATAAAAAGCCAAACAGCGGGAAGATAAAAAACGTAGTATAGCGAATGATGCAGCCCGTAATGATGCTGCCCAACGAGAAGAAGATGGCACACAAAGGCAGAATAGTTTCGTAACGTCCGGCATCCGTTGCCGCCAGCACCCCCATCATACATACCATCCCGAACACCCCCCACACCCGCTCCAGTATCTTGTCAAGATAAAACTTCACAGGTTTTTGCCGCTTACGCAATAAGAGGAACATCAACAGATACCCCACAACCGGAATCCCCCAGAATCCCCACATCCAGACAGGATTACCCGTAAACGTGACACCTGCCCATACGGCCAAAGTCACCAACACACCTACATATCCCCACACTAAAAAACTATTTCCGCTACCCGTATCCAGGTTGCGACGCGTATTGCGTATCATTCGAGCGATAAGTTCCAAACTCTCTTTCTCGTTCAATTCTTTATCTTTCATAATTATACCATATGATTACTTCTTCATTCCCTTTCGGACATCCACCAACGGCACAACCACCGTCTCCGTATTTTCTTTTACCTCCCAATCGACAATGGCACAATACTCCATCGGTACTCCGTCCTCTCTGTCGAGCTGGTAATTACCGTTTTCATCGTGATAGACGTAAATCTTGCACTTGCCCGCAGGCACATCCTTCAGCTCCAGCACGACATCGCTCACAGCGGCATCCACCATATTATATTGCCCCTTGTCGGTAGCCGCCATCAGCTTCCCCTTGGCAGAAGGAACATTCGTCACTTTCAGCGTCAGAACACTCTGCGCCGACACACCCACTACAAACATACTAAAAAGAACGATTACCATACCTTTATAACCCATTGTTTTCATAATCACACTTCATTTTAAAGTTACACACATATTAATAAAAACACTTTTTAGGTTCGAACTCCAATGCAAATATAATTAGTTTATTTTATAAACCAAACTATTATATAAATTATTTTATTTATTTCTTTGCATCCTCCTTTACTGTAGGTTATTCCAATCATTCCCAAGCAGTAGTTCCGAAAACAGCAAAAAGTAATTCCTGCCTTATTAACTGTTAATCGTCCGATAACCGTTTTATTATCGTCCGACATATGTCTAATTATCGTCCGACAGTTGTTGGACGATAATTCAACAACTGTCGGACGATTAATAGTTAGCAACAGAAATACTAAGCGTTTGAAAAGAAAGGAAGAGAATCCTTGCAGAAAACCAATAGTCCCACACCTATCCACATATCCTATCTTTTGATAAACAGTCCACCCCTTTTCAATCCCCCGAAACCAAGCTTTCATAGGCCATTTCGGTTATTTCGACACTTCTACAACACATTTTCTCCGAAAAGTTTTTGTAATCTCCAAGTAAATCGTATTTTTGTGTACAATTTTGGTGTAGTGATGACAGACGAAGAAAAGAAGCTATTAAGTACCTTTGAAGCCAGACTGCGGCATTTAATCTATCTGCACGATGAATTAAAACGCGAAAATGCTGAGCTAAAGCAACTTCTTGAAGCCAAAGAGGAGGAATACGGGAAGGTACAAGCTGAATACCGGGAACTGGAACTTAACTACACGAACCTAAAAACAGCTACGACAATCAGCCTTAACGGCAGTGACGTGAAAGAGACGAAACTGCGATTGTCCAAATTAGTGCGTGAAGTCGATAAATGCATCGCTTTGTTGAATGAATAAAGAGAAGAGGATGTATGAACGATAAGATAAAGATAAACCTGCAGATGGCAGGAGCCTCCTACCCTCTCACAATCAACCGTGAGGACGAGGAAATGGTAAGAGAAGCCGCCAAGCAGGTAGATATCAGGCTCAATGCGTATCGGGAGCATTATCAGAATGTGTCTCTAGAGAGAATTATAGCCATGGTGGCCTATCAGTTCGCTTTAGAAAACCTTCAGTTGAAGGACCGTAATGATACTGAACCCTATACAGCTAAAATAAAGGAACTGACAGAGGTATTGGAGACCTATTTCAAGGAACAATAAGCTGCAATCCCTCCGTCGGGTCGGTAAAAGAGAGAAATTCGCGCACTGTACAAAAGTTTGCCCTTCATCAAAGCAAGCTTTTATGCAGTGCTTTTTTATTTATATACTAAAAACAAATTAATAAAATGACAGTAGTTACAATAGTATTATCCATTGCCTGCTTCATTGTCGGAGGGTTTGCCTCGTACTTGTTCTTCAAGCACGGGCTGAAAAACAAATACGACGGTATCCTGAGAGATGCGGAAGCGGAAGCGGAAGTGATTAAGAAGAATAAGTTGCTGGAAGTAAAGGAAAAATTCCTGAACAAGAAGGCAGACTTGGAAAAAGAAGTGGCCCAACGTAACCAAAAGATACAGCAGGCAGAAAACAAGCTGAAACAACGTGAATTGGTACTGAACCAACGCCAGGAAGAAATCCAGCGCAAGAAGATGGAAGCAGAAGCCGTGAAAGAAAATCTAGAAGCCCAGCTGTCCATCGTAGACAAGAAGAAAGAAGAACTGGAGCACATGCAGCGCCAGGAAATAGAAAAACTGGAAGCTATCTCCGGACTTTCTGCCGAAGAAGCCAAAGAGCGCATGGTAGAATCCCTAAAGGAAGAAGCCAAAACGCAGGCCCAGTCCTACATTAACGACATCATGGACGACGCCAAGCTGACGGCAAGCAAAGAGGCCAAGCGCATCGTGATACAGAGCATCCAGCGCGTGGCTACGGAAACAGCCATTGAAAACTCGGTAACTGTATTCCACATCGAATCAGATGAAATCAAGGGACGTATCATCGGTCGCGAAGGCCGCAACATCCGCGCCCTGGAAGCTGCCACCGGTGTGGAAATTGTGGTAGACGATACTCCGGAAGCTATCGTATTGTCAGCTTTCGACCCGGTTCGCCGTGAGATTGCACGCCTGGCATTGCACCAGTTGGTGACAGACGGACGTATCCACCCGGCACGCATCGAAGAGGTAGTTGCCAAAGTACGCAAGCAGGTAGAAGAGGAAATCATCGAAACCGGTAAACGTACTACTATCGACCTGGGCATCCACGGTCTGCATCCGGAACTTATCCGCATTATCGGTAAGATGAAATACCGTTCTTCATACGGCCAGAACCTTTTGCAGCATGCACGCGAGACAGCCAATCTTTGCGCTGTGATGGCATCAGAGCTGGGACTCAACCCGAAGAAAGCAAAACGTGCCGGACTGCTGCATGATATAGGTAAGGTACCCGATGAGGAACCGGAATTGCCGCATGCACTCTATGGTATGAAGCTGGCAGAAAAGTTCAAGGAAAAGCCAGACATCTGCAACGCCATCGGTGCCCACCACGACGAAGTGGAAATGACCAGCCTGCTGGCCCCAATCGTACAAGTATGCGATGCCATTTCAGGAGCACGCCCGGGAGCACGCCGCGAAATTGTAGAAGCATACATCAAGCGCCTGAACGACCTTGAGCAACTGGCCATGTCCTATCCGGGAGTGACAAAGACATATGCCATCCAGGCAGGCCGTGAGTTGCGTGTCATTGTCGGTGCAGACAAGATTGACGACAAGCAGACGGAGAACCTTTCCGGTGAAATCGCCAAGAAGATTCAGGACGAAATGACTTATCCGGGTCAGGTGAAGATTACCGTTATCCGTGAGACACGTGCGGTGAGCTACGCAAAGTAACATCAGAAAAGAAAATAAATGCAGAAAAGGGTGAATTCGTATTCACCCTTTTCTTATTTTTGCACCACAACCATAACTTTACAAAATGAAAGATTATCAGTTTGAAGTTTGTGCCAACTCCGTAGAGAGTTGTATTGCCGCACAAGCCGGCGGAGCAGACCGGGTGGAATTATGCGCAGGCATCCCCGAGGGAGGGACAACCCCCTCATACGGCGATATCCTCATCGCACGGGAAGTATTGCAGCAGACCAAATTGCATATCATTATCCGTCCCCGCGGAGGAGACTTCCTTTACTCCTCCACCGAACAGCGCATCATGCTGAAAGACATAGAGAATGCCCGCCGTCTAGGCGCTGACGGAGTCGTGTTCGGTTGCCTGACGGCAGAAGGAGATGTAGACATTCCATTGATGGAGCAGCTTATGGAAGCCTCACAAGGGATGTCCGTCACCTTCCACCGTGCTTTCGATGTATGCAGAAATCCACGAAAAGCGATAGAAGATATTATCGCATTAGGATGCAACCGCATCCTGACTTCCGGACAGCAATCTACAGCAGAGCGAGGCATTCCTCTTTTGAAAGAGCTCCAACAACAAGCATCAGGCCGAATCATTCTATTGGCAGGCTGTGGGGTGAATGAAGCCAACATTGCCCACATTGCCCGAGAAACCGGCATCCGCGAATTTCATTTCTCCGCCAGGGAAAATATCGAGAGCTCCATGCTCTATCATAATTCCGCCGTCTCTATGGGAGGAACGGTACATATTGATGAATATACACATACCGTCACTACTGCGGAGCGGGTAAAGCGTACAATCGGAGCATTATTAAAAGCCTCTCCCCTAGCCCCTCCCCCGTAGGGAGGAGGCGGGGGAAGAGGCCTATAAAAAAAGGATGTACTTTTCAGCACATCCTTTTTTATATCATAGGATAAATATTATTTCTTCACCGGAGAAGAGTATCTTGCATTCAGACCATCCAGAATCTCACGGGTGATGTTGTAGACACTGTCTGCATAGAGCAGGTTGTCAAAACCCGTATTGCTGATAATCATGCTGTAACCTTTTGTCTTATTGTACTCCTTCAGGAAAGCATTGATAGAATCACGCAGTTGCAGGCTGTTCTTTTCATTCTCACTCATCAGCTCAGACTGCAGCTTGTTGCTCAGGTTCTGCAAATCCTGCTCCAACTTTGCGATGCGGTTGTATTCCTGCTGCGCTCTCTCCTGAGAAAGATAAGCGTTGTTCTGATACTTTGTCTGGAATTCCTGCTTCTGCTTCTCCAGTTCGCTGGCTTTCTGGTTCAATGTCAGACGGACATTCTCGCCCTTCTTCACCATAGCCTCATTCAAGTCTATGCAATAGTTGTATTTTGCCAAAAGCGTATCTATTTCAACATAAGCAATCTTCATTTCCGATAATCCGCCGGCTTGTGCAGGAGCGTTTGTTGTCTGTTTATCAGTATTGCCGGCACATTGAGCAAATAAAACGATCAGTGCGAGAGCTGCCAGACCGTTCATGAGGTAGTTTAATCTCTTCATAATTGATAAATATTGTTTTTTAAAATTAGTTCATACTATCGTTTAAGGCTTTTTCCAGTTCATCAATGGAAAAACGGGATTTGCGTTGTGCTTCTCTGTCCTGCGACTGCGCACAGCCGATACCTCTATCGCGCATTGCCTTATTGCCACTGACATGCCCGTTAGGGAACCTGCCGCCTTTCACAAAAAAGACCTTTACACCCAATAAAACAATGCAAATAGCAACTATTAACAGAGTTATCAATATTGTATCAAGCATTTCCATTAATTTTGTTACATGAAAATAGTGTTTTTACTATTTTTGTGGGTGCAAATATAGGGCTTTGGTTGGACTAACTCGCCTTTTTTACTCTAAAAAAAGAGAAAGGGGAATAAAATAGTCAATCAATTTAACCATATTTAGCAATAAGTGGTTAATTTAATGGAGAATTGATATTTGACAATTGATAATGAAGGCTGCATAAACACATGTAAGGCAGCCGCTAATTCAGATAATTATGGAAAAAAAAGACTTGAAACCGGCTGGTGTATTTCACTATTTCGAGGAAATCTGCCAAGTGCCGCGCCCTTCGAAGAAGGAAGAGAAAATCATTGCTTACTTAAAAGCATTCGGAGAAAAACATAAGTTGGAAACGAAGGTGGACGAAGCCGGAAACGTTCTGATAAAGAAACCCGCTACTCCGGGTATGGAAAACCGCAAGACTGTCGTACTTCAATCGCACATCGACATGGTATGTGAAAAGAACAACGACGTGAAGCACGACTTCCTGACCGACCCTATCGAAACCGAAATTGACGGTGAATGGCTGAAAGCCAAAGGTACAACCTTGGGAGCCGACAACGGCATCGGTGTAGCCACCGAACTGGCTATCCTTGCCGACGACAGCATCGAGCACGGTCCTATCGAATGCCTCTTCACCGTGGACGAGGAGACCGGACTGACCGGTGCCTTCGCCCTGAAAGAAGGCTTCATGAACGGAGACATTCTGTTGAACCTCGATTCCGAAGATGAAGGCGAGCTCTTCATCGGCTGTGCAGGCGGTATAGATTCCGTTGCCGAATTCACCTACCGGGAAGTGGACGTACCGGCAGGGTATTTCTGCTGCAAAGTGCAGGTAAAGGGGCTGAAAGGTGGACACTCCGGCGGCGACATACACCTGGGGCGCGGCAATGCCAACAAACTGTTGAACCGCTTCCTGAGCCAGGCATCCCAGAAGTACGACATGTACCTTTGCGAAATAGACGGTGGTAACCTGCGCAACGCCATTGCCCGCGAAGCACACGCGGTAATTGCCATACCCGATGCCGACAAGCATGCCCTGCGCACAGACTTGAATGTCTTTGCCGCCGAAGTGGAGGCAGAATATGCCGTCGTTGACCCGGACCTCCAATTCGTGCTTGAATCGGAAGCAGCCCGTCCCAAAGCCATTGACAAAGATACCGCCAAGCGCTTGCTGCAAACCATCTATGCCGCACCTCACGGTGTGTATGCCATGAGCCAAGACATTCCGGGGCTGGTGGAAACCTCCACCAATCTGGCCTCCGTAAAGATGAAATCCGGCCATATCATCCGTATCGAGACCAGCCAGCGCAGCTCTACCGCCTCCTCCAAACAAGACATTGCCAATATGGTGCGTACTGTATTCGAAATGGGTGGAGCAGCCGTATCTTTCGGCGACGGATATCCGGGCTGGAAGCCCAACCCGCATTCAGAAATCCTGGAAGTGGCTGTTGAGTCCTACAAACGTTTGTTCGGTGTAGATGCCAAGGTAAAAGCTATCCATGCAGGTCTGGAATGCGGACTGTTCCTTGACAAATACCCGGCACTGGACATGATTTCCTTCGGACCTACCCTGCAGGGTGTGCACTCTCCCGACGAACGGATGCTGATTCCTACTGTACAGAAGTTCTGGGACCATCTGCTGGATATACTGAAGCACATACCAGCGAAATAGATATCCTTCGTTTCCCTAAAAGGGGAACGGAAATAGTTTGTATGAACGTTATCCATAAGATAGGAGTTATACTCTTCCTTCTCTGCCCGTACATCAGTCTGTACGGGCAAGAAGGAAAAGATACCCTCATGTTTCGGATAGTAAGCTACAATGTAGAAAACCTATTCGACTCCCGACATGACACACTAAAGAATGACTACGAGTTCCTGCCGGATGCCACCCGGCATTGGAATTACTCTAAATACAGAAAGAAACTGGATAATATAGCCCGCGTCATCATCGCCACCGGAGGATGGACGCCGCCTGCCCTTGTTGCCTTGTGTGAGGTGGAGAATGACAGTGTGATGCGCGACCTTACCCGCTACTCTGCCTTGCGCGAAGCAGACTACCGGTATGTGATGACACAATCTCCCGACAAACGCGGCATCGACGTAGCGCTGTTGTATCAACGTAATCTTTTCAAACTGCTTTCCTATCAGAGCCTCCCCGTAGACAAGCCCCGGAAGAATAGCCGTCCCACACGGGACATTCTTCACGTCAACGGATTGTTGCTGAACCGGGATACGCTTGATGTACTGGTAGCTCACTTCCCATCCCGTTCGGGAGGGGCAAGAGAGTCTGAACCTTACCGGCTACTGGCTGCCCGAAAGGTGAAGCATGCCATAGACAGCCTATACACGATACGCCGACATCCGCAAATTGTCCTTTTAGGGGATTTCAACGATTATCCGGAGAATAAATCGGTAAAGGAGGTGTTGGAGGCAGCAGCACCGTCAACATTGCAAGACTCTCTACGTCCACAAAAACTTTACCATCTACTGGCAGGAAAAGCCAAAACACGCAAGCACTTCGGCAGCTACAAGTATCAAGGAGAATGGGGACTACTGGACCACATCATCGTATCGGGTACGTTGCTGCAAGAACACGCACCGCTATATACAGAGGAAGCAAAGGCAGACGTATTCTGCCTGCCCTTCCTACTGACAAGAGACAAGAAATACGGAGGGCAGCAACCCTTCCGCACCTACTACGGGATGAAGTATCAAGGAGGATACAGCGACCACTTGCCTGTATATGCGGAGTTCCGGTTGATATATTAGTCGGAATACTGATACAGTTTCAAGTCAAACTTCTGTACCATCACCAGCAAGTGGTCGAAGATGTCGGACTGAATGCGCTCGTACTCTTTCCATACCTTGTTGCGAGAGAAGAAATATACCTGGATGGGTACCCCATACGTCGTGGGTTCCTTCTGGCTGATAATCAAGTCCATCTCCTGGTTCACCACCGGCAGGCTGCACAAATAGCGTTCGATGTAGATACGGTAGAGCTGCGCATTGGTTGGCACCTCTTCTTCTGCTGGCTGATAGTCGGCCATCAAGGGGACTTCCTTGCGGATATTATCCAGCATTTCCGGAGTGCAGAACTTCAGGGTAGTCATATCCAGAAAGATATTCTTGTTTGCCCGTCGCCCGCCACTTTCCTGCATGCCGCGCCAGTTCTGAAAAGAGTTGTTCACCAGGGTATACGGTGGTACGGTCGAGATGGTTTCGTCCCAGTTGCGTATCTTGACCGTGTTCAGCGTAATCTCCTCTACAACTCCATTGGCAACGCCACCCGGCAGCGCTATCCAGTCCCCTATCCGCAACATGTCGTTGGCAGAGAGCTGCACGCCGGCCACAAACCCCAGAATGCTGTCCTTAAATACCAGCATCAGTACAGCTGCAGATGCGCCCAGACCGGCAAACAAGGTCATAGGAGACTTGCCTATCAGCACTGAAACCACTATGATACCTCCGATAAAAAACAGCAGCACTTGCAATACCTGCACGAAGCCTTTCAGCGGACGGTTCTTCTGCTTGTCCTTCATGTTATAAACATCGAGCATCACCAGCAACAAGCCGTTAATAGTAAGCAGCACCGCCACAATGATATAGACAGCACACACCTTTTGTGAGAACTCAAGCATCTCCTTTCCACGCACAAAGGCCATGGGCAGCAGGTAGTAGATGAGGATTCCCGGCAGAATATGTATCAAATGGTGTATCACCCTGCGTTTCATCAGCAACGTATTCCACTGATGGGGAGAGCGTCGGGTATAATGCTTCATACCGCCAACGAAGATTGCCTGGCACAAATAGTCCAGCCCTATCGAAAGCCCCACCATCAGCAGTGCAATAATCGTCTCGTCAAACATATCGGCAAACTTCGGGTCTATCCCCCAACCTATCAAGATTTTATTCATCCATCCTCCTAAACTCATCATAAGCTCTCTTTTTTTTGAAATGTCTTGTTTGTATAACAATCCAAAGATAAAGATGTTTTCAGAGAACGGCAAGCATATACCCTTTTTTCATCAACGACTCAATCCTCACGCTCGGGTCGTTTTTTAGCGACCGCCGCAGATAGGACATCTGTACATTCAAGGCAAGGGAGTTGGCATACGAGGCAGTGCCCCACACAGCATCCAGCAACGTATCGCGACTGACAGTCTTATTCACATTCAGCGCAAGCAAGCGAAGGATATCGGCTTGACGGGAAGTAATCAGCACCTTACTATTTCCCGTACGAATCTCGTTCGTACTGTAATTGAATACGGAATGGCCGAAAGCATACATCTCATCCTCTGCCACGCCGGACAACTGCGAAGTGAAACGCTCGCGGATACGCGCCGTAAGCTCTTCCGGATAGAAAGGTTTGGCAAGATAATCGTTCGCCTTCAGTTGGAATCCTTGCAGGCGGTCGGCCTTATCGCTACGGTCGGAAAGGAAAAAGATCAGGACGTGTTTATCCATCTCGCGGATGCGTTCAGCCACTTCAAAGCCATTGTAACCGGGCATATTGATATCGAGCAATACCAAATCAGGCTTTATGAGCGGAAATTGTTCCAGAGCAATTTTCCCGTTTCCGGCATAAGTCACTTCATAGCCTTCCTTCTCAAGAAAGCGCTTCAGCAGCATTGAATATTTCAAATCATCATCGGCAAAAAGTATTTTCAAGGCTTTCATATCATTGGTTATTTTAGAGTAGGGATTATGCGGGTTAGCACGGACTTATTGAGGAATATTAATTTCAATCATTGTTCCCTTGCCAGCCTGACTATTTAAAGAAATGCTTCCATGATGCGCCTCTACCAGCAACTTTACATAGCTCAACCCCAGACCAATACCGGGCAACGAACGGTCGGGAAGATTACTGCCCCGATAGAACTTATCGAATACACGGTTCTGTTCGGAAACCGGAATGCCGATGCCATCATCAGACACCCGTATCGTCAATTGGTGATCCTGCAAAAGGCAATCTACAACAATATGCACAGACTTGCCCGAATACTTTACGGCGTTCTCTATCAAATTACTGATAATATTAGAAACATGCACCGGGTCTGCCGTTACCAGAGTCTCCGAACTGAAATGGGTTTCAATAGCAACATCCTTACCCTCAGGAACATGGTAAAGCCGGACAAGCTTTTCCAAACTCGTCTTTATATCAAATGTACGGACGGAAAGCTGCGTGTGTTCATCATCGGCACGCGTCATATCACGTAGTTTTGAAAGATAGGCCGACAAGTTATCCAGCTCGGACATGGAATCGTGAATCACTTCATCCATCGCTTTCTCATCTGTTCGCATAGACTTGTCATTGAGAAAGGCTATACACATTTTCAGAGCCTGGACGGGACGTTTCAGTTCATGTATCATAGTGTTTACAAAGCTTTTTCGCAGTTCGTCTATCCGCCGTTGCTTCAAGATGGTTTTTATCTGAAACAGCAGACAAAGCCCCAGCAGAAATATCAGACATGTACTGCCCACTAACTGCCAACCCATACGCACAAGTACCACATGAGGTGAAACCTTCACGGAAACAAGCACAAACTGGCGTTTCAGGGGATTATAAGGATACATTACTTCTATATATGGATTGAACAATGTACCTTGCCGTTTCAGTTCCGCATTCCACTGGTAAATGGAATCTTCGGAAACCACCAGATGCGTAGTAAACGTTTGTTCGTCCAAACGTATGGCAAGCAAGGAATCAAATTGCTGCAACGCAAAAGGCACATCCAACTCCAAACGATAAAGATTAATAATAGAGTTCAAATTAGGAGCATCTTTATCGGACATATTGATTTTGAATGAATCCTTCGCAATGAGCCGCTCTTCCGGCAAAAGGGTGTCTAACGCCAATGCCCATTTCCTACGCTTTGCTTCTCTCTCTTTATCATCTGTACTGGCAGAGTCCTGCTGCTCTATTTTGAGAGTTTCTATATTCTTTTGGCCCAAGCTCTCCAAGTCCCGCCCTTTCAGAACACCCAAAATTAATTCGTCGATAGTGGTCCGCTTTTCCAAATCAATGGATTTGCTCAAGTGATAGAAGAACATATTGGTATTGCTAAGCACCTTTTTGGGTTGGGGAGTACGGATAGAGTCATACTGTTGGGTGGTCTGCAAGATGCAATCATAAATACCATTGATTCGTTCATCATTCATATACTGATACTGATTACGCAACCAGTAGACCTGTCCGCAGGTAATAAGCAGTATCGATGCGATGGAGAATATCCAAACGATCTTAATCCGTTGTTCCATAATTGTTCTTTTTTAGTCTCACTTAGAAAGACTTTCATTTAGTACCGACAAAGGTAGAAGTTAGCTTGCAAATATAGGTACGTGCGAGGCAGATATTATGCATTAAGTAATATTTCAGTAATAACTTTCAGCCTCTTCTGAAGCAAAATCCGCATAGTTTTGCAGTACAATAATCGCTGGAAGCAATATGTAAAACCTCTAAAAATGTAAAAACTATGAGTGCAAGAATTATTTTCCTCAATCTGTGTCTCGCTATATTGTTCGCATCACAAGCGAAGGCACAAATCATCGTTTCTGATGGAACGAAAATACAGAATGATACCATCGGTGAAGCACAAATCCTTGTGCAATATGAAACGCGCTGTATCAGTAATACGGAAAAGCCGGAAAATGTTACGGAAGAAACCATGATGCTGGAAGTCGGTAAAAATCTCTCTAAGTTCTACAGTTACACCAAGTATGTTTGCGACTCTGTACTGGCAGTAGACTTCGCCAATAAAGCCTCGCAGGAAACGATTAATGAACATCTGAAACAATACGGAACAAGCAAACTGAGCGAACGAACCTTCAGAGGTTATCCTGCCGGAAAAGTAACGACTCTCGATGAAGTGGCAGGCATATCCCGCCTGCGTTGCGAAGAAACGGATGAACGTCCGCAGTGGAAGATACTGGCAGAAAACGATAGTGTCCTCTCCTACCTTTGCAGCAAAGCCGAATGTCAATTAAAAGGCCGTACATGGACGGCATGGTTTACTGCAGAAATACCCATAAGCGAAGGTCCATGGAAGCTTTGCGGACTGCCCGGACTGATACTGAAAGCTGAAGACAGTGAAGGGCATTATTCATTCACTGCCACAGGTGTAGAGCAATGCCACACATATCGGCCGATACTTTTCGACGGAAAGAAGCACGAACCGATGAACCGCAAAGCATACAACAAAGTGCACGAACGCTATTATGCCGATCCGGTAGGATTTATCACCGGAAGCATGCCGAACGTCACCGTTAAGGTTAGTGATGAACACGGCAATGCAACCAAGAACCCGAAAAACATTCCTTATAATCCACTGGAACGATAATATTTCTCCACACCCGTAAGCATTCGTGAAATCTATCGCATACTGAATGCATTTCAGTCGTATACTGAACCCTATTCAGTCGTATAGTGAATGCCACTCAGTCGTATACTTAAATATTCTCTTTTTACACATTGATAATCAACGGATTATGAAATTATTATAATTGTATAAAAATTACAACAAACTTCAATTGCCAAACAATCAATTATTGCAGTGTATGAATAAAAAAACTATCATTCTATTTTTCCTGTTTCTCTTTCGTTTCTTGTCGCCTACCTACGCACAGACGTTGAGCGGCAAGATAACAGATGCAGAAACCAATCAACCGCTGGAAGCTGTAATGATTAGTGTATTACGCGGAAACACAACGATAGACTATGCATTGACCGATGCCAAAGGACAATTTTCTTTGCCGTGGAAGCATAGCGGAATGCTGCAACTCAATATTTCTTTGTTAGGCTATAAGAGAGAAATGCGGAATATCAATGCGGCAGGAATCCTGAATCTCAGCCTACAATCGGAAGCCATCGTATTAAAAGAAGTACAAATACGTCCCGGACGTATCAATACCCGAAAAGATACGGTGAGATATGACTTGGCACAGTTTGCTTCATCTAAAGATGTGCACATAAAGGATGTATTGAAGAAACTTCCGGGCGTGGATGTAGATGAAAACGGACAGGTTAAGTATAAAGGGAAAGCCATCGACCACTACTTTGTGGAAGGAATGGACGTGACAGGTGGACGTTATAACCAAATCAACAACAATCTGAGCGCCAAAGCCGTAAAGAGTGCGGAAATCATGGAGAACTATCAGTCAGTAAAGGCCTTGAAAGGAAAAATCAATTCCGACGAAGTGGCATTGAACCTGAAACTCGACCCGAAAGCACGCGAGCAATGGATAGCAAACGGTACTCTGGGAACCGGATGGAGTGACAACAACGACAAAATCCTGTGGGAAGGCGGACTGAATGCACTTCAACTGGGTAAAGGAAAACAGAGTGTCTATAATTACAAGACGAATAACAATGGCAAGGACCTCAGCAACGAGCAAACCAAACTGACCGGAAATGGCCAGCAACAAGTTCCGCTTTCCGGTTTTCTCTCCCAGCCGGGCATCAGCGCACCATTAGACAAGAATCGCTTATTATTCAATGAAACCCACACCCTGAACGGCAACCGTATGTACAAATGGAATGATGACCGCAGCTTACGCCTGCAAGCCGGATATACTCATGAGCTAATCCGACAGCAACGGGGAAATACCCAAATCTATTATCAACCGACAGATACCATACAAATAGACGAAACCTACCATTATCGTCTGAGAAGTGACATCGCTAATCTGGAACTACGTTATGAAGATAACAGCAGCCGGAATTATATATCCAACCGCTTCACCGTAGACGGAGAAATAAATCGCGGATGTTCGGAGGAACTGGGACAAACTCTGCAAACGTCACAGCTAAGTGCCGGAAACTACTTCAATCTTATCCGAAACCGGGAAAGCGGAACCTGGGAATTTCGTTCGACGACACAGTATGCTTACCAGCCTGCATCCTTACTACTCGAAGAAGGAAAAAGTAAATTCAACCAGCACAACTTCTACACAGATAACAGTGCCGCATATCTACGAAAGTATGATGGATTTACCCAACAATATAAGGCAGGAATACAAGGAGAACGGGCTACCCTGAAATATACTCCGACAAGACAGCCCAATGATTTCAATGCTTCGCATCTGTCATTGCATATTACCCCCTACTTCCAGCTGGAACGTGGAAAATGGCTGGCTACACTTTCGCTTCCTCTGAAAGCAGATCGGTATTTCTCACAACAGCGTTCGTTCCTGTTCTTCAATCCGTCCATGTATTTGCGCTATAAACTGGATTATCATTGGACGTTCTCCCTTTATGGCAGTCTGAAACGCTCGGCAGGAGACTTCTCCGACTTGTATCCGGGACTCTACCAAACTGATTACCGCACCTGGCGAGACGGCAACGGACTTTTTCCTACCAACCTCACGCAAACCTACAATCTCTACGGAGAGTACAAAAACACTGTACAGGAATTTTTCATCACTGCCGCACTAACCTACAGCCGCAGCAACCGGAATACTCTTTTCGAACAGAGTGTTTCCGAAAATGCCATTGTCTACACTCGTCGTGAACTACCGAACCATAACGATAGCTGGAATCTCAGCAGTACTTTCTCCAAAGGTATATACGACTGGCATTTGAAAACCTCACTCACCCTACTACTCAGTCGCAGCAATGGCGAACAGCTTACCCGCCTGGCTGACAGCGAGGGTAACCGGCAAAGTCTTCTGCAGACCTATCGTTATGATTATCTGAAAGCAGAGCCTAAAATAATCTGGTCTCCCGCAGATATTTTTGAAGCGGAATATCATGCCACATTAGGCTATGGCGGCAGTAAGATAGGAAGTGATACCCGTCTCACCCCGTTACTGGACTTCGTACAACGGCTACATCTCACATTCAGTATCGGGCAGGTAGACCTACGGCTATCCGGCGAGCATTACCGGAATGACTTAGGAGGGGACGCACATCTCAACACCGTGTTCGCAGATGCATCCCTTATCTATAAAAGAAAAAAATGGAGATTGGAAGCAAGCCTCAACAACCTGTTCAACAAAAAAGAGTATGCTTACACAACGTATTCCACCACGCAAAGCTACACTTCACGACTAAATATACGTCCGAGGGAAGCAATGGTGACGATAAATCATCAGTTCTGAGCCTGCAATATCATCACCGTGGAATATATCAATATCCCAACTATCGTCAATCCGCCCACCAATATGGGAGCATAAATATGGGGGACTTTCTTCATGGTCTTATACCCGCTGACTTTCAGGAAAAGGCGATATACAATGTATGCGGCAATCAATCCAACCAATGTTCCCGCGATGAGATCGCCCGGATAATGCACTCCCAAGTAGACACGTGAATAGCAGGTCAGCAACGCCCATCCCATCATAAACACAGTGAGCCATCGTTTACGGAAAAGAAACCAGACAAAGAATGCCAGGCCAAAAGTATTGGCAGCATGACAGGAGGGGAATCCATAACGCCCTCCTCGATGTCCGTTTACGATATGCACCATGTCGGATATGGGATTTTCCAGATTGGCGGGACGAAGGCGTTCCACATACGGGCGTATCAATGTTGCCCCCGTCTGGTCGGCAATGGTAATTACGAGTGCCAGACCGACCATGCAGAACAAAGTCACTTTCCAATGGAAGTTGCGCAGCATCACATACCAAATGGCAGCATACATCGGCACCCAGACCCACTTACCGCTGTAGGCACTCATAAAGTAATCGAAAAAGGTGTTGTGCATCCCATTGATGAAAAGGAATATGTTTGTGTCTATATCTATCGCCCCTTGCAAGACATCCATAAGTGCTGTCATACTTTATACTCTTATACTTTATACTCTTATACTTTAATTATCTTCCTTTATCTTTTTGCTATATCGTCATACAATTTCTGCAGATAGGCTTTGCCCAACGGCAAGTTCTTTCCCTTTGCCGTGCCCTCATCCACTACCACAGCACCTGCCTGGCAATTGAATATCACCTGGTTGTCTGCTGTCACCATACCGAAAGCATCGGGTACGGTAAAGAACGCGAAATGAGGGGAAGCGGGATTAAGCATATCTTTACTGAAAACAAACTCTTCATGGGGCAGCGCCAATTGGGCCAGCAATGTGGCTGCAATGTCATGTTGCGAGCCATAGACGTCAATGCGCCTCGGCTCTCGGACGGCACCGCCCACCATCAACAGAGGTATCCGGTAGCGTTCTACCGACAAATTGTCGATATGTTCGGGATAAGCTCCCAAGTGGTCTGGAACAAACACAATCACCGTATTCTTCCACTGGGGGAGCTCACGAAACTGTCTTACAAAATCGCCTGCACAACTATCCGTATAGGCAAAGGCGTTCAGCCGGTCATTCTCCAGACGACGGAAAGGTACTTCAAAAGGCTCGTGGCTACTGGAGGTCTGCAAGACACGGAAATGAGGAGTTTTCTCTTCTGCAGTTCCTTCGGCAGCTTCGGCTTTCAAGTCTTCCAGCAGACGGTTGAATACGAGATGGTCGTGCGCCCCCCACTTACTTAAACGTTCCGTTACGGGAAAATCCTGGTCGGAAACAATGTCTTCAAAGCCTGATGACATCAGGTAGGAACGCATATTGGTAAAGTCGGCATCACCGCCATAATAATACTTGGTACCATAACCCGCCTTCCGCAAGCTGCCTGCAATGGCAGGAATGGACTGCGTTTTACGGGGATACTTCATAATACTAGTAGTGGGCTGGGCAGGATAGCCACTCAAGATAGCCACCAACCCACGGTCCGTACGGAAACTGTTGGCGTAGAAGTTCGTAAAGAGCACCCCTTCCTTACTCAAGCTATCCAGATGGACGGCAATATTCGGCTCACCTCCCAAAGCTGTCATCAACCTGGAGGAAAAACTCTCAAGAATCACAAAGAGTACATCGGGACGCTGAGTATTGAATAAAGTATGCAGTGAATCGGCAGGTTGCAGCACAGAATCTGTCTCTTCCGTTTGACCACCGGCACCTGCGGGTTCAAGCATGTCTTTAAAAAGCCGGTCGGCCTCCGCAGCTTCCATAAAACGGTACTGCTTGCTAAAGTCCTTCTGCTTGGCAAGAGATTCCATCAGACTGAATGCAGGGTTGATAGCTGCATGATTCAGACGCTGCTCGGCACTGAAATAGACTTTCCCCACATTCATGGTAGATACTGTAAAGCCTCCACGGATAGGAATAAACAGCAGCCCCGTCATCAGCAACAATATACCTGACACCTTCAGGCGACGATAAGGCAGTTTCATCTGCAGCAACAGTTTCTTCTGCAACAAGATGCTGTAGAAAACAACATACAGCACGACAGCATAAACAGCCATTGCAACAATTCCCCCCAGCACCATCCAAATGCTGACACTGGCCACTGCGTCTTTAGGGGAGGAAAAGAAATAGAATAACGGAGTAGCATCCAAACGGAACCCCCAATACTCGTATAATCCTAAATCGACAGTAAAAATTATGGAGATAAGTACTGAAATGAAGAGGAAATAGCCACACCAGATGCGATGGAGGGATTTAGAAAGTGTCCATACAGAGGTTATGAAAAGAAAACCGGGAATAGCTGTCAGATAACCAGCCAGAGATAGGTCTAAAGGTAACCCATGCCAAATGACACTGAACCAGTCCGCACACGAGGCATCCGGATACAGCGATTTGTAAAACAGCATAAATAGTGGTTTCTGCAACACAAAAATGCAGACAAACAAGCAGTATGTCTTAATAAATCCTATGAGCCTATCTTTCATCGGTGCCTTATTGTATATCTAAATATAAGGTGCAAAAATAAATCTTTTGTTCGAGAATGAAAAGTTTTGCTCCAATATATTCTCAAAGAGCTATAAGTTAATCAGATTCGTCACTTAGTGCTTTAAAAGAACGGAATTAAAGAACGTGAAAAAAGAACGGATTTAAAGAACCACTTTATGAATGCACAGTTTTTCATCAACGAAATCGGATGCAATTTTAACCTAAGAAAACCCAAGTCCGAAAAGCCGACAAACGTTTATTTTGTAGCACGCGTCAATGAGAACAATACCATCGTCAATGAAAAAATCAATAAATTAAAACTTTATTTTTCCGAATACAAGCAGTACCTTTGCGACCACCCTAAGGAAATAGAGCATAGGGCCATCATTTTACTCAAAAAATATATTTATAAAGATACTATGAAGAAAAAACGGAGAAACCAGCTACCTTCACCATGAAACAGATTGTAGAGGAGAAGGACACTAAAGAAAACTCAAAGAATCAGTATAGATTCAACATCGACAAGTTCAAAAGGTTCCTGGATGAGCACTCCATACCTGATACTTGGGAAAGTATGAACCTAAATACATTTACCAGATACCAGCAATTCTTGCTTAAAGATAGTAAGGAAGGTAAGAAAGCTTCAACGATAGCCAATATTATAGGAGGTACACTTTTTCCTATTCTTAGAAAAGCCTCCAAACTATGACACATGATGAAAAATTAGATAAAATCTTATATGGTTTATTATCTCGTATCTCTACTAAGATTAGAAATAATGGAGAAGATGACCAAAGACTAACAATGGACTTCATTTGCAAAGCATTGTTTAAAGAAGGAGAACATGAAGATTGGGAAAACGAATTTCTACAAAGAAGGTTATTATCAGATGGACTAATCGAATTTAAAAGGAAAGAAGATTTAGATTTGCCAGAAATAATAGATTTAGGAATAAAGTATATCCAAAATGAGGTTATACAAGAGAACATTCAAACAAGAAAATAGAAGAGAAGTTGAAAATACAGACAAGAAAAGCTGGATTGCCATTGTAATTTCAGTAATATCATTGATACTTACAGCAATAAAGATTTGGATTACGTATATCAAGAATTAATAGAATCTGCTGTATGGGTATTGTTTATTTTACAGTTCTAAGGCTTGCCAATTTCTGTATTCCCATTATAATCCATACAGATACGACAAAAGGTGCAGCCAGAATAATAATCCCCAAGTTCATTCCTATCATTTGCAATATAACGGACAACAAGATGGAACATGAAGCCCAAGGCTTCTCAGGGTTCTATCTCCTAAAGCAATGGCACACAATACACCGTTATAACGGTATCAAATATCCTTTACGATGGTCCAGTTTGTTTCGTAGCAACATTTGAAACCTATTATAGCAATAATTGATGCATATTATAATCATTACATTTACTTAATTTTGAACTTTATCCGAAAAGAACGAAATTGCCAACAGGAGGAGACAGAGACAATATGATGCCTATTCTGTTTATACATGTAACTTAGCGTATAATTATGTTGTACTTTTCACATGTTACAATGGTGTGATAATTGTTCCTTCTAATTCACTCTTATATGGCATTTGGCAATGTCTGTTCTATGGGTGTTGATTAAAAACGAGGGCTGGCATAGCTTTGCCGGGGAAATGGAACTTGCATTTTGGCGAGGCTGAAACCGAATATGACGGAGTTGGAAGACGACATCGGAGTGGTGGATTTGCCTAAATACGTGGAAGGTCCGTGGCCGCATGTAGGAAAGGAATTTTACTTATGACTCAATGGGAGAAGGAAGGGAAAATATATACAACAGCCTCCAGTATACAGAGACCTTGGACGTGTCGGGGTGAACTGACTGGTATGGCGAAGAACAGTTTCACCGTCCATCCGGCTATTGTGGAATTCAAGGGTTAGTGGCATCTCTTCCATCATAATGCCGCACTCACATTGGATGGACGTACAGGTGCGATGGACCGCCGTTCTGTATGTGTGGACGGGTTGTATTATAATGAAGATGGGACTATGCAGTATGTAGAATAAACTAAAGGTAATTAATAATAAATAATGGAACTGTTATGAAGAATCTTTTTCCTTTTTTGAAGTTGATAGGAGCAGCTTTGTTACTGCTGGGTGAATCTGTCTTTGCACAAGATCCCAATTTTCATATTTATTTGTGTTTCGGACAGTCCAATATGGAGGGAAATGCCCGCTATGAGGCGAAAGACACGGTTGTGAATCCTCGTTTTCAAGTGATGGCTGCGGTGGACAATCAGGAGCTTGGGCGGACCAAAGGCGAATGGTATCCGGCGCGAGCGCCTTTGTGCCGTGCAAATACGGGGCTGACCCCCGTCGACTACTTTGGCCGGACTTTGATTGAAAATCTACCGGAGGAAGTCCGGGTGGGGGTTGTACACGTGGCTATAGGAGGCTGCCGGATAGAGCTGTTCATGAAGGACAAACGGAAGGAGTACATTAAGACCGCTCCGGACTGGATGCTCGGCATATTAAAGGAATACGACAACGACCCGTATGCGCGTTTGGTGGAAATGGCACGTATCGCACAAAGGGACGGTGTGATAAAAGGCATCCTGCTTCATCAGGGAGAGTCGAATACCGGTGAGAAGGATTGGCCACAAAAGGTGAGTAGCGTATATGAAAGCCTATTGACAGACTTGAACCTGAAATCTGTGGATGTGCCTTTATTGGCAGGCGAGGTGGTAAATGAAGACCATGAAGGTACGTGTGCTCGCATGAATCCCATCATAGCTACCTTGCCGCAGGTGGTAAAGAACAGTTTCGTTATTTCCTCTGCCGGGTTGAGTTGTGCCGCCGACCGTCTGCACTTTGATGCTGTGGGCTATCGTGTCTTGGGACGTCGTTATGCCGCGCAGATTCTGAAACTGATGGGCAGGGAACTTCCGACTACCGAGGATATATTGAAGAATACGGTGGCTGCACCTTCCAATATGTACGGCTGTGATTTTCCACGTTTCGACAAGGATAACCGGGCTTATTTCCGTATTTATTCGCCGGACGTCAAGCGTCTTCAAGTGGACTTGTGCAACAAGAGATATGATATGGATAGGGATGAAAACGGCTGGTGGACGGTGAAAACCGATCCACAAGTGGTTGGCCCTCATTACTATTCTTTGGTGGTTGATGGTTTTTCGGTCAACGACCCGATGAGTGGTACTGTGTTCGGATGTAGCCGTATGGTCAGCAGCATTGATGTGCCTGAAGGCAAGGAAGGGGATTATTACCGTATCCAGCATGTTCCGCACGGACAAGTTCGTAATGTCACTTATTACTCCGAAGGGCAGCAACGTTTCCGCCATTGCCTGGTCTATACACCGGCAGAGTATGAAACGAATGCAAAGAAACGTTATCCGGTGCTCTATTTGCAACATGGTATGAGCGAAAACGAAACGGGTTGGAGCAATCAGGGGTTGATGCATAATATCCTCGACAATCAGATAGCGTCGGGCAAATGTGTTCCGATGATTGTGGTAATGGAAAGCGGAGATATAGAGGTAGGGTTCCGTCCAAGACCCGGAAAGGATGTAAATGCGGAGCGTAATTTATATGGAGCTTCGTTTGCCACGTTAATGATAAACGATTTGATTCCTATGATAGACAAGACATTCCGCACGTATGCCGATCGTGACCATCGTGCCATGGCCGGTTTGTCATGGGGTGGCAAACAGACATTCGACATCACGTTGGCCAATTTGGATAAATTCTCGTACATAGGTGGTTTTAGTGGCGCTATTTTCGGTTTGGATGTGAAGAATGCTTTCGACGGGGTGTTTACTGATGCCAAAAGCTTTAATGAGAGAGTGCATTACCTTTTCTTAGGGTGTGGTACGGAAGAGAACATGGGTACCAAGCAGTTAGTGAAGAACCTCCGCGACATGAATATCCGTGTGGACTTCTACGAGTCGCAAGGTACGGCTCACGAATGGCTGACGTGGCGCAGGTGTTTGAATGAATTCATCCCTCATCTGTTTAAAGGGAAGCAGAGATAATCCTGTTTCCAGACACATTATACAATGAATATCCCGAAACAGTCCAGGACCGGCATGGTGCAGAGTATCGCATCAATATATCTGGTCGCTGCTCTGGTTCGGGACAAATCTGTTAACAGACAATGTCTCATTGAGTAGCTGCATCAAGTCCCAGCATGAAATATTCTCTCTTCCACGTAACCCAAAATTAGGATTCTCTATGTAGCCTTTCGTAGCCGCATTAACATTGGAATCACCCAAGATAACCTTTGGAAGCTCTCTAAGTTGTGAAGCAGGTAAAGCTTGATACAATCTCAAACGGCCGATAATCTGACAGAACTGGGTTTGTGAGATTTTCGCTCTTCCCAAGTTTTCAAGTAACCTAAGATTTTGTTCGGGATTGAAGTAGTCTTTCGGTCAAGACATCATTTGTCAGCATTAGATTTGAACAGACACGAACCCTCCACCCTATGAATATCTTGAATTTCTCAGGTGATTTTCGGTTGTATAAGTTTTCCTCATTCAAACTGCGTACCCCACCTATGCAAAGATGTACTTCCTCGCCGTTCATCATTCTACTCATGGAACGGATATGGAAGCAGAAAGCCATACGTTGATAATAGATGGTCCCGTCCTCAGGCTTCAGTTCTTCCTTCCTCTTTGTCAATGCACCTGGTACTCTTCCCAGGATTTTGTGGGATACTCTGATCTCTGTGTTACCAAAGTTCTCACCGATAAAATAAGTCCTTGCAGCCTCCTCGATTCGGTGTATGAATACCTGGTGGCTGATGGTAAGCTGGTTGTCTCCGAAACTGGGTACAATACAGTTCCTTTCAAGTTCTTCAAGTGTAATACCTGAGGTATTACTCTCAATAAAGTTTGGATGCTCCTTCTGCTCTTCCGATACGATTACAGCATCTTCGACACCAATTGCATCCATCATTCTTGTTACCATTCCGATTGTTCTTGGAATGATAGTAAGTTCATTAGTCATTGTTTCCATACTCCTGTTATTTTTTAGTCAGTTAATAAAATGCGATGAAACAAAAAAAGCCAAGAGGTGTCATTTCTTTGTTTTTATGAATATACCTCTTAGCTTCTTTATCCCTTTGAGTATTGAAGTTGCTACCTCCAATACCGTTATTATCACGTCTTGTGTTTTATCATAATCCATTCACAGACGTACTATCAGTTTTCAGTCGCAGCATCAACGGCCTTGACTTCACCCGTGGCAATCTTCTTTTTCCCGAATTTGCCACTATACTTCTCCGCAAGCTCGATTACTACTGAACCTGCCACGATAATCTCGGCCACATAAGCTGTAACCTTCAATCCTTTAATTAAATTTCCCATGTCTCCTAAATTTTAAGTTATTAATATTGTTATTTCTATTCTCTATTTCTCTTATATATCATTCTCATATATAAGGCTTTGAGGGGATTGGAAATGGAGAAAAAAATAATACCCCGCCAAGTTGAAATGGCAGGGTAAAAATGTCTTCGGATAAAAAAGAATTCCTATCCTTGTGGTGTTCTACTTAAAGCATATAAGTACGAAAAAAGAGAAATATAGTTCTTAAATGCTTGATTTTCAGCACACGAATCAAAAATAAATCTTTTTATTCTATTTCTCACCAATATTAGTCAATAATTACATTGAAAGATAGGTTTATAGGATATTTTAAGTTTATCCGTTCACGCATTTGTAATCTTCAAGGAACTTCTTCAGACCGGAATCGGTCAGCGGATGATTGAGCAAGCCCTTAATGGCCGAAAGCGGACAAGTAGCCACATCAGCACCCACCTCTATACACTGCATGATATGTGCTGTATGCCGGATAGAAGCGGCAAGCACCTGGGTGGTATATCCGTAATAACGATACATCTCCACAATCTTGGCAACCAAAGCAATGCCATCCTCACAGATGTCATCGAGACGGCCTACAAACGGGGAAACATACGTTGCACCTGCTTTGGCTGCCAGCAATGCCTGCCCGGCAGAGAATACCAAAGTACAATTTGTACGAATACCTTTGCCCGAGAAGTATTTAACGGCCTTAATACCTTCTGCAATGCAAGGTACCTTCACTACAATATGCGGATTCAAGGCTGCCAGCTCTTCACCCTCTTTAATCATACCTTCATAGTCGGTGGCTATCACCTCGGCACTCACATCTCCCTGCACAATGTTGCAGATGTCCACATAGTGTTTTCGCTGGTTCTCCACTCCCTTGATACCTTCTTTTGCCATAAGCGAAGGATTCGTGGTAACTCCGTCGAGTACGCCCAAGTCATAGGCCTCCCGAATCTGTTCCAAATTTGCCGTATCAATAAAAAACTTCATGATATAAATGTTTAGATGGTTGATATTACAAATATAACGATTTACACCATAAATGGTTCCCGCCAGTCCTTTATTATCTTTGCTTGACGTAATTATTATCCGGTCAGCGGTTTCGCTTCAAGAATAAACGGTTAGTAATTGTTTGCGGCAATTCATTCTCATAGTGGGTTACCATAATCATCGTTTTATCCCGACGATGGCAGAATGCCTCTATAATCTTCTTGACCCGACGGCGGTTGTATGTATCGAGTCCATGAAGCGGTTCATCCAATATCAGCAGTTCCGGGTCCTTGACAAAAGCACGTGCCAATAATGCCAGACGCTGTTCCCCGCTGGAGAGTTGCAGTAAAGGACTGTCTTTCAAGGCGGCAATACCGAAAATCTCCATCCACCACTCACATACCGACATCTGTTCGGCATGAGGACGTTTATACAATCCGATGCTGTCGTGCAGACCGGAAGCGACAATCTCTATGGCAGGCAGATTCTTCAGATAAGCACGATGCATTTCCGGACTGACATAACCGATGTGTTTCTTGATTTCCCAAATACTCTCCCCCGTTCCGCGCTTCCGTCCGAAAAGACTGATATCGCAGGCGTATGACTGCGGATTATCCGCACAAACCAAACTAAGCAAGGTAGACTTGCCGGCACCGTTCTCGCCACTCAGCGCCCACTTCTCACCACGCATCACTGTCCAATCCAGCTCCTTCAGAATGGTACGGTCATCGTAACGGATGCTAACCCCGTTCAATTTCACCACTTCGTCCGAAGTGAAATTCGCATGTTCGTAGGGCAAATCGAGAATACGCCGCTGCAATTCCTCCAACGCTCCGGCCTCTTCCTGAATACGCATCTGATTGCCCGCACAGAATGCCTGCACATACTCCTCACGTTCCATCTTTTCGCCCACCTTCATGTCCTCTACCGGCACAACATGTGTAATAAATGAAGGTATGTCATCCAACATGGAAAGCACAAGGACAATCTGCAACTCGCCCAGCCGGGTAAGCCGCTCCAGCAAATTAAAAAGCAGTTCACGGGTAGGCGCATCCAGCCCTATGAAAGGATTGTCCATGATAAGAATTCGGGGAACAGTCAGTAAAGCTTTAGTCAACTGAAACCTGCGCAGCTCCCCACTGCTGAGAAGAATGATTTTCTTGTCAAGCATCGGCTCTATGCTGAAAAGTTCAAATAGCTGCCGCCTCAAGACATCGTCTTTTACCTCTCCCAGCACTTCGCGTACTAGCGGAGCATCCTCCTGGTCGTGGGCATTCCAACGCTGTTGATAGTAATAATTGGCATCAGCAGAACCGTAAGTATCACGGAAAGCAATGTATTTGATATTGTCATAGGCAGTTTTCGTGAGGGAGGGAGAGAAATCATAGGTAAGCTCACCATCACGCAAAGGATACTTTCCCGTCAGCATATCCACCAGGAGGCTCTTTCCGGCTCCGTTCGGTCCTACAATGGCAATGTGTTCTCCTGCCAGGAAATCAAGGGTGACAGGCTCTGTCAAACGAACAAGCGGGTTGCGTACTACGCCCCCCGCTATGTGTATTGTATGTTGTTGCATCATCCAATCATCATTTATACATAATCAGTGCCGATTGGGCCGGAACAACAACTTCGGGGCCGTACAGTGTGCCCAAACCTTGTTCATTGATAAAGCCATCCTTGCAGACCACTGTATATTTACCTTCGGGTACGGTAAGTTTGGCAGGCTCCTTACGGGCATTCAAGACTAGTATAATATCTCCCCATGCATCACCGTTGGCATTTTCTTTCAGACGGTAAACCACCACATTGCTGCCGTCAACCGGTAGAAATTCCAAATGCTTACGCACCAAATCCGCATCACCCATACGGAAAGCCGGATGCTTCTTACGAAGCTGTATCAACCCTTTATAATAAGCAAATACATCTGCATGCTCCGCCTTTCGTCTCCAATCAATCGCATTGATGGAATCGGGACTCTCAAAACTATTGTGTACTCCCTTCTTGTCACGCATCACTTCCTCACCGGCATAAATAAACGGTACACCTTGGGAAGTGAATACGGCTGTTTGCGCCAGTTTGTCAAGCTTTGCCAATTCTACGGGAGTAATACCCGGGATACTTGCTTTCAGCCTATCCACCAAGCACATATCATCATGGCAGGAAACATAGCTGATCATCTGTGTAGGTTGTTCCGCCCACGGAGCCTTACTATAATTCACAGAGTCATTATTTACTTGCGGATGCCTGATGGCTCCTACAATACCAAACTTTATGCTCTCCTCTCCTCCCGGCAATCCGGCAAGGAAAGCACCTTGATGATTATCATTGAACGGACCGCGCAAAGCATCACGCATTTCGTCAGAGAAAGCAGCAACACCCGGCATCTTATAAGTATTGGCTTTCATTGCCAGAGAATCTTCCGCCATCTGTGGAGCCGATGCCGCCCATCCTTCACCATATATAAATATAGTCGGATCTACAGACGTTGCTGCCTTACGGATTTCGTTCATTGTCTCGATGTCATGAATACCCATCAGGTCAAAACGGAATCCGTCAATGTGATATTCATTAATCCAATGTAATACAGACTCTATCATGTATTTACGCATCATCGGACGGTTGCTGGCAGTTTCATTGCCACAAGCCGAACCGTCTGCATACGTTCCGTCTGGTCGCTGACGGTAAAAGTATCCCGGCACTGTACGTTCAAAATTACTGTCGGATGTATTGAAAGTATGGTTATACACCACATCCAGAACAACACGGATACCTGCTTTGTGCAAAGCCTGCACCATCTGCTTGAATTCCCGGATACGAACATCCGGTTTGTAGGGGTCGGTAGAATAAGAGCCATCAGGCACATTGTAATTCTGCGGATCATATCCCCAATTATACTTGTTCTCGTCCAGCTTTGTCTCATCAACGGAGGCATAGTCATAAGACGGAAGGAGATGTACATGTGTCACCCCCAATTCTTTCAGATGGTCAATGCCGGTTGCCAACTTGTCGGGACTTACCGTTCCTTGTTCTGTCAGTGCCAGGAACTTTCCTTTATGCTCAATGCCCGACGACGGATCGATGGACATATCACGATGGTGCATTTCATAAAGAATAACATCGGCAGGAGAGGCCAATGCCGGACGTTTATCATCTGCCCATCCTTCGGGGTCCGTGGATTTCATGTCGATGATGGCGGCACGTTTTCCATTCACCCCTACAGCTTTGGCATTGATACCCGGAGTGCCCCCCAGCCACTTATCATTGATTTTCACATTGAATGTGTAGAATTTACCCATCAAGTCCTTTTCAACTTTAGTTTTCCAAGTTCCTTCTTCAGAGGGTTCCATTGAAATAGTTTCATAGGCATGCCCTCCATCTCCTGCTTCGAACAACATCAGGCGAACTTCATCTGCCGTAGGTGCCCACAATGTGAATTGCGTGGCAGCAGGTGTATATTCCATCTCTGTCAGACTACCCGAACGGACAGGGTAAAGTTCGTACGAAGCATACTCCGTCTTCGCGGGAGTGCAGCTTACAATCGTCGTTGCAGCCACTCCAATGATAGCAAGTTCATTCAATTTCATGATATTATTTTTAGATTCTACATTTCAATTCTTATCACTTCTTCACCTTATCCGGATTTTTGGCAATAAAGTCTTTCCAGCCATGATAGCCTTTCTCCACCGTGGGACGCCCCATCTGCAGAAAGTGACAATAGGCAGCAGCAAGCCCGTCCGTTGCATCCATAAAAGTAGGCATATCCTCTTTAGGAAAATGCAGCATACGCTGCAACATGTCCGCCACCTGTTCCTTGGATGCTTGTCCGTTTCCGGTGATAGCCATCTTTATTTTTAAAGGAGCATATTCCGTAATGGGAATATCCCTGCTCAAAGCAGCTGCCATTGCTACGCCTTGCGCACGCCCCAACTTCAACATGGACTGTACATTCTTTCCGAAGAAAGGGGCCTCAATAGCGAGCTCGTCAGGCAAATAACTCTCTATGATACTCAGTACCCGTTCATGAATATGGCGTAACTTCAGATAGTGGTCTCCAAATTTGCGGAGGTCGATAATTCCCATGGCTATCATTTCCGGCTTGACACCTGCCACACGCAATACTCCATACCCCATAATGGTGGTACCAGGGTCTATACCCAATATAATTTTCTCTTTGACCGGTTGTATCACACTATTACCTCCATCAATGTAGGAAAGCCAATCACTTTATCTTTAAAGATATTCAGTAATTCCTCGTTCAGTTTCACTCCTTGCTCTTGATGCCAACGATGCAGTTTGGCAGAGTTTTCCACCTCAAACTGAACAGAATAGCAGATGCTTCCTTCTTCAATATGACTCAAGATACGGGCTATACGTGGAGCATACAATGTTCCGTTCTTTTCTACCTCGGGAAGATAGTGTTCCTGCATCCATATCAGGAAGTTTTTGTCTTCTCCTTCCTCTACATGATAAGTGGTATTATATATCAGCATAACTTATTTTTTCAAATTCTTTCGCAAACATAGCAATTATTTCAGAATAATGCATTATATTTGCACCATCAAAAACGAAAGCAAGCCTGCAAACGTTGGCAACGGGGCGTTAGCTCATCTGGCTAGAGCGCGACACTGGCAGTGTCGAGGTGATGAGTTCGAGTCTCATACGCTCCACAAAAATTAAAACGGTTAGATTAGTCTAATCGTTTTTTTTGTACGTATTAACGAGCTATAAATTTACATATAGTCCATTTTCATTCGACAACTCATGAAAGAAGCTTTTACACACAAGTCATTACTTATTTTAGGACGTGGCATAGGGCAAGTCATGTTCCAAAACAATGCATTGTCCGGATTATTGATGCTGATTGGAATCTTTTTGAATTCATGGCAAATGGGCCTATTGGCTGTAAGTGGCAACATAATAAGTACATCGACAGGCCGTATCTCAGGATATGACCGTGATGATATAAAAAATGGATTATATGGTTTTAACGGTACACTGGTAGGAATAGCCGTAGGGGTCTTTATGCATCTGACTGTAAATTCCTTGATACTAATGGCTATTGCCTCGTGTGCATCTACCTACATTGCACGGTTTTTCAACATGCAACGCATGTTGCCCGGATTCACTACCCCTTTTATCCTTTCTGTATGGATGCTGCTGGGATTGTGCAGTTGGCTGATGCCTGACATGCTACTCGTCTCTGATACAGAAACACCTGCTTCTTCCTCCATAAATTACTTACAATGTTTCAGTATGGGTATAGGCCAGGTGATGTTTCAAGGAAACATAATGACCGGACTATTTTTCCTTGCAGGCATTCTCGTGAATTCTCGGAATGCAGCAGTATATACCATATTGGGGGTACTTCTCCCCCTCCCCCTAGCCATATTATTGGGAGCAGATTCCGAAGCTTTGAATATAGGCCTGATGGGATATAATGGCGTATTGTGTGCCATTGCTTTAGGAGGTAAAAGCTGGATGAGCTGTATATGGGCTGTATGTTCCGTTTTACTCTCTGTTGTATTGCAAATTGTGGGAATGAGTTGGGGAATTATTACATTGACCGCACCTTTCGTTCTTTCCGTATGGCTGACAATGGGAATAAAAAAACTTTATCTCCTCTTCAAATTAGGCAGAAAGCAAGCCACCACCCCCAACAAAGGCATAAAGGCACATACATTATAAACAGCCTCGATACCATATTTATCAGCCATGCCTCCCAATACAGCCGAAGCAATACCGGCAATTCCAAAAGCGAAACCAAAGAACAACCCGGAAATCAAACCCAGCTTATTGGGTAGCAATTCCTGGGCGTACAGCAATATGGCAGGAAAAGCGGAAGAAAGCATCAGACCGACACAGAAGCTCAGCACTACTGTCCATGCAAGCCCTACGTGAGGCATCATCATACTAAATGGAGCCGTTCCAAGAATGGAAGCCCAGATGACATATTTACGTCCTACCCTGTCACCTACGGGACCTCCCACCAATGTTCCGATGGCAGTGGCTACCAGAAAGACAAACAAGAAAAGCTGTGAAGCCTGAACAGTAACACCAAATTTATGGATCAGATAGAATGTATAGTAGCTCGTCAAACTTGCCATATAGATATATTTGGAGAAGATAAGTATCAGCAGAATACTTATGGCAAACACCGTCATCTTTGAGGAAAGAGGGCGTTCTATCTTTCCTGCCACAAGCATCGGGCGTTTCTTGATGTGGTTCAAGTAGGAACGGAACCAACGACATATAGGAATCATCACCACGATGGCAATCAAGGCAAAAACCGTGAACAAGGCAATGTGATGCCTCCCGTAAGGAGCTACCAGCAAAGCCACCAGTAACGGTCCAAGCGAGCCTCCCAAATTCCCGCCCACCTGAAATAGAGACTGCGCCAGTCCGCGTTTTCCGCCGGAAGCCAGAAAAGTAATACGTGACGCCTCCGGATGGAGTACAGACGAACCGATACCCACAATGAATACCGAAGCCAGCAACCAATACAGATTAGTAGCAAAAGCCAGATTCATGATACCGACCAAAGTAAAGCCCATACCTATCGGCAATGACCAGGCAATGGGGCGCTTATCAAAGAACAATCCCATTAGAGGCTGAAACACGGACGCCGACATCTGATACACTAACGTAATCAGACCAATCTGGGCAAAACTCAAGGATAAATCCTCCTTGAACAAAGGGTATACTGCCGAAATAACCGATTGCAGCATATCGTTCAAACAATGCGAAATACTCAATGCTATAAGAATAGGAAAAGCAATTCTATGGATAGGAGGTCTCTGATTCTGTATCATCTTATACTGTCTATTACAAAAAACGGTGCAAAGGTACGTAAAAAATACATATCCAATCCACATAAAGACAAAACTCCCCGATTCTCGTCAATACAGAATCGGGGAGTATCTTTATCAGTTCAGCAATCCCGGATTGGCTTCTATGGCTTCTTTCGGAATGGCCAATGTATAGCGGGCATCATTCTCTTCGAGTACATAACGCGTACCATCAAGCACTTTCTCCAAACGCGGACGGGTGGAACGACGAAGGTCAAACCAACGATGTCCTTCAAAAGCAAGTTCACGGGCACGTTCATCTAATATTTCCTGTACCAACGCTTCCTTATCCATGGCATTGACAACAACGGATTTCGCTTCGTAGGCCTCCGGTGCATAACGTTTCCGCATCAGTTCCAGCAGGCGAGTACGTGCTTGAGACAGTTCTCCAAGTCGGGCAGCAGCCTCAGCAGCCGTCAGATATATTTCACCCACACGGAAAGTACACAAGTAGTTATTGCTTCCCGCCTTCTTATTCTTCCGGAAACCTTTTTCATCCGTTTCAGCAAAATATTTGTCCAGCCGAAGGTCGTTCTCAGCATAAAGGGAGAGAAAAACCGGAGTAGCCAGAGCAGCCCCATTGATTGTACTGCTCAGAGGTGTCTCCAGTGGAGTAATATTTTCCACGGAATTATAAGTGTTAGGAAGAGTTGCAGCGGCATCATTCAAATCTACCAATACAGACTTCACGGCAAGCACTGCCTCAGCAGCATCCCAAGCCGCCTGCCACTCGCCCTTATAAAGGGATACGCGTGATTGAAACGCCTCTACCGAAGCCGCATTGAAACGATATGAATATCTCTGTTCCCATTCTGCCTTCATGACCAGTTTGCGTGCCTCGTCAATATCTGCTTGGATGGAAGTATAAACTTCTTCCACCGTATTGCGTTTCAGGACTTTCTCTAAATCCGTATCCAATTTCAGCGGTACCGATTTGGTGTCCAAAGCTCCCTCCTTAGTATAGGGCTGTCCATAAAGATTTACCAATAAGAAATGTACATAAGCACGGAGCATATACGCTTCTCCTACAAGCTGATTTATCTCTTCCTCAGTGCCTTCCTTAATATCACTTCTGCTCTCAATAACGTGATTGGCAATAAAAAGCACATTGTAATACTTGGCCCATTCAAACGATGAGGTATAAGCATTGGGAGCAAGGTCGTTCCAGCGCTCTATATCCATATAATAATTTTGGTCATATTCATTATCCCGAACCTGCATCTCGTCGGAACGGAAACAAGCCATTCCCCGGTCACTGAATTTACTCACGTCCTTATAAGAACGGGCAAGCAACGCTCTATACTCAGCCAAAGAATTGGGAATGACACTACCGGTAGGCTGTATATCCAGATAGTTGTCGCATGCCGCAAGCAGAAGCATGCAGGCCATTATCATCAGACTTATTGTTTTCTTCATTTTCTTTCTGCTTTTGAAGTTAGAAATTCAAGTTCAAACTGAATGTAACCGACTTGGGTACGGGAGTTGCATAAGGATTGTACATCGACTCCGGATCCATGTAGTTATTATATCCCGAACCAAACACGAAGAGATTGCGTCCTTCAATAGATACCGTTGCCGAGTTCATTCCCAAACGCTTTGTCAGGAGCTCAGGGATACGGTAACCCAGACGCAGATTCTGCAAACGTACGTAGTTCAGCTTCTTCACCCAGATATCCAAATCTCTCCAGATGGTTTTAGAATCATACCAGGAGTACTCTTCCGGGTTGGAAGCACTCAGCATAAATGCCGGAAGCTCCGCATTCGGGTTTTCCGGAGTCCAGCGGTTCAGCACATCCGCATTATAGTTCTTGCCATAATCCGGATTGATGATGTCATAAGAGGGTTGCGTACGTACGTACCCGCCAAACGTCAAAGAGAAATTGACATTCAGCTCCCAGTTTTTATAGCTGAAGGTATTAATCAAACCTCCCGTATAAGGAGCATCGCTACTCCCGATATACGAATAAAAGGTTCTCTCTTCGGCTGCAGTTACATCGGAAGAGGCAATACCTATCCCCCACTCGTCCTTCAGGCGGTAAAGCTCCTTCAAGGTCACTTTCTCTCCCTCCGGATTATAGAACATCATATTACCGGTTTCCTTATTCACTCCCGCAGTCTTCAGTGCGAAAATTGCCCCTACAGGATAGCCTTCACGTCCCGGAGTGGTCTGCTGCTCCGGTATGTTTTCCTGCAATACCTTATTACCGTTATAGGCAAAATTGAAATTTGTGTACCAGGAGAAGTTTTTTGTCGTTATGTTACGGGTAGACAAGCTGATTTCCACACCTTTGTTCTCCATACTTGCCCAGTTGACGTTCATTGAAGTAAAGCCCGTCTCCAGAGGAAGCATGCGCAAAGCTATCAAATCGGTACCCTTACGGTAATAATAGTCCACGCTCAGATTGATAGCCTGGTTCAATACAGAAAAATCAAAGCCGGCATTGACAGACTGCGTCTTTTCCCAACGCAACTTCTTGTTGGGAGCGGAATTAATGATAATTACATCTTCCGATACTCCGGGCAAAATACTCTCCGACCGATATGTACCCAACAGGAACGGAGAAGTATTCTTGTCAATATTTCCCTGCAGACCGTAAGATGCACGGAACACCAGGTTATCTACCCACTTGGCCTGCTGCATAAACGGTTCTTGTGACAGACGCCACAAGGCACTGACAGAATAAAGAGGAAGATAGCGGTACTTCTTATCCACACCGAAAAGATCGGAACCGTCAAAACGGATACTTCCTCCCACCGTGTAGCGATTCAATAAAGAGTAGGAGGCCGTAGAGTAAAAAGACACATAAGCATTCTCCTTATACGTCGTCTGATGGAGCGGGAAAGACGTGGCGTAACTTTCGTTGGGGAAAATCACCGGTTTGGTCGTCAACGTCTTGCGGTCGAAGCCATATCCTGCCGAGAACAAGGTTTCGTACCAAGTCTTGCGCAGTTCGGTACCTGCCATCACTTCCAACTCGTGAATATCATTGAAGCTGTCACGATATTCTCCCATCGCCTTCCAGGTAATCTGTGAATTGGAGTTCTCGTATGACTTCTGCATACCTCCTTCGGGCAGGAAGTGCTTAGTATCTCCACCCTGGGAGTATTCGCTCAACTTGTAATAATAACGCATGGCATAACTTTCCCAGTCTGCTATCTCTTCTCTGGAAGTCTTTTCCAACTGATAACCGAACTGGGAAGTCAGCTTCCATTTGTCATTGAAGCGAAGTTCCGCATCAAATATGGACGAGAAAGAATTCACTACGCTTTCATTAGACGTGTTCCTACGTTCCTCAAAGATATTGAACCCTAAATCCTTATCCGTATTATTCTGAATATCGTAATCGTAATTGTAGTTTCCATTTTCATCGTAAAGCTCGAAATACGGATTAGCCTTGCGCGAATAGAACACGGGGTTGGACATGCCGTATGCATCTGTCAGATAATTGGTATTCTTGCGACGGTTGGCAAACATGGAGGCACCCAGCTTTAATATATTGTTTACTTTGTAAGACGTCTTTCCTACCAAGTTGAAACGGTCCATACCCACACCGTCCACATTTCCATCCTCTTTATAATAACCGAAAGAGGTATAATACGTAACCCTTTCCGTACCGCCGGAAAGGCTCAAGTTATATTCCTGGCTGAAAGCATCGCGGAAAAGGATATCTCCCCAGTTTGTATTAACACTCTTCAAACGGTTGATGGCAGCTTGTGTATCACTGCTCAAGGCATCCCATCCTCCATTCTGAAAAGCAGACAACTCATTGTAATTGGAAAGAATATTATATACGCCTCCTTTATGATTGTCCGGAGAATAGTTATTACGGATCATATCCATTTCCAATCCTACTTTCTCCGCTGAGTTCAGCAAGTTCAACCGGTCAAGGCTCAATGTAGGAGTATAGGTAAACCGGGACGAGAAATTGATAACCGGTTTACCGACCTTACCCTTCTTTGTTGTAATCACAATGACGCCATTGGCTGCCCTCGCACCATAGATGGCAGTGGCTGCCGCATCCTTCAGGATGGTGATATTCTCAATATCTGCCGGATTCAGGCCTGCAATGGAAGATTGCTTCATGTTGGTGATGTCATTCAGCTCATCCGGTTCGGGAACATCCGTTCCCTCCAAAGGAATGCCGTCCAGCACCCACAAAGGGTCTTGTGTACCATTCAATGAAGCGGTACCGCGAATGCGTATCTTTGCCGGAGCACCCGGAGCACCGGAAGTCGGGCTGACAGAAAGTCCGGCAATTTGTCCGGCAAGTGCCTGGTCGATACTTTTTACTGCACCGATGGTCTCGTCCGATATATCCAGTTTGGATACCGCTGCCGTCAGCTTGCGGCGCTCCACTGTCTGGTAACCCGTCACAACAACGGCATCGAGCATTTGGGAAGATGCATGAAGTGTTATTTCATAATGTTCCTTTCCCGGAACAAGCTTCACTTCCAATACGTCATATCCCACGTAGCTACAAAAGAAACGGGTTATCCCCGCAGGTATAGCGATAGAGAACTGACCATCCACATCAGTGATGACCCCCATTGTAGTCTGAGCACTCCCCGCCTTTTTCAAGTCTTCCGCAGTCACATAAACGGAAGCACCGATAAGCGGTAGGTTATCCTCTGAAGATATTACTACGCCCTGGACTTTTTTCTCTGCAGCAAAAGCAGATGACAAAGCTCCTACAAAGCATAGCAAAACGATTAATACACGTTTTTTCATGCGTTACATATAAAATTAATTAATACTCTATTGAAAAGAAAAATCACTTTACTCCTAATGCAGTATTGATACGCAAAATCAAATCCTTATAATGATATTTAGTGGCTATATCCGATGCACCCAGACGATTTTGGAGCAATTCTTTGATGCGAAGCAACTCACCACGCTTCACGGAGATGACATCAGATACGCGGTTTATCTGCGAACCGTAGAAGTTCAGTTCGCGGTGTGCACCCATACGGTCGGCATCCAAAGTTTTACCGGCATGCTCGTCACAGCTGCAAAGGGCAGTCTGATGGTCCAGCAAGAAGTGGTTGTCCATCAGTTTTTTGTTTATTTTCACTCCTTCGCTTTCGGCAGCTGCTGTAATCAGTGCATCTACGAAGTTCTTCTGCAAGGCGCGTGTCATAACGTCCGGCAAGGCACCGCGTTCCGTAGTGGCAAAGATGTTGCGATGCAGGCCATCCATCAGCTCTACCACCGTGAAAGCCTTTTTGCCGTTCACCGATTCGTTCTCCAACATACGCATCAGGCGGTTGTTGCCCAGCAAATCCCAAAGGATATAGGATTGGGCATTCTTCAACACTTGTGTCGGTGCATTCTCCACTACGCCCAGTGGAGTGTTGCGCAGCAAGTAAGTGTACTCTCCCACTTCCGTGTCGAACAGCCATTTGGGATAGGTCAGCACTTCGTCCAGCAGAAACTTCAGGGCGGCTTGCTGCTTTTCTTTTTCTACGAAAGTATAGGTTTTCTGTCCGTCGCCCACAACGGTGTTTTCTATATAGATACCACCGATGTTTGCCAATACATGATAGAGGTAATTGTTCCATTGGTTGATAACCGCATAGTATAGGCGGGAAGCTTCTTCATAAGTCTGTCCTTTCTCGTCAGTAGTAGTCCATTGGATGATTTGAGGAACAATACGCTTCAAGTTCTCAATACCCAGCAGAGATGAGCGGACAGCATCATCGCCCAAATCTTCATTCTGCGCACGCGGGTCTACGGCATCACGTACATCCTGCGCCTCACTATATTTATATAAACGGTCTGTATGACGGCTCAGGAAGTCGGCAAGCAAGTCCTTCTCTGCCTCTGGGGTTTCTTTACCATACCAACGATAGCCGTATTCTATGGCAAACATATCATACGGACCGATATGGGGAGAAAGCGCCGTAACACCGTCACCCGGCTGTGCCACATAGTTGAAACGTGCATAGTCCATGATAGAGGAGGAAGTGGTATTCATACGGTCCGTAAATGTTTTGGAACGCAGGGAATCTGTCGGAAAAGTCCAGGAAGCAATCATATTGTGACGCAAGCCCAACGAGTGTCCCACCTCATGGCATGCCACAAAACGCATGGCATCACCCATCAGCTCATCCGGCAGCTTTACTCCTCTTGCTTCGGGACGTACGACACCGGTTTGCACTGTAATCCATTCCTGGAGCATGCCCAGTACATTATGCCACCACATGATGTCCGCTTCCAATATCTCGCCCGAACGGGGGTCGAGGATAGAGGGGCCCATGGCATTGGCTTTGGTGGAGGCGGCGTAGGTCAGCACGGAGTAGTTCACGTCATCCTTATCCACATTCATGCTGTCCGTCAGTTCCTTGGCTATGATAGCATTCTTGAATCCGGCACGTTCAAAAGCAGCCTGCCAATCCTCGATTCCCTGCTTGATATATTTCCGCCAACGACGGGGAGTGGAGTTCTCGATGTAGAACACAATCGGCTTGGCCGGTTCCACCAATTCACCGCGAAGGTAACGCTCCCGGTCTTCCGGTTTCGGTTCCAGACGCCAGCGGGTGATGAAGGGTTTCTTGTCTACACGCTGCTGACCGTCACTGTAATTCAACAACGGATTGGTAAAGTAACCTACGCGCGGACTATCCAGACGTCCCATCATAGGTTTCTCCGGCAACAGCAACAGAGAGGAACTGACTTCGACCGTAACAAACACAGTCGTTGTTCCCTCGGTCACTTTAGTTGTCAACTCGGAAGTGGCTACCACATTGTTCTCAAAAGCTTTGATAGATAAAATGCGGGAGAGATTCTTGATGGCCGAAGTTCCCAGGTTGATATTCGTAAAGACATTATTGATACTCGTCTCTGTACCATCATAAATATCGTTGACCTTGACCACTATCATGGTAGAGTCATTATTGAATGCCTCAATCTTGAAACCGGCTATCAGCGGAGAAATATAATTATCCAGTACGGACTGCCGTATGGCATCCTCATCCGGCGCCAACGGAAGAGGACGGCTCTGACGTACCAACAGCTTGTTGGCAGCCTTGTCCAATTCAAAACGCACCATCTGATTTTCGTAATTCGTACCACGGTTCACACCTGCCTCATTCAGTTCGGAAGGAACACGCTGTAATTTATTTACTACCAGCATATCACGTCCCAGCAGCCTTGCCGGCACTTCAAAGTAATAATCGCTCTTCTTCTGGTAAACATTGAACATTCCCTTGCGGGCAATAGCACCGGAACCTGTCAATTTCTCGTAGTCGCTCTTGGATTGAACGCTGTCCTTGGTTTCACTCTTCTTTTTCTTACGGAACCATCCCATAGCTTCGGGAGAAGCAAAATCAGATGTACCGGCATGCAACAATACGGCAGGCTCACACATGAGTACTCCCGCAACTGCCACGACTGGCAGGATTGTCTTCAATTTCATCAATTCAAACTCTAACTTTAATGCAACAATTACTCCGTTAACTCTCTCTCTTTGACGTATGTTAATAAATACCAACCGCCAGTTTGTTCTACCTCCATAGAACGGTAAACGGGGCGCAAAGATAGAAAAAGTATATTTTAAAAGTCACTAAACAACGCTCATTTATGTTTTTTCCATAAACAATATGAAGACTTTTACATATATATATTACTTTTTCTCCTATCTTCTATCATTTCTTCTTCACATGAAATTTTGTACCACTGACACCAAATAATCTTCCCCAATTGGCGGCAAAACAATGATAATATTGTATCTTTGCATCGTTTTTAACTTAGAAAATAAATAAGATAACAACGATATGATAGCTAAAATCAATCAGCTTCTGCAGGAAGTAGAGGCGCTGAAAGCCGCTAACGCCGAGGAATTAGAGGCACTCCGCATCAAATACCTCAGTAAAAAAGGAGCCATCAATGACTTAATGGCAGATTTCCGCAATGTAGCCGCCGAACAGAAAAAAGAGGTGGGAATGCGCTTGAACGAACTGAAAAACAAAGCACAAGAAAAGATTGCCGCCTTGAAGGAACAATTCGAAAGCCAGGATACCGGCTGTGACGATATTGACTTGACCCGTTCAGCCTACCCGGTAGAATTAGGAACCCGCCATCCGCTTTCCATCGTGAGAAACGAAATCATCGATATATTTGCCCGTATGGGATTCAACATCGCCGACGGACCGGAAATGGAAGACGACTGGCACGTATTCTCCTCCATGAATTTTGCCGAAGACCATCCGGCACGCGACATGCAGGATACATTCTTCATCGAAAATGATACAGAAAACGTATCGCACAGCATCATTCTTCGCACACACACATCCAGCGTGCAAAGCCGTGTTATGGAGACTACACAGCCTCCTATCCGCGTGCTTTGTCCGGGACGTGTATACCGTAATGAAGCCATCAGCTACCGCGCACACGCATTCTTCCACCAAGTAGAAGCCTTGTACGTAGACCGCAATGTATCTTTCACCGACTTGAAGCAGGCTTTATTGCTCTTTGCGCAAGAGATGTTCGGCAGTGACACCAAGATTCGTCTACGTCCTTCCTACTTCCCCTTCACCGAGCCGAGTGCCGAAATGGACATCAGCTGCAACATCTGCGGCGGCAAGGGCTGCCCCTTCTGCAAGCACACGGGTTGGGTAGAAATTTTGGGATGCGGTATGGTAGATCCGAATGTATTGGAGCTGAACGGAATAGACAGCAAAGTGTATAGCGGATATGCCCTGGGTATGGGTATAGAACGCATCACCAACTTGAAATACCAGGTGAAAGACCTTCGTATGTTCTCTGAAAATGACACACGCTTTCTGAAAGAATTCGAGAGCGCTTACTAGATATAGTGAATAACGGCTAGTGATTAGTGATTAATAAGTTGCGCATTTTCAGCATATCATTAATCACTCATCACTAACCACTCATCGCTAACCACTATTTTTCGCTATGGCAAAAGACAAACTTGTAACTTCCGGCTATTGCCTTATCCTGGCTGCCAATTTCCTTTTGTATTTTGCCTTTTATCTGATACTACCGGTTCTTCCATTCTACCTGACTGAGGTATTCCATACCGGAAATGCAGCAGTGGGTGTCATCTTATCATGCTACACCATTGCCTCGCTCTGCATACGCCCGTTCTCGGGATACCTGCTCGACACGCTAGCCCGCAAGCCTCTTTATTTGGTGGCATACTTCATCTTTATCACCATTTTCGCAGGTTACATGTTAGCGGGAGTCCTATCCTTATTCATCATGTTGCGGGTTGTCCACGGCCTTGCATTTGGAATGGTGACCGTAGCGGGAAATACAATTGTGATTGACATTACCCCTTCGTCCCGTCGCGGCGAAGCTGTAGGATATTATGGACTGATGAACAATACAGCCATGAGCTTCGGCCCGATGATTGGTCTTTTCATGCATGACATATATTCCTTTGAAACAATTTTTGCCTGCTCGCTCATATCGGGAACTATCGGTTTTGTTGCCGCATGCCTCGTCAAGACCCCACCCAAACAGCCCGTCAAACGAGAACCTATCTCATTGGACCGCTTTGTGTTACTGAAAGGTATCCCGGCAGGAATCGCACTGCTCTTGCTTTCCATACCATATGGCATGACAAGTACTTATGTAGCCATGTATGCCAAAGAAATAGGAATTACCTTGAATTCTGGATTGTTTTTTACTTTTATGGCCGTTGGTATGGCAGTGTCCCGTATGTTCTCTGGCAAACAAGTGGATAAAGGACGTATCACCCAAGTCATAACTTTAGGACTATATCTGGTATGTAGCTGTTTCTTCATATTGTCCGCTTGCGGACTATTGATGAAGACTGTCCCGGAACTGACAAACATATTGTTTTTTATGGTTGCCCTCCTATTGGGAGTAGGCTTCGGGACAATGTTCCCCGCCTTCAATACGCTGTTCGTAAACCTGGCTCCCAACAACCAGCGCGGAACAGCAACCTCTACCTACCTGACTTCATGGGATGTAGGCATTGGCATAGGTCTGACAGCAGGAGGTTATATCGCACAGATTACCTCCTTCGATATGGCATATTTTTTCGGAGCCTGCCTCACGGTTATCTCCATTTTCTATTTCAACCTGAAAGTATCTCCTCACTATCATAAAAACAAATTAAGATGAGAAAGAAAGAGCGTTATGAAAAAATCCTTGCTTGGTTTAGGGAGAATGTTCCCGTAGCCGAAACAGAGTTGCATTATGACAATCCGTTCGAACTGTTGATAGCGGTTATTCTCTCTGCACAATGTACGGACAAACGCGTCAATATGATTACCCCTGCCCTTTACCGGGACTTCCCTACTCCCGAAGCACTCGCTGCTACTACTCCCGACGTGATATACGAGTATATACGCAGCGTGTCCTATCCCAACAACAAGGCCAAACACCTTGTAGGCATGGCCCAAATGCTGGTGAAAGACTTTAACAGTGAAGTCCCCGATACCCTTGAAGAACTGGTAAAACTGCCCGGTGTAGGCCGCAAAACAGCCAATGTCATCCAATCCGTCGTTTTCAATAAAGCGGCTATGGCGGTAGACACACACGTGTTCCGCGTCAGCCATCGCCTGGGTCTCGTATCAGATAAATGTACAACTCCGTTCAGTGTCGAAAAAGAATTGGTAAAACATATACCGGAAACAGACATCCCCATAGCCCACCACTGGCTTATCCTGCACGGTCGCTATGTATGCCAGGCACGTACTCCACAATGTGATACCTGCGGTTTACAATTAATGTGCAAATATTACTGCCAGAAATATAAAGTTAACAAAGAGAGTGGCAAAGACAAAGAATAAACAACGGTTTCATAGCAAAAAAAAGAAATAAATGCTAACTTTGCGCTCACTAAAAAGAATTTAGTAACACTTTTAAATAAAATAGAGTATTATGACAATTGATCAATTTAACTTTGCCGGAAAAAAGGCATTCGTTCGTGTGGACTTCAACGTACCCTTGGACGAAAACTTTAACATTACAGATGATACCCGTATGCGTGCCGCTCTTCCTACATTGAAGAAGATTTTGGCCGATGGCGGTAGTGTAATTATCGGTTCTCACCTCGGTCGTCCGAAAGGCCCGGCTGACAAGTTCTCCTTGAAGCACATTCTGAAGCATCTCGAAGAGCTGTTGGGTGTTGAGGTGCAATTTGCTAACGACTGCATGGGCGAAGAAGCTGCCGTAAAGGCTGCCGCTCTGCAACCGGGTGAAGTGTTATTGCTCGAGAACCTCCGTTTCTACGCTGAAGAGGAAGGCAAACCCCGCGGTTTGGCTGAAGATGCTACAGACGAAGAAAAGAAGGCTGCCAAAGCTGCCGTTAAGGAAAGTCAGAAAGAATTCACCAAGAAATTGGCTTCTTATGCAGATTGCTATGTAAACGACGCGTTCGGTACCGCTCACCGTGCACACGCTTCTACTGCATTGATCGCTAAATATTTCGACAAGGACAACAAGATGTTCGGTTACCTGATGGAAAAAGAAGTAAAGGCGGTTGATAAAGTTTTGAACGATATTCAACGTCCGTTTACCGCCATCATGGGTGGTTCTAAGGTTTCTTCTAAGATTGAAATTATTGAAAACCTGCTGAACAAGGTAGACAACCTGATTATTGCCGGCGGTATGACTTATACTTTCACTAAAGCCATGGGCGGCAAAATTGGTATTTCTATCTGCGAAGATGACAAACTGGATTTGGCTCTTGACCTGGTGAAGAAAGCAAAAGAAAAAGGCGTAAACCTTGTTTTGGCTGTTGATGCCAAGATTGCCGATTCTTTCTCCAACGATGCCAACACCAAGTTCTGCCCGGTTGACGAAATTCCTGATGGCTGGGAAGGTCTTGATATCGGTCCTGAGACTGAAAAGATCTTTGCAGATGTCATCAAGAACTCCAAGACTATCCTTTGGAACGGTCCGACGGGTGTATTCGAATTCGAGAACTTCACTCACGGTTCACGTGCTGTAGGTGAAGCTATCGTAGAAGCTACCAAGAACGGCGCTTTCTCACTCGTAGGTGGCGGTGACTCTGTAGCTTGTGTCAACAAGTTTGGCTTGGCAAGCGGTGTGTCTTACGTATCTACCGGTGGCGGTGCATTGCTTGAAGCAATCGAAGGAAAAGTTCTCCCGGGTATCGCTGCAATCAACGAATAAAAATAAGTAAAGCACATATAAAGCTGCACTTAATTTTCGGGAAACACAAACCGAATATTTGAGTGCAGCTCTTCTTTTTGTCTTATTATATCTGATCATTAGTGTCCACTAAAAAATCATAGTCGTTCTTTGAAATTGTTGAAATTCAGTTTGTTGTAATGGTATTTGGTGCGCAACGATTTGAAATTACTTTTGCAGTCTGAATCAGACTGTTATGAATAAAGACAAATATGTTTTTTCTCAATTAGTCACATTTCTTGATGAGTTCAAGTTCTTGCGTATCGTCAAGAAGTATGAAGGCAACAAATACATTAAAAGCTATACCTGTTGGAATCAGTTGCTTACGATGATGTTCGGTCAACTTTCCAACCGTGAGAGTTTAAGAGACCTCATCGTGTCACTGGAGGCTCACACCGGAAAACTCTATCATCTGGGAATCGGCAAGTCCGTAACACGAAGCAATCTTAGCAAGGCTAACGAGCAACGTGACTATCGCATCTTCCAGGAATATGCAACCTTCATGATAGCCGAAGCGCGCAAGCGTAGAATCGAAAGAATCTTTGAGCTTGACGGTCATGTCTATGCTTTTGATTCCACCACGATTGACCTTTGTCTGTCAGTGTTCGAGTGGGCTAAATTCCGCAAGCATAAAGGCGGAATCAAGATGCATACGCTCTACGATGTGGAAGCGGAAGTTCCTGCATTTGTGCATATTACTCCTGCTAATATTCACGATACAAAAGCGATGTCTGTGATTCCTTATGAACGTGGTGCGCATTATATATT
>ERZ1026986.13-NODE-13-length-113097-cov-29.722316_pt1 | contig 113097 bp, 96 predicted proteins | sample MGYA00519455_ERZ1026986 | MGnify/ENA primary metagenome ERZ1026986 (study PRJEB26926, sample SAMN06164548) | human gut metagenome | biome: ENVO:00009003; feature: ENVO:2100002; material: ENVO:00002003 | host: Homo sapiens | place: USA | collected 2012 ...
GGACATTCGTTGGAATCGATAAGCAATGCAAACCCGACTGATGGACAGTTTTATGTGAATGAGGTAACACGCAAGGATGGGGATGCACCTGATGGTGGCACTATAGCCGAAACGAAAACCCCACAAGCGAATCTCAAATTGACCATTCCTTACGGACGTTATTACATCTATGCGGTAGCCAATATGGGAGAGGACTTTAAGAAGGCGGTTCAGGCGCATGGGAAGGAAAATGGTGCTGCAGAGGAGGTTGCAAAGTATAAGACAGCTATTGCAACGAAAGAAGGATTAAAAAGCATTTCTCTTACTTGGGATGTTGCTGATGTGGCTAAGAACAGTCAGATGTTCGGTCATTTCACCATAGTGGGGCAAGAGAATAACAGTGAATTGATCACTATCAATAAAAAGGGCATGAAGTTGCATTCCTGGATACGCCGTGCAGCTTCCAAGGTAACGATTGCATACGATGGCAGTAAACTGGAAGAGGGTGTTTTCATTTATTTGAAATCGGTGACCATAAAGGACATCCCGCAGAATTGTTGTCTGGGACAGGATAATCCTGCAGTTCCGGAAAACTATCAACCGAAGGATAGGGACGAAGGAGTAAAGCTTGATTTGATAAAAAATGGTGAAACCATAAAATATTATGAAGGTGACACCGAGCCGACTATAAGTGATTTTAAGGAAACATACGAAGCCCGTATTACGAAGGGGAAACCTCTATTCGGCAGTAAAGAACAGGGTGAAAACGCATATCATCCCAAAAAGTTGGCGGATGTGCATACCGAAATTACCAACGCTCTTTATTTTTATGAGAATATGCAGGGTAAGGGTAAAGAAGGTACTCCTAGTGATAAACGTCAGGTGGTTGCAAATACCCTTAATAAGACCGAACCGACCTATCCTAACGGAGGTCAAGAGAACAATGAAGCATGGAAAGATGCCAAGCCATACGGAACCTATATAGAAGTGGATGCTTTTTATGTTTCTATCAATGATAAGAAAGTGGGTAGAGGTCCTATCAAGTACCGCTTTATGTTAGGAAAAGATGTGATAACCGATTATAATGCGGAGCGTAACCATCACTACAAACTGACTTTGAAGTTCAAGGGATATGCCAATGATGCAGACTGGCATATAGAGTATGAAGAACCGGAGCCGGGTATCGAGGTTCCGAATCCTTATTATATCTCTTATCTTTATAACCGTACGATGAATCTTCCGGTAAAGATTAATACGGGAGGAGGTACACTTACGTCTTTAAAAGCTGAGATTCTCACGAATAATTGGGCACCGTATGGAACACTTCCTTTGGCGAAAGGTGGGTTGGATTATGCCAGACAATATGATTATGCTGAAAATCCAAGTAACTCATCGCTAAATCAACCATGGAATGGATTTCTTTCACTTCGTAAAACTGCTGCCAGAGTTCTAGCTTGTAATCAAGAAGGGAATGCTAAGGATCAGGTACCCTCCGGTCTACCAGAAGGAGCAATGGTAAATATCAGTAGCAATAAGGACTATTATGAGACAACAAATAAAGGAGTTCGTAAATATGTAGTGGGAAATGGAACACATGAGGAAGCAGACGGTAATTACAGTATAACTGAAAATGACGATCATTTACTTGCTTCTATTCCTTTATATACTCGCGCCAAACAGATGCATATTAAAACGGGTTATACAGGAAATAATCCGTATGTGGCTTATCAGCGGCATGCAAAAGTTAAAATTACCGCTATGGTAAAAGTGTCAGACATAGAACATACACTTGAAGAAACTGTCGATATATATCAAGTACGAAGACTTGTGAATCCCAAAGGCATTTATAGAAGCAATAACAAAAATGAGCCTTTTCATGTAACTTTATTGCGATTGCCAAGGGAAAATGCAACAGAGTTTATTCCTTTTTCATCCGAAGGACCTTGGAAAGCGTATGTTGTAAATGCACAAACAGAGGCTGATAGAGGAGATCCCCCTTATACAGATCCTAATCGTGGATTTATCAGTCTTTCTGTTTCAGATACAGAAAATACAAGTCAGGATGAAAAGGGGGTTATACATGGTGTTACTGGTTCGGATATTAAATTTGATATTAATTTTAATGGAACAATAGCAGCGGATGCCCCCAATAGGAATGCGATAGTGCGTGTGGAATATCATAATTATACCTGCGAACATCTTATTTTCGTGCACCAAGGAAACCGGCCGCAGAAGTTGTTATCCGACAAGCCGGCATGGCATGTGTCGAATCTGGTCAGCAAGAATAGGGAAGCTTCTAATCCGTTGGATGAAGGCTCTTTGTTTAAATATAAAAATCTTGATCAGCCTATTGCTGCAAAGAATCAGTATTCCAGTAAGATTCCAATGATAGATGTAACCTCCAAGGATTTCCCTGATCCTGTATCAAATCAGAATAGGTATGAATTGGTAGGTGGTGAAATCAAGAAGTGGATGGAGATAACAAATCAGCCTGCAAATAATAAAGAGGCTTCTTGGGGGCTTGACTTGACGAGTACTCGTATTGCTCAAATAGAGGATTATGAGGCATTGTTTGAAAACGAAATGATTGCGCAAGGTTATGGTGTGCTTTATGGGGATGAATCTACGGAACCCAAAACAAACATTGTGGATGCATACGGATATCAAGAAGATCAAGCATATTACTTCGGTGGAAGTGCTATAAAAGACCGTGGAATACGTGGATGCTTTGTTTATAATAGAAATACGGGTAATCATATCTTTCTTCCGGTGGGGGCTTCCGGATATGGTCATAGAAAAGCTAAAGAAGGAAATGGAGTTCTGCGTTATTCTTGCGGGCAAACTCAGATATTCCCAACGAATCCTAATGGATTCTATACTGATGCATCTACCGCTCCGTTATTTTATGACCTCTATATGCGGCCCGGTGCTATTTATTGGACAGAGGATGTTACTGGAACAGGAACATGGGGAACGACTGTAGGTTGGGATATTAATTATTTTACATTTGACTTTAACAGAATATATGAGGCTAATGTGTTTAATGGAAATAACAGTGACGCCTGCTTCATCCGTTGCGTAGAAGATCCAAATTAGTTTCTTTTTAGGCAAATATAAACAGGACAATCGCATCCAAAGTTGCTGGAACTTGGATTCGATTGTCCTGTATGTTGTTCATGTACGTGCGTGAATGTTTGCAAATATTTCTGGTGACGCTCTTCTCTTAAAGTTTCATTTTCTGCTGCCACTGCTACCACCCTATGTGTAGGGTGTTCTTGAAAACTACCGGGATTAACGATGCAGCACATTTACAATTTCCACCACATACATCTTGTGAAAACCACCGTGCGATTCCCCGTACCATCGGTCTGTAATGCTCTTGTCGATAAAGTTTCTGGGCTTGATCAGGTCGGCATACAATTTCTTGCATTCAAAAGTCAGCCGCGCCTGCTCAAAAATAATGCTCCCGTTCTCGGTGAACAAGGGAGATAGTCCTGTCGCTTTTACTTTATCCATGTCACGTCCCGATTTGGAACCGCATATTTTATGCACTTCTTTATGCTCTTCACCTAGAAAAGAGAGAGTGAGATAGTCATTCTGCTCTATAAAGTCGAATGTATAACGCTCGGGGCGGATAAAGATAAAGGCTACCGGACGGTTCCATAGAAATCCTGTACCTCCCCAGTTTGCCGTCATAGTGTTGAATTTGTCTTTGGTACCGGCAGTTACCAACATCCATTCCTTGCTGATTGTTTCGAACAGATTGTCAGTCAGTTCGTTTACTTTTATTTCTTTCATTGTTTCCGTATTTTTAGCTAGTACAAAGATATAATTTTTTCTTTTACTGTTTCAGATTAAATTTGCTAATTATTATCTTTGCGAGAAATATTAATTTAAAAAAAGAAAGGACGATACAGTGGTAAATGATGTAGTTTTAACCCCGATGATGAAGCAGTTTTTTGAGTTGAAGGCAAAGCATCCCGATGCGATTATGCTATTCAGGTGCGGGGATTTTTATGAAACTTATTCAGAAGACGCTATTGTTGCCTCAGAGATTTTGGGTATTACGCTGACTAAGCGGGCCAATGGACAGGCAAAGAGCGTAGAAATGGCCGGCTTTCCTTTCCATGCATTGGACACGTATTTGCCCAAGCTGGTACGTGCCGGCAAGCGGGTGGCTATTTGTGACCAATTGGAAGATCCCAAGATGACTAAGAAACTGGTGAAGCGCGGTATCACCGAATTGGTGACCCCGGGTGTAGCCATCAATGACAATGTTCTTTCTTACAAAGAAAATAATTTTCTGGCTGCCGTTCATTTTGGGAAAGCTAGTTGTGGTGTGGCCTTCCTTGATATCTCTACCGGTGAATTCCTTACCGCAGAGGGGCCTTTTGACTATATAGACAAGTTATTAAATAATTTCGCCCCCAAAGAGGTGCTTTTCGAACGTGGTAAACGGGGGATGTTTGAAGGAAATTTCGGAAGCAAGTTTTTTACTTTTGAGTTGGATGACTGGGTGTTTAATGAAAGTTCCTCGCGCGAGAAGCTGTTGAAGCACTTTGAGACCAAGAACTTAAAAGGTTTCGGGGTGGAGCATCTTAAGAATGGTATTGTAGCTTCGGGCGCTATTTTGCAATACCTCAATATGACGCAGCATTATCAGATCGGTCATATTACTTCTCTTTCCCGTATAGAGGAAGACCGTTATGTGCGTCTGGATAAGTTCACGGTACGGAGCTTGGAACTCATAGGTAGCATGAATGAGGGCGGAACCAGTCTGCTGGATGTGATCGACCGCACTATCAGTCCTATGGGAGCCCGTCTGCTAAAACGCTGGGTAGTCTTTCCGTTGAAAGATGAGAAGCCTGTCAATGAACGTCTGGATGTAGTGGAATACTTCTTCCGCGAGCCGGATTTCAAAGAGTTCATAGAAGAGAAACTACATCTGATAGGAGATTTGGAACGTATTGTTTCGAAAGCTGCCGTAGGACGAATCTCTCCACGCGAGGTGGTGCAACTTAAAGTAGCTTTGCAAGCCATCGAGCCGATTAAGAATGCCTGTTTGAATGCGGATAACGGGAGTCTCCGCCGTATTGGGGAACAACTGAATTTATGTCTGTCTATCCGTGAAAAGATAGCGAAAGAGGTTAAGAATGATCCTCCTTTGCTGGTGAATAAAGGTGGTGTGATAGCAGACGGGGTGAATGCAGAACTGGATGAACTACGGCAGATAGCTTTTTCCGGCAAGGATTATCTGCTTAAAGTACAGCAACGTGAAAGTGAGCTGACCGGCATTCCCAGCTTGAAAATTGCTTATAACAATGTGTTTGGTTACTATATTGAGGTGCGTAACACGCATAAGGATAAGGTACCTGCCGACTGGATCCGTAAACAGACACTGGTGAATGCGGAACGCTATATTACTCAGGAACTGAAAGAATACGAAGAAAAGATCTTGGGTGCCGAAGATAAGATTTTAGTACTTGAAACAAAGCTCTATAACGAATTGGTGATCGCTTTGGCAGAGTTTATTCCCGCCATTCAGATTAATGCCAATCAGATTGCCCGTTTGGACTGCCTGCTGGCTTTTGCGAATGTGGCGAGAGAGAACAATTATATCCGTCCTGTTGTGGAGGACAGTGAGGTGATTGACATCAGGCAAGGCCGTCATCCTGTCATCGAGAAGCAGCTTCCGGTAGGGGAGAAGTATATTGCCAATGATGTCTTTCTGGACTCGGAAACCCAGCAAATCATTATCATTACCGGTCCCAATATGGCGGGTAAGTCGGCTTTGCTACGCCAGACTGCGCTGATTACCTTGTTGGCGCAGATGGGTAGTTTTGTTCCTGCCGAAAGTGCGCGGATCGGTATGGTGGATAAAATATTCACCCGTGTGGGAGCCAGCGATAATATTTCTGTGGGCGAATCTACCTTTATGGTTGAAATGAATGAGGCGGCAAATATTTTGAACAACCTTTCTAGCCGCAGTTTGGTGCTGTTTGATGAGTTGGGGCGCGGAACCTCCACTTATGATGGTATTTCCATTGCTTGGGCTATTGTGGAGCATATTCACGAGCATCCTAAAGCCAAGGCACGTACACTGTTTGCCACTCATTATCATGAGTTGAACGAGATGGAGAAATCTTTCAAGCGCATCAAGAATTATAATGTATCTGTGAAGGAGATAGATAATAAAGTGATTTTTCTGCGCAAACTGGAACGTGGCGGCAGCGAACATTCTTTCGGTATTCATGTGGCAAAGATGGCAGGTATGCCGAAAAGTATTGTGAAGCGTGCCAATGATATTCTGCATCAACTGGAAACGGACAACCGCCAGCAGGGCATTGCCAAGCCTACGGCTGAGATAGCGTCCGGCCGGAGCGGAATGCAGCTCAGCTTCTTCCAGTTGGATGATCCGGTATTGGGTCAGATACGGGATGAGATTCTGAATTTGGATGTCAATAATCTGACCCCTCTTGAAGCATTGAATAAGCTGAATGATATCAAGAAGATAGTAAAAGGCAAATAAATGCCTTCATTTTTCATTAACCATTAATTACTAACCATTAATCATTATCATGAAACACCTACTAACCTTATGGATGTTGGCCTTGTGTCTATGTGTTTCGGCCAAGGAAACATGTCCGAAAGTAATTCCCGCCCTGCAAGAGTGGAAGGGGGGAAGTGGAAAACTCGTATTGCCTGCTGAAGGCAGTATTGTTGTAGCTCCTGCCGATGAGGCGGCACTGAAAAGTGTGGCGACTGTGCTGGCACAGGACTTGAAAGACCTGTTGGATTGGAACTACACCATTAGGACCGGGAAACCGGGAAAGAATGATATTTATCTTTCATTGATGAAACCCGACAAACAATTGGGAGAGGAAGGGTATGTGCTGACTGCTGGACGCTATGCCGGTATCGAAGCGCCGGCTCGTCAGGGAGCCTTTTGGGGAACCCGGAGTTTGTTGCAGATTCTTTATAATGAAAAAGGACAGTTGCCCAAAGGAGTTGCCCGTGACTGGCCGCAATATCCCAGTCGTGGCTTCATGCTGGATGTGGGCCGCAAGTTCTTCACAATGGATTTCCTGCGGCAATATGTCAAAATACTATCGTTCTATAAACTGAATGAATTTCAGATCCATCTCAATGACAATGGTTTTGTACAGTTCTTTGATAACGACTGGAACAAGACCTACGCTGCTTTCCGCCTGGAGAGTGAACGTTTTCCGGGGCTGACCGCCAAGGATGGTTCTTATACCAAGAAAGAATTCACCGACCTGCAACGTCTGGGCATGGAATATGGTGTGAATGTGATTCCGGAGATTGATATTCCGGCTCATTCATTGGCCTTTACACATTATAAACCCGAGATAGGCAGTGATAAATATGGAATGGATCATTTGGATTTATACAAGGAGGAAACCTATCGTTTTGTAGATTCTTTGCTGGATGAGTATCTTTCTGGCGAGAAACCGGTTTTCATAGGTCCCGATGTACATATCGGTACAGACGAGTACAATGCCAAGGAAGCTGAAAAATTCCGCTATTTTACAGACCGGTATCTGAAGTATATAGAGAAATACGGGAAGAATGTCCGTATGTGGGGAGCACTGCGCTGGTTGAAAGGAAACACTCCGGTGAAAGCAGATAATGTGACTATCAATGCCTGGTCATACGACTGGATTGATCCTAATGCTTCTTTGAAAGACGGATATAAGATTATCAATACGTGTGATGCTTATCTTTATATTGTTCCGGCTGCCGGATATTATCGTGATTTCCTGGACACGAAATGGCTGTATGAGCAATGGCGTGTGGGTAAAGTGAATCCTAAGGAAGAGTTGCCTGAAGGAACTCCGGGACTGTTGGGAGGTATGTTTGCCGTATGGAATGACCATTGTGGCAACGGTGTGTCACAACAGGATGTGCATTTCCGTACATTCCCAGCCGCCCAGGTACTGGCCGAGAAAATGTGGAGAGGTAAGAATGAAATGGTTTCTTACGAAGAATTTGAGAAATTGTGCAAACAGATGCCTGAAGCTCCCGGTATCAACCTGCTGGGGCGTGTGCAGGGTGAGGTAGTCTTTCCGGGGCAGAATGAAGAACTGTCTTTGAACGGTACGGACAGCATTGCCACTATGTTGCCGGAAATAGGCTATCCATACGCGGTAGAATTTGAAATAAATCCGGACAAAGAACAAAATATCAACGGTATTTTGTTTAAAGGCCCTCATTCCACCGTATATGCCAATTGGGAAAATAAGGGAAAGCTGGCTTTCAGCCGTGACGGCTATACGTTTGTATTCCACGCTGCTACACTGCCTGCCGGAGCATGGACGAAGGTACGCATAGAGGGAGACCACAAAGGTACTACTCTTTACATAAACGGTGAGAAAGCGGAACGTTTGGAAGGACGTGTCAAACAGTTTTACAACTATACTCATAAACGTAAGGACAAGATGTATATGCAGGAAACTTTGGTGTTTCCCATGCGGCAGATAGGGGATGTGCAGAATGGGTTCAGAGGGAAGTTGCGGAATATAAATTGCATGCAATAAAAGATATTTCTTTCTCTTGCTGTGTAGGGGCAGGTTTTAGACCTGTCCCTATGCCCAATAGGAGTGAAATTTCTCCGAATGTTATCTTTAATAGTGTTATATTGTTTATTATCAATGTTTTATATGCGATAAATGTTATCTGTTTTATTTTCATGAAAAGGGCTTTATACCTTACTTTGCATTATTAAACTTAAGCAACAAACCCGATGAAAATAAAACAAATTCTACTTTGCATGCTTTTAGCCTGCTTTATTCTTCCCGCTTCCGCACAGAATAGCTGGGGTATTGTAGGAGGCGGACTTTTTTCTAAATCTTTGTCCAGGGATGCACGCTTCAGCCTAGGCGGTTATGCCGGAGGAATGTATGACGTTCATGTTAAAAACTCATGGTATGTACAGCCACAATTATTATTTACTTATGAAGAATTCAGATCCAAGACAAGGCTTGGTACCGATTCCTTTTTTAGTAAATTCAATTTGGAGCTTCCTATCCTTGCTTCTTATAATGTTGCTTTAAATAACAAATGGAATTTGCGCATCAATGCGGGACCGTATCTGTCCTATGCTATGTTTGGCAGGGATAAATCCATTGACTACGCCTATGGCAACGGAATGCACTCTAGTTTGGGCTGGTGGCATCAGGATTTTCCAGATCATTTTACTTACGGTGGAAGGACCGGGGTTTCATTGGAATCCGAGCATTTCATTTACACTATCGATGGTAAATGTTCTCTTCGTAAGAGGCCTTTCGGGCGGAATGTCAGTTTATCGGCCGGTGTAGGATATAAGTTCTGAGTTTTCTGTATCTTTGTCGCCGGAGAATAAAAATAGAGTTGCATGTATGTTTATATAAAACAGCCGGGTATTGTTTGCCTTCTATGTTGGCTTTGTCTTTCCTGTACTTTGCAGCGCACGGAACATCCTGCTTTGCGGCAAGCAGGATACTTGATGGAAGAACATGCCGACAGTGCGTTTTCATTATTGAAATCCATCTCTTCCCTGATCGGTATGACCCCGGAAGACAAGGCCGATTACGCTTTGCTGCTGGCTGAGGCTGCGGATAAAAATGGTTGTTCACTGCTTCCTTGTGACTCATTATTGAATTTAGCCCTCCATGTATACCATGAAGAAGCCAAAGAACATGCTATAGCTCTTCTGTATAAGGGTAAAGTGCAACAGGAAATGGAAAACTATGCCGATGCCCTGAAAAGTTACCGTATGGCGCTTGAAATCCTTTCCGCCTATCCATGTGAATTCTATTGGAAGGGGTTTGTATATAATATGTTGGGTGGGCTGTATGGCAAACAGAACTTGTACGCACAGGCCAAAGATATGTATGTCAAGGCTTGTTATAATGATTCGCTGGCACGGCATAACCGTCATTTCATCAGTTCACTCAGCAATCTGGGGGTAGCTTATATCGGCTATGGAAATATAGACTCCGCTTTTATCTGCCAGCAACGCGCTTTGCAGCTTTCTCTTTCTACTGATAGTTTCCTTTTGCATTCTCTTTATGGAAATATAGGGGATTTATGCGGACGTACAGGACGGACCAGTATAGCTATTACTTGTCTGAAAAGGGCATACGATGCTTGTCGTCTTAGAGAAGACAGCTTGCAGTGTCTTTGGAATCTAGGGGAATTTTATTATAATAACGGGCAGCTTGATTCGGCTCTTTATTATTTGAACCGGAGCAAGGAAGCTGTCGATATTCATATCCGGTATCTCTCTTTCTTTGACTTGTATGCCATAGCTAAGCAGCAGGGAAATGTGGAGAAAGCTTTGGAATATCTGGAAATCAGCACCGAGTTGGAAGATTCCATCTATTCCACCAATGTGGCCACGGAACTGGAGAAGAAGACCTATCGCTGGAATGCCGACGCGCAAGTAAGGAAAGAACAGTTCAAGGCTAAACGGAGGATATACACCATTGCGATGATAGCTGTGGTGTTGCTGCTGGTCATTGTGATTATTTATCAACAGATACTGAAGAACAAGAAGATACAGCAATCCAACTATAAATATCTGTTGCAGAAGCTGAAACAGAACCTGATGGATATGCAGCAGAATATTGCTCAACATGAAGAGGTGATAGCCGAATTGAAACAGAAACAAGAAAGCCGTGCCGAGGAAATAGAAGAGAAGGAACGGGCTATAGAGGCCATGAAGATGGAGAAAGAGAAATTGCGCAACTGGTTGTTCCGGCAAAGTGCCCTCTATACGAAAATAGACAAACTGGCCAACCAGCAAAAGCATCACAAAGAGCGTATTGCAGTGCTCACCAATGCTGAGCAACGCCAACTCAGAGTGATTATAGGACAGATTTATGCTGATTACATAGAGCAACTGCATACCCGGTATCCCAAGTTGAACGAAGATGATGTCCTTTTGCTATGTCTGCAATTGGCGGATTTATCTCCTTTTGCCATCGCTTTATGCTTTGGTAATAATGATACACAGATTGTAGCGCAACGCAAATATCGTATGAAAAGTAAGATGGAATAACTGTGTGTTACAGAATTTGCATAATGTTTTTTTAATAGATGTTTGTATATCAGGTTATAAAGGCATTTTGCTATCTTTGTGCATAGAAAGCTAAAAGACAAAATTACTATGCGTTCATTTATTATATATTTAAATTTCGTCAGTTTGCTGGCTGTCTGTTTGTTTGCCTGTAACCACCATTCTTCCAATCCGATGTTACAGCAAGTAGATTCATTGTTGGAAATGAAGCCGGACAGTGCATTGACTATTTTAAAAAATATATCTGTTTTAGAGGATTTGCCGGAAGTAGACAAGGCATACTATGCTTTGTTGCTGGCTGAGGCTACGGACAAGAACAAACTACCCTTATTACCTTGCGATTCCTTATTGAATTTCGCCTTGGATTATTATGGAGATGATGATAGGGAGAAGGCTGTGGCATTGATGTATAAGGGAAGGCTGCTGGCGCAGATGAATGATGAAATGTCGGCGATAGAGCATAATTTGAAAGCGTTGGAAGTGTTGCAGAATTATCCGCAAGATTTAAAATGTAGAAGATTGATTTATAGTATGTTAGGGGTATGGTGATTGTGAATTGTACGACAAGGCGTTGGAAATACAAAATCAAGCTCTTCTTTATTCTTTTAGTGCTAAAGATACTGCTATTGCCTATCATAACATTGGATATATTTATGGTATGAGGGATATGCAGGATTCTGCTATAACTTATCAGAGAAAGTCTGTGGAATATGCTATGCGTTCTAAAGATACAAGCATGATACTCACTTCTTGGCACAATTTAAGTCTGTATTATGGACGATTTGAAAACATCGATTCTGCCGTGGTTTATGCCTATAAAGTTTTGCAAAATATATCTGATGAAAATAAAATATTTAGCGGTTATTTCTATAATATAGGTGATTTGTACATTGGTTTAGGACAATATGATTCTGCTAGGTATTATTTAGAGAAAAGCCTGCTCTTTTCTCCATCCCTTTCTATGTCTTACTGGTCACTTGCCGTAATGGAAGCTAAGCTAGGAAATTTCAAGTCCGCCTATCACTATCTAGATACTTTTGTCATGGTTCAGGATTCATTGGATGCTAGTGAGCGATTGTCTGAAGTGCAGCATATAGTCTATAAAAATCAGACAGCATTGGAAGTAAAGGATGAGCAAATAAAATCCAGAAAGGTTATAGGGCGTATTGTTTTTTCAGCCATTATTATTTGCTTTGTCGTTGCTTTGATTTACCAACGTTGGATAAATAAGAAAAATAACCAGCAGGCACTCTATCGGCAAGCATTACAATATGCTGATGAGAAACAGAATGTGATGCAGCAGCGCATAGAAGAAAATGAATCCGCTCTTGCACTGTTACAGGATAGGGAAAACCAAAATCTTGATGAAATTGCCCAAAAAGAGCAATTGATAACTCAATTGAAGAAAGAAAAGTTGGCACTTCGTACATGGTTATTCCAGCAGACTTCTATATACAAAAAGGTGATGTCATTGTCTGACCAGCAGCAGGTGAATAAGAAAATCCGTAAGGTGATGGCAGCTGCTGAATTGGACAAACTGAAGAAAACGACCTTTGAAATCTATGCTGATTATATTTCTCCTTTGCAAGCACAATACTCCCAACTGACGGAGGATGACTTGTTGGTCCTTTGCCTGCAAGAAGCGGGTATTTCTCCGTTGGCCATTTCTTTATGTTTCGGACATACGGATACGGTAGCCCTCAATCAAAGGAAATCGCGTCTAAAAAAGAAAATGTCAGAGTGATAAACTGAAATATATTGTTTATCAGTGTTTTATAGAAATATTATGTCACAGCAAATAGTTGTACGTTCTTTCCTTTCCCTCTAACTTTGCGGCATCATTTTTAAACAAAAAGAAGTATGAAAGCAAAGTTATTATTGATGTTATTTTTAGTTTCCTTGAGTTTGGGAGTTTTTGCTTCGGAGCATCACCAAAAGAAGCCTCATGCAGTTTGCAAAGTTTATGAGAAGGTGGCTACTAGAATTCCTTTTATTTTTTCAATACAAGCCGAAGATATAAATGACTGTTTGTATCTCACATCTCAGTTCTCATTAAATGATGCTGATATTACTATGCTAGATAAGGATGGTAATGAAAAGGTGTAGTTATGAATAACGCATTTGAAAAAACAGCTGTACTTCCTAAGTGTGATAAAGGAAGTGCTTACTCGACTCAGATAAATTTAAGTTTTTAAGTAATTCCAATTAAGGCTGTATGATAATATTTTAGTTGATAATCTAAGGTTATTGATAATGTGAAGTTCATATCTGAATCTTATTTTATTGCTCATGTTATGATAAAATATGTTATATGGTTGATTTTTAGTGTTGTATAGGTGAGTGATGTTATATGGATAGAGCTTTATGCTTATATCTTCTTTCTAATTTTGCAACATCAAATAAAAAAATAAGTATGAAGACTAAAATGATTGTAGTGGTGGTGTTGGCTGCCATGTGTGTATTGCCTTTGTCTGCACAGGTAAAAGTTGGTGTGGAAGGTGGAATGAACCTGTCTCATTATCTGGTTTCCGGTTCTGACGGATATAAAGCCGAACAGGTAGGTGGAATGAAGCCCGGCTTTCAATTGGGGGTGACTGTGGACTACGAGATAGGAAAGCATTGGATGTTAATGTCCGGTTTGTCTTGGTTGCAGAATAGAAGTACCATGAAAATGATGGATCACATGGTTACTTATTTTCCTAAGACAGAGATAAAGATAAATAATCTGATTTTGCCGTTAAAAATGGGATATAATATTCGGGTTTCGGATAAACTCAGCCTCATTCCGTCGGTTGGAGTTTATGCTTCTTACGGATTTGGTGCTGGAAACTGTTCTTTGGATGTTATTCACCAAGAGGGGGATAATATAACTACCGAGCCTGCAAAATGGAAGCCCTTGGATGGTTTTTCCTATAAAGCCGGGGAGCCCAATAATAGTGCTAATCTTCAGGCTTTCCGCCGTTGGGATTATGGGGGCATTGTTGGAATGAAGGCTGTTATTGCCGATCATTATACGATAAGTTTTGATTATAGGGTCGGAATAAAAAAGATACAGGCACAAAATGGTTTGCGGAATTCAACTTTCCAGTTCTCTGTGGGCTATCGTTTCTAAACTGATTTAATTAAACTGGCAATCTGTCAAAATGATAATGCCGGTGTATGAGGGTGTCCTGTTTCAAAGGATACAGTTTGTGTATTTTCATCGTATTCTCGTGCATCGGCATTTTGACAGATTGTCTTCTTTTTCTGGTTATTTATTCTTTTATGGATATATGTGAACGTATATGTAGGGAAATGCATACATACGTGTCCGACAGGGATCTTTATGCCTTTTGAGACCCCTCTATTTATTGAGCCAGCTCTTTCAATATCTCCTCTATTTTCTGAAAGAGTTGTCCTATGTGCGCTCCGTCCACAAAAGCATGGTTTACAGTGAAAGCGATGGGCATTACCAGTCTTCCTTCGCGTGGCACTACTTTGCCGGCATTCATCAGCGGATAGTCTAATGGATGGTCGGGAGCCATTTGTGTATAGGTGAGTGAAGTGAAATAAAGCTGAGGCGTGGCACTCAGTTGGATAATATCAAAATCTCCCTGTTCTTTAATGACTTTTTCGGCTCCATACGGGTCACCCTCTTCGGGGATGTTATGGACGATGTGATATGCTTCGGCATAAAACCGTTCAAAATCTGCATGGTAAGGGATGCGGACTGTGTAGAAAGTCTTGCCGGGTACAGCGATAGGTGATATGATGTCCACCTGATCGTGATAGACCACCTGTCCGTTTTTATCTGTACGGAAACGGAATTCTTTCACTTCATTGGCAGCACGTAGCACAGCATACAGGTAATACAGGAAAAAAGAGCGCTTGGCGGCTTTTGCAGCTGGAAATGCTTCAGTGCAATCCACTTCACTGGTAATGGATATCCATGAATTATGGAAGTTGCGGAAAAAATTATAATTGTCCCGGCGTTCCCAAGTTTCAATATCTATTATATGTTTCATTTATTTTACGGGTTTAAAAGAATGGTACATGAAGTGCGCTCCCAGCAGTATGAACGGAATGCTGAGCCATTGCCCCATGTTCAGCATCATACTGTCTTCAAAGGCTTCCTGGCTGGCTTTTATAAACTCCACAAGGAAGCGGAAGGTGAATATGGTAGTGAGGCAGTAGCCGAAATAGAAACCGGGGTATAGCGTGGTTTTGTACTTTTTATACAACCGCAAGCCTATGATAAAAATCAGAAGATAGGCGATGGCTTCGTAGAGTTGTGCCGGGTGGCGGGGTTGCATATCTTCGTGCGGAAAAATGAACGCCCAAGGAACATGAGTTACCGTACCTACTATTTCACCATTCATCAGGTTACCTAAACGGATAAAACAACCTGCCAGCGGGGTGGCGATGGCTATATTGTCTAGTACAGTCAGGAACTTCAATTTTACACGGCGTGAATAGATCCATAAGGCGAGCATTAGTCCGATGGTTCCTCCATGGCTGGCAAGACCTTGATAACCGGTCCATTTTATCCCAGAATCGGTAATCTTGACGGGCAACAGCATTTCTACAGGGTGAGAGAGCCAATAGCCTGGTTCATAGAACAGACAATGTCCCAGGCGAGCACCGATAACAATACCCAGCAGGCAGTAAACGAACAGGGAATCAAATTTTTCGTAAGGAATTTTTTGGTCTTGGTAGAGTTTGTATATCACCCAGTAGGCCAATGAAAGCCCTGTAACGAACAATACGGAGTAATAACGGATGGAAATGCCGAAAATGGAAAAGATTTCTATATCGGGATTCCAAAGAATGGCTGACAGTGTATTCATATCTTGAATTTTTGTGCAACTTTGCGGTAAGTGGGCATATCCACATCCATCTTTTCGCCCAGTGCGATCATATCAAACAATAGTCCTTGTATTTCGGACTCATGTCCTTTGGCTATATCTTTTTGCATGGATGCGGTACTGTCCGGGTCTAATTTGTCAATCACTTTTAAGTTGTATTCTATCGGGTCTTCCGCATAGGTAATTCCCATTTTGCGGCCTATTTCAGAACTTTCCTTGGACAGACCGATGAAAGTGTCGCGTTCTGCTCCGGGATGTTGCAGAGGACCCATTGGGACATCATGGTAGGCACCTGTGCAGGCCATAGCCGAGATGAATGACCATTTGATGAAGGTGTCGCGATTGATATCATCCGAAATATCGGCTTTGATCCCTGCTTTTCTTAGTACATCGGCAATGGTTTCCAGACGTTCCGGAGCCACACCCTGTTGGGGACGTGCGCCGAAAACCAGTCGGAATATTTTGCCCATTTGTGTGATTTCACCCGGTCCGGAGACGAAACCTACGATGTAGATGCATCCGTCTAGTACTGTTACATGTGAAACAAGTTGCCCGATACGGGGACCTGTACCGTAAACATTCAGGATGGGGATAATCAAGGTATCTTTATCCGAGGCTTTTTCCAACAGATCTTTGATGGAATCTAGGGAGTAGCCCTTTACGCATACAAAAATTACGTTGGCTTTCTCGTTGTATTCCTCGGCTGTGCAGGCTTGTACAGGCAGAAAGTGATTACCTTTCAAGTCTGATCTTAGGTGAAGTCCTTTTTCACGAATGGCTTCCAGATGCTTGCCACGGGCAATGCATGTTACATCTTTTCCTGCTAAAGCAAGGAAACCGGCGATGCTTCCTCCAACGCCGCCGGTTCCCACGATTAAATATTTTTCCATGTTAGTTGTATTTTGTTTTAGGAAACAAAACACTGACTTATCAGTCTGCCATTAGTTTTGCTGGTTCCCTGATGTTTTTTCATTCATAGCATGGCTGTGATAAGTCTTTTGCGTTTTGATTTACCTACGGTTTATACATTGAAGCGGAAGTGCATGATGTCACCGTCCTGCACTACGTATTCTTTACCTTCCACGCCCATTTTTCCAGCCTCTTTCACGGCGGCTTCCGAACCATATTTAATGTAGTCCTCGTACTTGATCACCTCGGCGCGGATAAATCCTTTCTCGAAATCGGTGTGGATGACCCCTGCGCATTGGGGTGCTTTCCATCCTTTGCGGTAGGTCCAGGCTTTTACCTCCATTTCTCCGGCGGTGATGAAGGTTTCCAGTTCCAGCAGGTGGTAAGCCGATTTGATCAGACGATTTACACCTGATTCTTCCAGACCGACTTCCTGAAGGAACATTTGGCGGTCTTCATAGGTTTCGAGTTCTGCGATATCGGCTTCGGTTTTGGCGGCTACGACTAGAATTTCTGCATTCTCTTCTTTTACGGCTTCGCGTACTTGTTCTACATATTTATTGCCGGTAGCAGCGCTTGCTTCGTCCACGTTGCATACGTACATCACTGGTTTGCTGGTTAGCAAGAACAGTTCTTTTGCGATTTTCTGTTCGTCTTTGCTGTCAAATTGTACGGTACGCGCAGATTTGCCTTGTTCCAATGCGTCTTTGTATTTAACAAGGATGTCGTACATTTGTTTAGCTTGTTTGTCACCGCCCGTCTGTGCCTGTTTTTGTACTTTTTGGATACGGCTTTCAATGGTTTCCAAATCTTTCAGCTGGAGTTCGGTGTCAATGATTTCTTTGTCACGGACCGGATCTACACTACCGTCTACATGAGTCACATTTTCATCATCAAAACAGCGGAGTACGTGCAGAATAGCATCTGTTTCACGGATATTTGCCAGAAACTTGTTTCCCAACCCTTCACCTTTGCTAGCTCCTTTTACAAGTCCTGCAATGTCAACAATTTCTACAGTAGTGGGAACGATACGTCCCGGATGAACCAGTTCGGCAAGTTTGGTCAGGCGTTCATCAGGAACGGTGATGACACCTACATTCGGTTCGATGGTACAGAAAGGGAAGTTGGCTGCTTGAGCCTTTGCATTCGATAAACAATTAAAAAGTGTCGACTTTCCTACGTTTGGAAGACCGACAATGCCACATTGTAAAGCCATTATCTATTTGTTTTTTTGATTATTATCTATCTATTTGTTTGCAAAGATAACCATTCTTTTTGTATCAGGCTTCATATTGAAGTCAGATTTGGCTTTTTTATATGCGAAAAGACTGCCCGTCACGAAACAAAAAGGGCAACCGTCACGGTTGCCCTTTCGTAGAGTTTTTATGAAAAGTGTTAGATTGTTAGAATAGATTTATTTGTCCATAGTTACGGTCATTTCGGGTACTAATATATATTCTTTCTTTTTAGAGTTCCATTTGTAATATTCAGTAGTCATACTTTTGTTGCCATAAGTATAACGAATGCAGAGGTCATTTTCCCAGCGATTTTTGTTACTGTTCCATTTTTGCGCCTCGTCCTCTGTGCGTTGGTTGTTGGCATCATACTTGTAATTGTGCTTCATATAATTAGTAAGCATGGTGCCTTCCATTTTAAAAATCGTTTCCGAAACAATTACTCCATTTACTTCTTCTGCATTGTAAATCAGGTTGTCACCCGGATTTCCTGCAAAAACTGTAAGGTTAGCAATAAATAAAATTGCTACAACGAGCATTCCTTTCAAAAAATTGATCTTCTTCATGATATTGATATGTTAGATTGTTACTTTCATATTGTTTTTAAAAACGGTGCAAATGTACGAAAGAAAATTGAATCTCCTAACATTTCTGCTAAAAAATGATTATATTTTTGCAAAATGTCACTGATTAAACAAATATTAATAATTGTATAAGATCTATTTATTACAATTATCTTGTGTTTGTGTTTTTCATTTACGTTCGGGATGGCAAATGAAAAGCTCAATGGATTGGAAAAGACCATTGAGCTTTTATGATATAAATACCTTATATATAGTACTATATATCTTGCGAATAGTTGGTTTCTATATGCTTTAATGCGCTTCAAGCCAGTTGCTTCCCCAACCGCAGTCTGCGCGTAAAGGTACTTGCATATGGTAGGCATTTTCCATCTCTTCAATCACAATTTTCTGTACTTTTTCCTTTTCTTCGGGTAGAACGCTGAAATTTAACTCATCATGTACCTGAAGTATCATTTTGGACTTTATATTTTCAGATTGAAAGCGCTGGTATATGCGTACCATAGCTGCCTTGATAATATCGGCTGCACTTCCCTGGATAGGAGCATTGATGGCATTTCGTTCGGCATATCCGCGCACAACCGAATTTCTGGAATTGATATCCGGAAGATATCGTTTACGGCCGAATATGGTTTCAATATATCCTTGCCTGCGGGCAAGGTCGATGCTTTTGTCCATATATTCCTTTATTTGGGGATAAGTTTCGAAATAGCCGTCTATTAGTTCTTTTGCCTCTTTGCGGTCTACATTCATACGTTCTGCCAGTCCGAATACGCTGATGCCGTAGATGATACCGAAATTAGCTGTTTTTGCTTTACTGCGTTGTTCGCGGGTAACTTTGTCTATACTTATCTTATATACTTTTGCTGCGGTGGCGGCATGAATGTCATCTCCTTCCTTGAAAGCCTCTATCATATTGGCGTCTCCGCTAAGGTGTGCCATAATGCGTAACTCAATCTGTGAATAGTCGGCGGAGAAAAATTCGCAACCATCATCGGGAATGAAGGCCTTACGGATTTCCTTGCCGTCTTCGTTGCGGATGGGGATGTTCTGAAGGTTCGGGTTGCTGGAACTGAGCCGGCCGGTAGCAGTGACCGTTTGATTGAACGAAGTATGAATTTTACCTGTTTCTTTATTAATCAATAGGGGCAGAGCATCAATATAAGTACCGAGAAGCTTCTTCAGACCGCGGTGTTCCAATATCTTGCCTACTATTTCGTGTTTCCCTCGCAGGCTTTCCAATACTTCTTCACTGGTGACATATTGTCCGGTTTTGGTTTTCTTGGCTTTCTCCACGATACGCAGCTTGTCAAACAGCACTTCACCTACCTGTTTGGGTGAGGCTATGTTGAAATCCGTACCTGCCAGTTGGTGCACTTCTTCTTCTATTTGGTTCATGCGGGCGGTGAAATGTTCCGAGGTCTGTTTTAAGGCTTCAGTGTCTACACGCACGCCGTTGCGTTCTATATAAGCAAGTACGGGGACCAGGGGCATTTCTATTTCGTAGAAGAGTTTTTCCGCATCGTTGGTTTTCAATTCCTGTTCCAAGATGTTTTTCAATTTCAGTGTGACATCAGCATCCTCGCACGCGTACTTATAGATAGCTTCGGGGGAGAGATCGCGCATATTCTTCTGACCTTTGCCTTTGGGACCAATCAGTTCTTCGATGTGGATAGTCTGATAATGCAGGTAGATTTCGGCAAGGTAGTCCATATTGTGGCGCAATTCCGGTTGTAGTACATAATGTGCCACCATGGTATCGAACAGGGGACCGCGCACTTCAGTTCCGTAGTTGCCCAATACCAGCATATCGTATTTTATATTTTGTCCTACTTTCAACGCTCCTTCTTTTTCGAAAGCCGGCCGGAACTCATTAACTATTTTTTGCGCTTCGGTCCGATCGGCAGGTACAGGGACATAAAATGCTTGATTTTCGGCATAGCTGAAGCTCATTCCCACGAGTTCTGCGGTGATGGGATCGGTTCCTGTTGTTTCCGTGTCTAGACTGAAAATTTCTTTTGTAAGTAAGTTTTGTAATAATTCAGATCTTTTCTCTTCTGTATCAATGAGTTGATAGTCGTATTTTAAATTATCTAAACATGCTAGATTCGAATATTTCTCACTTTCCGTCCCTCCGTCGGTAAATTCTGCAAAGAGATTGCCTTGAGGGGAAGACGGAGAAGCGGGCGATTTGCCATTCGAAGCCGGTTCACCGAAAAGGGAGAGTTGTCCCGAACCGTCCGGCATGTTTCCCTGCCGGGCGCTTCCTTCCGGTGTGCGGTTTCGTCCTTGCAGATCGTTTCCGGTCGCATCGGTGTATGTTCCGGCGAAGGCGGATTTCTTGTTTCGGTTGAAAACGCGGTCGATGAGGGTACGGAACTCCATCTCTTCAAAAATCTTCCGTAGTTCCTCTTCATTTGGTTCTTCTCTTTTCAGTTCGTCCATGTTCAATGTGATGGGGACATCAATTTTGATAGTTGCCAGAAACTTGGAGAACTCAATCATTTTCCGGTTGGCTTCCACTTTGGTTTTCAAGGCTCCTTTCAGTTCGGCAGAGTGGGAGAGAAGATTCTCGATGCTGCCATATTGCGCGATTAACTTTTGTGCTGTTTTCTCGCCCACTCCCGGACAACCGGGAATGTTGTCGGAACTATCGCCCATCAGTCCCAGCATATCAATGACTTGTGCGGGTGACTGGATATCGAACTTTGCCTTTACCTCTTCTATGCCCATCACTTCAAAACCGCCTGTATGCTTGGGACGGTACATGAAGACATTTCCGCCCACCAGTTGACCATAGTCTTTGTCTGGTGTCATCATATAAGTAGTGATCCCTCGTTTGCCGGCTTCGGTGGCCAGTGTACCGATCACGTCGTCAGCCTCGTATCCCGGTATTTCCAGAATAGGAATACGATAGGCCCGGATAATATCCTTTATAATGGGTACGGACAAACGGATTACTTCGGGTGTTTCTTCACGTTGTGCCTTATACTGTTCATAGGCCTCGTGCCGGAAGGTGGGACCGGCGGGATCAAATGCCACACCGATGTGCGTAGGATTTTCTTTCTTCAAGACCTCTTCCAGTGTATTGACAAATCCCAGTACGGCTGAAGTGTTGAAACCCTTGGAGTTAATGCGCGGGCTTTTGATGAAAGCGTAATACGCGCGGTATATTAATGCATAAGCATCTAATAGAAAAAGTTTGTCCATTCTTAAAAATCTTTAGTTTTTTCATTGTAAAAGTACAAAAAAATACCGTATTCCGTCTTTTATTACTACTTTTGTGCACAAATTAACCTGCATGGACAAATTACAGCAAATCAAATTGCCTATTGACAAGGAGTTTGAGGAATTTAGAAGGTTGTTTGACTCTTCGCTCCAAAGTTCCAATTCTTTACTTAGTGAGGTGTTATCCTATATTAAGCAGAGAAATGGCAAGATGATGCGTCCCATATTGGCGTTGTTGATTGCTAAACTATTCGGTGAAATCAATGATTCTACGCTTCATGCGGCCCTTTCATTGGAGTTGCTCCATACGGCCAGCCTGGTGCACGATGATGTGGTGGATGAGAGTGACAAGCGCCGTGGGCAGTCTTCGGTAAATGCTATCTATAATAATAAGGTGTCGGTTCTGGTAGGCGACTATATGCTGGCAACCAGCCTGAAGCATTCTGCCATGACCCGCGAGATTACAATTGTAGATTTGGTGGCTTGTTTGGGACAGAACTTATCTGAAGGCGAGATTATTCAATTGGCGAATATTAATGCTTCTGAGTTCTCGGAAGAAGTGTATTATGATGTCATTCGTAAAAAGACGGCTGCATTGTTTACTGCCAGTGCGGAAGCGGGGGCTATTTCGGTTCATGCATCCGATGAAATGGTGAAAAATGCTCGTCTGTTTGGCGAAATGATTGGTATTGCTTTCCAGATAAAGGATGATATCTTTGACTATTATTCTTCTGATGAGATAGGTAAACCTACCGGAAACGATATGCGTGAAGGGAAGCTGACATTGCCGGCTTTGTATGTGTTAAATACGTTTGATGATGAGGAGATGCGGAAACTGGCGTTATGTATCCGGTCATTAGACGCTTCGGATGAAGATATTGCCCGTTTCATCGAATATACTAAGGTGAAGGGAGGGATAGAGTATGCCAGACAGGCAATGGTGGATTATCGTAATAAAGCGTTGGCTTTACTTCCACAATCAGCCGGTCAAGCTGTAAAAGATGCTTTGACTGCTTATATTGATTATGTGATTGAAAGAGATAAATAGTACGATTGTTGAAGATATGTACCTCAAAAAGTTCGGGCGTGATCCTTTATACGATAAGGACCACGCCCGAGCTTTTTGAGGTACGCCTTTCTTTGGTAGTTTAAAATAACCGGAATAGATAAGGCTCATTCCGGTCACTTTAAATGTGGTTGTTATTTAAATAGTGAAACGGTTCTTTGTTTAGAAGAACTTGGTTTCCTGACCTACAATTTCTGAGAGAAGCAGATTGGCCAGGCGGCTTGTTCCTAAGCGGAATAGCTCGTTTGTCAGCCATTCTTCACCTAACACTTCTTTTACAATGGTATAGTAAACCAAAGCATCGTGTACGGTATTAATTCCTCCGGCGGGTTTGAATCCTACTTTGCGGCCTGTTGTCATATAGTATTCTTTGATAGCCTCGCACATCACCAAGGCGGCTTCAGGAGTAGCGGCGGGGTTTTCCTTTCCGGTAGAGGTCTTGATGAAATCGGCTCCGGAATACATCGATAGAATGGACGCTTTTTTGATGTTGGATGCGCTTCCCAGTGCTCCAGTTTCTAGAATTACTTTCAGGTGGTGCTCACCACATACAGCTTTTAATTCTTCTATTTCATCGCACATTCCTTCGTAATCCCCACTCAGGAACTTGCCTACCGGGATAACGATATCTATTTCATCAGCTCCGGTATGGAGAGCCATGGCTGTTTCGGCTACCTTTACTTCAGTAAATGTTTGTGATGAAGGGAAACCACCCGATACACAGGCTATGTTTACATGGTCTGCCTCCAAGGTGTCGTTGACTACTTCTGCCATATTAGGATATACACAGATTGCGGCTACATTGTCCAGATCAGGGTACTTGTCAACAAATTCATTTACTTTTCCGGTGAATTTCATTACACTTTCATCCGAATCAGTGCACTTTAAAGTGGTCAGGTCAATGCAATGGAACAGGAATTTCTTTACGTCCGGTGTATTGTTTTCTGCTACATGTTTTTCGATGAGTAGGGCAGTTTTCGCTTTTACATCCTCATCGCGCAAACGGATGTTATACTTGGCAAGTGCTTCCTCGTACTTACTGTGCTCGGGTCCATGATCGTGGTCATGACGATGTTCATGTCCACCTTCGAATTCGTGATTATGTTCCATAATTCTTTATAATTTGGGGTTGTTTTTATGTCTGTCTTTATCTCTATTTGTTTTCTTCTCCAAGTTTTGACGGAAGGCTTCGGTCAGGTTTACTCCGGTCTGGTTGGCCAGACAGATAAGGACCCACAATACGTCTGCCATTTCATCGGCAAGGTTGTCTTTCTCTCCTTGTTTGAAAGATTGGTCTCCATATTTACGTGCCATCACACGTGCCAGTTCGCCTACTTCCTCGGTCAGGACGGTCATATTGGTCAGTTCGCTGAAGTAGCGTACACCGTACGTTTTAATCCAGCTGTCCACCTCTTTTTGTGCTTCTTCCAGTGTCATTATTCTTTGTTTTTAGTGTCCATACATATAGTAACAGGCCCGTTGTTCAGAAGTTCAACTTTCATGTCTGCTCCGAATTCTCCGGTTCCTACTTCTTTGCCTAAACCGATGCTTAGTTCCCGGCAGAAATAATCGTAGAGAGGAATGGCTATATCGTGTTTTGCGGCACGGATGTAGGAGGGACGGTTCCCTTTCTTTGTAGATGCGTGCAATGTGAACTGGCTGATAACCAGAATGTTGCCTTCTACCTCCCGAATGGATTTATTCATCACTCCGTTTTCATCGTCAAAGACTCTCAATCCTATTATCTTTTTGCATAACCAGTCAGCATCTTCTTGTGTATCAGCTTCTTCGATACCAACCAATATCATGAATCCTTCTTTTATCGCCGATTTGCATACACCTTCTATGGTAACAGAGGCGTGGCTTACTCGTTGAATAACTACTCTCATATTTATATCCTTTATTTATTATTAGAAAATGCTTGCCGTTTACCGGTATTATGTCCGCCTACTATGGTGGGTGGAAACATTGCCGACCTCTTGGCTTGACAGTTATGAGGGCGGCATATCCTTGCAATGGATGTATGCAAAGGTAGGAAATCCCTTTTATTCTGTGAGGTTTTCTTTGATATTTTTAGCGGCTGCTTCACCTACCACGGCTGCAATCTCTTCCAGTGAGGCTTGCTTGATGCGGCTGACGCTTTTGAATGTTTTCAGCAGGGCGGTCTTTCTTTTCTCACCTATTCCTTTGATGTTGTCTAAAGCGGATGCCACCTGGCTCTTGCTGCGCTTGTCCCGATGGAAGGTGATGGCGAAGCGGTGTACTTCGTTCTGTATATTCTCCAACAGATGGAACAAGGGAGTGCTTTGTTTTACACCGATGGTCAGCGGAGGAAAACCGTATAGCAATTCCGAGGTGCGGTGCTTGCGGTCTTTGGCCAGTCCGGCTATGGGGATATCCAAATGAAGTTCGTCTTCTATCACTTCTCTCACTACTTCCATTTGCCCCTTTCCACCGTCGGTAATGATGAGGTCGGGCAGGGGGGAACCTTCCTCTATGGCGCGGCTATACCGGCGGCGTACCACCTCTTTCATAGAGGCGTAATCGTCGGGCCCGGTCACTGTCTTGATGATGTATTTCCGGTAATCCTTCTTGCTTGGTTTTGCCTTTTTGAAGACTACACAGGCGGCCACTGCGTCCGAACCCTGAATGTTGGAGTTGTCGAAACATTCAATGTGGTTCGGCATCTTCTTCATATGTAGCTGCTCTTGGATTTCTTTCATCAGACGGACGCTTCTTTGTTCTGGATTTAACTTTTCCGCCTGTTTCAAACGGTCTACTTTATACTGCTTCACGTTCATTACGGAGAGGTCCAGCAAATGCTTCTTTTCTCCTCGTTGGGGAACGATAAAGGATACATTGTTCATCTCCATATCCAGTTCAAAAGGTACGATGATTTCGCGGGAAGTGCTCTTATATCGTTCACGCATCTCAATAATGCCCAATTGTAGAAGTTCTTCTTTCGTTTCGTTCAGACGTTTCTTGTATTCGAAGGTGAAGGCTTGGTTGATGCATCCGTTAGTGATATGCAGATAGTTGATATAGGCTGAATTTTCTTCCATTTCAATGGAGAATACATCCACATTATGGATGATGGAGTTGACCACTTCGCTCTTGGAGCGATAGTTTTCTATCAAGTCGTATTTCTCTTTTATTTTCTGTGCTTCCTCAAATTTCATTTCGGCGGCAAGCGCTTGCATTTCCTCCATCAGCAGGTCACTTACAATTTGTGTATCTCCTTTCAGGATATCTTTGATTTCACCGATATTCTTCATGTATTCCTCATGCGATTGTTGTCCGATACATGGCCCTTTACAATTTTTTATATGGTATTCCAGGCACACGTTGAACTTGCCGGCACGAATGTTCTCTGGACTCAGGTTGAGTTTGCAAGTGCGGATGGGATAGAGCTTTTTTATCAAGTCCATCACGGCAAGCATGGAGGGCATGTGGCTGTACGGACCATAGTAGGAGGAGCCGTTACGGATGATTTTCCGGGTCTTGAAGATGCGTGGAAAATACTCATTGCTTACACAAATGGAAGGGTAGGTCTTATCATCTTTCAGCAATACGTTGTAGCGCGGTTTGTATTTCTTTATCAGATTATTCTCTAACAAAAGGGCGTCTTCCTCTGTCTTTACCACGATATAACGGATGTCTGCAATCTTGCTGACCAGCAGGCGTGTCTTGCCGTTGGGGTGCTCTCTGTTGAAGTAAGAAGAGACTCTTCGTTTCAAGTTTTTTGCTTTTCCAACGTAGATAATGGTTCCTTCGGAGTTTAGGTATTGGTAAATGCCCGGGCTGTCGGGCAGGTTTAGTACGATTCCTTTCAGATAGTCATTGGTTGTAATCTCTTCTTTTTCCATAAGTGTATATTGGTATTACCTGATTATATGTTAATGTAAGCTCGATATAAAAATACCTCGTTGCTGAATTTTGAGTTAAATGACAAACGATTGTTTTCCGGACAAATGAGCGCTTCCGTAGGGGCGGCCCCATGTGTCCGCCCCTACGGTGGAAACATCTCAAAATAGCATTTCGTGGTATGATTGTGGGTAATCATCTTATAAATCTTCAAGCTGTAAGATATATAATGTTACAGCTTGAAGATATATATCTTTCGGCTTCATCGTCCATATCTTTTCGTTGTCCATCCATTGTTGTCTTTCTATAGTGACTCGGGACGGACTTCGCTTTTTTACGGGCAGATTGTGCGGCGTTATAAAGTAAGCAGTGTATCCACTGTGATGTCTTCGGGGAATGCCTTTCTGCCGTTCAGACCTCCCAACTCGATAATGAAGTTGATGAAGATCTTTTTGGCACCACATCTTTGTACTAACCGATGAGTGGCCGCCATGGTTCCACCGGTAGCCAATAAATCATCGTGCAGCAGAACTACATCGTTTTCATTGATGGCATCCTTATGTATTTGAATGGTATCGGTTCCGTACTCTTTAGCATACGTTTCTTCTACAACCTCTGCAGGGAGTTTGCCCGGCTTACGCGCCATTACGAATCCGGCTCCTAAACGTGCCGCCAGAGCACCGCCCATAATGAAGCCGCGCGACTCTATACCTACTACTTTGGTGATACCTTTGTCCTTGTACATTTCATATAAAGTGTCCAGCATTTCCTGCAAGCACTCGGCATTCTTAAACAAGGTTGTCACATCATAAAACAGAATTCCCGGAATGGGGAAATCTGGAATTTCTCTTAAGTTTGCTTTAAGCGTTTCTTTGCTCATAACCAGTGTTTTATTGTTAGTCTATTAAATTACTTGTTTCACGTGAAACATACCTTGTTTCACCGCCCCAGCAGAACTAGTAGGACGTTGATGTCGCTAGGAGAGATACCCGGTATGCGGCTGGCTTGGGCCAATGTTTCGGGATCTATCTTCATCAGTTTCTGCCGGGCTTCGGTAGAGAGCGAATTCAATGAGTTGTAGTCGAACTTGCCTTTGATGCGGATGGCTTCCAAGCGATGTATCTTTTCTGCGATTATTCGCTCGCGGTCAATATATCCCTGATATTTGATCAGTACTTCGGCGGCTTCAATCACTTCTTCTTTACGGTCGGTAATTTGGTCCAACATGGCTTTGAAAGCCGGAATGTGCCCGGCTATATTTTCGATGGTAATCTGCGGACGGTTCAGCAGGTCGATTAGTTTGCAGCCGTGTGTCAGACGGGCAGTACCCAAACTTTCCAAAGCATCATTGATTAATGCGGCTTTGATAGAGAAGGTCTTGGCAAAGTCGATGATTTGGTTCACGGCTTCCCGTTTGCTGCAAAGATGTTCGTAACGGTCTTGTTTTACCAGACCTAGTTTGTAGGCACGTTCAGTGAGGCGCATATCTGCATCGTCTTGTCGGAGCAGGATGCGGTATTCGGCACGGGAGGTGAACATACGATAAGGTTCGTCCACACCTTTTGTAACCAGATCGTCAATCAAGACACCGATGTAGGCCTCGTCCCGTCCCAGTGTGAACGGCTCGCCACCGTGGCAGTTGATGTGTGCGTTGATACCGGCAATGATTCCCTGTCCGCCTGCTTCTTCGTAACCGGTGGTTCCGTTTACTTGTCCGGCAAGGAACAGGTTCTTTATTATTTTCGATTCCAACGTATGTTTCAGTTGGGTAGGGTCGAAGTAATCGTATTCGATAGCGTATCCCGGACGATAAACTACCAAGTCCTTAAATGCAGGTACTTTCTTCAATGCCGCCAACTGTATGTCCATGGGCAGTGAAGAAGAGAACCCGTTCAGGTAAAGTTCTTGTGTGGTTTCTCCTTCGGGTTCCAGGAAAAGCTGATGTTGCGGCTTGTCGGGGAAGGTTACGATTTTGGTTTCTATGCTGGGACAATAACGCGGTCCGATGCTTTGGATTTGTCCGTTGAAAAGGGGAGAGTCGGGCAGACCTTTGCGCAGTACCTCGTGCACCTCTTCGTTGGTAAAGCAGGTCCAGCATTGCAGTTGTTTCAGCTTGCGCGGTTCGCTCATGAACGAAAAGCGGTGGAAGTCGTTTTCTCCGTCCTGTGTTTCCATCAGCTCATAGTGTACGCTGCGTCCGTCTATGCGGACAGGTGTACCGGTCTTCATACGTCCGGCGTTGATTCCGTGGCGGGTGATTGATTCGGTCAGATGGTAGGAGGCAGGTTCGGCCATGCGTCCTCCTGCCAGTTGTTTATGCCCGATGTGCATCAGTCCGTTCAGGAAGGTTCCTGCGGTGAGCACGATACATTTTGCATGGAAAGTCACTCCCCAGCAAGTCATGACTCCGGTCGCTTCACCGTTTTCCACGATTAGTTCTTCTACAGTATCTTGCCAAATGTGCAGATTGGGAGTGTTCTCCAGAATCTCGCGCCATGCCCAGATAAACTTGCCACGGTCACACTGGGCACGGGGGCTCCACATAGCGGGACCTTTGGAACGGTTGAGCATACGGAACTGTATGGCTGTACGGTCTGTAACCAGTCCCATATAGCCACCTAATGCGTCTATCTCTCTTACGATTTGTCCCTTGGCAATTCCACCTACGGCAGGGTTACAACTCATTTGCCCGATTTTGTTCATATCCATGGTAATCAGGCAGGTCTTCGAACCCATGTTGGCTGCGGCCGCAGCTGCCTCACAGCCTGCGTGTCCGGCGCCTATTACAATAACGTCGTACTTAAAATCCATTGATTTATTTCTTTTTACCGATTGCAAAATTACGAATTTTACTCTGTAAAGCGGTGATAATACGGCTAAAAAGAATGTGTGGCGACAGAAATCTGCTTCTGCCGCCACATCATACAAACACTATTTCTAAAGTAAACTATTTCCTGTTATTTCTTGTCCGGAGCAGGAGGGGTGTCGGACGGGCGTTTCTTTCCGTCCTTGTCTACCGGTTTAAACTCCTCTTTCTCCGGTTCATTCTGTGCGTTTTCTTTCGAGGAAGGATTGACAATGTTCTGATAGGTATCATGAATGGGAAGCTTGTCTAGGATACCCAGTGCAGGAGCTACTTTGCTGACGACGTTCTGCAAGAAATTAGATGTCGTGCCGTTGCCGCCGTCAAAAACAGTAATATTCCCCAGTTGAATATGTTCAAATGCCTTAACCTGTTCCGAAGCGATTTCCTTCCATTGGTCAACCATCTTGTATTGGATGGCGATTTCGGGATTGCGTTCGGCAGCTTTCACCATGGCCTCGAAGCCTTCTGCTTCGGCCAGCAAGGACTTCTTCTTACCTTCCGCTTCTGCCTCCAGCTTCATCTGGATGGCCTTGGCTTCCGCCTGTGCTTTTGCCAGGATAGCTTCCGCTTCTGCATTTGCCTTACGTTTTATTTGCTCAGCCAATGCGTCCGCATCCAAGATAGCTTGCTGTTTGGCTATTTCGGCAGGAACAATCTTATCCGCTTTTAAGGCCTGTTCTACTTTGCGGGCTTTCGCTTCTTCTATCTCACGCTGTGCGTTTTCCTGTGCAGTGAGGACAGCAGCTTGCGTTCTGGCCTGTGCTTCACCAGCCTTTCTAGAGGCTTCCGCCTTGGTAACTTCCAGCTCCGCATTACTTTCGGCAACCTCTTTGGCAGCGTTATTTTGCCCGATGGCCGATTTCTTTTGTGCTTCCGCCTGCTTTATCTCCATATCGGACTGGAGCTCTGCAGTACGACTCTCCTGTTCGGTACGCGCCTGTTCCTTGTTCACTTCCATAGAGGCGCTGGCTTTGGCGATACGTGATTCTTTTTCGGCGTTTTCTTCCGCTACTTTCGATTCACGTTCCTTGTCGGCTATGGCTACTTTAATCTCCTCGTCACGTTGCGTATCGGCCAGTTGAGTGTTCTTGTCGCGGTTGGTTTCCGCTACTTTGGTGGCGCGCTCTTTTTGCTGTTCTGCAATCTTGATGGCCCCCAGTTTCTGCTGTTCTTCAATGTTGGCTAAGGCTTCATTCTTGGCTTTCGCTTCGGCTTCTTTTCCCAGATTGACGATATAGTCAGCTTCATCACGGATGTCGCTGATGTTGATGTTCATCAGGTAAAGGCCGAATTTCTTCAATTCGGAGTCGATGTTCTTGCGGCAGTTTTCAAGGAATGTATCACGGTCGCTGTTCAGTTGTTCGATAGTCATATCGGCGATGACCAGACGCATTTGTCCGTAAACAACGTCTTTAATCAGTTCCTGTTGTGCCTCGATGTTCAGTCCCAGCAAGCGTTCGGCCGCATTCTGCATGACTTCGGGCTCTGTGCTTACGGCCACAGTGATGGTAGTGGGCACATCTACGCGGATGTTTTGTTTGGAGATGGCGCCGGTCAGTTTGCAGTCAATCTGCATGGGTTTCATGTTCAGGAAAGAGTATCCCTGGATGATGGGCCATACAAAAGCGGCTCCTCCGTGATACAGTTTAGCCGATTTCTTATCGCCGGTCTTACCATATACTACCAATACCTCGTCGCTCTTGCACTTGCGGTAACGACTTAAAATCCCGACGATGGTCAGGACGATGACAGCTACCAGAATAGCTGCATAAATGAGAATCTGCTCATCCATAAATGATTGCGTTTTTAGGGTTTATTTAATCAATATAATAGATTCCTTCCTTGTAATCCTTCAGTGTGAGGATATCGCCTTCCTGATAGCTTTTACCCTGTATGCTCCGCACGGTAAGTTCTCTTTGTGCACCATTGATGGCGATATAGACCACGTATTCTGTTCCTGCCTGTCCTTGTTCCTGACAGCGGGTATATATTTCGCATTTCCTGCCTATTAATTCTTCTCCCTGTTCGGGCTTATTTTCTTGTTTCAGCTTATAGCAGAGTTTATAAATCCAAGCTAGGACGAAAACAAAAAAGCTGCCGCTTATCACGGCGCCCAGATAATGCAAGACAATGTAGGGAGGCTGGCATAAATACATGAACCAACCGAAACCCATGCAGAAATGAATCAGCCCTTTGAAGGAGAGTACGCTGCTCATGTCTATATCGGCGTTGCCGTCGGCATTGACGTCTATGTCGGTGTCCATATTGCCGAAAAAGATGGATAAGATGAATTGCAGAAGAAAGATTCCCGTACTTACTAATGCAGCGAAAAAATATACGTTAGCTTCCATTTGAGTGATATATTTTGTGTTTATCTGTTTTTTCAATTCACAAAATAAAGCAATTAATCCGGAAAAGCAAGAAGATAAGGGAATAAATGTAGCTGCATGTATAGCTTTCGACGTTTTTATCCGTCCGGCGGAAAGTTTTCCCTAACTATTGGCATGTCTTTGAAAAGTTACGGGCAATCATTCGTGCGAACTATGCCCGTAACTTTTATAGGTTGTTCTACCTTGTATGTCCTGTTATAGGGAAACCAATGCCAGCGCCTTGTTCTCGGCAGCTTCCATAATCTCCCGTTCACCGGGCCCTTTGTCGTTGATGCCGCACAAGTGCAGGATACCATGAATAATCACCCGGTGAAGCTCGCGGTCGTAGGGTTGCTCAAACTGTTCCGCATTGGTGCGGACAGTATCCAGACTGATGAATAAATCACCGGAAATGCGATTACCTTCGCAATAGTCGAAAGTGATGATATCCGTGTAATAATCATGTTGCAGATACTGCTGGTTTACTTCCAGTATTTTATCGTCCGAGCAGAAGATATAAGCGATTTCTCCCACTCTTTTTCCATAGCAGGCGGCTACCTCTTTAATCCATTCGGTGGTTTCTTTCTTTTTGATATCGGGCATCTTTACCCCATCGGTTTGATAACTTATCATAGAATAACAAATTAGAAATGACAGGCAAAGATAGGTAAAGTATCTTGTTAGCGGTTCACTTTCGGGATATTTTCTAATAACTTTCTAATCTGGTCTGAGTTGATTATAATCGGTTTCACTTCTCATCGGGAAAAGGGCGTTGTACTTTTGTCACCCAAAAACAGAAAACAATGAAACAACGTGCTATTCTTTTCTTTTTTATAGGCATAATGACAGGAATACTGCAGGCACAGACCTTGACTCTGAAAGATGCCGGACAGCTTTTTCTGAAGCAGAACCTGTCTCTTATTGCAGCCCGGTATGATATGGACATTGCTCAGGCACAGGTATTGCAGGCCAGACTTTTTGAGAATCCCGTTATCTCGTTAGAGCAAAATGTGTACAATAGGCTGAATGGAAAATACTTTGACATGGGAAAGGACGGGGAGTCAGGAGTGGAGATAGAGCAGGTTATCAGTATTGCCGGGCAGCGTAGTAACCGTATCCGTCTGGAAAAAGTGAACAAGGAAATGGCCGGATATCAGTTTCAGGAAATCATGCGCACCTTGCATAGTGAGCTGAACGAACGATTTGTCGAGACTTATTTTCTGACTAGAAATATGGCTGTTTATGAAAAAGAAATAACTTCGTTGGAGCGCCTTCTGGCTGAGATGAAACTTCAACAACAGAAAGGAAACATTTCACTGATGGAAGCCTCGCGTCTGGAGGCCATGTTGCTTTCATTGAAGAAGGAAAGGAATGAGCAGGAGAATCAGCTGGTTGCCGCCCGGGGAGAATTGAACCTTCTTCTGAGCCTTCCTGCTGATGCGCGTCCTGAACTGCTACTGGATGAAAGTATGTTGAAACAGCTGGACTTGTCACAACTCTCTTATGCGGACTTGATGGCACGTATGACTGGACGTCCCGATTTAAAACTGGCCCGTACCTATATCCGTGCTTCGCAGGCGAACCTTAAACTTCAGAAGTCGCTGGCTTTTCCCGAAGTATCCTTTAAAGGGACTTATGACCGTGCCGGTAATTTTATCAATAATTACTTTGCTGTGGGGATCAGTTTCTCTGTTCCTATATTTAACCGTAATCAGGGTAATATAAAGTCGGCCCGCATCGAAATCATGAAAGCGGATAAGGAAAAGGAGTATGCCATGGGAAAAGCGGAGATGGAGCTTTTTACCGCTTATTCGCAGCTGGAGAAGGCGATGAATCTTTATCAGTCGGTGGATAGTGATTTGGAGCAGAACTTTGAGAAACTGATAGCGGGAGTGAATGAAACGTTCCGGAAACGTAGTATCAGTCTGTTGGAATTTATAGACTATTATGAGAGTTATAAAGAAACTTGTATACAGTTATATGACACACGTAAGGACTTGCTTCTGGCTATGGAGAATTTGAACCGCGTTATCGGACAAAATGTATTTAATTATTAATAACTTATCAATCAGAGAACAACAATGAATCAGAATATCTTTTTACTGGGCTTATTTTTTCCTCTTCTTTGTAACTGTTCGGCACCGGCTGAACAAACAGACACGACCAATGGGGGGATCTTCCTGACAGACAGTTTGAAACAAGTAGTGACCATTGATACTGTAAGTATACAGGAGGTCACGATGGAACTTACCCTGAACGGTCGTGTTACTTTCAACCAAGAACAGGTGGCACGGGTGTATCCCATATTCGGGGGGACGGTGACGGAAGTCCATGCGGAAACGGGAGATTATGTGCAAAAAGGTGAGGTTCTGGCCGTAATCCGTAGCGGGGAAGTGGCCGACTATGAGAAACAGCAGAAAGATGCTGCCCAACAAGTGCTTACCGCCCGGCGTGCCATGGATGCGACTCAGGACATGTATGTTTCGGGCATAGCTTCGGAGCGCGATATGCTCCAGGCAAAGCAAGAACTGGCCGCAGCCGAGGCGGAGGATAAAAGGGTGAAGGAAGTTTTCTCCATTTATCATCTGTTGGGTAATTCCTTTTATCAAGTGAAGTCTCCGGTAGCGGGATTTATTGTCAATAAAAACATCAGCAAAGATATGCAGATACGTTCAGACCAGAGTGAGGAATTATTTACTGTATCGGGGTTGGAGAATGTCTGGGTGATGGCCGATGTCTATGAAAGTGATATCAGCAAAGTATGTGCAGGAGACAGGGTGGAGATTACTACACTGGCTTATCGGAACAGGAGTTTCGGAGGCACTATAGACAAAGTGTATCAGGTGCTGAATGACGAGAGTAAAACGATGAGCGTGCGCATAAAATTACAAAATAGGGATTATCTGCTGAAGCCGGGTATGTTTACCAATGTAAAGGTGACTTGCAAGGCATCCGAGGAACGGATGGCACGGATAGACCCTCATTCGCTGGTTTTTGAGAATGGGAAGAATTATGTGGTAGCGGTAGACGGCGACGGCAGTCTTCAGGTGAAAGAGGTGGAGATTTACAAGCGGTCGGATAAGGAATGCTATCTCCGTTCCGGTGTTACCGGAGGCGATAAGATTCTTAACAAAAATGTTCTGTTGGTTTATAATGCTTTGAATGACGATTCTAAATAGAAGGAAAGTATGCATAAGTTTATTGATAATATAGTAGCTTTTTCACTGAAAAATAAATTTTTTATATTTTTCAGTACCACGATAGCGGTCATTGCAGGGGCGATATCTTTCAAACATACACCTGTAGATGCTTTTCCCGATGTGACGAACACGAAAGTGACCATAATCACCCAGTGGCCGGGGAGAAGTGCGGAAGAGGTGGAGAAATTCATCACTATCCCTGTTGAAATAGCGATGAATCCTGTTCAGAAGAAGACTGATATCCGTTCTACCACTCTTTTCGGTCTGTCTGTTATCAATGTGATGTTTGAGGACGATGTCGATGATTTCACAGCTCGCCAGCAGGTGTATAACTTGTTGAATGATGCTGATTTACCGGAAGGGGTCACTCCTGAAGTACAGCCGCTTTATGGCCCGACGGGAGAGATTTACCGCTACACTTTGCGCAGTGGCAAGCGTGATGTGCGCGAATTGAAAACAATTCAGGACTGGGTGATAGACCGCAATCTCCGTGCTGTGCCGGGTGTGGCTGATATTGTGAGTTTCGGTGGCGAGGTAAAGACTTTCGAAGTCAGTGTGAATCCCCATCAACTGATAAATTACGGTATTACTTCATTGGAACTGTATGATGCTATTGCAAAGAGTAATATCAATGTCGGAGGAGATGTGATTACTAAGAGCTCACAGGCCTATGTGGTGCGTGGAATCGGATTAATCAATGATTTGGAGGAAATCCGGAATATTGTAGTGAAGAATATCAACGGTACGCCTGTATTGGTCCGTCATTTGGCGGATGTGCACGAATCCTGTTTGCCCAGACTGGGACAAGTAGGACGCATGGAGGAAGATGATGTGGTGCAAGGCATTATCGTCATGCGGAAAGGAGAAAATCCGGGTGAGGTGATTGCTGCCTTGAAGCATAAAATAGCAGAACTGAATACAGGGATTCTGCCCGAGGATGTGGAGATTGTTCCATTCTATGACCGTGAGAACTTAGTCAATCTGGCTGTTCATACGGTGACTCATAATCTTATTGAGGGTATATTGTTAGTTACGTTTATCGTTTTAATTTTTATGGCGGATTGGCGGACGACAGTGATTGTCGGCATCGTGATTCCGTTGGCGCTGCTCTTTGCCTTTATCTGCCTTAGAGCGATGGGAATGTCTGCCAATCTGCTTTCTATGGGAGCGATAGATTTCGGCATCATCATTGATGGCGCCGTGGTGATGGTAGAAGGGGTTTTTGTGGCGCTGGACAGAAAAGCGTACGAGGTGGGAATGCCTGCGTTCAACCGGATGTCGAAAATGGGGCTTATCCGGAGCACTGCCAAAGATAAGGCGAAAGCGGTGTTCTTCTCCAAATTGATTATTATCACAGCGTTGGTGCCTATATTCTCTTTTCAGAAAGTGGAAGGAAAGATGTTCTCTCCGTTGGCATATACATTGGGATTCGCACTGCTGGGGGCTTTGATCTTCACTTTGACACTGGTTCCTGTCCTGTCTTCTATGTTGCTGAAACGTGATGTCCGTGAGAGGAATAACTGTATCGTCCGTTTTATCAATGAAAAAGCTTCGTTGCTGTTCGACCGGTTTCATGCCCGTCGCAGTCTCACTATCGGACTCTCTACGGTGGTGGCGGTTTTCGGATTGTGGCTTTTTACTTTCTTGGGAACGGAGTTTCTTCCTCAGCTGAATGAAGGTTCCATTTATGTACGCGCCACGCTTCCGCAAAGCATCGCTTTGGATGAATCGGTGGAGCTGGCCAACACCATGCGTCGTAAACTGATGGCTTATCCCGAAGTGAGACAAGTGATGTCCCAAACCGGACGACCGAATGACGGAACAGATGCGACCGGTTTCTATAATATTGAATTTCATGTAGACATCTATCCCGAGAAAGAATGGGAGAGCAAACTGACCAAATTGGAACTGATTGATAAGATGCAGCAGGATTTATCCATTTATCCGGGCATCGACTTCAACTTCTCACAGCCTATATCGGATAATGTGGAGGAGGCGGCATCGGGGGTAAAGGGCTCTATTGCGGTGAAAGTGTTCGGCAAGGACTTATATGAGTCACAGAAACTTGCCGTACAGATTGATAAGATTTTGGGGACTGTGGAAGGTATTGAAGATTTGGGAGTAATCCGTAACATCGGCCAGCCTGAACTGCGTATCGAACTGGATGAACAGAAACTGGCACGATACGGGGTAGCGAAAGAAGATGTGCAGTCCATCATCGAGATGGCTATCGGCGGAAAATCGGCCTCTTTACTTTATGAAGATGAACGGAAGTTCAATATTATGGTGCGTTATAATCCGGAATTCCGTCAGAACGAAGATCAGATAGGCAAGATATTGGTTCCGGCCAGCGATGGAGCCATGATACCTGTCAAGGAATTGGCGGATATCCGTACCATTACAGGACCCTTACTTATTTTCAGGGACAACCACACTCGTTTCTGTGCGGTCAAATTCTCCGTGCGGGGACGGGACATGGGAACGGCGGTGGCAGAGGCACAAAAGAAAGTAAATGCCGCGATCCATCTTCCTGAAGGATATTCTTTGAAATGGACGGGAGATTTTGAGAACCAGCAACGGGCGTCCAAGCGTTTGGCCCAGGTGGTTCCTGTGAGTATCGCTATTATCTTTGTCATTCTGTTTGTACTTTTTTCGAATGCCAGAGATGCAGGACTGGTGCTGCTGAATGTACCTTTTGCAGCCGTGGGAGGTATTGCCGCATTGTTGCTGACGGGATTTAATTTCTCAATTTCTGCGGGGATCGGTTTCATTGCTTTATTCGGTATCTGTATTCAGAATGGGGTGATTATGATTTCGGATATCAAGCATAATCTGCATACACGGCTATCCTTGCCGGATGCGGTGAAAACAGGAATGCGCTCGCGTATCCGTTCCATTGTAATGACGGCGGCCATGGCGGCTATCGGGTTGATGCCTGCTGCCATGAGTCATGGCATAGGTTCCGAATCACAGCGCCCGCTAGCTATTGTTATTATTGGCGGTTTGATAGGAGCCACTTTTTTTGCCTTGTTCGTATTTCCGCTGATTGTGGAGTGGGTTTATAGCAAGATGTTGTATGATAAAGAAGGTAATCTGCTGCAAAGAAAATTATAATGATGTATATTTGCAACCGACAGAAAAACAGATTTGTTTATGGCAAAAATAATATTGGTAGAGGATGAGATAAATATTGCCTCGTTCATTGAAAGAGGGCTTCGTGAGTTCGGTCACGAGGTCTCTGTGGTGTACGATGGTAATGCGGGATGGGAACTGCTTCAGAATGAGTCTTTTGATTTGTTGATATTGGATATCATTATGCCGGGTATGAACGGATTGGAACTGTGCCGCATGTACCGGCAGCGTTTCGGCTATCACTCTCCTGTTGTTATGCTGACGGCGCTTGGAACTACAGACGATATTGTGAAAGGACTGGATGCCGGAGCGGATGATTATCTGGTGAAACCGTTTAGCTTTCAGGAACTCGAGGCGCGTATCAAGGCTTTGCTCCGCCGGAGTAAGGAGGTTCCTGTACAGCAATTGGTTTGTGGGGATTTGATTTTGGACTGTACGTTGCGGCGTGCTCGCCGGGGAAACATGGATATTGATCTTACGGTAAAGGAATATCGGTTATTAGAGTATTTTTTGTTGCATCAAAGGGCGGTGCTTTCCCGGCTTACGCTATTACGTGATGTGTGGGATAAGAATTTTGACACCAATACGAATGTAGTGGATGTATATGTGAATTATTTGCGCGCCAAAATAGATAAAGGTTTTGAGGACAAGTTGATACATACAGTGGTGGGTGTGGGCTATATGATGACTGATTGAAAAGTATCTTTAGGATATAGAGAAACTTAAAAGAAAGGATAGACATGAAGATTGGACCTAAAATAGCTTTGTTTTATTCCCTCATTACGATGTGTGCCATTATCATGGTGATGAGCGTGTTCTATTTGTTCAGCTCTCGCTATATCAACCGTCTGTATGAGTCTTATTTGCGGGAGAAGGCATTTATCACTGCTCAGAAATATTGGGAAAAAGATGAAGTTGACGAACAGAGCTATCGGTTAATCCAGCAGAAATATGATGAGCTGCTGCCGCAAGCAAGGGAAGTATTATTGAATATGGACACGTTGGCACACGTCAAGGACACGTTGGGAAAATATCTCAATGCCAGTCAGCAGGAAAGACTTTTTCATGGTGACGGTACTCCGGTGACTTTTAAATATAAGAAAGAATTGGGTGCGGCTCTCTATTATCCGGATAATGAAGGATATTTTATTGTCTTTGTCTTCTCTGAAAACACTTATGGCAAGGAGATACAGGAGCATATTTTGCTACTTTCGGTTACTCTCGTTGTCATCAGTTCTATTTTTATTTTTTTTATCGGGCGTGTTTATTCTAACCGGATTCTTACTCCCCTGCAACATATCTTGAAAGAATTGAAGCGTATCCGCGCCAATAACCTGAATGTACGTCTGAGAAGCTATGGGAACAAGGATGAGCTGGATCAGCTGATTGTGTCACTGAATGGGATGCTGGATCGTATTGACACAGCGTTTAAATCCGAGAAATCATTTGTCAGCAACGCTTCCCATGAATTGAACAACCCGCTTACTGCTATTCAGGGGGAGTGCGAAATAGCCCTTCTGAAAGAGCGTAGCACTTCGGAATATATGGATTCTTTGGAACGTATCTCGGTAGAGAGCAAACGTATTTCTCTGCTGATAAAGTCTTTGCTGTTTTTATCCCGTCAGGATAAGGATATTCTAGCAAATACGGTAGAGGATGTTTGCCTGCCTCGGATGCTGAGGGAGCAGTATGCCGGCCGTCCTCGTATTCGTCTGTCTTCCACACTTAGGGAGGAGAATGACTTTATTGTCCGTGCCAATCCTTATTTATTGGGAATAGCCCTTCAGAATGTAGTGGATAATGCCTGTAAATATTCGGATAAGGATGTGGAAATCAGCTTGTTCGAAAAGGAGGGCCGGAAAGTGGTGGAAATCAGGGACCAGGGTATTGGTATTCCTCAAGAAGAGGTAGAATTGATTTTTCAATCTTTCTATCGTGCTAGTAATACACGTTCTTACAAGGGGCAAGGCATCGGGCTAAGCCTTTCTTTGAAAATTATATCTACTTACGGCGGCCAAATGGGAATCCATTCGGAAGAGGGACATTTTACCACCGTAAGTATAACTTTTCCTCTGTCCCTAGCCGAAGAATAAATAACAGATAAGAATAGCCGCAATCACTCCGGCCAAATCGGCCAGTAGTCCGCAAGGAACGGCGTGGCGTGTCCTCACTACTCCTACGCTACCGAAATATACTGCCAGGATATAAAAGGTAGTGTCTGTGGAACCTTGAAAGATACAGGCCAGTCTGCCTACGAAAGAATCGGGACCGTATGTAGTCATGGCATCCACCATCAATCCGCGTGCTCCGCTTCCACTCAATGGTTTCATCAGTGCTGTGGGGAGTGCTCCTACGAAATCACTGTCGATACCGCATAGCTTTACGGCTCTGTCAATGCCGTCAATTAAATAGTCCATCGCACCCGATGCACGGAAGACACCGATGCCTACCAGTATGGCTACCAGGTAAGGAATGATGCGTACGGCAGTGTTGAATCCTTCTTTGGCCCCTTCAACAAAGGAGTCGTAGACATTGACTTTTTTTCTGATCCCTGCTACAATGAAGCCGATGATGATAAGAAATAGAAAGACATTGGCAAAGGTAGTGGAGTAAATATCTATCTGGTTTCGTGACAAGGTATTGAAGAAATAAATAATTCCTGCTACCAGCAAACTCATTCCCCCTAAGAAGAAGAGGATGGTACGGTTAAACAGGTTGATTCTCTGATAAATGCTTACAGCGACAATACCTGCCAAGGTAGAGAAGAAGGTTGCCAGCAGGATGGGGACAAATATGTCTGTAGGTTGGGCAGCACCTAGTTGAGCGCGATATACCATGATGCTGATAGGAATCAGAGTCAGCCCCGAAGTATTCAGTACCAGGAACATAATCATGGGATTACTGGCAGTATCTTTCTTGGGGTTCAGTTCTTGCAGGCCCTCCATTGCTTTCAGTCCTAAGGGAGTGGCGGCATTATCTAGTCCCAGCATATTGGCTGCCAGATTCATAAAGATGCTACCTGTCACAGGATGTCCTTTGGGGATATCGGGAAAAAGTTTACTGAACAGAGGTCCCAGCAATCGGGAAAACAGAGCGATGACTCCGCCTTGCTCGCCTATTCTCATGATACCCAGCCAAAGGGAAAGGACACCGGTCAGTCCCAGTGAAATTTCAAATGCAGTTTTGGAAGAACTGAAAGTAGAGTTGATAATTTCGGGAAACACTTGTGTGTCGCCAAGGAAAACGAGTCGCATCAACGCTACTACGAAGGCTATCAGAAAAAAGGCTATCCAAATGTAGTTCAGAACCATATCGCTAGTTTTATTAGTAATAACTCGGACAAAAGTAGTCAATTTATTCGTTTTTGAATTAGAAAAGATTCAATTCTCTTATTTTTATTTCCAATCTTTGTTTGAACACGATAGCAAAATAGTATGAAATGATTTTAAGAGCAAACTACTCTCTCATTTGATTATTTCGATGAACGGGACGAGAAGGAAGCGTTTAAGCGATTCTCGCGAGTTTGAAGAATATCAAAAAGAGTAAAAAGACGTTTGATGGTTTGCTATTTGTCGGGTATATAAAGAAAAATGTTCTTTATGGATTTAAATATGCTTTGAAATGGATACTAATGAGATGTAAAATAACTCTTGAAATAAGTCTGTTCTAGAAGAAACGGATAATATAAGAATCGAAATAGTTAGGAAAAAGAGTTTTGTTGATCGGATCTGATAATAAAAGGTTATATTTGTGCAAATATGTAGTGTGAATTCTGTAGTAGAAGGAGGGCATTGACGTAATAACAAGTAATATGGGAGAATATATGATGAAAACCGAGGAAATAAAGATTAGTTCAAGCAGTTTGAAAGTATCGTTTGTGATTATCATGGAGTAGAGTGTTGGAGTGCACGCGAGTTGTATTCCTTATTGGGTTATACCCAGTGGAGAAACTTTGAGGCTATCATCAATAAAGCGAAAGCTGCTTGCACGAATGCAGGTGAAGATGTGACCTATCATTTTGCTGACGTCAGCAAAATGATAAGTTTACCTAAAGGTGCAGAAAGAGAGATAGATGATATCTATCTTACCCGTTATGCCTGTTATTTGACTGCTCAAAATGGTGATGCGCGTAAACCGGCTATAGCTTTTGCTCAAAACAACTTTGCTGTTCAGACAAGGCGTGCAGAATTGGTGGAACAACATCTGTTGGATTATGAGCGGGTTCAAGCACGGACTAAATTGGCTGAAACGGAAAAGCTGTTATCGGGTGTGTTTTATGAACGCGGAGTAGATAGTAAAGGTTTTGCCATTATCCGTTCAAAAGGAGATAAAGCCTTGTTTCGTCTTGACACAGCGTTGCTAAAATGTAAACTTGGTGCGCCCCACAGTCGTCCGCTGGTCGATTTCTTACCAACCATCAGCTAAGGCAAAAGATTTTGCTGCTGAGATGACTTCTATTAACGTACAACAAAAAGATCTTTATGGACAGTCATCAATTGAAAAAGAACATATTGAGAATAATACGGCTGTTCGGAATATGATGGGGTAAGCCGAGGAATCTATCCGGAACAATTGCCTGCAGGCGAAGATTTAAAGAAAGTAGAACACCGTTTGAAATCAGAAGAAAAGAAAATAACTAAGAAATAATGAAGGAACCGCTTGAGGAGAAACTATAAATGAGCTGAAACGGTTTGCTCACTTTCACATGCTTCAGTAAATAATTCTTGTGATGTCTGGTTAGGCAAAATAGAACTTTTAGCCATATACTTTTTATTATTGGCATAAATAAAGAGTACGCTTCCCCCTTTTATCGTATTGATAATAGGTTTGGTCAGTGCCTGTGGCAAAGCCGGACAACCGAAACTCCGTCCTAATCTACCCGATTTGCAAACGGATGGATTGGCGTATGCGGCGCCATGAACCACAATGGCACGTTCACGGGCCCGGTCATTTATGCCTTTTTCCAGCCCGTCTAATAAAAGAGAGTATCCGTTTTTACCTTGATATGTGTTTCCGGTAAGATAGAAGCCGAGGGAACTTTTATAAGAGCCGACTTCGTTGGAGAAAGAGGTAGCATAGTTCTCGCCGCTGTTTTTTCCATGAGAGACCACTGATGAGTATAGCATCTTTTTCTGTTCCATATCAAAGACAAACAAACGTTTTTCGGTAGAGGGTTTGGTGAAATCAATCAATGTCAGTATGGATTTGCTTTTTTGTTTAATCAAGTTGTATCCTGCCACAGCCTGTCGGAATGCCAGGAAATTGACCACCCCTCCCAATTGCATATCTTCAAATAATTGTTCGCCGTCCATTTTTTGAGGTGCAGGGACAGATGTAGCAACTTTCTTTTCGGGTGTAGCCGTCCGGGTCGATACATTGCTCGACGGAAAGAGGAATAGGAACAGGAGTAAAAAAGTTTTTTGCATGCGTATGGAAAAACTGGATAACGGGTGCAAAGTTACGCACATTTCTATTCCAAAACAAATATAATCGTCTCATTAACAGGTGCCCATTCGAAAATAAACTTGGCATGAGAGGTGGCATTTCTTACACACATATGTGAGCGGGGGATGGTACCCAACGTATAACTGTATTCTATGATCCCTGTTGCCGGCGCATTGGTGGGCACTCCGTGGATATAACCACCATTATTGAAACGACTGGCGTAAGGTGCAAAACCACCGGTGGCGGCAGAACCGTCTTTTAGAAAAATCATTTTAGTCTTTTTCTCTTGTAGAACGAACATACCCAATGGAGTTTCTTGGGCGTATGGAGGACGATGTTGTCCTGTTGTAGCAGGATTCATGCTACGTATCAGCCAGCAGCCCTTTTCTTTCCGTTCCAAAGTAGTTATATTCTGATTATGGCGGTCTATAAAAATAGCTTTGTTGAACACTACGCTGTCGGGAATCAGTTTTATATATTTTGCCGGAGCATACCATTCACCACCTATAAAGACAGGTTCTACTTTGGTAAATTTTCCTTCCTCACCTAGGTGACGGGTAAGAAGTCCATCTAGTCCGTAGCGTTTGGCAGTAAGGGTGTCATCTGTTAGGAAAAGAGGAATTCCCTGATAGCGTTCCACTCCCAATGTGTCGGCTATCCGTTTGTATGCGTCTCTTTTAAAATTTTTCACTAAAGGTGCTTCTCCGTTCCGGTTTTTATAATTCTGTAAGATACACCATTGTGTCGGCTTTCTCTGGATGTTCTCCAACAGCGCCAGTCGTTCCTTTATTTTTTCCCATTGGAAATGACGGGTGGTGTCTTTATAAGGATAGGTATCCTCCAAAGTATGTTTATCATACAGCAGTTCCTTGTCAAGCCTGATGTCTTCGGGTTTGATATCTTTTTCTACAATTTCGGCAATGGCTTCTGTCACAGTATTGTGTACCTCTGTTATCACTTCCTTAATTTCACTATTTGCTTTCGAGGTACATGAGCAGATTGTACAGAAACCAGTCAATAAATATATGAATTCTATTCTTTTCATCATAGACACAGGTTTATGGCTTTCTTCTACAAATATAATTCTTTAAAAGGAATAAACATGCGTTTTTGTTTTTAAATGCAGTGAAAAATTCCTGTTTCTTTGAACAATCTCCCCTATTGCAGACCTTATAAAAGACCGCTGGGAATAATCGCTTATCTTGGCTTGAGGTTTTTACAGAAAAAAAGAATCAACTTAAAAACAAGTATTATGGTGGAATCAACTAGAGTAAGAAGTAAAAGATTATCCTTTTCAGGTAAGAAGACACTGTCTTCCTTTATGCAAGTGAATATTGCCAGTCTGAGACAATCGGGAAAATTGCGTACCAGTGAGACGTATAGAGCTACACTGAACAGTTTTATGAAATTTATGGATGGCAAGGATGTTCTGTTGAGCAATATGGATGCCGAGTTGATGATGGGGTATGAAACTTATTTAAAGGCGCAGGGAGCAAGTATGAACACCGTTTCTTTTTATATGCGTATTTTGCGTGCAACGTATAATCGTGCAGTAGATAAAGGGGTGATCAGACAGCGTTTTCCTTTTAAGCATGTCTATACGGGAGTGGAAAAAACGGTGAAGCGGGCTATTTCTTTTAAAGTAATCAGACAACTGAAGGAGATGGATTTAAGTCACTCTCAGTCAATGGAGTTTGCGCGTGATATGTTTATGTTCAGTTTTTATACTCGGGGAATGTCATTTGTGGACATGGCTTTTCTTAAAAAAACAGATTTAAATAATGGTATGCTGACTTATAGGAGAAAGAAAACCGGTCAGTTGCTTTCCATCAGATGGGAGAAATGTATGCAGGATATAGTGGATAAATATCCTGGAAACTTCTCGACTTATCTTCTTCCTATTATAATTCATATCAGAAAAGATGAAAGATTACAATATAAAAATTCCATCTGCTTGGTAAACAGAAGGCTAAAAGAAATAGGAAAAAAGTTAGGGCTTGTTCATCCTCTGACTATGTATGTGGCGCGCCATTCATGGGCCAGTGTTGCCAGAGGCAAACATATTCCTCTTTCTGTAATAAGTGAAGGAATGGGACATGATTCGGAAAAAACGACTTTGATTTATCTGGCAGCATTGGATACCACCGTGATAGACAAAGCGAATATGGTGGTGCTGAGAGAATTCTTGTGATAATAGGGTAAAGATATTGTTTCTTGTCAAAAAGAGGATATCATATCACAGGGTATCCTCCATTTGACGGGACCAGTGTGTCCAGTGTTTTTTCAATAAATTAGTGTTTGTTCTTTCTAAAGATGATAGCAATTTCTGATGTGGCTGAGTTGAATATGCTTGTTGCAAGGTCGGAACAGCATGATCTCTTTATGTTATCTTTTGTCAGAAGATGCTGTTATAGTAAAGGAAAATCGGATTACAGATAGATCCTGAAAGAATTGCCATAAACCATCATGCTGTTTTCGTCCACCCATTTGTTGTGAAAAAAATATCAGTTCCCAAATATTCAGGATTTTTCCGTAATATGATGATTGTCATAGGTTTGTTTTTATATGAATTATAGTTGATACAACTATATTTTAGTGGATAAACTTGAATAAAAGAAAAGGCAAAGTTTACCTAGATTTTATTCTTTGATTTTGGAGATAATCCTCTTATTACAAGTACTTTATACAAAAAACACCAAGTTAAAATATTGTATATCTCTTATTAAGAGATATATATTTTGTCGCAAATTTAAGCAAAGTTTTGAGAATTAGAACAATTTAGCGAGGAAATTTAATAATTGATTCAAAAAAAACGTTTTTTGAATACAAGATTTAGTCTTCTGAAGTATTCTTATATTAATATAGTTCGTTGATTTATAGTGTATTATGTGTGCGTAACATATCTCTTAATAAGAGATCTATCGTATAACTGATGACATGCTATATAATAATGTATAGTTGTGAAGATGTTGAAGTGAAGATTAAAAGTAAATAAAAATATGGACTATCTATTCTTGAGACGACACAGACGGACTGCTACTTCGAAGAGGCAGAAAAACCTGCTTCTTAAGGCTGCTGAACGCCAGTGGGAACTACAGTTCGCCAACAAGGGGGCTGAAGGGAGAAAGGTGGATTGTACCCTATATAAATGTATATTGTACAACCTTGAAATAAAGCAAGTCTTTTTGGATTCGGAGCTTTCTTTGAAAAAGTTTAGCGTAATGATAGACACCAACCAAACTTACCTATCGAATGTGGTAAACAAGTATTTCAACTGCAATTTGAAGGAGTTGTTGAATACCTACCGTGTGGAATATGCTAAAGAGTTACTCCATGCTGGGAAATGTTCATTAGAGGAACTCCCACAGCGATGTGGTTTTGCCTCTAGAAGTGCTTTTTATGCCTCTTTTAGTAAAATAGTCGGAATGTCTCCTTTGCGCTTTCTAGCTCGTGAACAGAATAATTCGCTCTTAGAATCAATGATTTATGTATAATCAATTTTAGTTTTTTAAATTTATAAATTTAAAGTTTTTCTATTATGAACAAAAAGTTTTTAAGTGCAATCCTGTTCGGTGCCTTAATGGTGACCTCGACAGGAACATTTGTATCTTGTAAGGACTATGATGATGACATCGACAGCTTAAACGAGAAAGTGGATAAGCTGACTAAAGATTTGTCTGAATTACAGGCCGCAGCTGGAAAATATGTCACAGCTGTCAAGTATGATGCGGCAACAGGTAAGTTGACTGTTACCGGCGGTAACGGTGAAACTTTCCAACTTCCGATGCCTGCTGAACTTCCCACTTACTCTTTGAAAGTTGTAGATGGTAAGATACAGTTGTTAGATGGTGACAAGGTCGTTTCTGAAGCAACCCTGCCTACAACTGATGTTCCTGCGACATTTGATCCTACTTTGTTGAAGTGGAACAATGGCTATCTGTATTATGGAGATGTAAAAATCTCAGGTGTAGAGAAACCTCAAAGCGTTGGTTCTATTACAGAAGTGAAAGATGAAGAAACTGGTGAGGTGATTGGTTATGTCATTGAACTAGATGGCAAATCTGCTACATTCTCTGTCGTAACTGATTTGAAAGCTTTGGTATTTGAACCGGAACTGTACTATCAGGGTATTGAAGCAATTGCTGTAAAATCATTTGTTTACAAGGCTTTGACTGCTACAGATGTAAATGCAGATGCTGATAATAAAGATGATGCTCCTGTAAAAGAAACTGTAACAACTGAGGTCACTCCTGAATTATCTGCTACATACCACATGAACCCATCTACAGCTGATGTTCGTAATTTGGTTAAAGAAGATTTGAAATTCTTGGCTTACGATAAAGAATATGCTCGTGCTGCCGATGGAGTGGTAGTTCCAGAGATTTCTAAGGTTGAACCTAAAAATGGTGAGTTGACTGTTTGGGCTAAGTTGACTGAAGGAACTATTAAAGATATTGCGAATGACAACAAAGTAACAGTTTTGGCTTTACAGGCCAATTATTTGAATGGTGATAACAAACGCTCGGTTATCACTTCTGATTATGCTGCAGTTAAGGCTGTTAAGATTACAGATTTAGTTTTGAATAATGCAAAAGTTGCCGGTGAAAATCATTTGGCTGTTAAAGCTGCCGATGCTATCCAAAATGCTCCTGAAGTAAAAGTAGCTTGGGATGAAACAGTTGATTTGGCAGAATATGTTCAGACTCATTATGGTGCAGGTGATGCTCATACTAAGTGGGATGAAAATGCAGCGTCTGGTACAGTAGAAAAAGCCGGCTTCAGCTATTCTTATGAATTGGTAGGTTATATTGATGGTAGTAACAAAACTTCTCAAAGTGCACATGCCGCATTGAAAGGCTCTGTTTTGAGACCTCAGTTGCCGAAAGATGGTAAAGCTGCTGAATGGGGAGCTACAGAACAAAATCAAGCTACTGTAGGGCGTATGCCGTTGGTTCGTGTATTCTTGAATGATAATAACTCTAAGAAGAAAGTAGCTGTAGGTTACTTGAAGGTGGAAATTACAGGTGCTCCTGCTGAAGACCGTATTACTGCGACAACAGAATATACATTCAATGAAGAATTTACATTGAGCTGTAGAACAGAGGATTGGGTTCAGGAGGTAACTTGGTTCCAGATTGAAGAACAAATTTTGGCTCAGCTGAATATCTCTAAGGAAGATTTCGAAAGAAGTTATATCTATGACGGACCGATGATTCAATATAGTGAAGCAACTTTGGATGCTATGCCTTTGACTAAACTGTCTACTAAGGTTGAACAAACTGAGGCTGATGTTGAAGGTACAATGACTGAAGTTTTGCAATGGACTATTCCTGCAAACTATGCTTATGAATATTTCAGTGCAAATGCTTCAATGAAGGCTATTGTTCGTTACACCAAAGAGAACAAAGACATTCAGGGCAATGTTATTTCTAACGATTATGTATATGTAACATTGACTTGGACTCCTAATCCTCGTAATGTAACCCCGACTGGTACTTTGGCAAATTCTGATAAGACTAAACAAATCTGGTTTGCTAGCAATTCTAATGAAGGAGGTTCAGGCTATGATGAAATCCATGTAAACACTGAAGTTCCTGCTGCAACAGGTCATGATATCATGCGCTTTAATAAATTCATTTTGGATACCTTTAATGGTCATGATGTTACAATTTCTGAAATAGCTTCTGTTTATACAGACTTTGCAGATGCTGAACTGACTAAGACTTTCAGATTTGTTGATCCGAAGGATGCTAAAATGACTGGTGTATCTGGAACAATTTATACACTGAGTGTAAACGCTGATCGTACTCAGTTGTTAGCTAGTACTCCAACTATTGCAAATACAGTCATTGCGACTATTACTGATGCTGTAGATAATAATGGAGAAGATCTTATCGCATTGGCTAACAATGATATTGCTAAAGATTTGTTGAATGTTGCCGGTCGTGATGCATTGGCTGACAACCTGACTGCTAGACTTTCTGTTGAAACAGTAAATGAATGTGGCAAGTCATTGAATGCGGTAGCAAACAATGAATTCGACGTTAAGTTCTTGCGTCCTATCACTGTAGAAGCTGATAAGATGGATAACTTTAAGGATGGTGTAGACGTTGGTGCAGAAGGCTCTAAGATTGATCTTAAGTTGGCATTCACTGACTGGAGAAATGAAGCATTCAAGATTGCTCCGATTAACTATTATACATATTATGGTGTTAAATCAGTTACTATTGATACAAAGGAGGCTGAGACTACCATAAATGGTAAATATGAACCGATCCCTGCCAATTTACAGGTTAAATACGATGGTGTTACTACAGAAGAAATTGCCAAGGGCAACTTTGGTACATTGACTTATATCAACAATAAAGTTGAAGTAGGTGAGTTTGATATCAAACTTCCTGTAGTAGTTGAATATGCGTGGGGTACAGTAAAATTTGATATTGTATGTCATGTAGCTAAGACTGTAGGATAAACTGAGTGAGTAACTCTATTTATAATAAACTTGAAGAAAAGAGTGCTTTCGGGCACTCTTTTTTTCTCTTTACATTATAGTACGTATGAGAAAAACTAATTTGTTGATTCTTGGGCTTGCTTCAATACTCATTGTTTCGTGTGGTCAGGGTGGTAAGAAAGAGGAAAGAGACGATCCATCTACTGTAAAACAAACTATGGCTTTGAGTAAGAAAGATACTATAAAGGTATTGGAACTTACTAATCAGTTTATGACCGCAGTAAAGGAGCAGCGATATGCTGATGCAGCTATTATGCTGCACGAAACGAAAGCGGATGATCCTTTTGCTCAGCCGGAACTTTTGGATAATACTCAGTTAAAGAGTGTGTTGCATAGGCTGAAAGCTTTCCCGATATACGATTATAGCATTACTGACTATATTTTTAAAGAAGCTCTTGATAATGAAGTCCGTTGTAAGGTGATTTTGTTTCCCAAAAATGATGAGAAAGATACACGTCCCAATACTACTACCTGGTATTTTAAGCCGGTTCGTTTTCTAGGGGAGTGGAAGCTTTGTTTTAGAAGCAGTACACAGGGGGATCGTACTTTTGACGCTTCCAATTAAAAATGCTATTGTGAGGAATTAAAGATAGTTTAGGTAAATATCTTCTAAATATGCAGGTGCTGATTTAAAATTAGTACCTGTTTTTTTATGCATAATAAAGATGCACTGTCTATAGAATACAAAAACTTTTTTCTCTTTTCATCCACTTCAAAAGAACCTTTTCTATCTTTGTGCAGATTTGCGTGTAACGAATTGCTTATTTCCATCTTTTATTTATCGGGAAATATCCGTCATTCATCGGGGAAAGAACGTGTATTTATAGAAATACTCTTTCTGTATTGCCTTCATTTGATGAACTTTGTGACCGTAATCCTCGATTATCAATCATTAAAAGAAAGAACAATGAAAACAAAACAAAAAATTCAGTTCAACAGAGGACATGCGTCTGTAAAGTACTTGATAGCATTTCTCTTTATCGCCTGCGGAGGACTCCTTTTGGCACGTAATATGCAATGGATCACAGTTCCCGTTTATGACCTGCTGGTATCCTGGCAGGCAGTTGTGGCAGTAGTCGGCGTTTATTCATTGGTACGTCGTCATTTAGTGTTCGGACTGATATTACTGGGTATCAGTGCCTACTACTTGAATGATCAGCTCAGCGCTTTGTGTGGTACGGATATGCAGGCATTTATGCTGCCTGCTATTCTGATTCTGATAGGAATTGTCACTGTTTTTAGTCATGGTGGGAAATCTAGAGACCATGGGTACGGTCGAACTCCGGAAGAATTTAAAACGATGAATTATACCTCGGCAGATGGCTTTTTGCATTCGGAGAATGCTTTCAGCGGAGTCCGTCAGGTCATATTGGATGAAATGTTGAAGGGGGGAAGTATTCAGACCCGCTTTGGCGGCAGCATCATTGACATGCGACGTACGGACATTCCCGTAGGAGAGACACCGTTGGATGTAGATTGTAAATTTGGGGGCATTGAACTCTATGTGCCTGCGGACTGGACCATAAAATGTCTTTGCAGCACATTCATGGGCGGTTATGAGGATAAACGTTGGGAGAGAGAGGAAAATCCTCAAAAGGTGCTGGTGATAAGGGGGACTCTTTCGTGGAGTGGCTTGGTCGTTAAAAATTAAGACGGGCGGAATATGGATACACATCCTATACAGGCGTCGCCGCAAAGGTGGATAGTTGCTTTGGGCTTGCTGCTGGTTGCCGGCGTACAAGGCCTTTTCCTGTGGGGGTACACAGACGATGGTATATGGGTTTCCTTGTTGGACGGAATGGCTGCAACTCTGCTGTTTGCCCTATCGGCTTATTGGGCATGGTATGTTCTCGGCTTTGTCCATATTTCCATTACTACGCTTTTTATCACTATATTAGGCATATCTTGTACTTTGGTGGGCAGTTTCTTTATCCGGTGGATCTTGGAGTTTATTAATCATGCAGTCTACACTCCTTTTATACTCACACTTCCTTTCCGCCTCTGTTATGTGGCCTTACTGTGGAGCATCATCCTGTTATGGTATCGTTTGCAATCTGCTGCGGGCGAGCGTGAGGAGATGGAAAATCAATTGGTAACCATGCAGGAAACCTGGATGGAAGACCGCAGGAAAGCGGAGGCCAGCCGGAAGAAAGAGGAAGAAGCCGGTGCGGATGCGGAAGACTGCCTGGATCGGATCACAGTGAAAGATGGGACTAAAATTCATTTGATAGAATTGGCGGACTTGCTTTATATTCAGTCTTGTGGCGACTATGTGACATTGATTACTCCTGAAAGGGAGTATATTAAAGAACAGACGATGAAATATTTTGAAACTCATCTGCCTGGATCAGACTTTGTCCGTATCCATCGTTCGGCCATCGTTCAGGTTAAGCAGATATCCCGTCTGGAATTGTTCGGCAAGGAGTCTTATCAACTGATCTTAAAAAACGGTCGAAAGCTGAAAGTCAGTAATAGTGGCTACCGTTTGCTGAAAGAGCGCTTAAATCTCTAATTTATATTGTTAGGTAATATGGCCGGAAGGAAAAGGGGAGGGTGACATGTGTGGAACTGTCCTGTAACAGGAATGAAATCCGTTTGTCATGAAACCTTTAATAGAGTGTAACTCTCACGAAACTTAACCCATCTACTTTTGCGACAGATTTATAACGCATAAAAAAGTATATGAAAAAGGTTGTTAGAGCTGTGTCTCTTATGCTACTGATGGCAGGTGTTTGTGGAAATGCATTTGCCGAGGAAAATGAAAACATTGTCCGGCAAGGCACTATTCGCGGACGTGTGATAGACAATGGAAAACAAATTCTACCGGGTGCTTCCATCTTTATTGAGAATCTGAAAACCGGAGTGATCAGTGATGTGAACGGTTTCTACACATTACCCAATCTGAAGCCCGGCACTTACACCGTCAAAGTGACCTATGTAGGTTATAGCCCTATTGAAATGAAAGTTACCGTTCCCGAAGGCAAGACTTTAGAGAAAGATATAGTGATGAATGAAGGGGTGGAACTGCAGGAAGTGCAGGTGAAGGGAGCTTTTCAAGGGCAGAAGAAAGCAATCAATACACAAAAAAATAATCTGGGTATCACCAATATCGTATCTGCCGACCAAGTAGGGAAATTTCCCGACTCAAACATAGGTGATGCATTGAAACGTATCAGTGGCATCAATGTGCAATACGATCAAGGCGAGGCCCGTTTTGGACAAGTCCGCGGCACTAGTGCCGATTTAAGCTCCGTCACCATTAATGGTAATCGTGTCCCATCTGCTGAGGGGGATACTCGTAACGTGCAGTTGGACTTGATTCCTGCCGATATGATTCAGACCATCGAAGTAAGCAAAGTCGTTACACCCGATATGGACGGCGATGCTATCGGTGGTTCCATCAATCTGGTAACTAAAAATTCTCCTTATAAACGTACTATCAATGCCACAGCGGGAAGTGGTTACAATTGGATCAGCGAGAAAGCCCAGTTGAATTTAGGCTTCACTTACGGAGACCGTTTCTTCAATGACAGACTGGGCATGTTGCTCTCCGCTTCTTATCAGAATGCTCCTTCCGGTTCTTATGATACTGAATTCATGTGGGAACAAAATGAGGATGGCAAAGTATATGTCAGCGATTATCAGATGCGTCAGTACTTTGTCACCCGTGAACGTCAAAGTTATTCGGCGGCTTTTGACTTCGAACTCAATGAAAACCATAAATTGACTTTCAAGGGTATTTTTAACAACCGCAATGACTGGGAAAACCGTTACCGTACCAATATCAAGGATTTGGACGAGAACGGAAAAGGCACAGTCCGCATCCAAACCAAAGCTGGTACTCCCGATAATCGCAATGCCCGTCTGGAGCGTCAGCGTACCATGGATTTCGCTTTGGGCGGAGAACACTTATGGGGAGCAATCGGCATGGATTGGAATGCCAGTTATGCAAAAGCTACAGAAGAACGCCCTAATGAACGTTATCTTGACTTCCAACTGAAAAAGCAGGAATTTGATATGGACTTGAGTGATGAACGCCAGCCGTTGGCAACACCCACAGCAGGTTCTACCCTGACACTGAGTGATAAGTTCAGCTTGAAAGAACTGACAGAACAACAGGAAGACATCAAAGAAGAGGATATGAAATTTTCGGCCAATTTCAAAACCAGTTTGAATAATGGAGCCAAACTGAAGTTCGGTGCGAAAGTAGTACGTAAAACGAAAGAAAAAGAAATAGACTTCTACGAATATACTCCGAGAGACGAGGATGCCTTCATGACCAACAGCCTGAAAAATACGGTAGACCAGAGTACGGATAAATTTATGCCGAGCGACAAATATCAGGTAGGAACATTTGCCAGTAAAGAATATGTGGGTGGATTGAACTTAAATGATGCTTCCCAATTCGATAAAGAACAGGTACAAGCCGAATTGGCTGAGAACTTTGAGGCTCGTGAAACTGTAAGTTCCGGGTATGTACGATTTGACCATAAATTTACCTCTAATATAAACTTGATGGCAGGGCTCCGCATGGAGCACACTTCTCTTCGTTATACCGGTCGTAACTATGATGATGAAACAGATAAGACCACCAAGACCGGCCGCGTCGTCAACAGTTATGTGAATTTCCTTCCTTCTATTTTGGTGAAATGGGATGTAAATGATGATTTCAAGATACGCGGTTCTTACACGCAGACCTTGAGCCGACCCAAATATTCAGCTTTGGTTCCCAGCGTGAATATCAACCGTGGCGATAATGAAATAAAGATTGGTAACTCTGACCTGAAACCTACTATTTCTTACAACTTCGATTTGAGTGCCGATTATTATTTCAAGAGTGTAGGTTTGGTGAGCGCAGGCTTTTTCTATAAGAAAATAGACGATTTCATCGTAGATCAGGTACTGACCAACTATGAATACCAAGGAACAGAATATACCCGTTTCACTCAGCCCAAGAATGCAGGAAATGCTAATCTGTGGGGATTGGAATTTTCTTATCAGCGTGATTTCGGCTTCATTGCTCCGGCCTTGAAGTATGTGGGTTTCTATGGAACCTATACTTATACTCACTCACGCGTGGAGGACTTTAACTTCGAAGGACGTGAGAACGAGAGCGGGTTGAGTTTGCCGGGGTCTCCCGAGCATACGGCGAATGCCTCTCTTTACTTTGAAAAAGGAGGCTTGAATGTGCGCCTGAGCTATAACTATGCCTCCAGTTTTATCGATGAAATGGGCCCAAGTACATTTTATGACAGATATTATGATGCCGTGAACTATATGGATGTGAACGCCAGTTATACCTTTGGCAAGAAGGTGAAGATGACCTTTTATGCTGAGGCGAACAATCTGCTGAACCAGCCGCTCCGTTACTACCAGGGTACGAAGGACCGTACTATGCAGGCAGAATATTATGGCGTGAGAATGAATGCAGGTTTAAAAATAAATTTCTAAAAATTAAGTATATGAAAACGTTGATGATGATTAGAAAAATGAAAGAAGTATTGACATGGGTATGGATTGTTGTCATTGGTGCGGCTATCTGCCTGAATGTGTGTGCCCAGACTCCACAAGATTGGAAAGGACTGGAGAAACAACTGAATTTTTATATGGCTAACGATTTGGGACGTAACGGTTATTATGACCAGAAGCCCATAGCCGAGCTGATGGGAGAAATGGCGGATGTTATTGGTCCCGAGTGTGTGTTTGCAGCCGGAGACGTGCACCACTTTGAAGGTGTACGCAGCGTTAACGATCCGCTTTGGATGACCAACTACGAGTTGATTTACAGCCATCCCGAACTGATGATAGACTGGTTCCCGATCTTGGGAAATCATGAATACCGGGGTAATACGCAGGCTGTGTTGGATTATACCAATGTGAGTCGTCGCTGGTCGATGCCTGGTCGTTATTATACCAAAGTTTTTGAGAAGAAAGGAACTGCCATCCGTTTTGTGATGATAGATACCGCTCCTCTGATTGACAAATACCGTAACGAGAGCGAAACTTATCCGGATGCCTGCAAACAGGACATGGACAAGCAACTGGCATGGATAGACTCTGTGCTTACTGCTGCCAAAGAAGATTGGGTTGTCGTAATAGGGCATCATCCCATTTATGCTGAAACGTCGAAAGACGACAGTGAACGCAGCGATATGCAGAAACGTCTGGATCCTATCCTCCGTAAACATAAGGTGGATATCTATGCATGCGGACACATTCATAACTTCCAGCATCTTCGTGTGCCGGGCAGTGATATCGACTATGTGGTAAATTCGGCAGGTTCGTTGAGCCGTAAGGTAAAACCAGTGGAAGGCACTCAGTTCTGCAGTCCCGAACCGGGCTTTTCTATCTTCACGGCAGACAAGAAAGAACTGGATATGCATATGATTGATAAGAAAGGAAAAGTAATCTATACTGTAAAACGCACCAAATAGGGATAGTTATTTTAGGGAAAAAGAGTACATTTGCGGTGTAAAACTGTAAATGTACTCTTTGTTATGTTGAATACACTCCTTTTGATTGGTGGTCTGGCTCTTATTTTGGCTGGTGCAAATGGCTTGACAGATGGTTCTGCAGCGGTTGCCAAACGTTTCCGTATTTCTGATTTGGTAATCGGGCTTACCATTGTAGCTTTTGGCACTTCGGCTCCCGAATTGGTTATCAGTGTGCTTTCTGCATTGAATGGCAGTGCTGAAATGGCTATTGGTAATGTGGTGGGTAGTAATATATTCAATGCTTTGATGATTATAGGCTGTACTGCGTTGGTACTCCCCATAAAAGTAGGTGAGGGGACGATGAGTAAAGAGATTCCGTTAGTCATTCTTTCTTCATTGGTACTGTTTGTCTGTGCCAATGACATGATGCTGGACAGGGAAGCGGTCAATGTTATCAGCCGTTCCGATGGGTTTGTTCTGTTGGCTTTCTTCCTTATATTTATGCGTTATACATTTGCTATCGCTCGTAATGGGGCAGATGAGGCAGGAGAAGAGCAGAAGATTAAGGAAATGCCTGTATGGAAATCGGTGTTGTATATTGCAGGAGGACTGGCCGGGCTCATATTTGGCGGACAGCTTTTTGTCGACGGGGCAAGCGGGCTTGCCCGTTCATGGGGTGTCAGTGAATCGGTAATCGGACTGACATTGGTAGCCGGAGGTACTTCCTTGCCGGAGCTTGCTACATCTGTTACGGCAGCTTTAAAGAAGAATCCGGGAATTGCTATCGGCAATGTCATCGGTAGCAATCTGTTCAATATATTCTTTGTACTGGGGTGCAGCGCTACGGTATCACCGCTTCCGATGGGGAATATAAATAATCTCGATTTAAGTGTGCTGATTGCTTCCTCCCTGTTGTTGTGGCTGGTAGGCTGGTTTTTCCGTAAACGTACCATAACCCGTCTTGAAGGCGCATTGATGGTTGGCTGTTATGTCGTTTATACCGCCTATCTTATTGCCCAACAGTAAAAAAGCCATAAAAAGAATAAGTTATCTGCAAAAAAACTTCTATCTTTACACCCTGAATTTTTATAAAAATACAGCATGGCTATTACCATTAAAAAAGTCAGTTCAAAGAAAGAACTTAAGACATTTATACGGTTCAACTACGAGTTATACAAAGAGAATCCTTATTCCGTACCCGACTTGTACGATGATATGCTGAATACGTTCAGCCCGAAGAAGAATGCCGCTTTCGAGTTTTGTGAGGCGGAGTATTTTCTGGCATATAAGGATAACAAGGTGGTAGGACGTATTGCAGGGATTATAAATAAACGCGCAAACGAAACTTGGAATAAAAAAGAAGTCCGTTTCGGATGGATTGATTTCCTGGATGATATCGAAATATCACGCGCCTTGTTGGATGCAGTAGCCCAATGGGGTAAATCGAAGGGAATGGATACCATTCAGGGACCTTTGGGCTTTACCGACTTTGATGCGGAGGGTATGCTGATAGAAGGATTCGACCAATTGAGCACCATGGCGACTATCTATAATTATCCTTATTATCCACAGCATATGGAGAAGTTGGGATTCGAAAAGGATGCCGATTGGGTGGAATATAAAATTTATATTCCGGATGCAATTCCTGATAAGCATAAGCGTATCAGTGATTTGATTCAACGTAAGTTTAACTTGAAGGTGAAGAAATATACATCGGGTAAGAAAATTGCGGCCGAATATGGCCAGGCTATCTTCGAATTGATGAATGAGGCTTATGCTCCGCTTTATGGTTTCTCGGCTTTGTCTCAAGGACAGATTAACCAGTATATAAAGATGTATTTGCCTATTGTAGATTTGCGTATGGTGACCTTGGTGACCGATGCTGAAGATAAACTGGTGGCGGTGGGTATTTCAATGCCTTCTTTGTCCGAAGCGTTACGAAAAGCGAAGGGGCGTTTGCTGCCTATGGGCTGGTATCATTTGCTGAAAGTGCTGTTTTTGCATAAATATCCCCCTATGCTGGACTTGTTGCTGGTTGCTGTAAAACCTGAGTATCAGAACAAAGGAGTCAATGCTTTGTTATTCTCGGACTTGATTCCTGTATATCAGCAACTGGGATTCAAGTATGCCGAAAGTAATCCGGAACTGGAACTGAATGGAAAGGTGCAGGCCCAGTGGGAATATTTCAAGACCGAGCAGCATAAACGCCGTCGTGCTTATAAAAAGAGTATTCTGTAACAACGATATATAAAAATGTGATAAGTCAATATGGAAGAAAACAACGAACTGATAAACAATCCCGCTGTAGAATATACCGACGATAACATCCGCCACCTCAGTGACATGGAGCATGTGCGTACCCGTCCCGGTATGTATATTGGAAAGTTGGGTGACGGATCACATGCCGAGGACGGTATCTACGTCCTTCTGAAAGAAGTTCTCGACAACAGTATCGATGAATTCAAAATGCAGGCGGGTAAAAAGATTGAGATTATCATTGAAGAAAATCTCCGTGTCAGCGTGCGTGACTATGGTCGGGGTATTCCGCAGGGAAAACTTATTGAGGCTGTAAGTGTGCTGAATACGGGAGGTAAATATGACAGTAAGGCGTTTAAGAAGAGTGTCGGACTGAATGGGGTCGGTGTGAAAGCTGTCAACGCATTGAGTTCGCGCTTCGAGGTGCGCAGCTATCGTGATGGAAAGGTGCGTATCGCTACCTTTGCCAAGGGAGACTTGTTGACGGATACCACACAAAATACAACAGAGGAGAACGGTACTTATATTTTCTTTGAACCGGATAACCTGTTATTTGAGAATTACAGTTTCCGTCCGGAGTTTGTGGAAACCATGCTCCGCAATTATACCTATCTGAATACAGGACTGGCCATTATCTATAACGGTCAGCGTATCTTGTCCCGTAACGGGTTGGTGGATTTGCTTAACGACAACATGACGGCTGTGGGATTATATCCCATCATCCATTTGAAGGGAGAAGATATTGAGATAGCCTTTACGCATACCGGCCAGTATGGTGAAGAGTATTACTCTTTTGTCAACGGACAGCATACGACTCAGGGAGGTACGCATCAAAGTGCTTTCAAAGAGCATATTGCCCGTACCATCAAGGAATATTTCAACAAGAACATGGATTATTCCGATATCCGTAACGGACTGGTGGCTGCCATTGCCGTCAATGTGGAGGAACCGTTGTTCGAAAGTCAGACTAAAATCAAGCTGGGCTCTACCAATATGGCTCCCGGTGGTCCTACCGTCAATAAATTTGTAGGTGATTTTGTAAAGACTGAGGTCGATAACTATCTGCACAAGCATACGGACGTGGCCGATGTGATGTTGCAGAAGATTCAGGAGTCGGAGAAAGAGCGTAAAGCGATAGCCGGAGTGACGAAACTGGCACGTGAGCGAGCCAAGAAGGCAAATCTTCATAACCGGAAGTTACGTGACTGCCGCTTTCATCTGAACGATGTCAAAGGGGACAAGAAGGAGGAAAGCTGCATCTTCATTACCGAGGGAGACTCGGCAAGCGGTTCTATCACCAAGAGCCGTGATGTAAATACTCAGGCAGTATTCAGTTTGCGTGGTAAGCCGTTGAATTCTTACGGGCTGACCAAGAAGATTGTATATGAGAATGAAGAGTTTAACCTGCTTCAGGCTGCTCTGAACATAGAGGACGGTATGGAAGGATTACGATATAATAAGGTAATTGTAGCTACAGATGCTGATGTAGACGGTATGCACATCCGTTTATTGCTTATTACTTTCTTCCTGCAATTCTTCCCTGACTTGATAAAGAAAGGTCATGTATATATCCTTCAAACCCCTTTATTCCGTGTCCGCAACCGCAAGAAAGGAGTTTATGAAACCGTATATTGTTATTCGGAAGAAGAACGGATTGCCGCTATCGAACGGTTAAGCCCCAATCCCGAAATTACCCGATTCAAAGGTTTGGGAGAGATCTCACCCGATGAATTCAAGCACTTTATCGGCAAAGACATGCGTCTGGAGCAAGTTTCCCTCCGCAAGACTGACCTGGTGAAAGAATTGCTGGAGTTTTATATGGGTAAGAACACCATGGAACGTCAGAATTTTATTATAGATAACCTTGTTATAGAAGAAGACATTGCGTGAATCACTAACAAATATGAGAAGAGCCATATTTCCGGGGACATTTGATCCCTTTACCATCGGCCATTATTCGGTCGTGAAAAGAGCATTGACCTTTATGGATGAAGTGGTAATCGGTATCGGTATCAATGAGAATAAGAAGACTTGGTTTCCTACAGAGAAACGAGTGGAGATGATTGAGAAACTTTTTGCTGATGATCCCCGGGTAAAGATCGACGCTTACGATTGTTTGACCATAGACTTTGCCAGAGCTAAAGAAGCGCAGTTCATTGTTCGTGGAATCCGCACCGTACACGATTTTGAATATGAGGAAACCATAGCCGATATCAACCGGAAACTGGCCGGTATAGAAACTATTCTGTTATTTACGGAGCCGGAACTTACTTCTATCAGCTCTACTATTGTGAGAGAATTATTGCAGTTTGGTAAAGACGTAACACCATTCTTACCTGAAGGAATGAAAATAGACTGATCATGAAATATACTATGTACTTTGCAGGCTTGATTGCCTGCTTTTTTTCTATTGTAGCCGTACAGGCTCAGGAAAATAAGTTTCTGAATTCTCCGGCACGCAAATTACAGTTGGCGGAGTTTGCCATTGCCAACCTTTATGTAGACGAAGTCAATGAGGGGAAACTTGTAGAGGAAGCCATCGTAAAAATGCTGGAACAGCTTGATCCTCATTCTACTTATTCCGACCCGGAGGAAGTGAAGAAAATGAACGAGCCGCTGCAGGGAAACTTTGAAGGTATCGGCATACAGTTCAATATGGCAGAAGATACATTGTTGGTGATACAGCCCGTATCGGGCGGTCCTTCCGAAAAAGCAGGTATTCTGGCCGGCGATCGTATCGTCATGGTGGAAGATACGCTGATAGCCGGTGTAAAGATGAGCACCGAAGATATCATGCGTCGTCTTCGTGGTCCTAAAGATTCAAAAGTGAATTTGAAAATACTTCGCCGAGGGGTGAAGGAACTGCTCCCTTTTACGGTGAAAAGGGATAAAATACCTGTTTACAGCCTGGATGCTTCCTATATGATTAAAGATAAGATTGGTTATATCCGTATCAACCGTTTTGCCGCCACTACCCATGAAGAGTTCAAGAAAGCGTTAGCTGAATTGCAGAAAAAAGGGATGAAAGATTTGATTCTTGATTTGCAAGGCAATGGCGGAGGTTATTTGAACGCTGCCATCGATATTGCCAACGAGTTTCTGGGCAAAAAGGAACTGATAGTCTATACGGAAGGCCGTCGTAATCCCCGTAGTGAATTTTTTGCTAAAGGTACGGGCGAGTTCCAGAATGGTCGTCTGATTGTATTGGTCGATGAATTCTCGGCTTCTGCCAGTGAGATTGTGACCGGAGCTGTTCAGGATTGGGACAGAGGAGTCGTTGTGGGCCGGCGCAGCTTTGGTAAAGGCTTGGTGCAGCGTCCCATTGATTTGCCGGACGGGTCGATGATTCGTTTGACGGTGGCCCGTTATTATACTCCTGCCGGACGTTGTATCCAGAAACCTTACGAAAGCATTGAAAAGTATAATGAGGACCTGATAGACCGTTATAATAAAGGAGAGATGATGAGTGAAGACAGCATTCACTTCCCGGATTCACTGAAGTTCAAAACTCATAAGCTGGCTCGTACGGTATATGGCGGTGGGGGAATTATGCCCGATTATTTTGTGCCGATTGATACGACTCTCTATACTAAATATCATCGTCAGTTGCGTGATAAAGGGGCGTTGATGAAAGCTCACTTTCATTTTATTGATGCCCATCGTAAAGAATGGCTGGGCAAATACAAGACTTTCAATGAATTCTACAAACGTTTTGAAGTGACTCCGGATATGTTGGCACAACTGGTTGCTACCGGCAAGGAGATGGGAGTGGAATATAATGAAGAAGAATACCAGAAGGCCCTTCCTTTGCTGAAATTGCAGATGAAAGCATTGATAGCCCGTGATTTATGGGATATGAATGAGTATTATCATGTCATCAATGATGCCAATGAAAGTATCAGGAAAGCACTGGAGCTGCTGGAACAACCGGATTTTGAAGGATTGCTGCTAAAAAAACGATAGTCAAGACTTTATATTAACTGCAGGAGCGCATAGTTGCACTCCTGCATCCAACCATCACTTTATCTGTCTCCCGAACAGCACCTTATTCAGCCATCGGTTTACATAAATATTTGCAAAAGCACATCCTACTCCGATCGCTGCTCCTGTCACTACATCACTGGGATAATGCACTCCTTGGTTCATTCGTGCAAACCCCACTCCACAGGCCCATACGGCAGAAGGAGCGATGACATACCATTTGGGATAAGTGATAGAAAGCGAAGTTGCCAGGGAAAAAGCGGCGGCTGTGTGTCCTGAAGGAAACGACGGGCTGTCTGCATCCGGTGCTCCGTATGCATGAATCTTATCCGGATACTTTACAAAAGGCCGGTCACGTCCTATGATATGTTTGGCAGCGTATGTGATACCTACCGCCTCAATCACACTGGTTCCTATGTAAACGGCATCTTTCAGCATCGGCTGGTCTTTCTTTATCAATGCATAGAGTCCCATGGCGGCAGGCACTCCTACGGGCAGAATCACTCCGCTGGCGGATAGTCCTCTGCTGAGGCCGTGTACCTTCCATTTATTGATGGTTTTCAATGTGTTGATATCTATATTCTGGGCCGGGAGGCTGAATGTAAAACTTACTGTCAACAAGAGGAAAATAATTCTTCGTATATCCATTTTGTTTGGTTTTTGTTCGGTACAAAGATAGTAAAACTCGCCCACATACGGATGAAATTCGGAGGAATAATGCAAACAGTTGGAAATGAAAGGTGATGTGCGGTTGTATTCCATGTCCATCATTGGAGTGCATCAGCCGTTTTTTGATGGGTTAGGAAAATGAATTGCTACCTATCCGTTGCCTTTTTCGGGGAAGAAAATCCATGCGAATGGGCTTCAGAGTCTCCTGTCATATCACCGTAAAGAACGCTGTCCCTGCATATTTGCGTTAGCGAAGATAGTCATTTTTTCGCAGAGCGGGAAAAATATGGGCCGGTTCTTTTGAGCAAGGGACTTGTTTCCATATTCTGCCATATTCGTCATGCCTCTCATTTGACCTTTATCCGGTAATTTTGCAAGAAAGGAAAAGGTTATGAATCAGACGAATGTAAAGGTGTCGTTCTACCTTAAAAAGAGCGAGTCCGATGCCGACGGGTATTGTCCCGTGATGGCAAGGCTGAACATTGGGAAATACTCGGAGTCTGCTTTCAGCATGAAGCTGAGGGTGCCGCAGAAGATGTGGGCGGCAGGCCGGGCTACGGGCAAGAGCGTGGCGGCTAAGGAAATCAACAACCGCCTGGATGAGATACGGGCAAGAGCGCTCGGCATATATGCGGAACTGTCCGCCGTGCGTGATGGGGTCAGTGCCGAGAATGTGAAGCACCGGTTACTCGGTATGGCTTCCGAGCAGGAAACCCTCTTGGGCTATTTCGTGAAGTTCATCGGCAACTTTGAGAAACGGGTCGGGATAAACCGCACGGCAAAAAGTCTCGGAGGGTATAGAAACGCATACAGACATCTGGAAAGGTTCATCCGGTCACAATACAAGGTATCGGATGTCCCGTTCTCGACATTGGACCTTTCCTTCATTGAGAAATATGACCTGCATCTGCGTACCGAATGCCATCTGGCTCCGGGAACCGTGATTAATCTCACGGTCCGGCTGAAGACCGTGGTAGGTGAAGCCATCGCTGACGGCATCATCACCGCCTACCCGTTCTTCGGTTACGAACCCGTGCATCCGAAACCGGAACAAAAGTACCTCACGGACGAGGAACTGCACCGGATCATGACCACACCGCTTCACAATCCGTCCCTGTACCATGTGAGGGACATGTTCCTGTTCTCCTGCTATACCGGTATTCCGTATGGCGACATGCGGCTGCTGACGACAGACAACCTTTCCCTGGCCGATGACGGGACATGGTGGATACGGAGTTCACGGGAAAAGACGGGAGTGGAGTTTGAAATCCCTCTACTGGAACTTCCCTTGCGGATTATCGAGAAGTACCGCGACACCGCACCGGACGGCCGGCTGTTGCCGATGTATGCCAACAGCACAATGAATTTCTATCTGAAGCGCATTGCGGTTATCTGCGGAATAGACCGCAGGCTCGTCTTCCATTCAGGGCGCCATACCTACGCCACGGAGATTACCCTTTCGCACGGAGTCCCGCTTGAAACGGTCAGCAGGATGCTCGGTCACAGCCGTATAGAGACCACGCAGATCTATGCCAAAGTGACTGATGACAAGATAGACTCTGACACGAATGCACTGAACGAGAGAATCGCGGAGCGTTTCTCCGTAGTCATATAATAACTTAAATACACTGGTAATATGAAAAAGAATACAGAGAACAACGACATCAAACACCGCAGCACCTTTGCGGTACTGTTCTATATCAACCGCACGAAAGTCCGCAAGGACGGGACCTGCCAGCTGCTGTGCAAGGTCAGCATAGATGCCGAATGGGAGCAGATCGGCACGAAGGTATCAGTCAATCCGGCCATTTGGAACCCGGAAAAGGGACGCGCCGACGGCCGCAGCGCAAACGCCGTGATCGTGAACAGGGCCATAGACGACCTGACCGCCGAAATTGAGGGACATTACAGGCGGATAAAGGACAGCCTCGGCTTCATCACGGCGGAACTGGTAAAGAATGCGGTGAAGGGCATCGGACAGAAACCGCTTACCCTGCTCGCCCTTTTCCGGGAGCACAACGAGGAATACAGGAGACGGATAGGAGTTGACCGAATCAAGGAGACCTACGATTCCTATATGCGGTCGTACAAGCACCTGTCCGCCTTCGTGCATGAGAAAAAGGGTGTGGAGGATGTGACATTGCGCAGTCTTGACCGTGTTTTCTATGATGATTTTGAGGTGTTTCTGCGCATGGAACTCGGCCTGGCTCCCAAAACGGTGCATGAGCATCTTTACAGGCTGAAGAAGATGACCATGCGGGCCGTGAGCCAGGGGACGCTCCGCAGGGACCCCTATTGCCGACTGCACCCGGAACTACCCCGGCGCAAAAGCCGCCACATGAAACTGGAGGACCTGAAAAAACTGATGGAGACTCCGGTTGAGAAACCACAGCTTCAGTTCGTCAGGGACATGTTCATCTTCTCGACATTCACCGGATTGGCGTTTGCCGATCTGAAAAGGCTGAAGACGGACGACATCACGCAGGCTGATGACGGCACTTGGTGGATACACTACCGGAGACAGAAGACGGACACGCTGTCTTCCGTCCGGCTGCTGGACATCCCGATGAGGATAATCGATAAGTACAAGGACCAGAGGAACAGCGACAGGGTGTTCAACCTTTACTGCCGCAAGTATTTCCTCACGCTCGTTACGGAACTGGGAAAGACATACGGCTTTCCGCTGACCTTTCACCAGGCCCGGCATAATTTCGGTACCCATATCACGCTTTCGTTGGGTGTCCCGATTGAGACGGTGGCCCGCATGATGGGACACCTGCGCATCGAGACCACGCAGATTTATGCGAAAGTCACTGACAAAAAGGTGGAAGAGGACATGAAAAAACTGAAGGACTCCTCCGTCAACCGGGAAACATTCCTTTATGAGGAAGAGTTTGATGGGAAAAGGCGGAAACGGGAGCAGCGTGCCGGATGATGAAAAAAATGGAGAAGCGGCAGCCCGGCCTGTTTCTCCATTTTCCTGTCTTATGCTATACCCACCTCTGTTCTTCCCGGCATCTCTTGTAGGCATCCTCCAGCATTTTATGTATGTCGGATTCCTTGTAGAGCACCTTTCCTTGAAGGAGGTAATAAGGGATGACACCGAGCGTGCGGTACTCCTGCAGGGTCCGCCGGCTTATCCGGAGTATGCCGGACAGTTCCTCGTCCGTCAGGAAACGTTCTCCCTTGAACATCGGCTTGGGAGTCTTTTCCATATCGGACAACATTCTTTCCAAATTCTCCAGTCCCTGGAAAAGGACTTCAACGTGAGGGTCTTTCCTCTCTATGAAATGGTAACTCATGGCTTTCTTTTTAAGGGGTGATAACTTGATTCCAACAGGTTCTGCACATCTTCAGGCTTGTAGAACATCTTGTGCTTGATGCGTGTGAAAGGCAGAAGCCCCTTGTCACGGTACACCTGCAATGTCTTCTTCGATATGTGAAGCACGTCGCATACATCCTGGTTGTCCATCCAGTTCTTCAAACCCATGTCCTTGCCTGAGCGGCACAGCCGGGCAAGCCGGCTTTCAAGTTCGCAGAAACGGATCCGGAACTCGTCAAAAGCCTTTTTGTCTATACATATTATTTCCATACGTCTTCTGATTAAGATTGAATACCCAGTTCTTTCCTGATCCTTGCGGGCAGCGCCTTCCCTTTCCGGTTCAGGAACTCCTGAACTTCGGAAGCCTTGTAATAGGTGCGTCCGTCAATCATGTAGTAGGTCACGAGCTTTTTCTGACGGTAACGCGCAAGGGTGCGCTTGGTCACGCCGAGCAGCTCGCACATGTCCTGGTTGTCGAGCAGCTTATCACCTTCAAGGGCGGCCGTCTGCCGGTTCATGCGGTTCAGCCTGTCCTCTATCTTGTCAAAGCGTTCCATAATCTGGTGGAGCATCATCTGGAATGTCTCCCGGTCTATCTGTATCATACTGAATTCTGTTTTAGTGCGTGAATACTTCGTTTCTCACACTGTTGCGCAACAGGTTTCAGTATGATAAAGGCCAAATCACAGACCAACGCGGCAGATTATTCTTCCGAAAACAGGCAAAACGCTGAATATCATAGAAATAAAAAATCAGCCTTCCAGGAAGAGGGCTGACGGGCATATTGCATTTGCAATGTCCTGCAACGGTCTATTGCAACGTCCTGCAATAATGCAGACGGCACACGCCGTTCCGGAAGGTCTTGGATCTGACGAGCCGCCAGTTGCCTGACGGGAGGTGAGCGGAGACGGACAAAGGGAAGGTACTGACCGAGGGGATAAGAAAGATTACAAGCTCGTCGACAAGGCTGTAAAGTGACAGCCCCCGCAGAAATTCCACGCTCTTTTCATCGTATATTTCCGCATGGAAAACCGTGGAAGGCCCGGCAGTGTCTTTCTCGCAGATAAGACTAACCAGCGGATAACCGGGAAACAGGAGTCTGGTGCCGCGCTTCCGCCAGTACGGGAAGCCGTCCCTGTCCGACTGTATCCACTCCATCAACGGTTCGCTTTCCGTAGGAATGGAACCGTCCAATGTCATTGCTATCACTGCCTGTAACTTAGCCATACTTCTACCCTTAAATGAAAATAGCGTGAAATCCACGCATTATCAGGTAGAGGCTCTGGCAAGCCCAAAAACAGATCTGCATGGACTCACGCTATAGGGTATAGCATAAGCCTCACGCAAAAGCCTCTGTTTTTGAAATTTTGCCAGATTTCTACCTGAGACGTCTTGCGACTTATGTATGATAACCGGCAGGACTCCAGTCCTTGCCGTCATCAGTTCAGTATGTTGTGGCCGGAACTTATGCGGCGCACAGTTTTCCGACCTCTGTGCAAAAGTAGGCATTTTCTTTCATTCTGTAATGCCTTTTGCTCCTATATCTTGCTGCTGACAATGAAAAAGATGCCGTTCATTTGTCAAGCAGACCGTATTTCTTCATTTTCCGGTACAGGGTGGAAGGATCGACATGCAGCATCTCAGCCGCTTTCCTGCGGTGTCCTCCGCTTGCCGTCAACGCCTTGAGTATGGACTGTTTCTTCTCCGCTTCCGTTTCCGGGAACAGGTTGATTCCGCCGTCCGTTTCTTCCTGCCGGATGTTCAGTTCTGCCGCTTCTATCACCGGCTGTCGGGCCATCAGCACTGCCCGCTTTATCTTGTTCTGCAATTCACGCACGTTTCCCGGCCACCGGTAGGAAAGCATTAGCCGACCGGCTTCGGGAGAGAACCCTTCCGTCTGCCGCTTGAGTTCTTTGGAAAACTTCTCCCTGAAGTGTTCTGCCAGCGGCAGGATGTCTTCCGGGCATTCATGCAGCGACGGCATGACTATCTCGAACTCACCCAGCCTGTGGTACAGGTCCTCGCGGAAACGCCTCTCCTTAATGGCCGACTGCAGATCCTCGTTGGTGGCGGCCACTATCCGCACATCGGCCTTTCTTTCCCGGCTGCTGCCGATCGGGAGATAGGTCCCTTCCTGCAAGACACGCAGGAGCATGGCCTGCACTTCCGGTGACAGTGTGCCTATCTCGTCCAGAAACAACGTACCGCCTTTTGCCAGGTCGAAATACCCCTCCTTGTTGCTGTCCGCACCTGTGAAAGTCCCTTTCATGTGTCCGAAAAAGAGTGTCGGGGCCAGTTCCTTGGGAAGGACGGCGCAGTTGACGGCCACCAGCGGTTTTTCCCTGCGGTTGCTGGAGTAATGTATCCGTTGTGCCACGGATTCCTTGCCGGCTCCGTTCGGTCCGAGGATAAGCACGGATATGTCAAACGGGGCGACAGTCCGGGCAAGGTTTTCCACCTCAAGCATCTGCGGGCTGTTCCTTCGGAAAAGATTCCTGTCCCTGTCATAGATCCGGGAACTCGGCTGCAATATATCCTTGATCAATTCAAGAAGCTCGTCCATCTGCACGGGCTTAGCCAAATAGTCGTCCGCGCCAAGTTTGATGGCTCTCACGGCGTCGGGCACGGAGGCATAACCGGTCATGACGATGAAGGGGATGTTGATTTTCTCTTTGCGGAGCCATTCGAGCAGGGATATCCCGTTCCCCTCGGGCAGTCGCACGTCGGCAAGGACTAGGTCGAAGTGTTCCGACTTTATCCGCTTCCTGGCACCCGGCTCGTCTATCGTGGTCGAAACCCCGTAGCCGGATTTCTCAAGCCATCTTTTCTGCTGGCCGGCCAGCATGACATTGTCTTCTACGATAAGTATTCTGTGCTTCATTATATGTTTCGTTTTCTATTGTTGTCCGTTTCCAGTTTCCGACAGCAGCCTTTCCGCTTCTGCAATCAGTCCGCATATACGGCCGATTATTTCCTCCGTATGCCTTTGGACCGTATCCCCGTCCGAGCCGTCATCATGCAATATTTCACTGTACCCTTCCAGCTCGTGGGAGATGCCCAGCTGCTCCCATACCGGGTACATGCGGTGGAGCGTCTCCCTCATCCGTCCGAAATCCATTTCCATGTCCGAAAGGGATTCCTGAAGCTCCGCCTTGTTCTTGAGGGATTCTCCGATGAATGTCTCCAGAATCCATTTCCTGTCTTCGATGTCGGCGGCCAATGCGGAGAAGTCTGCCGAGGTGGGTTGTGCGGCTTTCTCCTTCTCCGTAATGGATGACAGGAACGCCAGCAGTTCGTTCATGGAGAACGGCTTGCGGATACAGCCGGAGAAGCCGGCTTCCGAATAGCGGCAGCCGTTCCCGTCATTCCGGGCCGTCATCGCAGCTACCGGTACCGTTTTGGAGTCGCCTATGTTGGAGTGCCGCAGCAGGTACAGCAGGTCGAAACCTCCCGTGCCGCGCATTTGTATGTCTGTCAGGATGATGTCGTAACGGGTCCGGCGCAGTTCGTTTACCACGGCTTGGGCATTTTGGCACTTGCAGCAGGACACGCCGTTTCTTTCCAGCATTTCCCCGACGATGCGCAGCTGTATCGGGTCGTCATCGACCACAAGGACCCTTTGCGGAAGGCTCAGCCTGCCTTCAATCGGGATGGCGGTGTCTTTTACCGGTTCGTCTGTCGGGGAAAGAGGAATCCGTATTTCAAAGGAACTGCCCTCTCCCGGACGGCTGGACACGGAAATCTCTCCTTTGAGCAGGCTGACAAGCCCCCGGGTTATCGCAAGACCGAGCCCGAATCCCTCGGCATCCACTTCGGGTGCGGCCCGTTCAAAAGGCTGGAATATCCGTTCCACGGTCTTCTCGTCCATGCCTATGCCCGTATCCTGTATGCGGACTGTCAGAATCTCCTTTTCATACAAGGCGGAAAGAGTTACTGAACCGGACTTCGTGAACTTGATTGCGTTTGACAACAGGTTGTCCATGACTTGTTCCATGCGGTCGGCGTCACCGGAAACTGTGATGTCCGGGACATTGATGTCCCTGGAAAAGAGCAGCCCCCTGTCATTGGCCGGTCGTGTATATTCGGCCGCTATCCTGTCAAGGAAGGGAATGAGCCTGAACGGGACGGGATTCAGGGTTTCCTTGGCCTCGTTCAGGCGGGACAGGTCGAGCAGGCTGTTGGCCAGCTGCGTGATATGCCGTGCCGAACCGATGATGTCCGTCAGATAGGCATTGCGCCGTTTCCGGTCTCTCGTGTTCATCGCCAGTTCCGCGCTGCCGCTGATGGCGTTCAGTGGACCCCGTATGTCGTGCGAGAGGGTCATGATGACTTTCTTGCGCATGTCGGACAAGTTCCGGTTCTGTGTCACTGCCTCCTCCAGACGCCTGCGGTCACGGTCACGGCGGCGCAGGTCTCGGACAATGACAAAATGTGAAATGACGAGCAGGATGATGGCGGCTCCAACCAGCCCGGCTATGAGACGGAAGGAATGTTTCTGTGCCTCCGCTATTTTCTGCTCTCTGTATTGAAAGGCATTCTGTGCTTGTCCGTCAAGTTGGATAATAAATGAATTAAGCCGTGCGTTCAGTTCTTGATTGTAGAACCGGAGACTGTCTGTGTAGGTATTGAGTTCGCGGATACGTTTCTCCTGCATGGAGATAAGGCGCTCATTCAGGGAATGAAGCGGCGCGGCAGGAACAGGAACTGTCACCGTATCCTTCTTGCCGAACCATCCGGCTATGCCTTTCTTTTTCCGGATGACCGTTCTGGTACGGGTGGCTTGTGAAGATACTTTGGGAAGCTGTTCGGCTATGAGGCTGTCGGCAATCTCCTGCCTGTGGAACGCCTTCATGATGCGGTACAGGTGGTGTTCCTTGTCGGAGAGCAGAATCCGCAGGGTGTCCACCTGCTCTGGAAGGACAAATCCGGTACAGCTTTGTTTCAGGTCTACGAGCAATGTGTCAATTGACATCCGTTTTTCATGGTACACACGGTATTCTGTAGTATCCCATGCCATGACGGACTCTCCGAGAGTCGCAAGCTCGGTGATACGGCGGTGTACGGTATTGATGTCCAGGCGGACAGCCCGTATCTCCGCACTTTCCTTCTCGATTTCCCTTATCCGGGCACGGTCGAAGAGCAATATGGCAGTCATGCTGCCGATGACTGCCATAAGAATGACATAGCCGAAAAGTATCTTGTGCTGGATATTCATACATTATATGCTGTTCAAATTGTCATGTCCCGTTTTCCTCCCTATGTATGGAGTCACACAACAATACCGGATTTAACATTTGTTTTTGTGCCTTTATCAATGTCACCGCACACCTTCTCACCACATTCGCGATGGAACCACCGGAGAGTTCGGTCTGGGCGGCGGTGGCAATGAGTTCTTCCGCATCGTCGCCGAGCCATTCTTTCGGGAGCATACTGCGCCAGAGGGCGGCACGGAGTTCCTCGTCGGGCATCGGAAAGTAGATGATGGACTGGAAGCGGCGGGAGAAGGCTTCGTCAATATTGGACTTCAGGTTGGTGGCAAGGATGACAGTGCCGGGAAAATCCTCGATACGCTGAAGCAGGTAGGCGACCTCCTGGTTGGCGTGCCGGTCGTTGGAGGTGTTGGTCGAAGTGCGTTTGCCGAAGAGGGCATCCGCCTCGTCGAAGAACAGGATCCAGTTGCGGTTCTCCGCCATGTCGAAGACCTTGGCCAGGTTCTTTTCCGTCTCGCCGATGTACTTGGACACTATCATCGAAAGATCCACCCGATAGACATCCATGTCGTTCTTCTTGCCCAAAAGCGTAGCTGCAAGGGTCTTGCCTGTTCCCGGCGGGCCGTAGAACAGGGCACGGTAGCCGGGCTTGAGAAAGCGTTTCAGCCCCCAGTCTTCCATGATGGTGTGCTGGTGCCTGATCCATGTGTTGATTTCCTCAAGGGCTTCGAGCGTGGCATAGTCCAGTATCATGTCTTCCCATTCCAATGGCGTAGTGATGCGTTTGGCCGGGAAGCCGATGTTGTAGTCCGGCTTGTATTCCCGATCGAGCAGCACATGGCTCAGAAATTCCTCGGAGGGGCGTAACTGTCCACTCAGGAACGGCTCGCCTTCACCTGCACCCTCCAACCGCAGTATGTTCTGCGCATAGAACCAGTGGTCCTTCTGGAACATGCGGATGACCTCCTTCTTCCTTTCCAAGTCCTCACCGGCAAGGATGAACGAAGCAGTCTCTCCGGTGGGCAGGAAACCTCCGTGCGACAATCCTTTCCAGCCGCCGAACTCGGTGTACTGGCGGTCGAAGTTCTTGTTCTGGACGAAGAAGATGTCAAGGGACTGCGGACTGGTATGCGGCATCAGAGCCAGCATGACAACCACCCGCTCGCTGAAAGTGATGTCCTGCCGTCCCGTGACCTCCTCCAGCCAGCCGTCGTCAGGGGGCGTGACTTCCTCAATGGAAGAGTATTCGCACCCCTGCTGAAAATACAGCTGCAGGGCTGTGGTAAGCATTTGGTTGAACCATTCGATATGCGCTGTCAGCATAGGCTTGCATGTTTACTGAGGTCAATAACTGTTCGCCTTTGCACCCATCACATCGGCCTCGTGTTCGAGGTCCATATTGTCATTCACGGGCAGTCCGCCCACTTCGGTGGTCGGCTCTACACGGCCTGCCATCTGCTGGGCCACATGCCATGCCTCGTGGGGCAGGTGCTGTTCCTGTCCGGGAGCGACATGGATGTCCGTACCCTGCGTGTAGGCCAGAGCCTGCACGGTCGCCGGCTTGTCGGAGTTGTAATGCACACGCACATCGTCCATAGAGAAGCCGGAGAGGTCTTCTATCCCGGCTTTCAGGTTGTCGGGCATTCCTGTTTCGTTCTTCTTCTGCACCGGCTGTTCGAACTTGCCCTGCAGGGCTTCATCATCGTCTTCCTCTCGTTGGACCGTCTGTGCGAATTTTCCTTGCAGGGTCTCATCCTCCTCGTCACCGAACCGCTGCACGGGCTGCTCAAACTTACCCTGCAATGTTTCGTCCTCGTCTTCGAGACGCTGCACAGGCTCTGCCACCGCCTGAAGGATTCCACCCTGACGGTTGTCCACAAACTCTAATGCGCCTTCACCGCCACGCTTCTGCTGGATGGTGCGCGGCACCTTGTTCTGGTATGTCTTTTCTGCTTCCATATTCGGTATATGTTTAATTGTTATAATTCTCAAAGTCAAATTCTTCCTTGTCACGCCAGATGACATTGATCTTCTTTTTCAACCACGGCAGCCGAATCCGTCGGTACGACCACGGCAGGGAGTCCAGCAGGATGTCGTATGAACGTTCCTCGACATACAGCACCCATTTGTCCTCACGCTGCTCCAATTTTCCGGGACGCTCGATGAAACTCTTCTGGAAGCCCTTTACCGAAGTGCCTTTCAGCTTGTCCCAGTTCGACTTCACTCCGGCAATCATGGACTCCACAGTCTGAACCTCCGTGTCCGTCAGTTCCAATGTCTTCGGTAGCGGCACACTGAACGGGCAGGCAGCCAGGATGCGGTTAAACGCCAGTTCCTGTTCCTTGTATTCCCTCCTTTCGTCCGTCACCAATCGTTGCAGGACAAATATCGCCCGGATACGGGCATCGGTGTCCTTGAAATCTTTCTTTCCGTCTGCGCCTGTCTCCAGCAGGCCGAGCATGTCAAACAGGCGGGGCAGCCACAGGGCCAACAGGCAAAGCCCGGCATTGGGGACTTCGATGTATTCCGGTTGCGCTGCTTCTTTCAAAGCCTTTTCCGTTTCTTTCAAGTGTAGAGCCGCTTCCATTTCTTCGACAAGTTGCTCCACTAAAACTTGTCCCTCCGATGTACGGTTGTCCATCGTCGCGGAAAGACTTTTGTCTGCTTCTGTTGTCTGAGCCTGGGCGGACTCCTGACCGGAGGAATCCGTTGCCGATGCTTCGCCGCTTATTTGCATGGCGGGCATTGCGCCGATCCGGTTCAGGGCCGCTATGTATTCCCGGACAATTGCAGAGGAGTCGGCATAGTATGTCCGGCCCGAAGAATGTCCGGCCATGAATACCGCCAATGCTTCCGTCAGTTCCGTTTCCCCGATACCATACCGAACGGCCAATGCCTCCATCGTCTGCCGCAGGGTCTCTGCCAATGAGAGGGAGTTTTCCGATACCGTTTCGAGCAGAGCCTCCCGTCCGAGCCAGGAAGCCCACTGACGGAATGGTATGGACGCATCCGGACTGTCCGAACTGGCTGACACGGCAGCTTGTCGTATGAGCCGCCAGAGCAGTCCCGGTTGCCAACGGGCATAATGCCTGAGCCGCTGTGACTTGGCCGTGTCGCTGACAGACGGTGACATGAGCCATGCAAGCTGTTCGGCAAGCAGTGCATCATCCGTTTCTTCCACATTCCCGGAGAGCGTGTCTTGGGATTTATAACCGGAATCCTCTGCATAGTCAGCAGTACCGGATTTCGTATCCTTTTCACCGGTATAATTCTCAGTTTCTCCAGTAATATCTTTTATCACCGTAATGCCGTCCTGCAAGGCATCCACGGCTGTCTGTTCCAGTTTCTCCCATCTCTCCCGATCGGTTTCAGGGTAATCCTCCTGCCCTGTAACGGCACGGTGCCAGTATGAAATGAACCTGCGGACAGCCGTCTGTACATCCATTCCGGCGATGTCCGTTTCTGTGGCGATAAAGAGAAGCAGGGCTTCCGCGAGGGAATGCTCCAGCCCGGCACTCCCGCCGGAGAACAGCCCCGATTCATAGGCTGAAGTTTCAAGCAACCGGACCGTGTTTGCTAGGGCATCGGCAAGTGCACCGTCCGTATGCCTGATAAGCGCAAGTAATGCCGGGACTTCAGCGATGTCGCCCCACAACGCCATTGTGCCCTTGTCCGAAGCAAGATTCTCCTTTATCAGGCAGCAAACTTCACCCGGCTGCTCCGCAGCGGCGTGCCGGAATACCTCCCGTTTCCTTGCGGAGGTGTATGCCGCAGTCCGGAGCCATCCACCGATGTCATCCGTCCCGTCCAGGCTGCGTTCAAATGCGGCCCGGGCATCGTCCATGTCCGTCCAGCGGGCAGAGAGTGTCCGCTTCCGGATATAGGACAAAAGTGCCGGTATGACATTGACCTCCGCACCGGTACGGGAATGCGAACGGTGCAGGGTGAGTTCTGCAAGCCTGTCGAGCCTATCCGTCGTGATTACCCTGCCGTCATCTAACGCATGTAGCAGAAGCGATGCCGCATCCATAGCTCCGTTGTCCGATACGGTATTCCTGATGCCCTTTGAATCAGCCATCCACCGGAGCAGGGAAATCCATAAGTCAGTCTCTGTCCGGGAGAATATTTCAGCGATGTCCGCCATATTGTCTGTGAGCCAATCCAACAGAAGGACGAGCGTGCCGTCTGCTACAGTCCCGTAAGTGTCTAAGCGGTCGGCGGCCATCCGCATGAGCGTCTGCCGGAGCATTGTACCGCCCAATATACGGACTACGCTTTCCATCAGGTGCCCGGCATCCAATGCGGACAGGAAACGGGCTTCATCACTCTGGTATGTGTCGAACCATTGGAGCAGGATTCTCCGTTTTGCAGCCTCCGGGATATGGTTCCCGGAAAGGAGTTCCTGCAAGGATGATATGCCGTACCCGTTTTCGGATACCTTGTCCGGAATGTCCTGTATGTTGTATGTTTGTGTTCCGTCGTCCGTTACCATTCCTGCGGAGGACAGCACACCGACAAATTCAAGCAACTGTCCGGGAACCGTATTCCCGTCGGCAGATATTACCACCTCCATCCCCGTAATTTTCTTATACAGCCTCTCCGCTATCCGCAGCAACTGTCCATTGACGGTATCTGACGCAGAGAATGTATTGTCGGCGATGCCGGACAGAATGGAAAGGGTGAAAATAGTCTCCAGTTTGTCCTGTTCTGCTCCTTTGAGCCACGAGACCTTAGTCTGAATCCTGTCGAGCCTGTCCATCAATGACGATACTGTCTCCGCCAGCAGCAGTGAGACACTGCCGGAGAGCCATGTCAATGCCGGAGTTCCGGCCAACAGGGAAGCCAACAGCTTTAGATGCCCTTTGTCTGGACGACCTTTTATCCAGTGCAGCAGGGATTCCGGATTTTCCCTGGCCAGCCGTTCCAGAAGGTCCCTTTTCGCAGAATGGGGAATGTCCGCATCTTCCAGCCATGTACTGAACGGGACTGTCCGACCCGTGAGGGCCGCAAGCGGTTCGGCGGAGACACCGGAAACAGCCCCGTCGTCCACCGCCTTATGCTGTTCCGTCCCTTGCTGTGCCGGTTCTAACAGTGACAGCCGCAGGAGCATGTAATAGAGTTCCCTCACATAACTGTCCCCGCTTTCGGGCGAGCCGTCTGGGTTGAGCCGCTGACGGCGGTAGATGATGTCGAGTACCGTCAGGCAATAGTCCGTGCCGAAGACCTCCTGCAGGAACTGCACGGTCAGTCCGGCCTTCGATATGTAGGCAGAATAGGTGCGCTTGTGTATGAACGAAAGCAGGCTGCGGTTCAGATGCAGGCGGAAATGCCGCTTGTCGCCGAACATCGGCACGCCGTTGAAGGGATAGTATTCCAGCAGCCAGCCATAGAGCCGGTACCAGTATTCCGGCAGGCCGACTTCCGCATGGTGCTCCGTCTCGGCGGCCATGATGCGCCGGACATGGGGATTCTCCAGAAGTTCCGCCATGCTGTCCAGACTTCCGGACTCCCGCGTCCCGTGAATGAAACGCACCACCTCCTGCGGGACATGTTCCAGCATCAGGGCGAGCATCCGCTGCCGTTCGCGTTGCCCTGCAGGAAAAGAGGGAGAGAAGAACAGGGAAAGGAGCGGAATCGCATCCGATGCGCCTACTGCACCGGACAGGATTTTACCGGTCTGATGACTTTCCAGTTGCAGCAGCAATCTTGCAAACGCCTGGGAATGTCCGGCCAATACTGCACATAATCTCTCCCGAAAATCCGCTTTCTCCATAAAGTGCCGGACTTCCTCATACAAACCAAAGTCACTGCCGGCCCATTCAGGGAAACAAAAGCCATGTTTCAGGTAATGCAACAGGTTCTCGAAACTTTTTTCCTCAGCAAGAGACATCGCATTCCGACCAAGGATGCCCGCAGCCATCCCTTCATCATCAGAAGATGCAAGCGGCTGTTCTGTGGCAAACGGCACAAAATTCCTCTCCAAAGTCTCCCGCAATCTTGCCGGAAACTCGTCATAAAACTTCTCCTGCGGTATGCTTCCCAAATCGAGATCGAGGCGGTCCACCTCTATGTAGTCTCCTTTATTGTCATACTTGGAGAAAAACTCCTCCAGTATATCCGTGACACAGCGGCGACAGAATCCGTCCCAGTCCGCATAGAGATTCCTGGCGAACTGTTCGTCCGCCATCCGGAACCGGAACGATATTTTGTCAATCACTGTCATCTGTATATCCTCATGCTACCTGTTTCTGTCATTTTTCCATATCGGGGGCAGCGGCGGAACCACCATGCCCGGAAACGGCGGCCTTTTCAATGACCGTCATCATCGCCTTTTGCAGGAGAGGTTTCATGTCTTCCGGGAGCCTGCCGGCCAGACAGTCACGCCACTTGCGGTAACACTCCTCGAAACGCTGCATCTGCGCGGCACGAAGCCAGCAGGTCTCCATCCTGATGTGTGCCGGGAGAACCGACCGCGCCAGTTGCTCGCACGCATTCCTGAACCTCATGGAGCGTGTCCGCGCCGTCCAGCCGGTAAACACCAGAAGTACCGTCAGCGGCTCTGCCGACTCGAACAGGCTTTTCTCCACCACATATACGGCCTCGCACTGCCGGTTCAGTTCCCGGAGGTAACGGCACAGGGTGTTGGCCCACCGGCACAGTTTCTTCTTGTCGTCCGAACGGCCGAGATTCATCCGCAGCCGCTCTTCCCGTCCTTGAAACACCAGGAGCCACTCGCTGTTCCAGGTCCGGACAAGGTTGTAGGCACTCAGACGGATCCCTTCCCGGAAGAGCGAACCGCTGATCCAGTTGGAGTTGAAAATCGGCAGGTTGCGCCTCAGTTCCTCGTCCCTGTCCAGTTTCTCCGCTTCTGTCGCCGGCGGTTCGTCAGGCTCCACCGTTTCCACCGTATCAGCGGTAAACAGGGAGTCGTCTATCATGGACGAACTCATCAGTTCGCGTACACGCTGCCCGCGTTCCCCGTCGCCCATCAGGATCAGGTTGTGCCCCGGCAGGATGTTGCCCATGGAAATCTCCTCGGAGCAGTTGAAGTCCAGCAGCAGGGAGAGCCAGCATTTGACTGTCGGGACATTCTCCCCGCCGTATGTACCCGTAATATCCATGCCCTTCAGCCGGTCACGCAGCAGGCGGGGAACCTCCCGGAGGAAAGCCATCCTGCGCCGAAGCCTGTCGTCCTCCGAACTGCCGTAGTATTCGAACTCACGGAGCCAGACCGGTGCGCTTTCCACACCGTACAGCCCGTCGAGAAAATCCATATATCTGTTTTTCAAGGCTGAGACATCCCGTTGTCTGTTCTTCAGCCTCTTTATGTCTATATTCTTGTCCGCCAGCAACGGGACATGCGAGGGAGCGTCCGTGTTCCTCAGCGACAGAAGCCGCCTCAATCCTTTCAGTTCACCCATGCCCCGTTCCATCAGCAGGTCGAACAGACTGAGGTAACTGCCGAAGTTCACCGCTTCCGCTTTCTCCTTTCCGGTGGCGCTGCCCGGAAAATCCTTCTCGGAAGTGCGGTAGCAGCGGGGCAGATCCCCGGCCACGGGGTAATGTCCATAGACATTCCTGTAACGCGCCTTGCGTGCCGTCTCCTGCACGGGGACATCCTTCTCCTGCATCCCCCGTCCATGTTTCTGCATGAAGTCCCGCATACGCAATGTGGAGCGCATGAAGTACAGGGCTTTCAGCCTCTCCTTGAGTTCATCCATGTCAATGTCGGCCCGTTCACCTCCTGTCAGCACCGTCACCTCCTTGCAGTCGTCCGGTATCGCAAGCGCATATCCGCCGCTGAAGTCCGTCACGATGTGTCCTCCCAGGTCCTTGAACCAGCAAGTCTTGAAGTATTTGACGCCCTCGATGCCGCACAGTCTCCAGTACAGTTCCCGCTGGGTGTCAGCCTGCCGTGGGATTGTCACCCGCACATCCTTTACCGGACCGTCATACCAGGTGTCAAAGCCGTAACCTTTCTCAGGACTGCCCGGAATGTCCATCTCCAACCGGACCGAACCGGAAAGATACTGCATTGCCGTCCAGTAAATCCGTACCAGTATCTCCGTGGCATTATAACCGGGAAGAATCTCCAATTCGGCGGAAAAGGTCAATTCCTTCGGATGCAGCACCTCGATCCTGCCGATATGCTCGCAGAGGTTACGGTGGCGGTTCAGGAAACTCCGTATCCTTTTGACAATCCCATCCTCGTCATTGAAATACGGGGAGAGCCGGAGCGTGAAGTCATAGGCGCACTTGTCCGTGTCTGCCGTGACCGCCACGTTCTGTACCATCGGGAAACGGGCAAGGACGAGCTTGCGGTAATCATCTGCCGTCACCGGGGCAGAGGGATAGACCTCGGAAGCGGGAAACAGCCCGTACCGTCCCACCTGCCATGTCCCGTCCGGGTCAGAGAGGTAGTCCTCCAAGGCGAAGCCCAGTTTGTAATCCGTCTCGGTCAAGGCATAGTCCACCGCATCGGCCACGGTCACGCCGGGATCACTCGGGTTATAGTCGCTCCACACCTCTCCCGAAAGACGCTGAAGTTCATCGAGCGTCTTGCGTTGAAGAAGGGTATAAAGGTCGTCCCCCTCGGGTCGTGTTATGTATAACGGTCTGTTTGCCATAATTCTTTGATTCCTTTGTTCCTACATTTCCCACAGCATCTCGATCCGGCACAGGATGAACTCCGCCCCGCGCCGTGTACGGCGGCTCCGCATCTGGAGATAGAGCTTGCCGTCATGTTCCTGCCAGCGGAGCTTGATCTTGCCCGACCATCCCCACCAGTGCCTTTGTACGGACTGCAGCCTGCACCGGCTTCCGTCCGAATGGGAGGCCGTGACCTCACAATAAGAATATTTCCCGCTACGGGGATGGTGATAACAGGCAGAAATGCGATATACCCGGCATCCGGTGCCCGGCCTGCCTGCGGCAGCTTCCACCGGCAGATCGTGCCAGCGGCCGTCAGCCTTGACCTGCAAGGTTCCGAACCCGTCCGGGGTCTCCTCCTCCCGGCCCTTGTCCGGAAGCGTATATCTGCCCGCCTTCAGTTCTCCCGGAACAGTCACGCCGTCCGTGCCGATGATCAGGATGTCTTTCCCGTCATGACCGTCGCTCACGGCCAGTGAGCCGTCATCACCGAGCGTAATGCGCCACAGCGGTCTGTCTTCCGGAGAAACGGGTTTCTCCCGGTAAATCGAAGCGACGGTTCTCTCATTGCCCGTGGGGTACAGTTTCAGCCCGTCGTCCTCTGAAACAGTCAGGCATCCGTCCTCGCTGACATTGTACAGCGAGTCAATCAAGGCGGCAAACTGCTCCTCGGTAGGGACCTGCCCCTTGCGGAAATACGACTTGAGCGTCTCGCGGTTCTTGTATCTGCTGTCCATATATCTTGTCATTTTCTGTTATTCTTTCATTATCCTATCACAAAGTCATTCCCCACACGCGCTTCATCCACGCCTGAACGGTTCTTCACCAATTCGATGCGGATGTCCTTGACATAAAGCACTCCTTCCGTGCGGGAAGCTGAATACCAGGTGTCGCTGCCGTCCGGCATGACCTTCATACCGGTTCCGGACACATCGAGCAGGATGGTATCCGTAATACATTCGTCGTTGGCTATGCGCGACCGCAGGGCTTCGTGCGAGAAGCGCATTCCCAAGTCGGGCAGCACGCCATCCAGAAGCCAACCGCAGAAGAACCGCCGTATGCGCCGTTTCAGCCTGCGCCTGACCTCTCCGCTATCCTGCACGTCTTCGCGCACCACGGCTTTGAACCGTACATCTATCGGCTCGTACACCGGATTGACGACTTTCGTGACGGCGAACGGAGAAGATTTTGCGGAGATGTATTCCTGTATCTCAGTCAGTTTCCAGAGCGGGAGCAACGGGTAAATGCGTTTCTCCGGCATGGGGAAGACCACAATCCTTCTCTCGCCATCCTTCGTCACGGAAGGAATACAGCACGCTTTCTCTATGTCGGGGAAACGTTCCAATATCAGGGCTTCGTAATCTCCCGGACAGACGGCCCGTCCACGGGTGGAGATGCGTATGCGCTCCCTGGTTCCGGCATCCTCCACCGTCTCGGCCGGTTTGCCTCCATATCCGGGCAGGGGCTGTAAAACGGTCTTGATGCGGCTGTCCTCCCTATATGGGGCGGCGATGCTTCCGACAGGAAGGGGCGTGCCGTCGCCGTTCTCCGCCGTAACACGGAAACAGTTGAGCCATATACCGTCAACGGCGGTATCGGTCGGGACATCTCCTTCAAAACCTAACCTCAGCCATCCCCGTGTTCCATCCCCGCGTCCTGGAAGCCGTATTTCCATGAAGCCGCTGCGTGTCAGGCCACCGGTTTCCTCGCAGAGGATGTCTTCCGCTTCAATCTTCTCCCAGTGCCCGCCACACGGACGGAAAGATATGCTCATGCACTTGTTCTGCTTTTCCCGGTCAGGGGTCATGTTGCCGTTCATGACATACCGCAGGCTGAAATAGAGCCTGATGCGGCTCGTGTCGCCAAGGTCCGTGAAGCCCAATACCAATGACGGCTCGACTGTCCGGGGGACAAACAGGGGCATCCCTCCACCGGTGTCTCCGGCATATTTCTCGTAACCCGCCGTCTCCGTCACTGCGAACAGACACGAGCCGCAGGCATCGCCCGGCCTGTATGTCTCTTCCGCCACATACCCGAAAGACGCGTCGGCAATCAGAGGCACCTGCGGCATTTCCGGTACCGGGATATGGTTTTTCTCCTTCTCCTTGGCGTTCTGCATCATAGCCTCGGCATAGAGCCGGTAATATTCGTTCATGCCGAAGCCGGTTTCCGGCGACGAGAGCGTGAGCCGGTAAAGACCGTTCCGGTTATGCGAGGTCTTGTAACCGGGTGTGCTGCCAAGATTGAGCGTTATTGCCGCCCGCTCGCTGATTCCGTCCTTGTCCGCCGTGTCGAACAACGCCACCGGCGAATCCGTGCATTGCCGCCAGATGTCACCGTCCTGCCATTCACAGGTTGCCTTGAAGGAAGTGCTGTCGATGGGCGTACCCGTACCGTAATGGCGGTAGATTTCCCGGAAGCCTTTTTCGGGCAGACGGTTCCACATTCCTTTCAGCGAGACTTTCACGGTGTCCTTCATCGCCGCCTCCGGATGGCCGAACACGAGCCTGCCGCCGCGCTCTCCCAACGGGCCGAACGGATAGAAGGGCTGTCCGGGATCCATGTCGCCCAGGTCACCCCGGAGCGTGAAACTGCGGATGCCTTCCACCGATGTGCGGATATGTATATTCCTGATATAAAGCCCTGCCGGAAGAATATCCGTCCGTTTCCTGTCGGCGAAAAGAATCTTCACCGCAGGATATTCCGTGCGAAGCCCGTGTAGGTCTTCGCTGCAGGGGACGGGGGCAGGGTTGCCCTCGGCAAGGGTAAAAACAAAGTTGATGCGGCTGTCCGCAGGACTGTATTCCAACCCGTATGGCAACGGTTTCCAACCTTCCTCTCCACTGACATACAGGTTGAAAGAGACTGTATCACCGCCGAATGTCCCTGAAAGGTCGGGAACGGCCGTACCGTTGTCCGTCATCAGGGAGAAACCGATACTGACCTGACGCACCCCTTCCGACAGTACAATACTACGGGAGGTGACCAACCAGCCGTATTTCAGTTCCGTGGAGGTCACGCCGCTTTCCGTGAAAAGTCGAGCGGAACGGTTTTCCTCCGACAGCAGGGAGGCTGCATACAGCCTGTCATCGTGCCTGAACACGGTCTGCACCGTGGAGAGCACGGCAGGCACGATGTATGCCTTTTCGTCAAGGGCATACAGCAGGTCACCCCCGTCGGCCGCCTTGCCTGCCAGAAACTCCGTCCCTTTCGGAAGGGAAAATGTACCTCCGGCCTTGTCCCTGTCCGGTTCGACGGTGATATAGGTGCTGTCCTGCACGGCTTCCCTCAGCCTGTCGTTCAGGATTTCTTTCCGGTAGAACTCCGCCCAGCCGGAGAAGCGGGCGTTGAATGATGACACGATGCCGCAGTAATGCCGGGTCATGGTCAGCAACAAGGCGAGCGAAGCGTCCATATCCCCGCCGGACTCGATGCGGGCGATATACTCTTCCGCCTTTTCCTGTATGTCGTCCAGTGCACCGAGCATCCGGTAGTAGGGCTGGTTGCGGTTGTCCATGAAGAAAGGACGCCACCGCGCGGTACCATCCCCGTCGGAGGGGAGGGCGGACAGGAGCCGCCCCCTGATTTCCTCGGCCACCTGCATGGCGGGGCTGTCGGGGTTATAACCGTGTGACATCCGGATGAAGCGATCCAGTCGCGAAGTCCAGTCCGTATAGCGGTCCGTCAGCTTCTCGGTGTAGCGTTTCTGGGCCAGAGTGCCCTGGCCGTCCACGAACGAGGTGACATAACCGTCAAGATCCTTGCGCAGGATTTCCACCAGTACCACCAGTACATGGTCCTTCCACAGGCAGGAGAGACGGTCGTTCCCGTTGCCGTCGGCATCCCGGAAGGGCAGGTCTCCGCTCACGGACATCAGCCAGCGGAAGAGTTCCTTCCAGTCGCTCTCCAGGGCGCGGAAATCCTCCAGCGTTGCGGTGTCCCTCATGCAGTCCTCCCGCAGCGTACCTTTCAACTCGTATGTCGGCTTCTCGCTCATAGTGTCATTACTTATATGGTTCTATAATCTTTTATTTTTCGTCCGTTCACATCCGGTACAGAAACGAATCATCCCCTGATACACGATTTTGGTCATGTTCAGGGGACGAAAGAAAAAAGTAAAAGTCCTGCCCTGGTACGCTGTGCGAAGCAGGAAACATGGCAGGCCCTGTCTCAGATAAGATTCACGTCGAGCCTGAGCATGATGCCCAGCGCTGCGGCGATACGGATGAAGGAGGAGAGTTGCAGGTCAGTTTCGCCTTTCTCCAGACGGCTGATGTAGGAACGGTCGCGCCCTACGCGCTCCGCCAGTTCCTTTTGAGTGATGCCGAGCTCCTTGCGGCGGTCTCGCAACACCTCGCCATAGTACCATGCCAATGCCTTGGCGTTGAACTCGTCGCGTTCCGGACTTCCCGCCTCGCCCACTTCGCGTGCCAGCATGGTGTCTGCTGTCTCGAAGCCGGGCTTCTTGCCGAAGTCCGTCTGACGGAGCTTCTTCAGTTCTTCCGCTGTCAGTCTGTTGTTCATCGTTGTCATAGCAAACTCCTTAAAATGTTAATCGCCTTTGTTATTTCCTTGTCGTAATCCTTGGTGCTTTTCTTCACAAAGCCGTTCAGCAGGATGACGTTTGTCGCCAGATTGATGTTGTCGTTGTCCACGGCGAAGAGGATGACCCGTATCTCGTTGTCCACGGACACCCGCAACTCGAAGAAGTCTGTCCCGACCAGTTTCTTAACGAATTTGGTGGGTACCGGATAGACCGTTTCCAGTATGGATATGGCATAACGCAACTTCTCACGGGTGCGGGGATTGGCGTTTTGCTCAAATTCCTTGAATGCAGGCGACAATATCAAATTCCGTTTCATGTCTATCTATAATTATGCCGCAAAGGTAACTAATTAGTCACATCCGACCAAATCTTTTGCCAACAAACTGCTTGTTTTCTTTCGTTTCTGTTCCAGTATGTCAAAGAACATGCAAGCTGAGAGCAATGTCTGTCAAGCTTGCTTGAACGGCATTGCCGAAGCGCAGCCGTTGTTCTGTAAAGAACACTTTATATCTTGTTTCGCTTTCTGTTCATTTGCCCTATCCTATAACCCCGACAAGGTCGGTGCCTTCGTGGAGGTAGAAAGGATAGACCATGTTGGTGCGGCGGTTCGTCCGACGGATGGTGTAGTCGAGGGTGATGCGCAGAATGCCTGCCGCCTCGTCCACCTCGAAATCCACACGGTTCAGGTCCACACGCGGCTCGAACATCACCACCGCCCGCTCTATCTCGTCGCGCAGCAGGGTCTGCGTGGAGATGTCCATAATCTCGAACACGTACCGCCGCACGGGGCAGCCGTAGTCGTAGCGGTGGACGCGCTCGCCGGGCGAGGTGCTCAGCAGCGTCCACAGACTCTGGCGTATGTTCTCCTCGTAGGCGGACATCCGCGTGGGTGTGCCGTCCTTATCCAATGCCGGAGGAAAACTCCAGCCGTTGCCGAGGAATGTCCTGTCTTCGTTCATCTTTCGTTCTATATAGTGTTACTACTTCATTTATTCTCAAATCCTGTTTTTGACAGACCGGAAAAAGGAAACCGCCTGCCTCTTGCGAGTGTTCGCTAAGGGCAGGCGGAATAATGGGGATGGTTCGTAATATCTTACAGCAAGTCGGTAATGCTCGTGGCCGGTATCTCCAGTTTGGAGAAGGCGAACATCTTCTTGCCGAGGTCTTTCAATGAGGCTCCGATGTGATAGATGTCCGTTCCGTCGATAATCAGGAAGCGGTCGTGGCACTTCTTGTAGGTATGAATGCCTATCGGGGGATATTGGCGGTTGTGCTTCTGCAAATCTAATTGCAGTTGGCGGCTGACGGCCTGCGTATAGATGTCGGCTTTTACGCCGGCATTTCGCTTGCTGAGCATCAGCAGCACCGATTCGTCCACATAGTAGTCTATCAGTAGAATGGATTTCTTCGCGGAGCGTATCAGGTCAGTGGCAAACTTGTAGGCATCGAACAATTGGCCGTCGTAGAAGATACCCTCGACGGGTGGTAGCGAAGTGCGGACAAAGAAGTCTATCTTGCTGTCTATCCGGTTCAGGCGTTGCTCGTGCTCCATGAATTTGCTGTTCATCCGGTCTTCCAAATTACTTAGGTGCTGGTTGACGGAATAGCCTTTCAGCAGGTATTCTTTCAGCACCTTGTTTGCCCATTGGCGGAACTGCGTGCCTCAGATGGATTTCACGCGGTAGCCTACGGAAATGATAACATCGAGGTTATAATACTTGACCCGGTACTTCTTGCCGTCGGCGGCAGTTGTCAAGGATTCCTTTACAACTGAATTTTGGTTTAACTCTTTCTCTTTGAAGATATTGTTCGTGTGCAGGCTCACGTTTTGCTTGGATGTCTGAAACAATTCAGCCATTTGCGCCTGTGTCAGCCACACCGTTTCTTCTCCCAGACGCACTTCCAGCTTCACTTCATTGTCCGGCTGATATAGTATGATTTCTCCTTGATTCTCCATGTGTCGCAATTTTGGCAGACAAAGGTAATGTTTTTCAGTCGGTTGTTAACCAACGGACACAGTTTTTCTTCCCATTATTCTTTTTCCAGTATGTCAAAGAACGCTATATCGTTTCAGGTGGCAGCATGACCTGCCTATGCCTGTATATCTTTCATTCATTCGGGTTTGCAATTCGATTGTGTTGAATATCATGTTTTTAATAAGTCGGCAATAGGATGTACCGATGTTTAATAATCATAACCATACCGCCTTGGAGTAACAGACTCTCGTCCACTATTCATTGTTACAGCCTCACCTGAATTTCCTTTGACTTTACCCATAAAATTGAGTTCTTGAACACTTTTGAGAAAATTGTAAAGTCTTGTGACAAAACTACTGCCATTAGAATCTTTTGCCGAAGAATAGCAGGCATTTACATATATAGTCCCTTTGTATCCAATGGGAATAAATTCTTTAATATAGTTACCTAATTGTTCAGCCGTATATGATATATGTTCATCTTCACTTCCAATTTCTTGTGTATCACCATGAGCTACTATTATTAATTCTTCATCTTCCTGCAAATCACCATCAGTTGTTAATGTTTGCTGGTTTTCCAAGTAATACTTACTTAATTTTTGAGTCGTATCTTGAAGGGTTGCATCTTCTGTATCTAAATTAATAATTCTTACTCGTTGAAATGTCTTATTGAAAGTTCTGTCTATAAAATTACACCTCAATTTTTCATGCCACATATTTTTCTTAAAGGAGATACCCTTGTCTAAATGACATATATTCCTTCCAACTTTACCTTTCATTTCCATAATTTGCCTCGCCATACCGCCAGCAGCATCAATCCTCCGACTAACCTTCTCCTTACGTTGTCTTGCCTCGTACATACCATTCAAATTTTTAAGATTATTACTCAATTAACCCCCTTTGGAGAGCAGCCGCCCTTCGGGCGGCCGCTCCTAATGCCCGGCTTAGCCGAAAGAACCATCATTGCCTTCGCCGCTGCCGCCGGACGTGCTGCCGGAGGATGACGTAGTTACCGTGCCGCGGTCGATGCTCAGTTCCACCTTGTTGGCGGCATCACGCATCTTCTGCTTGGGCGTGAAGACGATTTTCGGGGTCTTCAGCGCGTCCTTTACCGTGACTTCCGCAGGCGTGTCCATCATCTTGGAGGGGACGACCACGCGGAACGAGCCGAGTTCTGCCAAGTCCACGCTCATGCCCAGCTGCAGGGCGTCGCATACTACGTTGGAGAGGCTGACGAGGGCGTTTTTCACGTCGCCTTCGGACAGCGAGGTTTCGCGCACGATGCGCTCCACGACCATGTCGTTGGTCAGCTTCTGTTGTGACTTGGGATAGGCGTAATAAACGGTCTGTCCCTTACGGTTACCAATGGTAAGCACTTTGTTTTTAATTTCATGTTCCAGCATAGTCGTTTCTGTTTTGAGGTTATACATTATGTCGTTTCGTCTGCCCTGACAAGGGTATCCGATACTCTTCGTCATGGGTATCTGATACTGTTGGCAAAGGGTAACTGATACCCTTAAACAGGGGCCACGAATACTAATTCAATGGTGTTATAGTACTGGTTTCGTCCACCGTTGCATCAATTCCGTTTGGCGAATTTGCGGGATTCATCGTAGAACCGCCACTCCCTATGTAATCACTACGGTTTGATCCTCTTTGCACGGAAACTTGTGAATGGTTTTTAATGGTAATGGTAGAATAGGTACCTTTATTGTTTCCATCTAATCCACCTCCAATGCCCGGTGAGGACATGTTACCTGCCGCTCCATCACTCGCTCCGTAGGCGGATATAGTGGCATTATCAATGGTAATGGTTCCGCATCCGTTGTTTCCTGAGCCTCCTATCCCGGCAGACAGGAAGTCTCCGTTTTCGTCACTACCATGTGCATGTACTGTCATGTTGCTGATTTCTATGTTCCCACAAGTTGCATGATTGCCACCAATACCGCTGCCTCCGTTTCCGCCTCGTGTTGTCAACGCATCATCGCGGCTGTTACCCGTGATGGTCACTGTGCTACTTCCTGCTACACAGATGCCTGCGCCGTCGCTGGAAGACACATCGTTATCATTTCCTTTTACATGGATAGTGGGGTTGCCGCCTTGTATGTCGATGGCATTGCCGCTCGACACACTTATCTGTGCATCTTCCAGGTAGATGTTCGGCTCGCCATTCGTCACCCGTATGCCGTATTGACCTGTACCGGTGGCATAGTAGGTGCCGCTGTCGTCTATCTCGTATGGCGCCGTCAGCGTGGAGAGGTTGATAGTCTGCGTGCCTTCGCTGTTTGCCGTAATCGTGATGGTGTGCAGCGCCCCGGCCTGCGTGGTGACGGGGGAGGTCAGTTCACAGTCCATGAGATTAATATTGAAATACTTTATCTCTACATCGGGCCCCACACTGGCTTCCCAGCAGGCGCCTATGCCATCGTGATCCACCGGAAGCATCTGAATGATGCCAGTAATGATATTATCCTGTCCCGTTATTTTTCCCTCCTCGATGTAACAAGTCAAGGGAACATTTCGGATAAATATGTTTCCCACCTCGGCTGTGCCCTTGGCCACCACGCGCACCTTGGCCAGCTGGTGCTCGAACTTCAAGGTAACGGGCGATTGGTGGTTGCCCATGCCGGTGCCATGCAGCACGTAGGTCATCGTGTTATTCAGAAGTTGAAACCCAAGGTCCACACTGCTTCTATCGGCGGGATACCAGGCAGTGACATCGGCAGTCTGGGTGTTCTTCCAATAGACGGGCTTATCGGGGGTGATGGAGGTGATGTTGCCGTCGGCATCCACATTTATCACATAGATGCCCGTTTCGTCACTGCCTGCGATGCGCACGCCAATGCGGTCACCGTTCTGAAATACGCTGCCGTCGGGCTTCTCGGTCACGCGCGTCCACGGCTCTTCGCTCGCCTCCGCTGTGATGTTGACGCTACCTATCTGCAAGGGGTATTCGCCATCTGGCAGGGTGTTGCCCTGTTCTGCCAGTTCGTCCTGCGTGCAGGCGGTAAACAGGATTGCCGCCATGAGGCATATTGTTGTAAATAATCTGTTTTTCTTCATATCTTCTGTCATTTATCAATTAGTCATGGGACAATACTTTCCGCCTATCATCGATAGATACTGGCGGCGTTGCCGCACTCCGTCAGGATGCTTGTAGCCCACGTGCATCCAACTGGGTATGCCGTTTTCGTCTTCACCCTCGGAAATCAACTGGTCGAAGGCTTTGTCGGCAAGGAACTCCCGGCAGAAGCGCTTGAACTCCCTCATCTTCCCGTTTGTCGGCACGAGGTCGAAAGCATAGCCGTGGCAGTGCGCCGAGGTGGACGAGCCACCCACCGCTGCGTTCAGTTCCGGTCCACGGTAGCCGGAGGAGATGCGGATGCCCACTTTGCCCAAGTCGTGCTGCCTGCAATACGCTTCCCACGCCTCGCGCAGCGGGTCTATCAAGGTCTCTATACTCTCCACGATGTGTGCTTCGTGTTCGGCACCGGGCGTGTTGTCGATGCCCCGTGCCTTTGCCGTATTGGAGTGGATACATTCCTGTAAGGTAAAATATCTCATAATTTACTGCTTTTTATTTGTTTATACTGTCATCCTCCTATCATCACCGTAGGGCAGCCGAGTACTATTGAGCCGCCGTGTGCGGTGGTGTCGCCCATGCGGGCGGCGGGTTTGCCGCCTATCATCACCGTGGCAGAGCCTTTGACGATGCTGTCGGGCGGTCCGACGCATACGCACATGTCTCCCACAACCGCCGCAGGCAGTTTGCCTATCAGCACATTCGGCACACCGGGGCCCACGATCGGCCCTCCCACATGAGGGATGGGCGGCAGTCCGGGCGTCTGCATCGGACAGGTGTGCATGTCGGTCAGTCTTGCAGCGGGTGGCATAGGCTCCTCCTTTCTGTCTGATATGTTCTACTTCCGTTCATATATCGTATTTCTTTTTCGTTAGTTAACCCTTCGGGTTTTCTTCCTCCTCACCTCAGAAATATTCAAACGAGTTTGATATTTCGTTCGGTTCGTCGTCAGTTTATCATGACTATCGCCCCTTTGACGGTGGTCTGTCCGGATGCCGAGAGTTCGGCGGTGGCGTTGCCCTTGACGGTCGCGCCCACCTTGCCCTGCACCGTGACGTTCATTCCTTCGAGCGCGGCATCCTGCTTGGCGGTGCCGGTGAGCTTCATCGTGGCGTCGAGGACGATGTTGCCCTTCGCCGTCAGCGTGATGTCCTTTGCCGACGAGAGGGCGATGCCGTCCTTGTCCATCTTCACCTCGTTGCCGTTGGCATCGGACAGGGTAATGGATTTCCCGTCGTCGCTGAGTTCCACCTTGTTGTTTCCCGGGGTGGAGACCGTGATTATCTTCTTCTCCTCGTCGAACTCTATCCGCAGTTTCTCGCGGGTGACGAAGGCTTTCGTAGGATTCTCTGCCGTGTACTCATACGGCGGCTTGTGCCCCGCGCCGTACAGCCCGCCGAGGATGACCGGGTGCGTGGGATCGTTGTTCACGAAGCCGACAAGCACCTCGTCGCCCGGTTCGGGCAGCCAGAACGCTCCGGAGCCGCCCGTGGCGTAGAGCGTGGAGAGCCGCGCCCAGAGCAGTTTGCTGTCGCCCTCCAGCCAGGGCAGTTCCACCTGTATGCGGCATTCTTCGGCGGGGTCGCCGTCCAGCTTCTTCACCACCGCCGTATGCAGCCCCTCCATGCCGGGCAGCAGTCCCGCCGCAGGAGGGCTCACCACATCCGGCTCGTCGGTGATGCTTGCCGGGTCTATCCCGATGCCCGCCTCGGTGATCCATTCGTTCTTCTCGATGATGTGGGTCACGGAGCCGATGAAGGCATTGCCGTTGAACCGGCTGCCCAGTCCTTTCAGTTCTATGATACAGCCGGGTACGGCCTCCGCCGCGCCGTAGAAGCTGACCTTGCCCCGGTAACGCGCCAGCCCCGCTTTCAGGGCCAGGCTGTCCGCCCATGCCTTTAGCACCGCACTGTCGGTCGGCGCATCGGTCTGGAGCAGCATGTTGCCGTCGGCGGAGAGGTCGCCTGCCTTCAGGTCGCCCTGGCTGTTCAGGGAGGGTGCCGATGCGGTCGCCTTGACCTGCTTCTGTTCCGTCGGACTCCACGACACGGCATCGTAGCCGGAGAACTGGTGGCCCGCCGTCAGGCCGCAGTCGAAGGCAATCAGGTCATTGCCCCAAGTGACGGTCAACACAGCCGACGCGCCCGGTTCGGGCTTGAATATCTTTATCTTGCTTCCCGTGGTCAGGATGAACATGCCACAGGCGTCGGCACGGGAAAGGGCGAAATCCCAGTCCGTGCTGTAATACTGCACCATCTCCGGGTGCTGGTAGTCCGTGCCGTCCACCGACACGCTGCCGTAGGCGGACAGCACCTCGCTGATCATCTCGCTGTCCTTCTTCTTCTCGAAGATGCGGTTGTGCCGTCCCTGCGTGGCGGGCCAGGCGTTGTCGCGGCACTCCACCACCATCATGGAGCGGTGCCCCTTGCCGATGCGGATGCCCGTCTGCAGGATGATGCCCTCGAACAGGGTCTTCTGGTCGTTCAGGTCGCCCGCGTCGATGCGGATGGCATTGCCGGGCTTGAAGCTGTCCGAATCGCTCTCATCGAAGGTCTGCGCGTCCATGTCCCCGGCGTTGAAGCAGAGGGTCGCCTTGCCGATGCGGTTCAGTTCGAGGCGTATGCGGGCCGAGACGAGCTCGTAGGAGCCGTCGAGCCGGGCGCCGCCTGCATAGACTGTCCAGGCGAGGATGCGGTCGGAGTATTTCGATGGTGAGTCGGCCATATCGTTGTTTCTTTTTCCTTGTTCCTAATTCTTTTTAAGCGGAGGGAACAGCAGCTGTGTCCCCGCCGGTATATTCCTAAAGCTGTCCAGTTCGTTGAACCTCGCCACCTCGCGCACAAGCAGGGAATCGCCGTACAGCCTGTGGCAGAGGTAAGGGAGGGTCTCGCCTTCCTTGACGGTGACGAGCCGCGACATGTCGGGCGACTGCTTGGAGAACTTCTTGCGCTCCTCCTTGCCGGTCATGAACCTCTTGAACACGAGGGAGACTGTCGCCCTCAAAGGGACTCCGCCTGAAGAGAACAGCTGATATTTCGTATCCATCTTCTCCAGCCTGCCCTTGAAAAGCAGCTCTCCGTATGTCACGACCACATAAGAGGGACTGTGGCCGTCGCTGTTATAGACATAAAGCAGGTCAGCAAGGTCATTGACCTTGTCATACACGCTGTCACCCGGCAGTGTCCCCTCCACGACGCCGGTACAGTCTATGGTGAATTTCAGCGAGAGCGTGGCAGGGCCGTATTTCTCGAACCGTATATCGCCTCCGGTGCTCCCGAGCTGTCTGTCATCCCGATAATGGATGCTGTTCCCGAAACTTATCTGCTCGGGCTCCATCGGCAGTTCCAGGGCAGAGCCGTGCTGCTGACTGAAATCCTTGTCCGTGTATGCGCTGATCTTTATTGTCTGCATATCTACTCTTGTTTACCGTTCTTTCGACTTTCTCTGAGGGACTGCCGTCCTGTCCATCAAAGACAATTCCTCCAATATTTCCTTCTTCATCCTTTCATAGACCCTGTCAGAAACATCTTCCGGAAGAACCACCTTCTTCTCGACAGTCGTGCTCACGTTTATTTCCTTTATGACCAATGGCATTATAATATCCTTATCAGTTTCGTATATCTGAGTGTCAGCGTCTCCGTCGCTATCTCGCTTTTGGATGCGTCAAGACCCGCCGCGCTCCACTTTATGGGGATAGCCCGCAAGCAGTGCCATCTCGCCACGATGATGCCTTCCTCGTCAAGCAGGGAAATGGCGACATTGCACGGCTCGATCCATCCGATTTCGGTGAAATTGAAGCAGCACTGCACCCATATCGTTATCAGGTCGCTCAATGGTTCCAGTGCGCGTTTAAGCACTATATCCCCCACCTTTACGCCTTTCGGATAGCCCGGAGCCTCCCCGGACCTGGCCGCATTGCCTTCAAGCACAAGCTCCTGACCCAGGCCGTCCACCTCCGCGAAGGAAGCGGAAGCCCTGGCCAGCATCCACTGGAACTCTACCGAGAAATGGAAGAGTACAGGCGGTTTCCAAGTATTCGAGTCAGGAGCCATGCTTGAACAGTCAATGATTTATACTATGCCGGCGTTACACCCTCGTGGGCCAATACGATGGTCTCCATCGACACGTTGTTGCCATCGGCCTTGAAGCCCTCCACGGTGTATTTCTTCGGCCATGCGTTGGTCAGTTTCCAGCTCTGTACGGGACTGCCGCTCTCGTCCAGGAGGGCCACCGTCACGCTGGCACGTTTGATGGTGTTCATCTTCACCGTGTTGATCCAGTCCCACAGCTTCTTGTCGTCCTTGAACATCGCCTTCTTGAGAGTCACATCCCCGCTCTTCTTCAGGCCCGGCATCTTCACCTTGGTGAAGCCCGGCATGTCGCCTGAGCGGTACTCTATCACATCGAACTCCATGTCGAGTCCGGACACCTCCTTGCAGGAAATCTTTCCTACGTCGGAGATTTCTACGCTGAAATGAAATTCCGGCACGGGCCACGTTGCGGCGCTCTGTGCTGATCCGTCTTCTGCCATAATTCTTTATGTTTTTAATGTGTTATTAATCCTGTTATTTCTGTCTGCCTATCCATCAGCTCTTCTGCATCTGCTGCTGGAAGGTGATCTCGATGAACTCTGCCGGACGGGTGATGGCCACCAGTACGGAGACGCGCATGATGCCGTCCAAAATGTCTTCCGCCGTCATCGTGTCGCCCAGTCCCACATGGACCTGATAGGCATCTTCCGCCGTGGCACCTGCCAGTCCGCCGCGTTTCCACACGCTGCGCAGGAAGTTGTCTATCATCGAACGTACATTCATCCATGTGGCGGCCACGTTAGGCTCGAACACATACGCCTTGGCAGCGTTCTTCACCGATTCTTCGAGGAACATCATCGTGCGGCGCACATTGACATATCTCCAGTCCTGCGAGTTGCCGTCCAGCGTGCGTGCTCCCCATACCTTGATGCCCTCTCCGGGGAAGGTGCGGATGGCGTTCACCGCCTTGCCGTTCATCGGCATGTTCAGGTCTTCCTGCTGGGCGTTGTCGATGGTTACCTGCGGGCTGTTCACATAGTTCACGCTCACGTTGGCAGGTGCTTTCCATACCCCGCGCGTGTTGTCCACCATCGTGTAGAGACCGGCCATCGCAGCCGAAGGCGGAAGCAGGTTCAGCTTGTCCTTCACCTTGTTCACGATATACTGGTAGCCAGGCAGGTTCTGTAGCAGAGCGTTGTGCAGGTTGTTCTTCATGACGGCCAGTTCGTCATTGGTCAGTGGAACTTCCTGCATTTCCATGACAGGCTTTTTGTTCTCGTCTGTTTCCACCACACCGTCTGCGTTCGTTTTCTCTTTCAACTCGTTTTTCTTTCCTTTCGCAATCTCGGCATAGGCCTCTGTAAAATATTTAGGGAACTTGGATTTTGCATCAAAGAACAGAGCCACATCAGGGGCATCTTCAGTAAAGTTCCAGGTCAGTACCGTCCCGTCGATGTCCTTGTCGGAAAGCACGGAGGTGTTCAGCCACGGGTAGTAGGCCGCGCCGTATGAGAGGAAGTTAGCCCCGACATTGGTGCGGAAAGTCTTGATCTGGTCATCCATTGTTTCGTTTTTCGCTTTCGGCTGCACATCAAGGATGGCGAAGCGGTTCATCATCTTGCCGCAGTGTGCCAGCACCTGGGTCTGTATGTCCTTGCAGTCCGCAGTGGAGGCTGCTTCAGGCACGACCACCATCGTGATTTCCTGCTCCTTCTCCATTTCTTCAAGGGCATTTTTCACTTTGTCCTTGTCCACGGGTGCCTTCTCATCGTATGTACCCACTGAGACGATGTAGCAGGTGCCGCCGCCGTTGGCGAAGAACATCACCATGTGATAGTAGAGCGAGAACGGGCCGCTCTTGTCCACCACTTTCAGCAATTTGCCTTTGCCATCCGCACCTTTGAAAGCCGACTCGATACTGTAGAATGTATCGGTTGAGTTTGTGTCCGGACTGTCGGTCACCGACAGTTCAAACTCAGGTGCAGGAGCCCCGCCGAAATACTGCTGGTACTCCGTCATGGATGTGATCTTCCACGGCTTGCCGGCCAGGGAGTCGGGGCCGTTCTGTGCCTTCTCGGTAATACCGATGAATGCAGGAATCGCGGTAGCCGCTTCGACTACCGAATTGGGAAAGGCGCTCTTCTCGACGATGTACACGCCCGGTGTCTTCATTTGTGCCATACGCTTACTGGTTTTAATTGTTAGACATATTATTAATTCTTTCGGTTATGTTCTTTCTTTATTCCTGTCACTCACAATCTGCATACCTGCCTGAGCAGTCCGGGGACGGCATCAAGGTACGCGCCTGCCTGCGGCAGAGGAAGGCTTTTAAGCAGTACACGCCTGCGGGAAGTGTTGCCGCCGGCGGTCAGCTTCAGCCGGTAGGCGTACCGCTCGTGCATCGGGACAGTCTCTGAGGATACCGTCCGTAGCATCCGCCTGCCGTATTCCGTCACCGGCTCGGGCGGAGGGAAGGTCAGTTTTCCTCCATATTCCTCTATCAGCAGGTCTTCCGTGCCGTACGTGCCGTCCGTGTGCGTCTCCAGCAGGTATTCCCACCTGTATTCCGGAGCGTGGAACACGAGCGTACAGCTCTCGGGAGTACCGTCCTGCGCCGCACGGAACAGTCCATCCGTCAGGCGGATGCGTACCGTGCAGAAACCCTCGCCGATTCCCCGTTTCGGGGCAGTCTCCCGGATAGACTGAGCGGCTTCTACCGTACCGGATACCGCAGGGAGTTCCAGACCATAGGCTGATGTCGGACGGAAGCCGTCCCACTGTGTGTAGAGCACGAAAGCAGGATCGGTGATGTCCATTTCCAGCAGCAATGTGTCAGAAGAGGTATCTACCCCCGCTCCGTCGCTGTCGTACAACACGGTCCACGCATTGGGTTCACTCTGCCGGAACAGCAGCCCGCGCCGTCTCCATAAGTCCGCACCCCGTGGAGAAATCCGGCACCGGAGGGCACGGCATGTCCCGTTGTCGAAATATCCGTGTTCTACGGTCAGGCTGTATAGTGTCCGGTAGTTGCTCATTGTCTGTTGTCCTCCTGTTCCTTACTATTACTGTTATACGCTCACTTCGTTTCCCTGCGCCGCCGTGCTGCCCGATACGAGCGTGCCCGAGTCGATGACCAGCCCACGTACCTTGCAGATGACCGAAGGATGATACTGCCCGCCCATCGTCGTCCAGATGTTGTGCAGGTCCATCGTGGACATCGGAACCAACTCCACCGTGTAGCGGTGTCCTTCCGTTTCGAACCTCGGCATGGACTGGATGAACTCCAGCGTATCCGACAGCACCGAGAGGGACTCGGCATACCGCTTGCTTTCGTACACCGCCGCAAGCATGATGTGCATGTTCAGCAGCAACGGGGCCAGTGTCCCGGCGTAGTTTCCCGATGTGGACCGCATGTACACGCTGTCGCCCGTGGCCTCCTTTTCAAGGTTCACCAGGGAGACAACCAGTTTGTTCGGGGTCTCCTCCGCAGCCGTACCTATCAGTCCCACCGTGGCCACTCCTTCGGGCTGCCTGTGGGTGCGGCCGAGGTATTCGTCCAGCCGTCCGGCGTAATATGTCAGTATCTTGCGTATCATTCAAATCCGTTTAACTCTGTTCCTTATAATAAGCCTCCACCCGTGCCCGGATGTTCTCGCGCAGGCATTCCTCGTAGAGCCACGGCTCGGCGCTGTGGAAGTCGCCCACATTGAGGAAGCCCAGGATGGGCTGGTATTCCGAGCCGCTGTAGCCCTTCACGACCAGTACGTGGTGCTCGGGCGAGACGCTGACGGTGATGGTGTCGTGCAGCGTGGCGGGCGTGGCATCGGTGCGCCAGTTCACGGGGTTGATGCACATCGCACAGGGGGCCGCCACCACGGGCTGGATGTAGCGCACGTCGGACACGGAGTTGTAGCAGATGGTCACGCCCGTGTCCGTGGCTCCCCGCGCCGGACGGATGTTCTCCGTGGCGAGCGTGTCGGCGGGTGTCACCTTATAGCCCAGCACATAGGCCGCCACCAGACGGCGCATCACATCGGCGGGCATCGTCTTCAGCAGCTCCACCACCGCCTTGCCGCCCTGACTGAAGCCCGCCAGCACAAAGGGTCGGTCGGGGTCGGGGCGCCCGCGGAGGAAGGTGTCGAGGGCCGCCTGCACGTCGCTGAAGGCGGTGCGGAAGCGGTTGTTGATGGTATCTTCGTTCAGCGTTGCCCATCCCTCTATGGTGATGTGGCGGTAGTAGGGCGAATAGAAGTCGCCTGCCTCGCCCATGTAAGCGGCGAGGCGGGAAATCTCCTTGTCCATGTTGGCACGGTGCGTGGCGTTATGCACGTCGGCATAGTGGCAGACGCGCCCGTCCTCCGTAGTCCAGTCGGTCTCCCAGGTGGAGACGAGGTAGAATATGTCCGCACCCTTGTCCACCGTGCTGTTCTGGCGGATGTACCACATCGTGGCGTCGGCATAGTCGGGCGCATCGGGGATGTAGGTGGCGGCATCCGTGCCGGCACCCCTGTCATTGCTGCCGCACGAGGCGAGCAGGAGGAAGAGGAATACTCCGATGCAATATGTCAGTCTTTTGCGTATCATTTTCTTTCTTCATTAAATGGGCAGTTCTACCGAGCCACTGCCATCCGCGCCGTCGCCCCATGTCATGCTACCGGTATCGACCGATACCTGAAGGCCGTAGAGGGTGATGGTAACATTGTAGGTGTACTTATAGCCGGCTTTCCATTCGGTGTCTTTCTGTAGCATGTAGTAGAACGGGCCGTAGCTGGCGTCGTCCTTCGTGGCGTTGAAAGTCAGCAGCCAAGCTCCGCTCCTGATGGTTTGCGGGATGACAAGAGCTTCGTAGGTAGCGACGCAGCCGCTTGCCGTAGTCCCGGACAGGTGGGGCGTGATGCTGCCTTCCGTGGTGCCGGGTGTCCATGTGCCGTATCCGGTACCGACCGTCGGGAGTGTGAAGGTGCCGTCCATCAAGATGTTTTCATCCTCACCGATGCCCAGGCTGATGTCACTCGCCGTGGCACCGATAGCGTCGGGCAGACCTTCCCGGCTGACGTTCACCACCACTTTGGCAGTCTGGTGGCGGAAGGTAAGGTGGGCGGTACTGCCATAATTTACGTTCGTCAGTTCGCTTGCCAGCAGGTCGCCCGACTGATAGTCCGCATCGCTGCTTTGGTCGTTCTTCACGCTCCATGTCGTGCTTCCCACGGCTGTGGCGGGGCAGATGCCCTGCACGGTGATGGGGTCTTTGCTCTGCCAATAGTAGTTGCCGGTAAAATAGCCGGAGGCGTCTGCCGTGTAATTGTACCAGTCCCCACCGTTCACTTGCAGGGCCATGGTCTCGTCATCGCTCCATGTGTTATCCACCGTGGCGCGAGTGTCGGCGCCGCCCTCTATGGAGGCGGTCAGTGCCAGCGGCTGCGTGCCGTCGGGCAGCATTCCGGATTCATCCTGCGTGCAGGCTGAAAGACCGAGCACAGAGGCAAGCGTAGTGTATAATAAAAAATGTCGTTTCATCTTATATAGGTTTTATCTGTTCTTTACAAGGGTCGGCGGCGTGTCCGCGTCGGTGGTTTCCCATATATATTCGCTGTCCGCGCCGAGGGCGGTGTTCATCGCTTCGGTGGCGGTCTGCCAGGTGTGGGTGGTGCCGTCTATCTTGTAGGCTCCGGAGAAAGGATCTGTTTCGTTGCAACGACCGACGCTTTCGCCATCGAAGCCGTACCAATAGCAACTTCCTGCAACACCGGCAAATTGCAGGTAACCGGTAATGCCACCCGTATTATAAACAGCCGATGATAGTTCTCCTACGGAATAGCATCCAGTCATGTCAGCGAAGAACCGACAATATCCTGCAATGCCGCCAACCGTATTACCACCGGTAACTGAACCCGAAAACGAGCAACCTTTGATAACTGTTTTCGTTAAAAATTCGCCACCCAATACTCCGCCTACATAATCTGAGTTCCCTCCTTGAATGGAAGCCGAGGAATGGCAATATTGTATAACTCCGGATTCCATCCGCCCGACGACGCCTCCAACAAACCCCATTTTATTGTTTGTAACGGAGATATTCCCGGAAACCCTACAGTTCGAGATGATTCCTTGATTAGATCCGGCCAAAGCTCCTATGGAAACGTCATCAGCATCAACATCCAGGCGCACATCCTCAAGGGTCAGATCCTGTATGGTTGCATTTGTACCCACACGGCCAAACATTCCACAATCATCACCGAAAGACAGATTCTCCTTTGTAATTGCCATATTTCTAATCGTATGCCCATTACCATCGAAAGTGCCTGTGTAAACATTGTTTCTGTCGCCTATCGATTCCCATTCAGTACCCGAAAGGTCTATGTCATGGGTCAAGGTACAATTCAACGACGGGTTACCCTGCGCCGCTTCCGCCCATGCCATCAGGCCGTCGTCGGTATAGACGGTATAGGTGTTACCATCTTCGGAAACCGTGTATCCGTCACCCAGGTCTGTCGCGTTACCGTTCTCGCCGTCACCGTTGGTCCAATCCTGGATGGTGTCGTCCACTAAGACCTCCAAGCCTTCTGCCCGCACGGTGATGGTATAAGTATATACACAGCCCGGCTTCCAAGTGATGTCAAGGGGGAGTTTGTAAGTGTATAGCTGCCCGTTTATCAGGATGCTTATCAGTTTAGTGCCTGCATCAAGGATTTGCGGAATGACAAGGGCCGCGTAGTTCACCTTGATAGTCTTTCCTGCTACCGTGTTGGGGTATGGAAGGCGATACGGCGTGATGCTGCCGTTCTGCTCTCCCGGAGTCCATGTGCCAAAGCTACTGCCAGAGGACGGCTTGGTGAAGGTGCCCGTGAGCGCGAGTTTATAGCCACCGACAGTTACTTCCGGATCATCAGGAACAATTGGCCCATCCACGATATTCACCACCAGCTTGGCGGTCTGGTGGCGAAAGGTAAGGTTGGCGGCATTGCCATAGTTTACGGTCGTCACTTCGGTCGCCAGCAGGTCGCCCGACTGATAATTCCGGTAACTGCTTTGGTCGCTCTCCACGCTCCATGTCGTGCTTCCCGCTGCTGTGGCCGGGCAGATGCCCTGCACGGTGACTGGGTCTGTGTTTTGCCAATAATAGTCGTTGCCGGTCAAGTTGCCGTAGGCGTCTGCCGTATAGTCGAGCCAGCCCCCGGCATTGATTTGCAGGGCTACGGTCTCGCCGCCGCTCCATGTGTTGTCCACTGTGGCACGGGTCAGGCCGCCGCCTTCTATACTGGCGGTGAAAGTCAGCATTTCCCCTTGGAGAGAGGGCTGTTCGTCCTGCGTACAGGCTGCCAGAAGGCTTGCTGCCAGCAAAGAATAAGCAATATGTCTGATTCTATACATACTTGTTATGCTTTTTAGTATTTCTGTTTGTGCCACCGACGGTTGCGATACCGCCCGGTACACCATATCATATAGCGTATCTCCGTACTTACGCCAATGCACGGGATGGCTGATTTTTGTAGGAATTTACTACATATTGGCTTCACCGTTACTGTCGCCGAAGTAGTCCCCGTCTGTTGTCCAGTCGGTGATGCTTGACGTTACCTCCAAATCTGTCAGGTTTACTTTGATGTTGTAGGTATATACCTTTCCACCCTGGAACGTGGCATTTTGGGGCAGCGTGTAATACAGGTTGCCTCCTGTTTGCAACTGAACCTGGATAAACTGCTTGCCACTCGCAACGGTTTGAACGGGAATGATGGCACTGCCGCCGGTGCCGGTTGTCACTGTGACACTTTCGTCCTGGGTACCCGTCCCTTCTGCCACCGTACCATCGGATGGTGTAAGCTGTGCATCGAGGCGGACGTTCATCAACGAAACCGTAGCACCGTCCAACGAAGGATTGCCGTCGCCGGAAGTCAGGTTGACAGTTATCTTGGAGAGCAGGTGCCGGAATGTGACGGGGATAGCACTGCTTTGGCGACTGACGGGATTGGCTGCCATGCCAAACATCAGATCGCTGGCCTTGTAAGATGCATCCGTGCGTTGGTCTGCTTCCACCGTGAAAGTAACGTCCTCGGCGCTCTCGTTCATATCCTTAACAGTATTGGCAGGATAGTAAGCATAAATGTTCACATCCTCTCCACTGGTCGGGAAGTAAGGCTGTACCGAGGGAGTCATCGCTCCACCCGTTCCTGTGGTATAAGTCAGCGGCTGCGGATAAGTAGTTGTGGGTGTCTGTGCGTCTTCCGTGATGAACACATCTACCTGTTCGCCTTCATCAAACGCACTGCCTTGGATGCCCGATGCCGCACGGGTCTGCACTTCCAGACTGCTGCTGAGCCGGATAGCCACCGGCCCGTCATTCAAATTCTCGTCGTTGCTGCAAGCCGCCAATGCAAGCGCGGCTGCTGCTAAAATCAGTTGCTTTTTCATTGTCTTGTTATCTGTTATTCTTCATTCAATAAGCATCTCCAGTTTCGCCGCCACCGTTGCCCGGCTCCCAGTCGGTGATTGTCGCGGTCACGTCGATGTTCGTCTTGTTCACTGTGATGGTATAGAGGTATTTCTTGCCTGCCTCGAACTTTTGGGATTCGGTCGCGTTGCCCAACGGCCAGGAGAATACGCTCGCCCCGTCCGACAGGGTGATGTTGAGCGACATGCCTTGGTAGCTTTCGGAAGGCAGGACGATACCCTCGGCAAAGGTGCCGTCGGCATTGGTCAGCAGGGGGATCGGGGTTGCCGTACCTGTGGTCACGCTGACTGCGGAGGCGGGTTGCGTCACGTTGAACGTGCCTGCGGTCTGTTGTCCCGTCAGTTCCACGGTCAGACCGGCCAACTCCGTTCCCGTCATGCCGCTGCCGGGTTTAAGGGTCAATTCCATCTTGCAGAGCTTGTGGGTGAAGTTGAACGCCACGTTGGGGTTGGTGCGGTCGGCTGTCTGCGTGGCTGCCGCCATCAGGTCGATGACCTTTTGGCTGCTTTGGTTGCTCACGTCCACGGTATAGATGCCGTCCGTCAGACCTGCCGTGTAGGGATAGTACGCCACGAAATCGCGCTCCGTGCCGTCCGTAGGCAGGTAGATGGTGGTTCCATCCGGTGCAAATGAGCCGGTGGTACCGCCTGACGCCGTGGTATAGGGGATATTGCCATAACCGTCGGCCACGGTCGTGGTTCCCTTCCCGAAAGCGTAGATGCCGATGCGGTCACCTGTTTCCCACTGATTGTCGTAGGCGCGGGTCTGGATGCCGCTGGTCACTTGCAGGGCGATGCGTCCGTCCGCCCCCTGCATGGTTTCTTCTTCGTTGTTGCAGGCTGTCAGCGCAAAGGCCACCAGCAATGCAGGAAATAAATTCTGTTTTACTTTCATCGTTTTTTAGGAGTTGATTAGAATACTTTTTGTTTATATATCAAGTTCAGTTCTTTCAGTTCACGTCTATCTTTCCTTCGTCCACCACTTCCCAGTCGGTAATGGTGGCGGAGAATCCCGCTTCCAACGGTGTCCGCAGACCGCCTTCTATGGCAAATGTCTGTGTCATGTCCCCTTCGCCGAATCCGGACAATACTTCCGTCAGGTCGCTCTCCACCGTCTGTGTCTGTCCGTCGGTGAAGGTCAGGACAAGTGTCAGTGTCTGCGCATCGCCCAGTACTCCCAGCAGACGCAGGTCTGCCGATACCTTGTCACCATCACGGGTGAAGGTCGGTCGTGTGCTGACCGCCTCGCCGTAGAGCGTTTCGTTGCGCAAGTCGTAGGCTTCCGCCACGCCGCTGAGCGTACCCGTTATGCCCGTTATGCGTTCCGGGTCGCCCTCGGTCACGGTCAGCTCGATGTGCAGGTCGCGCACCCGTTGCGTCACGTCAAGGTTCATGCGTAAGGTGTCATCCGCCATGACTGTTATCCGCTCCGTGCCCGAATAGAGATAGTCCGGCAGGGGATTGATGAAGTCGGTGAGGGCGCGTACCGTGCCGTCTGTCCGCTCCACACGGGCGATGCCGTCCGTCACGGTGAACCCCTGCGGCGTGTTGTAGGCCAGCACGGTGTACTCGCCGGGAGGCAGCGGGTCGGAAACGGTGTAGCGGCCTTCCTTGCCGTCGGCGGTCGTGCCGTCAATCTCTACCGTATAGTCTTCCCCGCTTGCGCCCTGCGGCAGGTCGATTGACACTGCCACTATGCCCTTGTCCGGATGCGGCGTGTCGTGCAGCTCGTCCTTCACGCATCCGCCCAGAGAGAACAGCAGGGCCGTCGCCAAAATCGTTGTCGTATATTTCCTTTTTCTTGTATTCATATCCGCAGGATGTTTTTCAGTTTACCGTACCGGCTTGTCCCCGAAGCGGTGCGGCTGCCCGGCGGAGCGTACCGTAGGCGTATCTTCCTTGCCCGCCTCGCCCGGAATGAGGTAGGCGTGCTTCAGGGTGTACTGGATGCGCTCCACCTGGTCGGGCGTGATGCCGGCCATGAAGCCATACTCGTAATCCATGATGTTGTCGGAGAAGAAGATTTCTCCTGTCGCGGCATCCGTGCGCGTATATTCGATGTTGCCCTGCGTGGCCTCCAGATAAGCGTCCCGGTCGTACCAAGGCGTATCTTCGCAGTAGTCGTCTCCCTCGATATAGACATGTTCCAATCCAAGGAAATGTCCTGCCTCATGGGCGAACGACTTCACATCGTTGGCCATCGTCATCGCCCGGGTATTCAGGAATATGCCTGAGACAACACCGGGCTGGTACGGCGTTTCGCATCCCTCCATCATCTCGTCTTCATCGAAGTAGGGGAAAAACGAGAACCCGGCGAATATGCTGTACTCGTCCTCGTACACATTATTGATCGGGCTGACCCACACATTGAGCGCATGCTCATTGTCCCATATATACCGGTCGTCAAGCTCGACGTTCTCGTAATCTATCTCCACGGCCTCCTTCTCGTGGACGATGCCGGGAGTTTCAAGCGGCGTACCGTCGGGCGCGGTGGTGGCGGCCACAAAGCGCACGCCGGTCTCTGTCTGCCCGGGGAGGTTGAAATAGTTGCTATATACATAATTGGCATAGTCCAGCTGTTCCCTCACCATCCAGTCCTTGACCGGATAGTTGCCTTCGGCATCCGGAAAGAGGTGGAAGATGACGGGTATCTCGTAGGCGTCGGGGTTCTCCGCCACCGGTGCTGTGAGGCTGGAGCGGATTTCAACCGTGTTGGAATAGTACTCCGCCTTGTTTGTCTGCACATAGCCCCGCACGTAATACGTCGTGCCGGGCAGCGGATGGAGGAGGTACAGGCACCGCCAATACAGCGGCTCCTTCTCCCAGTCCCAGTTCAGGAACGGCTCGTAATCCGAATAGTCATTAATGAAAACGCAGTCGCTCAAGTCCGGTTCCGGGTTCTCGGTTGAATAGACACTACCCTCGTAGATGATTTTCTCGTCGGCAGGCAAATCCTCCATGACCAGCACCGCCATGTATGCGGGAGGATAGTTGTCAGGGGCTCCCAAATCCATCGGCACGATGTTTCCCTCGCCGATGTGCAGCTTGAAGGTAGAGGTCGGCTCCGGATCAGGTTCGGGAACCGTGTTGTCGTCGTCGCACGCCGCCATGCCGAAGGCAAGGAGGAGGACTGCAAAAAGTTTATACCCGTGCAGCAAGATGCTACACTTGTCCAAATAATCGCCTGTTTTCTTTCTGAACATATTCATGATTTTCTAATATATTTTCCATACCAAGGTGACACCCGCGTTAACCGGGCCCCACCAGTTTTTTGTTTCCGTTCCACGGCGCACCCGCACGCCGTCGATGACCGTGTATTTCTCATAATCCGCGTGCAGGCAGCCCACGGCCACGCTGAAGTCGAGCGACAGGGCGTCATTCAGGCGCAACTGGTAGCCGCCGGTGATGCCGCCGCCCATCAGGTCGCCCTGCTTGCCGGTGGCGGAGAACTTGTAGTTGAACTGCCCGGCCTTGTACATCGCACCGAGGTAGCCGCGCTTCTCCTTGCCCATATACCAGCGCACTTCCGGCATGACCTCCCAGAGGGCGTAGCGGCGGTCCTTGTCGTTCCACGACCACGAGGTCCACGAGCCGTTCACGAGGATTCCCCATGACGGACTGATGCGCCACTCAAGACCCAGGTCGGGCGTGAGCGTCGCCCAGCGCAGCAGGTTGGCACGCAGGGAGAGCGTGTAGCTGTCTGCGCCGGAGGTTTCTTTCGCAGCCGTCCCGGTGGTTTCCGCCGGAACATAGGCTTCGGGATGTACCACGACCATGCTGTCCGCCCTTATCTGTTCGGCGACAAAGCGTGATTCTTCCGTTTCGCGCTGCTCTTGCTGTGTATCGGCGCTTTCCTGTCCGGCCTGCTGCCTTTCGTCCTTCTGTGCCGCAGTCGCCACTTTCGGCACGCTGATGCGTACCGTCACGTAGTCACCGCTCCCGGAGTGGTTCTTCGTGACGAAGCACGCTTCGGTCAGTCCCTGCCGGATGATGAGTTCCGACTTCACGCGGTTGGAACGTATCTTTGCCATCGCAAGGTTGTCGACCTCGCTGCCCAGAGAAGTGCAGTAGCCCTCCACACGCACGGGGATTTCTCCTGCGAAAATGCGTTCCTTCAGCCGTTCCACGCACGCTTCGAGCCGTGCCAGTTCCTTGTCGTTGCCGTTCCACGGCACATAGAACATGTCATTGCCCGTCACGAAGCGGAACGTATAGACCGTGTCCGTCCGTTCCTGCGCCGCGAGGGGCAGTAGGGCAAACAGGAGCAGCAGCCCTGTGAGCGTTATTTTCCTTATCCGGTTCATTTCATCCATGTTTTTGAGGTTTCTTGGTTTGCAAGGGCATAGAAATGGCACAGGCGGCATACGGGCACAAAAAGTGCTTCGTATGCCGCCCGGCACAACGATGTGACGCTTTCGCGTAACTTATTGATATACAGTCTATTTCGGGGGGATAAACCTTTTGCGAATATGCAAATTATTTGTCTTAATAATGCTTAACACCACTGAAGAAAGGCACGAAAAGAGCCATACAAAAAAGTTTCCTGACCCGGACGGGCAGGAAAGCATATTCCCTGTATGTAGTTCCGCTCTCATTGTCAATCTTTCTGTTCTCGTTTAACATCTTCTAATTGGTGCTATTACCCATATTCGCTTCAAAGGTATAAAAAATTTCAGATACTGAAGAAAATCGGGCAGAAAAATTATCCAAAGAAACGATTTTTTCTTTTTCTGCATTTTGCCGCCCGTTTTTCATGCGCCCGGCACCTGTCATACCGGTATCGGGTTGGTTTTCAATGTTTCCAGATTAAGGTACAGTCCGTGGTGCTTAATCATCCCGTAACGGAACATCTTCCAAAGGATGTTACAGCCGAGCTGCGCCAGTGTGGAATTGATGAAAAGGTCCTGCTTTTCCAGAGCCTCTGCAAGAGAGCAGCTCGGACCGGAGTCACTTTCTTTCACCCTCGCATATTTCACGAGACGGGTAACGACTTTCAGGGAAGCCACTGTCTCATACAGTCCGGATTCCGGCTGTTTGATCTTTTTAGGTATCGTCCCCATGACAACTTGCCCGGATGCCTGCGTGTTCCCGAAATCCATCCAATACAGGGGTGTGTCGTATGACCTGTATTCCGATACCGGCACCGCCTTCAGGATGTTCCACAGATTAAGGCGTGACTTGATGTTGTCCGTGCAGGTTATCGTGATGTTGGCCAGGTTGTCTCGCCTGGTGTCTTTCAGTATTACCGGATAGATGTCCGGAAAGGCTTTCCAGTCGTTGCCGAAGAAGTTGTTTATCCGCGTAATCAGGCATTGTGCCTTGTTCAGTCCCATGTCTGAAGGGCTGAAGAGCTGGCGCCCGATATTGCTTTCCGTCACGATGTCGGGATCATAGAGCGTCACGAAAAGTCCGGGATGCCCGAGAGCCCGGAGTGTTATGTCAAGCCTTGCCAGGCAGGTCAGCACCTGCGAGCCTGTCCCTCCCGCGCCGATGAGGTTCACCGTCACCGGATGCTGCGGGTTGATGAGATAGCTGTCTGTGTAGTGTACTCTTTTCATTTCAGGATGTCTTTAAGTTTGAGATTTCGTAATGATTTCAATTCTCCGAGGTCGAAAGGTTTGTCCCTCGCTGCCTTTGTCACCAGCACGAGATTTGATCTGGTCGGATTCCCGTGGCCCCCTAAGTGGGAAAACTCTGTCAGCCAGAATTTCCTTTCCCAGTATTCAAGCAGGTTCGAGTAAGTCATGTCCCGTGGCTTTTCTATCCTGGCCGAACCGAGGCATACGCTTGAGCCTGTCACATTGAATAAAGGTGCCGCATAAAGGTTCGTCTCCCTGTCAGGCCGGTTATCCTTGTAGGCATAAACGTCCAGCTGCGAGTCCCTGGCTTCGTAGATGATTCCCGGCAGGTTGTATTCCGCATTCTCGATCCCGAGGCCGCTGACAAAATACATCATCCGTTTTTGCGGGGGATTATACCAGATGTATTTTTCGCTTCCTTTGCGGGAATCGGCATACAGCAGGTTGGACGGCAGCCTGCCGTATGGCGTACTGCCGTGTGTCTCCGAATAGTTCCGTACCAGCTCGTTCATGAACTCGACCGTTACGGGACGTCCTTCGCCCATCTTTCCTTTCCCGTCAATGGACCGCTGTTCCAGGAAATACTTTCTATCCCCTTCATAAGTGTAGGCTATCAGTACCGCACGGGGACAAAGGGTGGCATGTATCATATTCGTAAGTTCATTCTTTCCCATCTTCTTTATTATTTGATATATGGTTTATGAATTTGTCCGACCATTTGAAAAAGCGTTCAGGGTAGTCGTCCTCCATTTTGAACAGGCTGTCCGTTTCCGGAGACAGGGCCATTGTGGTGACCGGAATCAGATCGTATGTCTCCATCCTCTCGGAATTATATTGTTCCTCAAGACTTTCCGTCACAATGTCATGGATGTCATAAGCTATGCGTATCTGCCTGTCAAGATCCATCGGCCGGTAATCCGGATCCTCCTCGAAGAACGGGTCATAACAGTAGCGCATGATCGGCTTTTCCGGGAAGAGGAACTGCAGCCCCTCTTCCATCAGTTCCAGCAAAACCGCTTCCCATCCGTCCTGCGGGGAATATCTCCGTATGGCGGCTGGCAGGTTCTTGTAATAGGATGTGCTTTCCACCCTTTGCAGCAGCCTTCTGATTTTCCCGTTCCTGTATGAGCTGACGATGGCATTCCTGCGTCGTGTATCGTCTTCCGGTTCATCCCGGTCGTCCGTTTCAATCCAGTCAAGCACCATTTCCGTATCGTCACCGTCCAGAATCGTGGTTATCCCGTTGGCATTCGCCATACCGTTGATGAACGATATGGCGATGCGTCTCAGTACAGGGTTCAGTCCTTCCACAAATTTCACGGGGAAATAGTACAACGTATATTCTCCCCAGTCATGACATTTCCACAAGTTAAAGTACAGGCGTTGTCCCTGTTGTTCTATATTGACACCGACATCGTCCTTGAGCAGCGTTTCCATGTCATAGACCAGCTGGTCTATGCTTTCTCCGATATTCCTGCCGGGGACATGCCGTGCTTTTACCCCCGTGAGTTCCGCATATCTTAGGTATGAGCCGAGCAGGTATTCGTAGTTGTCTTCCGTCAGTATATTGAACGGTTTCCCCTCATAGTCCTTTACAAGGAATCCGGGCACGCAGTTGGAGAAGACCGTATTCAAAAAACGATTACGGCACCGCTGGGCGCCGCAATCCTTTTCCGTTTTTCGGTTCCGTAATGGTAGACTTGTCCGGTTCCTTGTATGATGAACCTTGCAAGCTGCTCCATCTGAAATTCGCTTAAGAGTCTGCATGATTCTTCCTTTCCTTTTTTATTTTTCTTTGCCATATCCGTCATCCTTTTGTTCCGATGGTTGTCTTGAACTCGTACTCAACCATATCTTCCTTGATGAGCGGCCCGTGCACGGTTGCCGTGGTCAGTTCCGGGTACATGTTGGAATAGTAGTTCATGACCATATCCGGGGTGAAATCCGTGCCTGGGTCAGCCAGAGTCACATACTCCGTTCCTTTCTTGAACTTGAATGAGCGTGTCATTCCTTTTACTTCGAGTGCCATAATCTTACATTTGTGGGTTGGTAGTCTGGTATCTGTTTCCGCCTTTCAGCATTTCCATCGGGAAGTCGGGATATCCCGCATACTCTTCCGGGTTGTAATCCGGCTCGTCCTGTCCATAAGCGGACAGCCCGTCTTCCTGCTCCGCATATCCGTCGTACTGCGGTATGTTTTCCTCAAAGCATGCTACCGGCTGCGATGGCTGTGGAGCCGGATGCTGCCCGTATGCGCCCAGTTGCGGATATTGCCCTCCCTGTCCGGGGTACGGCTGCGCGTGGTATGGCTGTTGCCCGGGATAAGGAGCCGTTTGCTGTACAGGCTGTCGCGGCGGTATCGGCTGTCTGACAGGTTGCTGTCCCTGGCTTGCCGGATGCGGCTGCTGTGGAATGTTTCCCGGAGCCGGTCTTTGTATCGGACGGGATTGCGGTACCTGTTGCGGCGGCTGCTGTGACACCGGCTGTGGAGCCGGCTGTTGGTCAAAGGCCTCCATGCCGAACAGGCAGCCCTTGTTTAGCTCAGCGGTCTGCACCTTGATCTTTTCCTCGATTTCCTTTACCTGCTGAGGGTTGGCATACGCTTTGGCTTGTCCGAGTACGGCCACGGCCTCCTTGTGGTTCTTTGCCGCAATCATCTCGTCCGCCTTCTTCATCAGTTTTTCATATTTTTCCCGTTTCTCTTTCTCCTCCTTGGTTTCTTTCGCTTTCATATCCTTGGCCGCCTTGCTGTCTTTCGCAGCCTTGTCCGCCTGTTGCTCGAACTCTGCCATGTTGGCCAGCAGGCCTGATACTTTCTGTACGGGTCTTGCGATGGTCTGGAAGAAGCCGTTGTCAAGCTCTTCCGGTGTTCCGGACAGGGTCAGCGGCACGATATGGTTCTGAGCCTCGTCCTTGAGACCGTTCGACTTGGGCAGCACGGATACTGTCATGCCCGTGGTTGATTTGCGGATGACCATCGTGACGTCCACGCTTCCGGTCATCAGTTGGTTGAACTGTGTAAAGAACATAATCTTTCGTATTAAAATGATTAGACATTGGTTTCATGCGTCCTTGAAAAACTCCGCCAGCAGCCTGTTCCTGTCCGGATGCCGGCTGATTTCCAGTATCGGGTTCAGCAGGGCTGAGATATGTACCGACCCGCTTCCTCTTGGCGGGAACTTCATGGCCGGTTCCGGCACCTGCACTCTGGGATTTCTTGCCACGGGCATCCGCATCGGAGCCTGTGACGGTTGTCTTGTGATGATCGCTTGTCTCATGATCCTTATTGTTTTAATTGTGAATACTCGGGCTTTGGCAGCCCGTTGAACTACGAGGGCCCGGTGGCGGATGCTTCCGGAAAGGCAAGGTTTTCGGGAAAAATACCGCAGCCCTCTGGGCGAGGATGATTTTTTCCGAAACCGCTTGCGGCCCGACCTTGCCGTCCGACAAGAAGCATACGCCAACTTTGCCCTGTAGTTCCTCGGACTGCCGATGTCTGCGTCTTCCATTCCTGTCTTTCCCTTTTTTCTGAGCAACGGACATGGCGATAAAAAAAGAGCCGTCCTCATCTGGACAGCTCCTTATATAACTGTAAATGTAAAATCCGCTATGTTCCACTTTATCAGATCTTAGAAGACCAGAAAACTCAGGATACAGAGGATGATGGCGAGCGCCACGAGGAAACAGGCTATCCGGTAGAGGAACCTGAACAGTCCTCTGAAACATACGATGGCCACGGCGGTCCATACGGGGGATATGCCGTGCGAGTAAAGCCAGCTGAACACGATGGCGGCCGTGACGGCCAGTGCGGCAGTCTTTGCCCACCGGTTGCCGGTTATTTTCTTGATCCGTTCTATCGTTTTCATAATCTCCATGTTTTTAAGGGAATGCCATTCCCGTTTCCGGGGCCTTCCTGCGGACCGTCTCCACGGGCAAGGCTTTCGGGAAAAATACCGCAGCCCTTCCGGGCGAGGATGATTTTTCCCTGAAACCGCCCGCGGCCCGGCCTTGCCGGTGGAAACAGGCGGTCCGCGACCTTCGCCCCGTGAACCGGAATGGCTTCACCGCTTCTGTTTCTTCCCGTTCCCGTTTTTCGGGAACGACAGGGTCAGGTTGAAACCCGCGTCAAAAGCCAGGGCCGCATCGAAGGCTATCCCTTTCTTGCCCTTGAACCCTTTGATAAGCCGGGTGGAGCCGGAAGAGAAAAGCTGTTCCAGGTGCTGGTCCGTCAGTTCCTTGTTCAGGAACTTGCGGAACACAAGCAGGCCGCAGCCTTCATTGTCGCATTTTGCCGTCCTGCCCCGGAGGATGACATGGCCCGTCTTGCATTTGGGACAGGTGAACGTGCGGACGGGAGCCGCCGGCAGGGAGAGTTTCAGAATCTCCCCGGTGGCCTTGCGGGTATAGTCCCTGATGGACGCCATGAACGTTTCCGGGTCGAGCGTATGCCGTTCTATCTGCGCCAGGGCGTTTTCCCAGCTTCCGGTCAGGGACACGTCCGCCACCAGCATGTCCTTCACCGCCTCGTAGATATGGAGTCCCTTTTCCGTGGGGACAATGCTCTTGCCGGAGCGGGCGATATAGTCACGTTTGAACAGTGTGGTGATGATGG
>ERZ1026986.18-NODE-18-length-97201-cov-46.328897_pt1 | contig 97201 bp, 75 predicted proteins | sample MGYA00519455_ERZ1026986 | MGnify/ENA primary metagenome ERZ1026986 (study PRJEB26926, sample SAMN06164548) | human gut metagenome | biome: ENVO:00009003; feature: ENVO:2100002; material: ENVO:00002003 | host: Homo sapiens | place: USA | collected 2012 ...
ACACACTGCATATCGTCGGCAGCGTCAGATGTGTATAAGAGACAGATAATAATCAGTCATCAGAAATTTCCAAATTGATAGTCAATAAAGGTATCGTCAATTATTCTAGAGAATTAAAATTTTCAAATTTAAAATGTGTATCCCGTATTACTGGTGCTGAAATAAATGGCACAAACGGATTACCTATTGTAGAATTTGAAGTAAATAATCGTACTAATGAATTATACAATGTAGGTGGTACAGATTTAGGTATTGTTTGGGAATTACAACCCGGACATTATGGACTTTTTTTCGGCGATACATTCGGTAGTGACTTTTATCCAAATTTTGTAAATCCAGGACCCAATGGGAGTAACTGGAGAAGTAATGTTTTGCTTTTCTCTGACGATCAAGATCTTTCTGATGGGCTCACCATTAATGGTGCTACTATGGATGAAAGTGGTAAAAATGCTCGTGAAATATGTTATGGAGGTAAAGATGGAAGTGGTAATGGAGATTGGACTTCTATTCCCACAGCAGCCATTCGTGCCAATGGCATAGATTATGTTCATTACATGAATATTCGTAATTGGGCAGGATGGATAACTAACTTTTCAAGTCTTTACAAATCTTCAGACAATGGAATTACTTGGACACGTTGCCAAAATGTAAAATTTGGTTCAACAAGTAATTTTGGTCAAGTAAGCTATTTCAAAAAAGACGGATATATTTATATGGTGGGTACAATTACTGGACGTGACAATAAGCCTCATCTTGCTCGTTTTTTAGAAGAAAATATTGAAAATCAAACAGAATACGAATTTTGGAATGGAAGTGGATGGATTAAAGGAAATGAAACTGCAGCCACTCCATTATTCAATGATATATCTGGAGAACTTTCCATCGCTTATCATCCAGAATTTAAAAAATGGATATTGCTCTATTTCAATAGTACACGCTATGATATCTCATTCCGAACAGCAGATCATATTATAGGGGAATGGAGTAAACCACAAAAACTAGTCGATGGCTGGCAATATTCACAATTGTATGGTTCTTATATTCACCCCATATCACTCAAAGGAAATATACTTTATTTCATTATGTCTATGTGGCTACCATATAATACTTATTTAATGTCTGCTGAACTCAAATGTAATCCATAAAAAGAATTTTGCTAAATCACATTAATAATGGGGCTGTGTCTTTGCAGACACAACCCCATTTATCTTGTATTTATTTTTTTCCTGCCCAATAAACTCCCCCCAATATCAGTATCGCCCCCATCAAAGCAACTATAGTAAGCTGTTCGCCAAGCAGAAAAGCAGAACCTACCAGAGTGAAGAGAGGATTCAGATAAATATAGTTGGAAGCTCTTATCGTTCCCAGCTGTTTTAATACTACGTTCCAGACTACAAAACAAATCAAGGAAGCCAATACACCCAGGAAAAGTAAATTGAACAGAATAGCCGGCTCGAGAAGACGGGCAATGTCGAAATTCCAGGGATGAATCAGAAATGCAGGAAGAATAGTCAATACTCCATAAAAAAATATCTTACGGGTAATGAAAGTTATACCATAACAATTGGACATTTTTCTCATTATCAAGCTATAGAATGCCCAGGAAAAAGCAGCAAGCAAAGTAAGGAAATCACCTAAAGGAGAAATCTTCAATACAAAACTACCATTATAAACCACCAATGCCACACCAACCAATGCCAGCAATGAACCAGCCATCAATCCACGGGTAGCCTTTTCCTTTTTATAAATCCACAAAGAAAGAATGGTGGTGAGCAACGGAGCCGTACAGACAATAAACGACACATTCGTCGCCAATGTAATCTCCAAAGCTGTATTTTCTGTAAAAAAGTAGAATGAACCGCCTGTTATGCCTCCTAAAAACATCCAAAATTCATCTTTCCAATTGTCGGCAAACAGTTTTCGGGGAGAAATAAGCCAAATGCCCATATAAGCTATCAGGAAACGAAGCAAGAATATTTCCTGCGGAGAAAGACCGTGCCCAATCAATACTTTCGTTGAAATAAAGGTCAGCCCCCAAATACCTACCGTAAGGACGGCGACAAGATGATAAGTATAATTTTTCATTGCGTTCATACACTTCCGATAAGTCGCACAAATATACGTACTTTCTTTTTTCAATACAATGAAACCAACCATAAATAATGTTCAGGGAGGATTTACTAAAACGGGAGGAAAGATTTAGTAAATCTTCCTTCGAGTTTTAGTAAATCTTTAAATCCCTTATTAGAAGCCTATTGAACGAACTCTCATTTATCGGCAGAATAATAAACAACAATCTGCCGAATACACAGACAAAAAACGCGAAGGATGAAATCTTCCCAGACTTCATCCTTCGCTATATCCTAAAAATCTTTTAGTAAATATCCTATTGAATCAATTTAGCTATTATTTGTATTACAAACAAAAAATTAGTTTTAAAAGCACATCACAAATATAAGTAATAAAAAGTGAATTATCAAGCCTTTGCCATTGTTTTTTATGTTACTTCGCTACAAATCTGAAAATAAACCCGTAACTTTGCACCGATATTAACCGGATACTAACCGGTTTTAACCATTGAATAAACAATGTTTTCAACAAAATATTAATAAGTACCACTATGGAATACAATTTCAGGGAAATTGAAAAGAAATGGCAGAAAAGGTGGGTGGAAAACAAAACCTACCAAGTGACGGAAGACGAAACGAAGAAAAAATTCTATGTACTGAACATGTTCCCCTACCCCTCCGGTGCGGGATTGCATGTAGGTCATCCGCTGGGATATATTGCTTCGGATATTTACGCCCGCTACAAACGACTGCAAGGTTTCAATGTACTGAATCCCATGGGATATGACGCTTACGGACTTCCAGCAGAGCAATATGCCATACAAACGGGACAGCACCCTGCAATTACGACCGTCAACAATATCAACCGATACCGCGAACAGTTGGATAAGATAGGTTTCTCTTTCGACTGGAACCGCGAAATCCGTACCTGCGAACCGGAATATTACCATTGGACCCAATGGGCATTCCAAAAGATGTTCAACAGCTACTACTGCAACGATGAAAAGCAGGCACGTCCCATCCAGGAACTGATTGAAGCATTCAGCCAAACCGGTACCGAAGGAATAAACGTGGCTTGCAGCGAAGAACTGAGTTTCACCGCCGCAGAGTGGAATGCCAAGAGCGAAAAGGAACAGCAGGAAATCCTGATGAACTACCGTATAGCCTATCTGGGCGAGACGATGGTAAACTGGTGCCCTCAGCTGGGAACCGTACTTGCCAACGATGAAGTGGTGGACGGCGTAAGCGAACGAGGCGGCTTCCCCGTCATTCAAAAGAAGATGCGTCAATGGTGCCTCCGTGTATCTGCCTATGCACAACGCTTGCTGGACGGACTCGATACCATCGACTGGACCGAATCCCTGAAAGAAACCCAAAAGAACTGGATAGGACGCAGCGAAGGCGCTGAAATAGAATTCAAGGTAAAAGACAGCGATTTGGAATTCACTATCTTCACCACCCGTGCAGATACCATGTTCGGCGTCACCTTCATGGTATTGGCTCCCGAAAGCGAACTGGTACAGCAACTTACCACCGACACACAGAAAGATGAAGTAAACGCTTATCTGGAACGCACCAAGAAACGTACCGAACGCGAACGTATTGCCGACCGTAGCGTTACCGGTGCATTCTCCGGAAGCTATGCCATCAATCCCTTTACCGGTGAGGCAGTTCCTATCTGGATAAGCGACTATGTACTTGCCGGATACGGTACGGGTGCCATCATGGCTGTGCCTGCGCACGACAGCCGTGACTATGCTTTTGCCAAGCACTTCGGTCTCGAAATTCGTCCGTTGGTAGAAGGCTGCGATGTAAGCGAAGAGAGCTTCGATGCCAAGGAAGGCATTGTATGCAACTCTCCACGCGAAGGCGTTACTCCCTATTGCGACCTCTCACTGAACGGACTTACCATCAAGGAAGCGATTGCCGCTACCAAGAAATATGTGAAAGAACATAACTTGGGACGTGTAAAGGTGAACTTCCGTCTGCGTGATGCCATTTTCTCACGTCAGCGCTATTGGGGCGAGCCGTTCCCGGTTTACTACAAGGACAACATGCCTTACATGATTGACGAGAGCGCCCTGCCCTTGGAACTGCCCGAAGTAGCCAAATTCCTGCCTACCGAAACCGGTGAACCTCCATTGGGACATGCCGCAAAATGGGCTTGGGATACCGTAAACAAATGCGTCGTAGAAAACGAAAAGATAGACAACATCACCGTCTTCCCGTTGGAACTCAACACGATGCCCGGATTTGCCGGTTCAAGCGCCTATTACCTGCGCTATATGGACCCGCACAACAACCAGGCACTTGTAGACAAGAAAACGGATGAGTACTGGCACAATGTAGACCTTTACGTAGGCGGTACCGAACATGCCACCGGTCACTTGATATACTCCCGTTTCTGGAATAAGTTCCTGTACGACCTCGGCATTTCCGTAGCCGAAGAACCGTTCCAAAAGCTGGTGAACCAGGGCATGATTCAAGGACGGAGCAACTTCGTCTATCGCATCAAAGATACCAATACATTCGTGTCCCTGAATCTGAAAGACCAGTACGACACTACCCCACTCCACGTGGATGTGAATATCGTATCCAATGATGTTCTGGACCTTGAAGCCTTCAAGGCATGGCGTCCAGAATACGAAACTGCCGAGTTTATTCTGGAAGACGGCAAGTACATCTGCGGATGGGCTGTGGAAAAGATGAGTAAATCCATGTTCAACGTTGTCAATCCCGATATGATTGTCGACAAATACGGTGCCGACACTCTCCGCATGTACGAAATGTTCCTCGGCCCGGTAGAACAATCAAAGCCGTGGGATACAAACGGAATAGACGGTGTGCACCGCTTCATCAAGAAGTTCTGGTCATTGTTCTACGACCGCAACGACAATTATCTGGTAACGGATGAACCTGCCACCAAGGAAGAACTGAAATCCCTCCACAAACTGATTAAGAAAGTGACGGGAGACATCGAGCAATTCTCTTACAACACAAGTATCAGTGCCTTTATGATTTGTGTAAACGAGTTGTTCGGAATGAAATGCAACAAGAAGGAAATCCTGAACCAGTTCATCATCGTACTGGCTCCCTTCGCTCCGCACGTATGCGAAGAGTTGTGGGAGACACTGGGCAATGCAGGCTCCGTATGCGATGCCAAGTGGCCGATATGCAACGAAGAATACCTGGTGGAAGATACGGTCAACTACACCATTTCCTTCAACGGAAAGGCACGGTTCAACATGGAGTTCCCGGCAGATGCGGCATCGGATGCCATCCAGACTGCTGTATTGGCCGACGAACGCTCTGAAAAATGGATGGAAAGCAAGTCCATCGTCAAAGTAATCGTAGTGCCGAAGAAGATTGTGAACATCGTTGTCAAATAACAGATATGCAAATTACAAAACCAACCAAAGCGGAAGTGACGAGAGAGCTGAAGGATTATATCTTCATCACTCTGGGACTCATCAGCTATGCACTGGGATGGGCGGCATTCCTCATTCCCTATCAGATTACGACCGGAGGTACTACCGGTATCGGTGCCATCATCTATTATGCCACCGGATTTCCCATCCAGTGGTCATACTTCATCATCAATGCCGTACTGATGACTTTTGCCATCAAGATACTCGGACCGAAATTCAGTATCAAGACTACGTTTGCCATCTTCGGACTCACTTTCTTCTTATGGTTTTTCCAGTTGCTGGTGAACGGTTCGGACGGCGTCCCTCCCCAACTGCTGGGCGAAGGACAAGACTTCATGGCTTGCCTGATAGGTGCGGCAATGTGCGGTGCCGGACTGGGTATCGTGTTCAACTGCAACGGCAGCACGGGAGGTACGGACATCATTGCAGCCATCATCCATAAATACAAGGATGTCACGCTGGGACGCATGATTATGGCTTGCGACTTCATTATCATCAGTTCCTGCTATGTGGTATTCCATGACTGGCGACGTGTGATATTTGGTTTTGTAACTTTGTTTGTTATCGGATTTGTACTGGATTACATAGTCAACAGTGCCCGGCAATCCGTCCAGTTCTTTATTTTCTCCAAAGAATATGAAAAGATTGCCGACCGCATCACCAAAGAAACCCATCGCGGTGTAACGGTACTCGACGGTATCGGCTGGTACAGTAAACACAACGTGAAGGTACTGGTCGTCCTTGCCTACAAACGCCAATCGGTAGAAATATTCCGGATGGTGAAAGATATAGACCCGAACGCTTTCATTTCCCAAAGTTCCGTCATCGGTGTATACGGAGAAGGTTTCGACCGGTTGAAAGTGAAATAGGGACTTGTATAAGCCACAAGTATAAGGAGAACATAATATGAGAAAGAAATTTGTATTTGCCACCAACAATTCACACAAACTGGAAGAAGTGACTGCCATTTTGGGAGAGAAGGTCGAACTTCTCAGCATGAAGGATATCAAATGCGATACTGACATTCCGGAAACTGCAGACACACTTGAAGGAAATGCTTTGCTGAAAGCAAGATATATCTTCGATAACTATCATCTGGATTGTTTTGCCGATGATACCGGTTTGGAAGTGGAGGCCCTTGGTGGGGCACCGGGTGTATATTCCGCCCGTTATGCCGGCGATGCACACAATTCGGAAGCAAACATGAAGAAGTTGCTGAAAGATATGGAGGGCATCGAGAACCGTAAGGCACAATTCCGTACCGTATTTGTACTTATCATCGACGGAAAGGAACATCTGTTTGAAGGCATCGTGAAAGGAGAAATCACGAAAAACAGAAAAGGCGCTTCAGGCTTCGGTTACGATCCCATATTCATTCCCGAAGGATATACGCAGACTTTTGCAGAAATGGGGAATGAACTGAAGAATAAAATCAGTCACCGGGCATTGGCCACTAACAAGTTGTGTAAGTTCTTAATGAGATAATGTTTTTAATGTGCTGATATGCTAATGTGCCAATGTGCTAATTGGCTGCGCTGTCACGCCGAAAGGTCATTAGCACATTGGCACATTAGCATATCAGCACATTATAACCCCAGTTGAGCCGATATTTCCAACATCCTCTTAATCGGTTTCACTGCTTTTTCTGCAATCTCAGCATCCACCTTTATTTCCGGTGATTCGTTTTTCAAACAATCATAAAGCTTTTCCAGTGTATTCAGCCGCATGTAACTGCATTCATTGCAGGCACAAGTGCTGTCGTTGGGAGGAGCCGGAATAAATGTTGTCTGCGGGCATTGTTTCTGCATCTCGTGCAGGATACCGCTTTCGGTAGCTACAATGTAGCTCTTTTCGGGATGTGCCACTGCGTACTTCAGCAAAGCTGCCGTAGAGCCTACCACATCAGCCAGTTTCAAGACTGTACTCTTGCATTCGGGATGTGCCAGTACCACCGCATCGGGATGCTGCTGTTTTATTTCAACAATCTTTTCAACCGAGAATTCCTCGTGTACATGGCATGCGCCATCCCATAATAACATATTTCTTCCGGTAATGGAGTTGATATAATTACCCAAGTTCCGGTCCGGACCAAAGATTATTTTCTCATCTTTGGGGAAGCTTTCCACAATCTGCTTTGCATTGGTAGAAGTTACCACCACATCGGTCACCGCCTTTACGGCAGCCGTTGTGTTCACATAGGATATCACCGTATATCCGGGATGCTCTTTGACAAACTGACTGAATTTGTCTGCCGGACAACTGTCTGCCAACGAACAGCCTGCCGCCATATCGGGCACCAGTACCTTCTTGTCGGGACAAAGCACCTTCGCCGTTTCTCCCATGAAGTGCACACCGCACATCACGATGATGTCCGCCTCCGTTCGGGCCGCCCATTGCGCCAAAGCCAGACTGTCGCCCACGTAATCGGCTATATCTTGTATTTCACCTTTCTGGTAGTAGTGCCCCAGAATGATTGCGTTCTTCTCCTTCTTCAGCTGCTTGATAGCTTCTATAAGATTATCCATAATTATATTTTTTAATTTCTCTTTCTTCTTTAAAAATCCTTTGATAGTAATGATAGGCTGTTAACAGTGTGGACAAATAAATACGATTTTTCTTGCCTATGAAGTTATTAGTATCAAGCTGAATTTTACTCTTATGCTTATAAACCGGGGTTTTTAAGTTTATCCGTTGATAATAAGACTTCTGCTAAACAGCATTAACATGTTGTTAATAATATGCAAAGTTAATAACTTTAGAGTTATAAACCGATGAAACCAGGCTGAAAAATATGTTGAATGAAGCCTGGAAAATTCTCCTTAACTTTTTTGGTTTGTTCGTTTCACTGCTGTAATATGCAGACCTTTGAATAATGCAAGGATTATTTTTAAAATTGTTTCCCTATTGTATTGACACCTTTTCAACGGTTATTAACCGGGATATAAACGGAAAAAAGTATCTTTGCAGGGAGATTTAAAAGTATATTGTCATGCGTAAACTGAAGATAACTGAACTGAATCGTATTAGTGTAGAGGAATTTAAGGAAGCCGAAAAACTGCCTTTGGTAGTGGTATTGGATAATATCCGCAGTCTCCATAATATAGGTTCCGTTTTCCGTACTTCGGATGCTTTCCGCATCGAGTGCATTTATCTTTGTGGCATTACAGCTATCCCACCCCATCCGGAGATGCACAAAACAGCTTTGGGAGCGGAATTTACCGTAGATTGGAAATATGTTGATAACTCTGTTGAAGCTGTTGATAACCTAAAATCCGAGGGATACATCGTTTATTCTGTAGAGCAGGCAGAAGGTAGTGTGATGCTGGACGAACTGGTGCTGGACAAGACTAAAAAGTATGCTGTGGTAATGGGAAATGAAGTGAAGGGTGTTCAACAAGAAGTGATTGACCATTCGCACGGTTGCATTGAAATTCCTCAATACGGCACAAAGCATTCGTTGAATGTATCGGTTACGGCGGGTATTGTTATTTGGGATTTATTCAAGAAACTGAGATAATAACAGGGCTGTTAATAAGCTGTCAATATATCGGGTTTGTTGGAGCTATAGATCGAACACGGTGCATCTATAGATCCAGCGTGTTGCATCTATAGATCCAATAAACTAGTTCTATATAGGTATGATGAGAGATTTTATGAACAGTGGTTGATTTTTATAATCAACCACTTTATTCATTGTAAATTAATGCTTTATCTCCTACTTTATCCTTTTTGTTAACCATGTATTCAACACATATCGATTGTATGTGGAAAACTTGCTGTACAGTTGGTGTCTTTTCTTATTTTTTGTATATTTGCTGAATATATATAAATCATATCGATATGAAAAAGATAATATCTTCATGGATAGGCATTTTTGTAGGTTGTACTATTCTGGCAGCAGGTTTTGTTTACTTTATCAATCCTTATAATCTTGTTCCTGGCGGGGTGTATGGAGCTAGTATTGTGCTTCATAATCTGTTCCCTTCTATTCAGGTAGGTACTTTCGGTTATATGTTTGATATTCCTTTGCTTATCATTTCCGTGCTGGTACTGGGAGCAAAATTGGGAGCACGTACTATCGTGGCGGCACTATTCACTCCGCTTGCCATGAATGTGCTGTCTCTCCTCTCCTATCCTTCTGAAGAAGCGCTCCATCAGTTGGACCCTACACAGTTGCTGGGTGGCAGTCTGAATATGTCCGACCATTTGATGCTGACTTCTGTGATTGGTGCGGTGGTTATCGGTATAGGCTGTGGTATTGTAGTGCGTAGCCGGGCTACTACAGGAGGTACGGATATTGTGGCAATGATATTGCAGAAATATTGCCATATACGTTTTTCAAAGGCGATACTGCTGGTAGATGGCATTGTGGTGGGATTCGGCCTATTGGTTATCGGTTTCGGTATCGGAAATCCGGATGATGCTACACAACCTTCGTGGCATTTGTCTTTCTATTCACTGATAGCTATTTTTGTCACTTCAAGGGTATTGGCCTATGTGATAAATGGGGAGAAGAATGACAAGATACTGTTTGTCATCAGTGATATGCGCCTTACCGCCTTGCACGACTATATTCTTAAAGATTTGGACCGTACAGCCACTTGCATCAAGAGTAGTGGTCTTTATACCAATGTAGACAAGGAAATGCTGTTTCTTGTGGTGAGTTACAAGGAAGTGGTAGGTATCAAGCAGAAGATAAGGGAAGTAGACCCAAAGGCTTTTGTAGTGGTTACCGATGCTTATGATGCATTTGGTGAAGGTTGGAAAGAGCTTCCGATGGCAGGAGAGGTACAACCCGAATAGGTAGTAATAAACAATTGTTCATTCTGTTATTAACTGAATATATAGCTTAATATCAATTGTTTAATAACTGATTATTTATGTTGCTAACATAGTTTTCAACATGGTGTTAACGATAAGTTTTTTGTTTGAATGAACGGTATTGTTGCGAAGTCGATGATGTGGAACTTATGGCATGGTTGCCATAAATTGAGTGCAGGTTGTAAGCATTGTTATGTTTATCGTGGTGATGCCCGGCGAGAGGTGGACAGTTCGGTGGTGGTGCGGACAAAAAACTTTGACCTGCCTTTGCGTAAAAAGCGTAACGGAGAATTCAAGATACCACCTGGAACATTTGTCTACACCTGCTTTACTTCCGATTTCTTTGTGGAAGATGCTGACAAATGGCGGGCCGAAGCATGGGAGATGATTCGTTACCGCAGTGACCTGCATTTTATGATGATTACCAAGCGTATAGACCGTTTTTCTGACTGTCTGCCCGATGATTGGGGAGACGGATATGATAATGTAACCATCTGTTGTACGGTTGAAAACCAGACTTGCGCCGATTATCGCTTGCCCATCTATAGGAGGGCTCCCATAAAGCATAAGATAATAATCTGTGAACCGCTGCTGGAAAGGATAGATTTAAGTACTTATGCTGTTGGCGAATGGATTGAACAGATAGTTGCAGGAGGAGAATCCGGTTACGAAGCTCGTCCGTGTGATTTTGAATGGGTGATGGACCTTCGCAGAATTTGTGTGGAAAATAAAGTGGAGTTCTGGTTCAAGCAGACCGGTTCTAAGTTCGTCAAAGACGGAAAGACATATAATGTGAAACGCCAATTTCAACATTCGCAGGCACGCAAGGCGGGAATAAACATCAGTTTATAATTGTCCGCTTTCTACCATCAATATCACCCGTTCGGTCAATGCATCGTCTCCCATAGGGTCGTATTGCTTCTTTAGACTGGCGCCGAAGAGTGCGGCAAAAGTCTGGTAGAAACCGGCTTTGAAAGGGCCCATAAAAGCTTTTACCAGTTCATATCCGGTGGAGTTGGTCTGTCGGTCTACCAGTTTTATTAACAGTTTGCCTTGGGCAAAGGTAAGTTTCTTCATGCGGGGAGTGTATTGCTCCTTCAAGCTTTTCTCTACTGCTTTCATGTGTTTCTGGCGGGCTTTCTCGGTGGGCAGGGTCATCATGTATTCGTAGGTTTCAATGATGGCACGGTTAATCTCCTTGGAGATGGGAAGTACCTTCTTTACGTCACGAATGAGTTTGTAGTACTTGTTCATGTCGCGCTTGTTTTTGAATTTAAGCGGCTTGAAGATGTAGACAGTGGGGAGCTTGACATAAGGGATGGTATCTCCTTCGTAAACGCACATGGGAGTAAGATAGACACTCTTTTGCGCAGCAGACTGTGGTTGCTGCTGTGCAAAGCATTTCAGGCTTCCGAGAGAAAGAAACATGATGAGTATTACTATGTTAAGCCTTGCGTTCATGTTGCAAAAGTACACCATTCTGTGTAATGTTGTTGCATCATGTTGATTTTTCCTTGCTCAATTAACTTATTTAAGGTAACTTCGCTTCCCAAAACATGAAAGTGACCTACTATTAATGGAATTACTCAAGATAGGAGTTTTTGTAAGTATGCTGTCAATGACTCCTATGCTTGAAGCTCAAAATATATCCGGCCTTCAGAAAGAACAGCCTTTACTTCTTTTGGAAGAAAATTTGGAACAACTTTCCATCGGGAATGAGGAAGAATACGGTTGGGAAGATGAATTGGAGGAGTTGTCCCGACGTCTGCAAGAGCCTGTCAACCTCAATGCCGCCACTAAACGGCAATTGGAGCAGTTTCCTTTTCTTACGGATATACAGATAGAGAATCTTCTGGCTTATGTCTATATACACGGACAGATGCAGACCATTTATGAATTGCAACTGGTGGAGGAGATGGATAAACGTACCATCGACCTACTGCTGCCCTTTGTCTGTGTGCGGGCAGTGAAAGCGGGTAGGGGGTATCCTGCTTTAAAATCTATACTGAAATACGGGAAACATGAAACATTGGCACGTTTGGATGTACCGTTCTATATCCGTAAAGGATATGAGAAGAATTACCTGGGACCTTCCCTTTACCATTCTTTGCGCTATAATTTTCATTATGGAGATTATCTCCAAATAGGCGTGACGGGAGAGAAGGATGCCGGAGAACCCTTCTTTGCCCTGCACAACAGAAAAGGCTATGATTACTATTCTTTCTATTTTCTGATAAAGAATCTGGGGCGGCTGAAGGCTTTGGCATTGGGCAATTACCGTCTGAGCTTCGGGCAGGGATTGATACTTAGCACGGATTTTCGTTTAGGAAAAACATTCTCTATGTCTACGGCAGAATATCGTACCGGAGGCATCCGTAAGCATAGTTCTACCGATGAGTACAATTATTTCCGGGGAGTGGCGGCAACGGTGGGAGTATTGCCTTACTTGGATATTTCGGCTTTCTATTCGCATCGCTCCATGGACGGTGTGGTGGAGGATGGCGAGATAACTTCCATTTACAAGACGGGATTGCATCGCACGCAGAAGGAGGCAGATAAAATGAATGCCTTTGCCTTGCAGGTGATAGGTGGAAACATGACCTATGAAAAGAACTCTCTGAAGGTGGGAGTGACGGGGATTTACTATTTTTTCAACCATCCTTACAAGCCTCGGTTGAACAAGTATGCAAAGTACAATCTTCATGGAAGTGATTTCTATAATGTGGGCATGGATTATAGGTATCGTCTGGGCCGTTTTGTCTGGGTGGGGGAAGCGGCAACCGGCAGTAAAGGCTATGCGTTGCTGAACCGGCTGAAGTATAATCTTTCTTCCGATTATCATCTGCTACTTGTTCACCGGTATTATTCATATGATTATTGGACTTTGTTTGGGCGTTCCTTTGGCGAAAGCAGTATGCCGCAGAATGAGAACGGATGGTATCTGGCAGCAGAGGCCACACCTTTCGCCCGGTGGAAGTTTTTCACTTCACTGGATGTGTTTTCTTTTCCTTGGTGGAAATACCGTATAAGTAAGCCCTCAAAGGGAGTGGATGCCATGTTTCAGGTTACTTATACTCCTCGAAAGAGCCTTTCGATGTATTTTAATTATCGGTACAAACAGAAAGAAAGAGACGTGACGGGTACAAGCGGTGCAGTTATCGAACCTATCTATCACCATAAACTCCGTTATCGGCTGACCTATATGCCGGGAAGATATATCTTTCGTACTACAATAGATTATAACCACTTCCGTCAGCAGGATGGGGAAGGGTATCGCTTTGATAGACGGCAAGGTTATCAGTGTACTCAATTTTGCTCGTACACTTTCCCCTTCCCTCTGTCAGTTTCCGTGCAGGGAACCTGGTTTCATACGGACGATTACGATTCGCGTGTTTACGCCTCCGAGCGTGGATTGTTATATACTTTCTATACCCCTTCCTTCTATGGCAAAGGGTTTCGTTACTCCGCTCATCTGCGATATGATTTGAGTAAGAACTTCATGTTTCTTGCCAAATTCGGACAGACGGTTTATCAGGATAGGGAGACGATTGGTTCGGGCAATGATGAGATACCGGGAAATAGGAAAGCGGACTTGCAGATGCAACTGCGTATCAAGTTTTAGAGGAATGATTGATAGCTTTTTTATTTCTTTCTTTATCTTTGTCCGTATGATAATCCAAGGATGAACTCTGGAGTGCTAAGATTAGTAGATACTCGGAGTATTAAATAGTAAATAGTAAATAGTAAATCGTCAAATAGTAAATAGTATGACTGTCATTTATCCATCCCCCATATTCGGTCCCGTTCATTCCCGCCGTCTGGGAGTATCTTTGGGAATAAATTTATTGCCGGCAGACGGCAAAGTATGCACCTTCGACTGTATTTACTGTGAATGTGGCTTCAATGCCGACCATCGTCCCAAACAGCCGTTGCCTACGCGCGAAGAAGTCCGTTCGGCCCTTGAAGCCCGTCTGCGGGACATGCAGCAAAACGGACCTACACCGGATGTACTGACTTTTGCCGGTAATGGAGAACCGACGGCACATCCCCGTTTCCCCGAAATCATAGAAGATACACTTGCCTTGCGCGACAAGTATTTTCCGAATGCAAAGGTGAGCGTACTGAGCAATTCTACCTTTATTCATCGTCCTGCCGTATTCGAAGCTTTGAACAAGATTGACAACAACATCCTTAAACTGGATACGGTGGATGAAGAGTATGTCCGTGTACTTGACCGTCCTACCGGACATTACTCCATCCGGGAGATTATAGAAGGGATGAAAGCGTTCAAAGGGAACTGCATTATCCAGACCATGTTTCTCAAAGGAAGTTATAAAGGACAAGATATGGATAATACATCCGATAAATTTGTTCTTCCCTGGCTGGAAGCTGTCAAGGAGATTGCTCCCCGCCAAGTGATGATTTATACCATCGACCGTGAAACGCCCGACCATGATTTGCAGAAGGCCACTCATGAGGAACTGGATCGCATTGCAGAACGGATACGTGAAACGGGTATACCGGTAAGTGTTTCTTATTAATAATATACTTATGAAATCAATAGCAATTAAAGATTTAAGCGAGAACTTCTTCGAAGTGATAGGCAAAGAGTGGATGCTGGTTACGGCAGGCAGTAAAGAACATTTCAACACCATGACTGCCAGTTGGGGAGGTATTGGCTGGCTTTGGAACAAGCCGGTGGTGTTTGTCTTTATTCGTTCCGAGCGCTATACGTATGAGTTTATGGAGGAGAACGAATATTTCACCCTTTCTTTTTTAGGAAAGGAAAACCGGAGCATTTACAACCTTTGTGGCAGTAAATCGGGTAGGGAAGTGGATAAGGTAAAGGAAACTGGTCTGAATCCTATCGTTACCGAGCGGGGAAACATTCTCTTTGAGCAGGACCGCCTGGGATTGGAGTGCCGCAAGCTTTTCATTACCGATATGAAAGAAGAACTCTTTCTCGACCATTCCGTCTACGAGCGTTGGTATGGCGGTGACCACGGTGGATTGCACCGGGTTTATGTAGCCGAGATTGTAGATGCCTGGGTAAAGGAATAGCTCCTTTACCACAATTTCAAGTCATATTCGGCTTCCACCTTCTCTTCTATTTCATCCGGAAGGGCGGGGAAGAAGTCGATACCTGTAATACGTTCCACTTCGTCCACTGTATTGACGTAGCTGTCCAATGGATGATTGCCTGATGCATTCTTATAAATGAAGCCGATGGCTTTGGGGGGATTGCTGTCTGCACACAGAACGACCTTGAAGAATGCTTCGGGCACTGTAATTTTGTGCTTCTTACCAATGGTACGGTGACGTTGGTCATAGAGAATAGGACCGCATACAATGCATATCTTGCCTTCTTCTTGTGCCCAACGGCGGCATGACTCTTCCAGTTCTTTCCAGTCGCCACGGTTTAGATTGTGGTTCTGCGGGCAAATGTTTGTCATGTAGAAGCTCTCTTGCATGGCTTTCCAGTGCCAGCGGTTGTCACCGGCCGGACACATATGTCCGCGGTCCATGCCGGCTCCTTTGTAGTCATCGGTGGTTACTGCCTCGTGCTCAGGCAGGTCGGGGTCGGGCAGGAACTTGTCTGTACGGCTTTCACGCTCCACCAGTTTTTCGGGAATGAGTTCCCAGGCTACCCAGTTGGGTATCTTTAAATCTTTGTTGTAGGATACTGTGTAGCCTTTCCGCTGGAGAATCTGTTCGGAGACGTTCTTCAGCTTTGCCGGTATTTCAAGGCGTGTGCCTGCCGTGAGTTCTATTTTGGCAGGCGTAGAACTCTTTTGCCTGGCATCCGAAAGTATCTTTGCAACGGGTTCATAGGCAAGGCAGACCGCACATATAAACAATATAAGATAATAGACGCCTTGCGATTGTTTCTTTTTTTTTCGTGCCATGCCGGGATTAGTGTTGGATAATCATTTTGGCCCTTTCCAGTGCCACATTTATGTTCGGACAGATATTTTCTTCGCCCAACAGCTCATAGAAGCCCGATTTTTCCAGTACCTTATGTACCTTTTCATTGACACCGGAGAGCACAATGATTATTTTTTCCTTTTGGGACATCTCACAAAGGCTTGTCAAGTTGTGGATACCGGTAGAATCGATGAACGGAACTTTACGCATGCGGATGATGCGCACTTTGGGGCGGTCGCCCAGCCGCGCCATGATTTCTTCGAATTTGGTGGCGATGCCGAAGAAGTAAGGACCGTTTATTTCATATACTTCCACATCCTCGGGGATTATCAGGTGCTCGTCATTGCTTGCAATGTCCGATTCTGCATTCGGGTCTATTTCATCTTTGATGACGGATATTTCGGTAGTCTCCATGACGCGGCGCATAAACAGCACGCAGGCAATCACCAGACCTACTTCAATGGCAATAGTCAGGTCGAAGATGACGGTCAGGAAGAAAGTAATCAGCAGTACCGTGACATCCGATTTAGGATTCTTCAATAATGCCTTGAACGTACGCCAACCACTCATGTTATAGGATACTATGACCAGTACACCCGCCAGGCAAGCCATTGGGATATACTGTGCCAGCGGCATGAGGAACAGTAGGATAAGCAGCAATACCACTGCATGCACCATGCCTGCTACGGGAGTTTTTCCTCCGTTGTTGATGTTTGCCATGGTACGCGCGATGGCTCCGGTGGCAGGGATACCGCCAAACAGCGGGGTAGCCATGTTGGCAACACCTTGTGCTATCAGTTCCGTGTTGGAATCGTGTTTGTCGCCTATCACACCATCGGCCACGGTGGCAGACAGCAAAGATTCGATGGCACCCAGTACAGCGATTGTAATGGCTACGGGGAACAAGTTCTTTATCGCTTCCCAATCCAGGGCAGGCATCACGGCATCCGGCAGTTCGGCACGGATGCTGAAACGGTCGCCGATGGTATCGATACAATCAATGCCTCCATATACTTTCATCAGCCAGACTGCCACTGTCACCACGATGATGGCAATAAGTGACCCCGGAATCTTCTTCGAGAACCGCGGTGTAATGGCAATGATGAAGATGCTGACAATACTTACAATCGTGTTCCACCAGTTTACGGTATCGAAATGTCGGAAATAAATCATCCATTTTCCTACAAAGTCTCCCGGAACTTTCTCTCCTCCGAACGTCAACCCGAAAATATCGGCAATCTGCGTAGTGAAGATGGTGACGGCAATACCGCTTGTAAAACCTACGATGATGGGATAGGGGATAAACTTAATGACAGCTCCCAGCTTGAAAACTCCCAGCAGGATGAGCAGTACGCCTGCCATCAGTGTGGCGACAATAAGCCCCGATTCACCGTATTGCTGGATGATGCCATAGATAATGACGATGAACGCACCGGTCGGTCCTCCAATCTGTACCTTGCTCCCACCCATCAGGGAGATGATGAAACCGGCTATGATAGCCGTAATGATACCTTTCTCCGGTGATACGCCGGAGGCGATACCGAATGCAATGGCAAGCGGGAGGGCAACGATACCTACAATGATACCTGCCATCAGGTCTGCCATGAACAGTTCTTTAGAGTAATTTTTTAAAGCCGTGTATAGCTTTGGTCTGAATCCGAACACTTTCATTATAATCTACTTTTTTATACGTTTTTTTATACAGAATGTAATGTATATATTGCAAATTGCCTGCAAAAGTAGATAAAATAATGGATATTAGTGAACACAACTGTGATGTATTTTGTTTTCCTTATCAGATATGTGCTATTAATTATGTCTGAAATACCTCTTCGGGTTATCGGTGAAGATAGATTCTTTCTATAAGACGATAAATAAATCCGATGGGGCAGAGGTGTGATTATTCCAAACTAAATTCGTAATTTTGTGTTGTTTATAAACAGTACGAACGACATTTATACGTAATTATATTAACTAATAAAAAAAGAGACTATGGCTAAAAGTGTTAAAGGAACTCAGACTGAGAAGAATCTGCTGACTTCATTCGCTGGTGAATCACAAGCAAGAATGCGTTACACTTATTTTGCAAGTGTAGCCAAGAAAGAAGGTTACGAACAAATCGCCGCTATTTTCACAGAAACGGCTGACCAGGAAAAGGAACACGCTAAACGTATGTTCAAGTGGCTGGAAGGCGGTATGGTGGAAATCACCGCTTCTTATCCTGCAGGTGTTATCGGCACTACCCTGGAAAATCTTCAGGAAGCTGCTGCCGGCGAACACGAAGAATGGTCATTGGATTATCCTAAGTTTGCTGATATTGCAGACGAAGAAGGTTTCCCCGAAATCGCTCTTATGTACCGTAACATCGCCATTGCCGAAAAGGGACACGAAGAACGTTATCGCGCTTTTATCCAGAATATAGAGACTGCCAGCGTATTTGCCAAGGAAGGCGAAGTGGTATGGCAGTGCCGCAACTGTGGTTTCATCTACACCGGTAAGGAAGCTCCTCAGGTATGCCCGGCTTGCTTGCATCCGCAGGCTTACTTCGAAGTAAAGAAGTCAAACTATTGATGATAATTTCCTCATAGAGAGAACAAAGTCCCGCAGAGCGAAAGCAAGCTCTGCGGGGCTTTTTGTTTGCTGTGACAGTCATATAGCTTGTAATTGCTGCACATTTGCTGCAGCGTCACTGCAAACAAATTGCAGTGCGACTGCAAAACTGTTGCAGTGCTGTTGCAAATCAATTGCAGTGCTGCTGCAAACCGGTATGCAGTGACGCTGCAAAAAGTATGCAGTCGTTTTGCAGTGGCTGTACAGTACGACAGCAAGCTGTGTATGGCGATGCTGCAGCGGGCAGAGAAGGATTAATAGCCGGTTGTTGGAGATGTAGGGGGATTAATGGTTGCTTGGAACACTATTGAAAGTGCTTCATAACTGTTGGCAGCATCGGTTATTTCAAGCAGTTTCTCCCAGTTGGCTACCGGTTCCGTCTTGTGGTTGATGCGTTTTTCGGCTTTTATTCTTAATGTTCCGTCTTCAGTGGTGGCTTGGACAATGAAAGCGCCGCAGTCGTTTTCTACTTTTACGTTCAGTCTTTCCAGGCCTTCGGGAGAAATTCGATAACCTTCCGGCAGATTGACTGTGATGTCCCATTGGTAACAACGGGGCATCTCCCAATAAATGTCCTCCTTGCGCAGGCGTTGTTCGCCTTTCAGCTCTGGCTGTGACCCTATCAACCGACCTACGGAGAGAACAAAGTTTGTACCCGCTTTCTTTACGTATCCGTCCAGTACATAGTCCACTTGATAGGCAAGTGCCGCACTGTCTGCCCGGTTTCCGATGCTGAAAAGCTGGTAGCCGAGGAGTGTTTCCAGTCCTTCTTCCGAGCCATGATAACCGATGATTTCATTACGGTAACGCTCTTTCTCCTGCTCCCGTTCACGGCGGTAACTTTCGCGCAGGTCGGCATGGAATTTTTCTTTGGTTTCGTCGTAGATGGTGGCTGTAATACCCAGTTGGCGACGAACGGAGTTGTAAAGGTCCTCGTCCATAATGAGGTAGGGTTGGAAGTGTTCTTTCAGTGCACCGCTCATCTCTTCCCGGCGGCTGATGTGGAGAGTGGTGCCGCTTATAGAAGCGTTTATGGTAGCCATATCCCGGTTGTCTTGGGGGGTGGTGGAGGGAAGGGTAAGGCATGTGTTGTCTTCCAGTATGGCTTCTTCGCCTTGCAGGCTGGCAGACACTTCACCGGGAACAGCATAGCAGGCCGGTGGAGTATAGCATTTTCCGTTGGATTCCAGATAGATAAACCAAGTGGTATTGCTGTAGTTGATGAGCTGGTCCAGAGGCTCCCGGGTATCTTTGGTCGTGATTCCTGTCCGGTGGGGAATACCTGCTTTTTCCAGAAGTTCGTGCATCAGCAGGATGAAACTGGCGGGAGTATAGTCTGCACCGTTTTCCATATACCGGTAATAGCAGTATTGGTAGAGATAGTCCATCAGTTTCTTATCGCTCCATCCTTCGGCTTGACGGGCTTTGAGGGCTTTGGATATTTCGCCTTTCCGTCCGCTGCGCAGACCGGACCAGTTGGTGCCGGGAGCCTTCATGGAGGCACGTGTGTCATCTGTCATCAGTTTTGGATTGGGGTTGGCATATAGTCCCGGCTTGCGGGCGCTGGGTGGCATCCAGGCATAGGGTGTCTTGCTGTTGTAGATGTACATCAGAATCATGGGCGTTTGCCGGGCACTGTTGTACCAGAAGTCGGGAATGACACGTCCGGAGTCTCCGGTATGCAAGTCGAGGATATGGTTTCCTTCGGTATCGGTGCTATGGTCGAAGTCCCTTGCTCCGTTCAGGCAACGGTAGAAAGTGCTCAGCTTGGGGTCTATCTCGCAATGGACGGAATAGGCAAGCAGAGGATAGCTGTCCATAAAGTAAAAACCGAAAGGTTCGGGGTTCTGGTTGTTCAGTATGGTGTATCGTACGAAGAACAAGTCGATGATGTCTCCGATTTCCAGTCCGGGTACGGCCAGCTTGTTCCATTTCTCTTGGATGTTGTGGCTACGTGGGTGGCCGCCTTCATCGGTTTCCATGTACTCCTGCGGGGCTGTTTCCTGAATTGTTCCGTCCGGTTTGATGATGCGCACACCCAGTATACGCTGTTGTTCATTGCGGGTGTAGCGTTCTTTTTCCTGGGAAAGGAAGCTGAACTGTGACATCTCTTCCAGTGCACTTTGGCTGTTGATGTATACCATTTGGCGGTAGATGCTGCGGCAGGTTATCTGTTGTTTGGTCAATCCCATTCCCCACCAGTCCAACTTGGTTTTCCGGGTTACCTCCAGACGGCTGTGTGCGGCAAGGATAACGGCGGGTTCGTTTCTGTATTTCTCGGGTACAGTCATATTTTTAAAGTCGGGCAGGTTCAGCGACCATACTTCATTGCGCACTTCGCTTACGAGCGCAGCATATTTGTCTTCTTCCTTTTGGGCATTTAGTCCCGAAGTGGCAAGTAACATCAGCAGCAGTAGGAAAGAACGTGTTGTTTTCATGGTGATGGCGTTTTATGTTCAATTATTTGTTTAAAGGGTGCTTTGCCGGATTACTATCTGTTCGTTGCAGGCTTTTTTCCATTGTCGCAGGGCATCATTCCAAGCAGGGATAAGAGCAAGTGGAATACGTTTTCTGCGTATCTCCATCACTTTTCGGAAGTGGATATATCCTGCTCCGGCGCGGTAGGAGCAACTGAGGATGCCCTGATTCGTTTCAATGTGAAAGTCTGCAGGCAAATAAGACACGGCATATCCTTGTGGAATATCAATCGTTACCTCGCGTATAATACGGCATCTCCACGGCAGTAGGTAATCCTGCTTGCGGCGGGTGGTGTCAATGGGCTGGTGGAAGAAGTCTTCGTGCGGGTCTGCTTCGAGGCAGTACTCTCCATCGGCCGATTGTACGGCAGCGGTATTGTTTATCTGATTGTTTAGCAGGTCTGTCTGCTTCTCCTTGGGGGTGTCATGGTAGAGACTGAGCAGGTATTCCTTGTATTCGCCCGTACTTACGCGGATGGCGGTGCCTTTCAGGGTAGGGGGATTGCTGTCCGTCATCAAGCGATAGTGATAATTGAGACTGTCCGTAGAGGTAGAGGCATCCTGCTGGGGAAGAGTCAGTATCAGGCAGCTGTCTCCGTTTTCTACCAGTGCTTTTCGGCCTTGTATACCTTGGGGGATGTCTTCGGGCGGTAGGTATCGGTAGGTGGCATCCAGGCAATATCTTTTCCCTTGATGGAAAAGAAGGCAGAAGGCATGGTTGATGGCAGCCAGTGTCGGCACTTCGTCGGGAGAACTGGCGATGTCGTCCGTACCGATATAGGCCATTCGGGCATCGAATCCTTGGGCTTTCAGCAATGTGCGCAGCAGGAGTGCCATTCCCTTGCAGTCGCCGTAACGCTTGCGCAGCACTTCGGCAGGCCGGTCGGGCCGATGTCCTGCCAATCCGTTTTCAAAGGCGATGTAGCGTATGTTCTGCTGTACGTAGGCATAGGTGCGGCGTATCTTCTCCAGTTCATCGGTGCATCCGGCAGTAATTTCATCCGTCAGCATTTCGGCTTGGGGGAGAGTGCAGTCCACCTCGGCCAGTCCGTTCAGCCAGCGGTACATGGCCTGTACATCGGCAAAGGGACCGGTCACCAGCAGATGGGGATAGAGGCAGTTGTCTGCGGGAGCAGCTTCTTCCTTTCGGGTGGCAGGCACTCCTTTTAAGGTGTAGACAAAAAGGGAATCCCCTTCCTTATTCACGCTCTTTTCACACCGGATGCCGGGACCGAAGTTCTTCTCCACCAACCGGAAACGGGACAGTGCGGCAGGAATGGTGACGGTGATACGTTTCTTGCGGATGAAGTATTCCTCCGGAAAGTAGATGCGTGTAAAGTAGCGCAGGTCATGGAAGGTACGGCTGAACTGTACGGCCGCCTTTTTCCCCTGCCGGCTTAGGGAGAGGTTGAAGTAGCAGATGCGGGTATCGTCGAAGAATACATTTTCCGGTGTGGCATGGCGGTGGATGGCTTTGGGGGCAAGTACTCCCTTGGCTTTGGCTTCGTCCAGGGAGATGAATTCGCCATAGAACATATGAGGTTGTACGGTAGCTCCCATCCGCAAGGCTTCATATTCGGTCTTTCGGGTGTTTTGTACGATGGGGTTGTCTCCTGGTCCTTCTTTGAAAACATAGCTGTCTTCACAGCAGTTGATGATGATATTGTCGTCCATCGTCTGACTGTAGAGACAGCTTGAGAAAATATACAAAAAAATGAAAGAGAAATATTGTTTCCTCATGATGGAGAGGATTTATGTTTATTTCTTGGCGTGCGGATAGTCTATCGTGTAGTGCAGTCCGCGGCTTTCCTTGCGTTCCATGGCTTGCTTTGTTATCAGGTATCCTACGTTTATCATGTTGCGCAGTTCGCACAGCTCTCGGGTAGCCTTGCTCCGCTTGAAGAGTGCTTCTGTCTCCTCGTAAAGTATGTCCAGTCGGTTCCAGGCACGTGTCAACCGGGTATTGCTGCGGACAATACCTACGTATGCCTCCATAATCTGGTTCACTTCCTTCATGCTTTGTGTGATGAGGACACGTTCTTCGGTGGAAATGGTACCTTCGTCGTTCCATTCGGGAATGTCTTCGTTGAAGTCATAACGTTCCAGTACGCTCAGCGCGTGTTTGGCTGCCGCGTCGGCATAAACCACGGCTTCAATCAGTGAGTTGCTTGCCAGACGGTTGCCACCATGCAGTCCGGTGCACGAACATTCGCCGATGGCGTACAGGCGGCGGATGCTGCTCTGTCCGTCCAAATCCACCTTGATGCCACCGCAGAGATAATGGGCGGCGGGGGCTACCGGTATGTATTCCTTTGTAATGTCTATACCGATGCTGAGGCATTTCTTGTATATGTTAGGGAAGTGCTTCTTGGTTTCTTCGGGGTCTTTGTGGGTGACGTCCAGATACACATGGTCCTCACCGCGCTGTTTCATTTCGTTGTCGATGGCACGCGCCACGATGTCACGCGGGGCCAGCGAGAGTCGCGGGTCGTACTTCTGCATGAATTCTTTTCCGTCTTTGGTACGCAGCACGCCGCCATAACCGCGCATGGCTTCGGTGATGAGGAACGAGGGGCGGTCTCCCGGATGGAAAAGAGCTGTGGGATGGAATTGGATGAATTCCATGTCTTTCACTGCTCCCTTGGCACGGTAGACCATGGCAATGCCGTCTCCCGTGGCCACCAGCGGGTTGGTGGTATGGCGGTAAACGGCTTCGCAACCGCCCGTTGCCATGATGGTGACTTTGGAAAGGAAGGTATCCACCTCGCCCGTCGCTTCGTTCAGCACATAGGCACCGTAGCACTTGATGCCGGGGGTGTGGCGGGTAACGATGATTCCCTGGTGATGCTGGGTAATGATTTCCACAGCGTAATGGTCGGTCAGTACGGTGATGTTGGGGTGTTGCTTCACAGCTTCAATGAGGCTGGTCTGTATCTCTGCACCCGTATTGTCCTTATGGTGGAGGATGCGGAATTCGGAGTGGCCGCCTTCTTTGTGCAGGTCAAACTCTCCGTCCTCCTTTTTGTCGAAGTTCACTCCCCATTTGATAAGCTCCTTGATTTGTTCGGGGGCATTGCGCACCACCTTCTCTACGGCTTCACGGTCGCTTATCCAGTCACCCGCAATCATGGTATCTTCGATATGCTTTTCAAAATTGTCTACGGCCAGATTGGTGACAGAGGCGATACCTCCTTGTGCAAAATAAGTGTTTGCCTCTTCCAAACCTGCCTTACAAATGAGGGCTACTGTTCCTTTATGCGCTACTTTCAGCGCAAAACTCATACCGGCAAGTCCGGAGCCGATAACGAGAAAATCGAACTTTCTTACCATAGGTTTTGTGTATTAAACGCCGCAAAGATAGTGTAAACCAAACGTAGAGCAAAATAAGCGGGCTTATTTTTATTTGTTATGTAAGGTATTGTTTCAATACTTCATCCAGGGATTTTTCTTTGGGCAATTCCATGTTCTTGCGCATGCGCGAACGGACTACGTTTACACTATTCCGGTTGATTCCCATGATAAGGGCTATTTCGTCGGTACTTTGGTTCATGCAGATGAGCATGGCCAGCAATTCTTCGTTGCGGGTCAGTTGAGGATAACTTTCGCGGAGCTTGGGCAGATAAGAAGGATGTATGGTGGCAAACGACCGGCGGAATGTGTTCTCATCTTCCCTGCTGAGCAGGCTTTGCACGGTGAGCTGGCGAATGGAGTTGAGGTTATTGGTAGCCATGGCCCGTTCTATTTCTTCCGTCAGTTGTTCGTTGCGGCGGTTCAGGTCTTGCTGCCGGGTAATGAGGGTCTGTATTTCCCGTTTGTTGTTTTCTATAAGCTGGTGGTTGGCCTTCCTTCGGATGATGAAATAGGCTGTAGTGGTGATAAGTAGCAACAGTAATGTAATGGAGATGCAGATGTTGTAGAACAACTGCTGTTGCTGCCATTGCACTTGTGCCGAGAGCAGTTTGTTTTCTTTCTCTTTTTGGTTGGCATCAAACCGGATGTTGGCTGCTGCCACAGCACGTTTCTTTTCGTTATTGTCCAGAGAATCGGCAAACTGTCGGTTACGGATGTAGCAACGAGCAAAATCGTCGTTCATGCCTTTGGCCAGATAGTAATCCATTAATATCTCGTTGGCATCGCGGCCTTCCATGAACTTCATGTTGATGAGGTCTTGTGCAGCCCGGTCTATCAGGTGTATGCCGTTTTGCTCCTTCCCGGTTTGCAGTAAGGCCCGGCCTAGGTGGAGGTTGAGTTGGTATTTGGCCCATTGGGGCATCCGCACGGTATCGGGACAGATGCTAAGGGCAAGTTGCAGTGCTTTTTCCAAAGAGTCGGGATAGTCCAGATAACTGTTTACCGTTTCTACTTTGTTTACGAATACGCCCTTAAAGCTGTTTTGTATCATTGACAACTTTTCTCCCAGCCTGAGGTAGTGGAATACAGAGTCCTTTTGATTCATGTTACGAAAGATCTGGGCACGGTAGCGGTACAAGTCTCCCAGTCCGAAGCTGTCTTTCAGCATGGAGTAGTATTGGGCTTTTTTGTTCATTTCCAGGGCCTGGTCGTACATACCCAGTTCGGCGTAGAGATTAGCTTGTTCTCCGTAGGCAATCACTACATTTCCAGGTGCTATGCTGTCGTTGTAAGTGGCTATGGCTTCTTGGTTAGTGGCTATAGCTTTCTCGTATTCGCCACTGAGGTGGTAATAGATGCCCAACCGTGACATTATCCGCAGCATGTTCGGGAAGTTTCCACCTTTCCGGTAGACATCTATTGCTTTTTCCAAAATTTGGATAGCTTTGGGTAGATTGTTTCCGGAGTACATGTAGACACCGCTTATGATTTCTGCCTGCCGGATAAAGTCATTGGCACTGGTACAGACCGGTAACTGGAGGTAGTCTTCTGCCAGTCGGACAGCTTCCGGGTTATTGCCATACAGTTGGTTCAGTCCGGCCTTGAAGCTCAGCAGTTCGTGCGGGCAATGTTCGCGGATGAGGGGATGGTTCCCAATGCTGTCCATATAGTCGATGCCGTCTTTGTATTGTTTGGTGTTTATGTAATTGTTCCCGCAGGCATTAAATATCTTGCGGGCATAGTAAATCAGGGTATCTGTAGTTCCGTTTTTTTCTGCCGATTCCAGGATTTCGGGCAAGGTCTGTTTGGCAAGATCCAACGTTTGTCGCGCTTTGTTTTCGAGTAGTAAGGCATTGATTTGTTGAAGGACATTGTTCCAATGCCTCATTTCGTCTTGTTCCGAAGAGGTGGAGCGGTTGGTGCAGGCTACAGCTACGAGAATCAGAAGTAAAAATGAAAGTTTTTTGGCATTCATATTTTGTGGACTGTTTGTTTTGTAAGGCAAAGATATAATTTCTTAATTTAAAATTTACAACAATGGACTTGTTTTTTGTTTCTTGTTAATTATTTGATAATAAATATAATATGAAATTGTATATCAGATTGTATATCGTATTCTTATGGTTAGGTTGTGCATATTTTGCAAATTTGTATCAAAACGATTGTAAATATGTATAATGGTGAAATAAGATACAATGAAAACAAAGAAAACAGTGACACCTTTTAATATGCAGGAGATTGCCAGAGCTTTGCGCGAAATGATTTCGGAAGATTCTCCCAATGCTTCGGAGGCTTTGTTGTCCGGAACTCGTGAGGCTGTATTCCGTGAAATCTTTATTTTTCATTATCCTTCTTTTTTAGAGAAACTTTATCAGTCTATTCCGGAGGTGGATAAGGATGAAGAACTGATATGTATGCTGGTAGCTCTTGGACAGTCTGTAAAGGAGATTGCAGAACTGATTTATTTTTCGCCGGAACGGGTAGAATTGTTATGTGCTTCGGTCTGCCGCAAGCTGAATGTGACGGAAGTTCGAGAAATGGAGATGCTAATGAAGAAGTTGTTATCATAAAAATACGTACCTTAGCGGCAAAAATCAGATAAAATGAATCGAATCTTTCATGCGCGCATTGCTATGGGGCAGTATCTGTTTCTCATCCTGATAGGTATTCTCGCCGTCTATATGCTTTGGTACAAGTCTCCGTTCCTGGCTGCTATTTTCATGCTTTGGCTGGTGGTTATTATCGAGAAGCTGATTCATACCACCTATACCGTAACGCCCGACGGGAAGTTGGTGCTGTCCTTCGGCCGTTTCTCCCGGAGTAAGGAAATTCTGATGAAAGACATCACTTCTGTGGAGCGTGCTTCTTCCATGCAGGTAGGGCGGTTTGCGGTGATGCGCTATGTGCTCGTGAAATATGGCGAGGGTAAGTGTGTAGTGCTTCTTCCCGTCAAGGAGGAGGAGTTTATCCGGTTACTGGAGGAACGGAGAGGATGAGCAATATGGTGTGCCCACGTATGCAATTCCGTTTTAATCTGTCGTTATCGCTTCCATGGTAATGTCTCCTGTGTAGCTTTCCGGAGTTGTTTGTATGAACTTTCCCTTTATCTGTCTTTCCGTAGATGCAGGTAATCTTTGAATCATAAATAAAGCTTAATTTTAGCTCTTCTGTTTGCAGTTTTTCGGATATGGCAGCGTCCATTATGTAAAAGAGAAACGAATATGAATTTGAATTGCGCCATTTTACATGCAGACCCGGAGATTGCCGGAAGGTTGGAAGAGTATATCGACAAGGTTCCTTTTCTCTCTTTGCACGGAAAGTACGGCAATCCTCTTGAAGCGCTGAAGGATTATTATGAGACAAAAGTGGAAGTTTATTTTGTCGGCATCTATCCGGTGGAAGAAGGTGAAATCAACGGAATGGATTTTTGCAGGCTCTTGTCCTCGTCTACTCGTGTCATTTTCATTACAGACACCGACCGCTATGCTGCCGAATGTTTCCGTCTGGATGCGTTGGACTATCTGATGGACGGGCTCAATTTCTCCACGTTTTTCCAGTCTGTCAGCAAAGCGGCACGCTGGTTCTCTTTGCAGGATGCAGGTACGTCCGACTCCAAACACAGGCAAGGTCCGGAAGAGGTTCCGAAGGTGATTTACATGCGGTGTGACAACCGCATCATGCGGCTCGACCTGGAACGGATAAACTATATAGAAGGTATGGGCGATTATGTGAAGATTTTCTGTAAAGATTCCCCTAAGCCTATCTTGAGCCTATGCAGTATGAAGTACATGGAGGAAAAACTTCCGGCGAACGAATTTATCCGCGTGCACCGTTCTTTTATTGTCCGCATGGACTGCATCAGCGCCATCGGGCGCAGCACATTGCTCATCGAGCAGAAGGATGTCCCCATTGGCGATGCTTACCGCGAAAGGGTGAAAGGGTATGTGTCCAGGCTGGCAGTGTTGTAATACCCTGTTTTCAGATACTATATACTTTGTTTGTTGGATCTATAGTTCCAGCGTGCTGCATCTATATATGCAACGCGTTGCATATATAGATCCAACAAATGATAATCATTCGGTGTAAAATCCGTGTAATCTGTGGTGAACCGGAACCTTGTATTACTTTAGTTTTGCTCTCGAAATTCTTTCCCCGAACGTCAAGTTCAGATTCAGGCTGAATCGGCTTTCCTGCATCAGATTGCTGCGTGTGTTCAGTTGTTTCCGCCAGGTGGCGCCCAGCGAAAGATAGGAGTACCGGATGGGGAAGCTCGCCCCTACACTGGCTTCCAGATACTGCATCTTCCCGCCTTTCAGGTTGATATAGGAGTTGCCGAAACCTATTCCACCCATCAGCTCGGTGGAACGTGCCAGACGTGGCTTGGTAATGTAGCTGCCTCCCAGGTTCACTTTGTGCTGGTTCTCGTATTTCATGGAAGTGTAGGAGGAGGAGTTGCGGCTCCAGTCCAGGTAGTTGTAGTCGGCGGTCAGCACCCAGCGTTCGGTGGTTATGCTGAGGCCGGTGCCGAGGTGCATGGGCAGATATTGTGTACGGCTGTGGTATCCTTTATCGAGGTTCTCGCTGGTAGATGAGTTGCTGTAAGTCAGTGTATTGTCGTGGCTGATGGGAAGGGAGGGAGCAAATACCAGCCCTGCCGCCCACTTCCGTTGTCCGGTCGCACCCCATTCGTAATGTATGCCGAAGTCCGCATAAAAGGCCCGTTTAGAAGATTCGTACTTTACGACGGCGCTTTCCTGCGTTTCGCTTTGCGTCACTGTGCCCGCTATCATCCCCAGGTTGATGCCGACCGACAGTTGCCTGCTCAGTGCAAAGGCATTGGTGACGTAGCACCGGTATAGTCCGCCCGTACCCTCAAAGAGCGAGTAGGTGTAGTTGCCGGGCATTCCCTCTATCTCTTCTTCGGTCTGGATGACATAGCCCACACTGCTGTATGGTGCTGCACCTACAAGGGCATACCAGCGCGGCAGGACACGAAAGCTCATGCTGATGCGGTTGGGGTTGCCGGTGAAGTTGGAGCTGTGTTCGCTCAGAAAGGAGTAGCGGGCATATGAGGCAGATACACCCACATCGAACGTGAAGCAGGCGGTGTCCATGCGGGTGATGGCTGCGGGGTTCAGCGTGTTCAGAAATCCGGTACGGTTCAGGGCGATGCCCGTGTTGCCCATGCCGGCATAACGTCCGCCGTCACCGGCACTCAGTTCGCCCACTCCGTACATGGAGGTGGGCAGGTTGGTGGTGTTCTGGGCCACGGCGGTGAGGCTTGCCGTACACAGACTGCACAGCAGAAGGGGAATCCGGTAATGGCGTTTCATTGCTCGTTGTATATTTTGAATCTTACGTCTAATCTGCATTGTCTCTCTTGTTCGGGGTCGTTGGTGAAGATGACCTGGTTGAAGGTGGTGGTGCTTTCTTCGTCTGTCAGACTCATCAGCAGTTTCTGCCGCTTGATGCCCGAAGTGCCGTAGTTGTTGCGGATGAATTCGGTGAGGTCGAAGGAGTAGTAGGTCTCTTTCCCGTACATCTCGTCGATGGTCAGGTCGCCGGTCTGTACGGTTACGCCGTCACTGCCGTATACGTAGTCCTCCAGCACATTGTTCTCGTCCGTGATATAAAGGCGGATGTCATTGGGAAGCTGGCTCACTTCGTTGTAGCTCCGGGCCAGAGGATAGAGGTAGAGTGTGGCGCTCTCTATGGAGACTATCTGTCCGGCACTTCCGAGGCTGTTGAGGTAGGGGAATTCCAGTTGGTTGTAGTAACCCGTCAATCCCTGCATATAGGCCAGGCAACCCATGTCGCTGGAGTGGACGAGGTTCTCTATTCCGCTTTTCAGGGAAGCAAGGTGGGTGCCGGTGGGGTCGTGCCGGATACCGGTATAGGCATAGTCGGTGTTTATGTTGAAAGTCAGCACTTGTCCGGTCCGCTGGTTGGAGACTTCCTGATAGTGGAGGTTGATGCTCATGGCAGAGTCGTTCACCATGAATCCGGTGATACACTGCCCGTCGTTTTCGGGAACAAAGGCCAGTCCGGGGAATTTCTTCTTGAACTTGTCTTGGGTATCGAAGTAGTCGTCCTGCGCCACGAGGTCATTCAGCAGTTGTTGTCCCCATGAGTCGGGCAGGCGGACGCTTACTTCCTTCTTCCGCCCCGGGCAGGGGGTGAAGGTAAAGCTGAAGAGCGGGGTATCTTCCGTCGGGAGTACGGTGCTGTTGTAAAGGTCCTCGTCGTTGTCCAGCACGATAGGGTTTTTCAGCCGGTAGATGGAGATGCGCTGTTGCGTCAGGGTATCTCCCCAGAAATGGCCCGAAGGTATCATTCGCAGTACGAGGGAGTCGAGGGTATAGGTATAGTCTGTGTTGGGGGTGAAGTCGGACGTGGAGTATTCGGCATAGTAGGTGGCGGATACTTCTCCCCAGGCGCTGCTCCGGTAATGTCCCAGCTGGCAGATGCTGTCGCCCCGGGTCTCTATGGAGTCCAGCAGGATGGTGCTGATGTCTACCGAGCAGGTGTCTGCGTATACATTATAGAAGGAGCTTTCCACGAGGCTCTTTCCAAGCTGCGAGTTCTCGTCCTGGCAGGCGCAGAAGATAGCGAGGACTGCGAATAAGCTGTACAATGACTTCTTCATTTCTGTTCTTTTAGTTGGCGGCAAAGGAAAGGCAAAACTTTTATATCTTCCTACAAAAATCGGCGTTCGGACGTTTTTTATCGGTAAAGGCGTTTAACGGGAATTTCGGACTGTTCGTCGGTTATTTTTGTCGGTGTGGTTGCGGTGGTTTACTTTTGCGGACAGACAAAAAGGACCTCCCGCAGCTTCTTGTTTTGGAAAGTGGGAAGTATAAAGCTTAATCATTAAAAAAACAATAAACAATGAACAGACTATTGGTAGGAATAATGTTGCTGGCCATCGTGTGCATTGCCGGCAGTTGTACGGACGAGGATGAATACACTCAGGGGCAGTGGATGAAGAAAGCCAGCTATAACGGTGTGTACCGCGCTTATGCCTCCGGCTTCACCATCGGCAATTATGGATATTTGTGTGGCGGCTTCTACGGAGCGAACAAGGATTACCTGAACGACCTTTGGGAGTATGACATGAGCCGGAACAGCTGGACGCAGTGTGCCGACATGCCCGTTGCCGGGCGCAAGGCTGCCGTGGGCTTTGCCGTGAATGGCAAGGGATACATTACGACCGGTTCCGTGAAGGACGGCTCCTCGTCCTACTGTGTAGCAGATACCTGGGAGTATGACCCTGCCACGGATACCTGGACACGGAAAGACGACTTCAAAGGTGGAGTACGCGATGGTGCCCTGGCTTTCAGTATAGGCGGATATGGCTATGTCGGTACGGGCTGCAACAGCGACGCTACCGGCAGCGAGAGTGCCTACAAGATGGACTTCTACCGTTTCAACCCCAATGGCGCCGAAGGTTCGCAATGGGAAGCGGTGAGCGGGTATGGAGGCGAGAAGCGCTACTTCGGTACGGCATTCGTCATCGATGAGGTGGCCTACATCTGTTGCGGGCGAAACAACAATACTGACCTGGTGGATTTCTGGAAGTTCGACGGAAGCAACTGGACCCAGTTGCGTGACATTGCCGATACGGACTCCGACAATGACTATGACGATGACTACGCCATCACACGGTCCGAAGCCGTATCCTTCGTCATCGGTGGAAGGGGATTTGTGGCTACGGGAATACGTAACAGCACTTCCTTGAGCAGCGACTACTGGCTGTACGACCCTGACAAGGACTTATGGTACGGCGATTCCGATGATGACTTTACCCCCATTACAGATGTACATAATTATCCTTCCGGTGCTTCTTCGCGCAGGGCTGCCGTTGGTTTCTCTACCGGCGAACGTGGTTTTGTGCTGACGGGAACAAGTGGTACCAGCTACTTTGATGATGTGTACGAACTTCTACCCGATGAGGAAGAGGAAGTCTGATTCGCCCCATAACTGAACGGAACTTATGAAGCTGATGTTTATTATGATAAAGATAGGTGTACCGGCTGTGATGGCGGTATGCCTTTCTTGCTGTTCGGGTCATACTGCCGGCGGTGGCAATGAGTTGAAATGCCGGGTGATGGAGGTGGAAGGCGGTTACGGCTACGTGGTGCTGCATGGAGCCGATACCCTGATATATCAACCTTTTATACCTGCTTTGAGCGGTCGCCTGCCATTTGCAACAAAGGTGGAAGCGCTGGCGGCCGGTCGGTTGGTATGCCGCAAGCTTGCCGATGGGCAAGCTCCGGCATTGAGCAGGGAGGAGGTGGAGTCTTGTCTGACAGACACCGGACTTTAATCTTCTAAAGAATCCTTTACTTCGTGATGTATTTCCGAGCAGTCATAAGGGTATCTCTGCATGAATTTACCCTTGAGTATCTTCTTTGTATCGCTACCGGGACGTGAAAGAGTGGCGGTGAATGTCACTTGAAGCCGTTTGTAATAGATGGTTGAAGTGTATATGTTCCATTTCATGCCCACTATATCCATTTCAAAATGTTTATATCTCAATTCGTCTTCTTTGTAGTACTTGCCTTGGGCAAGGAAGAATAGCTGTTGTTGCCCCATCACCACCTTTCCGTCTTCTATACGGTCGGGCAGGTAGATGCTGCGTTTCTTCGGGTCTATCCAGTTGAAGACATCGTTGGAGTGGTCGTTGAGCAAGAATGCGTATTCTGTCCATTTGTTGATGAACGGATAATGGTCATGCTTTCCGGTTGTGTTGCCCATAGTTTCATCTTTATAGGTACTCTTGTCGGGTTCCGTCCCGGCTTCTTCCACCCCGTCATTATTTCCCACGCTGTATTCAATGGATTCTATCTGATAGAAATTCTCGCATGGCGCTTGCCGTATGGTGATTTGTTCTTTGTAGAAGCCCGTCTTCATCTCAAGGTTGAGGATAAGCCCGCGTTCTTCTCCGTCGAAATTGTCTTCAGTCTTTAGTGTGAGCCGGGTTTCGTTCTCGCGGGTGAGGTCAAACCAGCGGAAGTGAAGGCTTCCCAAGCCTTCCAACTGTAGGGGGCGGTTGTTGTTATCTACCATTGTGATTCCGTCGAGGGTAGTGATGGAGGCAATGCGCCAGTTACTGCGTGTCAGGTCTATCTGCAGGGTGGAGGCATCGCCGTCCATGGTAGTTTCCTGCATGGGCGAGAGGCGAAGGTCATCATCGTTGTTGCAAGCAGCTAGGCCGCAAAGAAAAAGAGCGAACAGAAGGATGGGTTGGAATAAGTCAGTCGTTTTCATGTTGGTTATTATTTGATTTATGTCCATTGGACGTGGCATTCTTTGTAAATGCTGCACGACAAAGATAATTATTTCCTCTTTACGCTGTATTCTCCGAAAGAAAGAAGTGTTCTTTTTTGTCGGATAATACGGGTTTTATTAACTTGCGCACAAATTATCGCTAATCATTAACCACTAACCATTAATTCCATGAAATACCAAGTTGCCATTATCGGTGGAGGTCCTGCGGGATATACTGCTGCCGAAGCTGCCGGAAAAGTAGGATTGAGTGTCGTACTATTTGAGAAGCAGAGTCTCGGTGGAGTGTGCCTGAATGAAGGGTGTATCCCTACCAAGACCTTGTTGTATTCGGCCAAGACCTATGACGGAGCCCGCCATGCTGCAAAGTATGCGGTCAGTGTGCCCGAAGTATCGTTTGATTTGCCCAAAATTATTGCCCGCAAGCAGAAGGTAGTACGCAAGCTGGTATTGGGAATCAAAGGAAAGCTGACTGCCCATGGTGTGACGATTGTCAGCGGAGAGGCCACAGTGACGGACAAGAATCATGTGGAGTGCGGCGGAGAAACCTACGAATGCGATAACCTGCTGCTCTGCACCGGTTCCGAAACCTTTGTCCCTGCCATTCCCGGCATAGACAAGGTGCCTTACTGGACCCATCGTGACGCGCTGGACAACAAGGAACTGCCCGCTTCGCTTGCCATCATCGGCGGCGGTGTCATCGGTATGGAGTTCGCTTCTTTCTTCAACAGCCTGGGAGTGCAGGTAACCGTCGTCGAGATGCTGGACGAGATACTGGGAGGCGGTATGGACCGAGAGCTGGCGGGTATGCTCCGTGCAGAGTACGCCAAGCGGGGAATCAAGTTCATGCTGAGTGCAAAAGTAGTGTCTGTCATGCCGGATACTGCCGAAGCTTCTTCCCTTATCCAGGTGAATTATGAAACAGCCGACGGTCCCGGTTCCGTCGTTGCCGAACGGCTTCTGATGAGTGTCGGGCGCCGTCCGGTAATGAAAGGCTTCGGATTGGAGAATCTGGGCTTGGAAAGAACGGAGCGCGGAAATGTCTTTGTCAACGGACAGATGCAGACTTCAGTTCCCGGAGTATATGCTTGCGGCGACTTGACGGGATATTCCTTGCTGGCGCATACAGCCGTCCGCGAGGCAGAAGTAGCCATACATTCCATCATTGGCCGGAAGGACACTATGAGTTATCGTGCCATCCCCGGCGTGGTGTATACCAATCCCGAAATAGCCGGTGTGGGCGAGACAGAAGAATCCCTGCAGAAGAGAGGCATTGCCTATCGTGCCGTAAAGCTGCCGATGGCCTATAGTGGCCGTTTCGTCGCCGAGAACGAAGGTGTGAACGGTGTCTGCAAGTTACTGTTGGGCAGTGACGATACCGTATTGGGAGCACATGTCTTGGGCAATCCCGCTTCGGAAATCATAACGTTGGCAGGCATGGCTATTGAACTGAAACTTACTGCCGATGAATGGAAGAAGATTGTCTTTCCGCACCCCACGGTGGGAGAGATATTCAAGGAGGCATTGTAGAACCCATGACTATTGTTTCATATAAACATAAAAGATGAAAACCGTAAAGCTAATCACCTGCGACGATGCCTTTCAGGCACATGTTATTCAGGGTGCCTTGGAGAATGAGGGCATTGCGTCTGTTTTGCATAATGAAAACATGTCTTCCGTGATGCGCGGATATGTCCGTGATGTCACGGGAGTGGATATATTTGTCTATGAGGACGAATATGACAATGCCCTCCGCCTGCTTGAACGGAACCAGATGATTCCGGAACAGTTGAGGTACTGCCCCCATTGCGGTTCGGATGAGATTAAGTTTGTGCTGAAGAAGAGCCATCGGGTGCGTGCTGTGGTGGCTGCTGTTATTGCGGCATTGTCGGCCGCACCTCCGGGCACTGAGCATTGGGAGTATGTATGCAGGAAGTGCGGCACTCATTTTGAGAAGCCGGTGGCGAAAGGAACAGTTGAAGAATAATCAGGTGTTTATTCTTTTAACCGCTTTTCAATCCAGTCCCGGTTTTTACGTCCCAATCGGCTTTCCGCAAAATCCAGGAAAGCCGATGTGTCTGTTATATGGGCTTGGATGACACCTGCCAGAAAGTTGAAGAAAGGTTCTTCACCCACTCGGACAAGCAGGTCGGCGAGTAGTACTGACCCTTTCCTATAGAGGGCAAGATGCGCTTCGCGGTCGTTGCGGTCAATACCCCAGATAGGACGGATATGGCGTGTTTCCTTACGGTAGGCGTCGATGTAAGCGGCATAGGCTTTTTCGCCGCGGGCGTGGCGTATGTATTGCAAAGCACTGAATTCGGCAAAAGATTCGTTCAGCCAGTCGTGCCAAGATTCCACCGGAGCCTTGTTCCACCAGAAGTGGCCGATTTCGTGGGCGGTGTTCTTGAGTACATATTCATTGAATGTTCGGGAACTGAGCATAATGAAATTTTTACGGCTGTACCCTCCTGAGGTGCCGGAAGCTGAAAGCAGGAATTTCATGTAAATATCCTCATCTCCCGCAATTTTATAAAGGCGTCGGAAGAATTTCAAGGCATTGTGGCAACATTGAAGTGCCGAGTCTGCACCGGCATCCGGGAAGTCTGTATAGATAAGTTCAATGGTAGTTCCGTTATCATTGATGCGGCGGCTTTTCAGCATGGGTGAAGCCAGGATAACATTGTCGAAATTCTCCCAAGGTTGCTCCATTTCCCATATCCCTTCTTCTGTATGGGAAATAATACCTGAGCCGCTCACCGTATAACCGTCAGTGATGCCGATTCGTAAGTGCGAATAATCTGCCCGGTTACCGTTGCAGACAGGATACCATCCCGTATAGTAACCAAGTTCAATCCAATGGTCATTGAATGATTTTGCAGGGCCCTGCACTTCCTGCATGTAGAGTGTGTAACGGGTATTTATGCGGCAGCGGTCATCGGCTCCTGCCGGCCGGTAGAGGGTCAAGGTCCGTCCGTCGGGAATGAATTGGGCAGGTGCCGGGGCAAGCGTATCGAAACGGTAGGTTATCTCCCGGCTGCTGTGGCGTAGTGTGTCGATACGGGCATGGCGCCATAGTACCAACGAGATTGAGTCACTGTCATGGAAATCGACTTCAAACGAACCGCCAACTTCGACTTGTCGGTTCGGTACATCAATCTGTACGGTTAAGTCATAACTGACAATGCGCGGAGATTCTTGTGCCCGAAGCATGGGGGAGAAAAGGAGGCATATTGTAAAGCTGGCAATTGTAAGTTGTAGTTTCATGGTACATCAATTTTAGAGTGATAGTAACTGGGAGATTTTGCCTATGCAATCTATGCAAAAGTAGTATTTTTAAAGGAATATTAAGATGGATGGCTGGATATAATTTATGAAAAGACTACCTCGTTGTTGTTCATTTGTAAGATTGTCGTACTTTTGCCTTTAAAGATAAATATATTTATGAAAAGGATATTGTTGCTGTTAATTTTATCCGTCTGCCTGCTCCCATTGTGGTCCCAAGAGACGGTAACTCCGGTGAAGCCGCTCTCTGCGCGGATTGATGCGTTGATAGAACACAAACTTCCCGCAGGCTCTAATGTGGCCATTTCGGTCTATGACCTGACTGTCGGCAAACCCTTGTACGGCTATCAGGCGGACAAGCTTTCCCGTCCCGCTTCCACCATGAAGCTGCTGACTACCATTACCGCCCTTTCCCGTCCCGAAGCCGACGAGCCGTTCCGTACGGAAGTGTGGTATCAGGGAACCATTGAGCGCGATACCTTGCAGGGGAATATGTATGTGATAGGCGGTTACGACCCGGAGTTTGATGAAGAGGCATTGGATTCCCTGGTGGCTACCGTGGCCCGTTTCCCCTTCTCTGTCATCAAAGGCAAGGTGTATGGAGATGTCTCCATGAAAGACTCCTTGTACTGGGGCAGCGGCTGGTTGTGGGATGATACTCCCTATTCCTTCCAGCCCTACCTCTCACCGCTGATGCTGAATAAAGGAGTGGTGAAGGTTACCGCCACACCCGGCGAACGGGGCGACAGCGCACGCCTTGAATGCACTCCCGCTTCTTCCTATTATACACTGACGAACAAGACCCAAAGCCGTACCCCTTCTGCCGGACGTTTCCGTGTGTCGCGCGACTGGCTGGTGAACGGGAACAACATCACCGTGACGGGCAACGTCGATGCCCGCCGTGCAGGTACGGTCAATATATTTTCTTCGCAGGACTTCTTCATGCATACCTTTATGGAACGGTTGCAGGCACGGGGCATCCGGTGCATTCCGGCGGCAGAAGCGGAAGTCTCTTACCTCTTCGGTGAGTTCCGGCAAGACAGCCTCTCCGTACGGATGGCTTCCTATGAAACTTCCGTGCAGGATGTGGTGAAACAGATAATGAAGGAGAGCGATAATCTCAATGCCGAAGCCATGCTCTGCCGGTTGGGTGTGCAGAGCAGCGGAAAGAAGCGTGTCTCTGCCGAGGACGGGCTTTCTGCCATCCGCATGCTGATAAAAGAGATGGGATATAACCCCGATAGGTATAATCTGGCAGATGGTTGCGGCCTTTCCAATTACAACTACATTTCACCGGAACTCTTGGTTTCTTTCCTGCGATATGCCTACTCGCGTACGGATGTTTTCCAGAAACTTTATAAGGCTTTGCCCATTGGCGGCGTGGACGGTACACTGGAGTTCCGCATGAAGAAAGGCACCCTTTCCCACAGAAATGTACATGCCAAGACGGGTTCCTTTACCGCCATCAACTGTCTGGCCGGCTACCTTAAAGCCCGCAACGGACACGAGATAGCCTTTGCCATCATGAACCAGAATGCACTGTCGGGCAGGGAAGCACGCGCTTTCCAGGATGCGGTGTGTGATGAAGTGATACGTTGAGGTTTAGCCATCGTAAAGTTGACCTTTAGCGTCGTAAAGTTAAGGTTTAGCTTCCTAATGCAGACCTTTACGGAGTGAGCCCCAAGAGTAGGGGAAATCATTCCTCTTTCGTATTGCGGTAGCGTGCCGGAGACATACCCAGATAAGACTTCACATACTTCCCGAAGAAAGACTGGTTGGGGAAATTAAATTCTTCTGCAATCTCCTTGATGGACTTGTCCGAATGCTTCAGCCGGTACTTGATGTGTTCAATGGCATTCTCGTTTATCAAGTCCAGCGGTGTACGTCCGCATGCCTGCTTGATGACCTTCGAAAAGTGTTTGGGGCTATAGCAGAGTGCATCGGCATAATATCCTACAGAACGGTGTATGCCGTTGTCTTTGGACAACATCTCTATAAACTTACGCAGGATATAGTCGGACTGTTTGATGCTTTCTTTTGTATCGACTGTCATTTCTGAAGGGTTCACTTCTTTGTTGAGGTGTCCCAACATCTCACAGAAAATGGCAGAAAACAAGTATTGCATCACTTCCCTGTGATAGTGATGAGGCTCGTCGTTTATCTTTGCCATAAGCAGTTCTCGGTAGAATTTGAAGATTTCCTTGTCCCCTTCCTCCCCGACAGACTTTATGGGATTGTTGTGGATATGCATAACGGTATTCCATGTATCCTTCTCCATCTTGACCACGCGTTGTAGGAACTGTGTGGAGAATGCGGCAAGCCTTATCTTGTGCTTCGGGCTTACCATCGCGTGGCTGATAATGGTATTGGGAAGGCCGAGCAGTAAGTCGCCTGCTTCCAGTTGGTAGGTTTTGTAGTTGACGTCCAACTGGATGCAGCCTTCTAGACAGATAGCGATAAGGAAGCATCCCAATCTTATTGTATCTTCATTGTAGGGGCTTCCCTCCAGACTGTTGATTATGACAAAGTCATTGTCTACATAGTCAAGAACATGTTCGCTGTTTTTAAAGTCCGCGATTTCTACGATTTTTATGTTCCCTTTCTCCATATTCTTCCTTTTTCGTTTTGCAAAGTTGGTGAATAATGGGAAATATGGGATGTTCCATTATGCGGCTTTCTTGTTCTATATGTCATTTATAGACAATTTATTAGCCTTAAAAAAGATGAATGTCGAAAAAGGAACATCTTTGGAGTGTAATTGGTCATTATGGCGTTGTTCCTTTCTCCTACTTTTGCCACCAGTTTTAACAAAAAGACAATGAGAAAAAGTATGATTACATTGAACAGGAAATGGATACGGCTGATAGGGATTGTCGGTTGTACAATGTGTTTGGCATCTTGCAAGCAGGCATCGGATGCTTCCGGAATGAAACCTTCTTATGCTACCATGAAAGTGGAGGCGACGGACAAAGAGCTTTCCACTTCGTACTCAGCAACGATACGCGGACGGCAGGACATAGATATTTATCCGCAAGTGTCGGGTACCATCGAGAAGCTTTGTGTGACCGAGGGGCAGAAGGTGCGCCGGGGACAACTGCTTTTCATCATCGACCAGGTTCCCTACAAGGCTGCACTCAAAACGGCCGTTGCCAATGTGGAAGCGGCACGTGCCGCACTGGCTACTGCCGAACTGACTTATAACAGCAACAAGGAATTGTATGCGCAGAAAGTGGTTTCGGAATTCAGCCTGAAGACTGCCGAAAACAGCTACCTTACCGCCAAGGCGCAACTCTCGCAGGCCGAGGCCCAGGAGATAAGCGCACGCAACAACCTCTCCTATACGGAAGTGAAGAGTCCCAGCGACGGGGTGGTGGGGGCATTGCCCTACCGTGCAGGGGCATTGGTCAGCCCCAGTTTGCCGCAACCGCTGACAACGGTCAGTGACAACAGCGACATGTACGTTTACTTTTCCATGACCGAGAACCAGTTGCTCGCCCTGACACGCCAGTACGGCAGCATGGACGAGGCGCTGAAGAACATGCCGGCGGCAGAGCTGCGTCTGAACGACAATTCCGTCTACGACAAGAAAGGTACCATCGAGTCCATCAGTGGTGTCATCGACCGCCAGACGGGTACGGTAGTGGCACGCGTGGTCTTCCCCAACGAATCGCGCCTGCTCCATAGCGGGGCATCGGGCACGGTGGTGGTGCCTGCCACGTATAAGAACTGCATTGTGATTCCGCAAGAAGCCACCGTACAGTTGCAGGACAAGACGTTGGTATACAAGGTAGTGGATGGCAAGGCCGTCTCTACCCTGATTACCGTGGCAGGAATAAATGACGGACGCGAATACGTGGTGCTGGACGGACTGAAAGTGGGTGACGAGATTGTTTCCACAGGTGCCGGACTGCTGCGCGAAGGAACGCAAGTGAAATGATGATTGCTATTTTATCAACTATCAATGACCCATTAAGATGAAAGGAAATATATTTATAAAACGGCCGGTGATGGCTATCTCCATCTCCGTACTGATTCTGGTGATAGGGCTCATTTCGCTCTTTACGCTGCCGGTGGAACAGTATCCTGACATTGCGCCTCCTACGGTATATGTCAGTGCCAACTACACCGGCGCCGATGCCGAAGCCGTGCTGAACAGTGTCATCATGCCGTTGGAGGAGAGCATCAACGGTGTGGAGAACATGATGTACATCAGCTCTACCGCCACCAATGCCGGTTCTGCCACCATACAAGTCTATTTCAAGCAGGGCACGGACCCCGACATGGCTGCGGTGAACGTACAGAACCGCGTATCCAAGGCGCAGGGACTGCTGCCCGCCGAAGTGACGAAAATCGGTGTGACTACCCAGAAGCGGCAGACCAGCTTCCTGCAAATCGGCGCTTTGGTGAGCACCGACGGGCGCTACGACCAGACGTTCCTTGCCAATTACCTCGACATCAACGTGATTCCGCAAATCAAGCGTATCGAAGGTGTGGGTGACGTAATGGAGCTGGGTGATACCTACAGTATGCGCATCTGGCTGAAACCGGAACGGATGGCGCAGTATGGACTGGTCCCTTCGGATGTGACCGCCGTATTGGGCGAGCAGAACATCGAAGCGCCTACCGGTTCGCTGGGCGAGAATTCAAAGAACGTGTTCCAGTTTACGATGAAGTATCGCGGACGTCTGAAGAGTGTGGAGGAATTCCAGAACACAGTGGTACGCTCGCAGAGTGACGGTTCCGTGCTCCGTCTGAAGGACGTGGCGGATGTGGAGCTGGGTACGCTGACCTATAGTTTCCGCAGTGAGATGGACAGCAAGCCGGCGGTACTTTTCATGATGTTCCAGACGGCAGGCTCCAACGCAACCGCCGTCAACAAGCAGATTACCGCACAGATAGACGAGATGAGGAAGAGTCTGCCCGAAGGGACGGAGTTTGTAACCATGATGAGCTCCAACGACTTCCTCTTCGCTTCCATACACAATGTGGTGGAGACACTGGTGATTGCCATTATCCTGGTAATCCTGGTGGTGTACTTCTTCTTGCAGGACCTCAAGAGTACGCTTATACCCTCCATTTCCATTATCGTGTCGCTGGTCGGCACGTTTGCTTGCCTGGTGGCTGCGGGGTTCAGTCTCAATATCCTGACGCTGTTTGCGTTGGTGCTTGCCATCGGTACGGTGGTGGACGATGCCATCGTGGTGGTGGAGGCGGTGCAGTCCAAGTTCGATGCCGGATACAAGTCCCCTTACCTTGCCACGAAGGATGCGATGGGCGATGTGACGATGGCCATCATCTCTTGTACCTGCGTGTTCATGGCGGTATTTATCCCCGTGACGTTTATGGGCGGTACTTCGGGCGTGTTCTATACGCAGTTCGGTGTCACGATGGCAACAGCGGTGGGCATCTCCATGATTTCGGCATTGACGCTTTGTCCCGCCTTGTGTGCCATCATGATGCGTCCGTCGGACGGTACGAAGAGTGCGAAGAGCATCAACGGACGGGTGCGTGCGGCATACAATGCCTCGTTCAACGCCGTGCTGGGCAAATATAAGAAAGGTGTGATGTTCTTCATCCACCACCGCTGGATGGTGTGGACTTCATTGGCGGCTACCGTCGTATTGCTGGTTTACCTGATGAGTACCACCAAGACGGGGCTTGTGCCGCAGGAGGACCAGGGTGTCATCATGGTGAACGTCAGCACGTCTCCGGGAAGCACGCTGGAAGAAACCACGAAGGTGATGAACAAGCTGGAGGACATCCTGAAAAACACTCCCGAGATAGAACACTATTCCAAGGTGGCAGGATACGGACTGATGTCCGGTCAGGGCACTTCCTACGGTACCATCATCATCCGTCTGAAGGACTGGGGCGAGCGGAAGGGGAGCGAACACACGTCCGACGCTGTGGTGGCCCGTCTCAATGCACAGTTCTACGGTGTGAAGGAGGCACAGATATTCAGCTTCCAGCCGGGTATGATTCCGGGCTATGGTATGGGTAACTCCCTGGAGCTGAACCTGCAGGACAGAACGGGTGGTGACATGGCTACGTTCTACGAGGCAGTGATACAGTTTCTGGGTGCGTTGAACCAGCGTCCTGAGGTGGCTATGGCGTATACCTCTTATGCTATGAACTTCCCGCAGGTATCGGTAGATGTAGATGCGGCCAAGTGTAAGCGTGCGGGCATTTCGCCGAGTGTGGTGCTCGACGCATTGGGCAGCTATTGCGGCGGTGCCTATATTTCCAACTACAATCAGTTTGGCAAGGTGTACCGCGTCATGATGCAGGCATCGCCCGAATATCGTCTGGACGAACAGGCACTGGGTAATATGTTTGTGCGCAACGGTACGGAGATGGCTCCGGTCAGCCAGTTCGTGACGTTGAACAAGGTGCTCGGTCCGGAGACGGCAAACCGTTTCAATCTGTACAGCGCTATCGCCGCTAATGTGAATCCGGCGGAAGGATATTCGTCCGGTGAAGTGCAGAAAGTGATTGCGGAAGTGGCAGAACAGACATTGCCGCTGGGCTACGGTTACGAGTACGGAGGTATGGCACGTGAGGAAGCCAATACTGGTGGTGCGCAGACTGTCTTTATTTATGCCATCTGTATCTTCCTTATCTATCTCATCCTGGCATGTCTTTATGAGAGTTTCCTGATACCGTTTGCGGTCATCTTCTCCGTACCGTTCGGGCTGATGGGTTCATTCCTCTTTGCCAAGGTTCTGGGATTGGAGAACAACATCTATTTGCAGACGGGTGTGATTATGCTGATTGGCTTGCTCGCCAAGACGGCCATCCTGATTACGGAGTATGCCATCGAGCGGCGCCGCAAGGGAATGGGCATTGTGGAATCAGCTTATTCGGCCGCCCAGGTCCGTTTGCGTCCTATCCTGATGACGGTGCTGACGATGATATTCGGTATGCTTCCGCTGATGTTCTCGAGTGGTGCGGGCGCCAACGGTAACTCTTCGCTGGGTACGGGCGTAGTAGGCGGCATGCTCATCGGAACGCTAGCGCTGCTTTTCGTCGTTCCGGTGTTCTACATCATCTTCGAGTACTTACAGGAGAAGGTTCGTCCACCAATGGAGGAAGAAGCCGATATGCAGGTATTGCTTGAAAAGCAGAAGAGTGAGGCAGAACGGGCGAAAGATTGAGGAAAATAAAATAAAAACAGATTGGAACAATGAAGAAACATATCATCCTATTGTCCGCCGCCGGTTTGCTGTTCAGCAGTTGCGGCGTGTACACCAAATACAAACCCGCTACCGAGGTCCCCGACGGCCTCTATGGGGAAGAAATGGCAGCTTTTACGGAGAGCCTCGCCGGTTCTCCGGCTGCCACCGAAGACAGCCTGGACCTTGGCCTGGGCGGCATGGACTGGCACGAGCTTTTCACCGACCCACATCTGCAGGCACTCATCGGACAAGGGTTGCAGAACAATACCGACTACCAGTCGGCACAGCTCCGCGTGGAAGAGGCTGAAGCCACCCTGCTGTCCGCAAAGCTTGCCTTCCTGCCCTCCTTTGCCCTTGCGCCGCAGGGCACGGTGAGCAGCTTTGACAGCCGCAAGGCCACACAGACCTATTCGCTGCCCGTTACTGCCAGTTGGGAGCTGGATGTTTTCGGCCGCATGCGCAATGCCAAGAAACAGTCGAAGGCGCTCTATGCGCAGAGTCAGGACTATCTCCAGGCCGTGCGTACCCAGCTCATTGCCGGGATAGCCAATACTTACTATACCCTGCTGATGCTGGACCAGCAGCTTGCCATCTCCAGGCAGACCGAAGAGACGTGGCGGGAAACCGTTGCTTCCACCCGTGCCCTGATGAATGCGGGCATGGCGAACGAATCCGCCGTGTCGCAGATGGAGGCCACGTACTATCAGGTGCAGACTTCCGTGCTCGATTTGGAAGAACAGATAAACCAGGTGGAGAACAGCCTTGCGCTGTTGCTGGCAGAGACGCCCCGTCATTACGAGCGCGGTGTGCTGGCAGAGCAGCAGTTCCCCGTGGGCTTTTCTATAGGGATTCCTGTTCAGATGCTTTCCTGCCGTCCTGATGTCCGTTCGGCTGAGCGGACACTGGAAGCGGCGTTCTACGGCACCAATGCGGCGCGCTCTGCCTTCTATCCCTCCATCACGCTGGGCGGGAGTGCGGGCTGGACCAATTCTGCCGGTTCAATGATTGTGAATCCCGGCAAGTTCCTGGCTTCGGCAGTGGGTTCGCTGACGCAGCCGCTCTTTGCCCGCGGGCAGGTCATTGCACAGTACCGCATAGCCCGTGCCCAGCAGGAGGAGGCTTCCCTTGCCTTCCAGCAGACATTGCTGAATGCAGGCAGCGAGGTGAACGATGCCTTGACTGCCTGGCAGACAAGCCTATCCAAAAGCGAACTGCTGGACAAGCAGGTAGCTTCCTTGCAGACAGCTGCCCGCAGCACTTCCCTGCTGATGGAGCATGGCAACACCACCTATCTGGAGGTGCTTACCGCCCGGCAGACATTGCTCAACGCACAACTGGCACAGACGGCAAACCGATTTTCTGAAATACAAAGCCTGATTAACCTCTACAAGGCGTTAGGGGGAGGTCAGGAATAAAGTGTCATCATACTACTCTCTCTGCATCTTCACTTTAAATGTGAAGGAAGGGCTGTCTGGGAAGTGATTCCGGGGCAGCCCGCTTTCAATGAATAGGAGGGATTAAATGGAGGCAAGTATTTCTCTAGACAAATTATTGCAGTTTTTCACTCAATGCGAACGATAAGTGTTGGCTCGGTGAGAGATCGATTGAAGAAACTGAAAAGGAAACTGAAGCAAAAGATAGTGAGTTTACCGGTAAGAAGGAGGTTTTGCCAGGAATTGATGCAGGGATGTAGTAGGTACTGAAATAGCTTGTTGTTGGATCTATAGATGCAGCGTGTTCCATCTATATATGCAACGCGTTGCATATATAGATCCAGCAAACCGGAAATATACATGCAACGCGGTATATCTTTCGGGCGGTTTTTCTCCGCCTTTTTAGGGAGCAGTTTATTTATACTGTGCCCAGTCTACATTCTTCATGTCTCCACTTTTGGCCAGCTCAGCGTGCATAGCCAGTGCGGCGCGCAGGGCATGGGGAGTCTGTGACTTGCCGTCGGTCAGTTTCAGGTAATCCCACAGAATGTTCTTGTAGTCCGGATGAACACAGTTCTCGATGATGGCTTGTGCACGTTCTTTCGGACTCTTGCCGCGGAGGTCGGCCACACCTTGTTCGGTGATGATGATGTTGACGTCATGCTCCGTGTGGTCCATGTGCGAAACCATCGGCACGATAGCCGAGATTTTACCTTCCTTGGCAACGGACGGACAGGTGAAGATGGAGATATAGGCATTGCGGGTGAAGTCACCGCTTCCACCGATACCGTTCATCATCTTCGTACCGCCGATGTGCGTGGAGTTCACGTTGCCGTAGATGTCGGCTTCGATGGCGGTGTTGATGGAGATAACACCGAGTCGGCGCACCACTTCCGGGCTGTTGGAGATTTCCGACGGACGGAGCACCAGCTTGTCGCGGAAGAAGTCCATATCCTGGTAGATGCCTTCCAGGCAGTCGTTCGTTACGGTCAGTGAGCAGGCGCTTCCGAATTTCACGCGGCCTTCGCGGATAAGTCCGATAACGGAGTTCTGGATAACTTCTGTGTACATTTCAAACGGCGGGATGGTCTTGTCACGTCCCAAAGCACCCAGTACGGCATTGGCAATGTTGCCCACACCGGATTGCAGCGGCAGGAAGGTAGGCGGAATGATTCCGCGTTTCATGTCGGCGGCAAGGAAGTCGGCCACGTTCTGTCCGATTTTGTCGGTCAGCGGGTCGGCGGCGGCAAACGAACGTGCCTCGTCCGGCCAGTTAGTCTCCACTACGCCGACAATCTTTTTCGGGTCTACCTGGATGTAGGGCAGGCCGATACGGTCACTCGGTTTGTAGATGGGGATTTCGCGGCGGCAAGGAGGGTCGAGGGGTTCGTAGACGTCGTGCAGACCCATGGCACTCTTGCTGTGGGCGGCATTCAGTTCCACGATAATCTGGTCGGCCAGGCGGCAGACAGTCGGAGCGATACCGCCGGCAGCCGTCAGGTAGATTTTACCGTCGGGAGTAACCTCGCATGCCTCGATGATGGCAACATTCACTTTTCCCATGAAACCGTAACGGACTTCCTGAGCCATCTGTGAAAGGTGGATGTCGTTGTAGGCTATTTCACCGTTGTTCACGGCTTTACGGAAATCGGCGTTGGTGGTGTAAGGAGCACGGTAGCGGATAGCTTTGGCGCGTGAAAGGATACCGTCGCAGGAATCTCCGGTAGAAGCACCGGTGAAGATACCTATCTGGAACGGGTTTCCTTTTGCATGTTCTGCTTCCGCGATTTTTGCTAATTCAGCCGTAACGGCTTTGGCTGTTCCTGCGGGGGTAAATCCGCTCAAGCCGATGTTGTAGCCATGTTTAATCAGGCTCGCAGCTTCTGCTGCCGAAATGTAATTGAGTGCCATAATATAAATAGTTATTTTTTCGTGTAAAGATTCTGAAGGGGCTCGTAATTGGTTCTGCAATTATCGACTGTCTTTAATATTTCCGTTGAAGTATTTCTGACCAGATGATGGCTTTCCTCGCTTCTTCTGCCGAGTGGATGCCGTATTCGGACGTTACTTCATCGGATTCCTGCGGACGGGATGCCGGGGAGGGAGGGGAAGCCTTTATGGAAGTGTGCTTGGATTTGGCAGACGGTTTGGATACCGGCTTGGGCTTTTCTGCCGGCTTGGGGCCTTCGGGAATAAAGCCTCCGTAAGTATCTCCGCCCCAGTATTCGGGCAGTGGGTTGTCAACGTCGGGCATAGGTATGTCGGGACTCTTGTCAGCATTTTTATTTGCTTCTTTCTTAAACTGCTTGACGAGTCCGATTACTATGACAGCCGCAACTAACAGAAACTTGAAGACATCTTCCATATTCTTTTTGATTTTCCACCCAAAGATAGTGCAATTATCTCTTATCTTTGCTTTTGGGCAAAGTTAATTATTTAATCTGATTACAGCCAAGGAATTGGTAATAAAAAAGGGCAGCTTCACAGCTCCCCTTAATTTTTTTAACCTAAACCTTAACTATGAAAAAATCTAATGTTTCTTTCATTCCACAAATTTGTGAATTAATTTGCTCTATGCCAAATTAACACTCGGAAAATGTTTGCTCTCTTAACATAAATTAGCTGATAAGGCGCAGATTGACAACTTGTAATGGCATTTTTCTTTCATTTCATCCGTTTATTGGGAGGGAAGAAGTATCTTTGCGCTCCGAATGACAGATACCAACTTATGATATAAACTGATTTTAAACGAACTGATTATGGAAAAAGTAACGGGAGCAGACTTTAAATCTGCAACTGCTGATGACAACAAGAAGTTGTTTATCGAGACTTACGGCTGCCAGATGAATGTGGCCGACAGTGAAGTGATTGCATCCGTCATGCAGATGGCGGGATATTCGGTGGCCGACACCCTGGAGGAAGCCGATGCAGTGTTTATGAACACCTGCTCCATCCGCGACAATGCGGAGCAGAAGATTCTGAACCGTCTGGAGTTCTTCCACTCGCTCAAGAAGAAGAAACGCGGCCTGATAGTGGGTGTGCTGGGCTGTATGGCAGAGCGTGTGAAGGACGACTTAATCACCAACCATCATGTGGACCTGGTGGTGGGGCCGGATGCCTACCTTACTCTGCCCGAACTGATTGCCTCGGTAGAGGCCGGTGAGAAAGCAATGAACGTGGAGCTCTCCACCACAGAGACCTATCGGGATGTCATCCCCTCGCGTATCTGCGGAAACCACATCTCCGGCTTCGTCTCCATCATGCGTGGGTGCAATAATTTCTGTACTTACTGCATCGTTCCCTACACCCGTGGCCGTGAGCGTAGCCGTGATGTGGAAAGCATCCTCAATGAAGTGGCCGACCTCGTGGCAAAGGGTTATAAGGAAGTCACCCTGCTGGGACAGAACGTCAATTCCTACCGCTTCGAGAAGCCGGACGGAGAGACGATTACTTTCCCAATGCTGCTGCGCACCGTGGCAGAGGCAGCGCCGGGCGTACGTATCCGTTTCACTACCTCGCACCCTAAAGACATGAGCGACGAAACTCTCCAGGTCATTGCCGACATGCCCAACGTATGTAAGCACATCCACCTGCCGGTACAGAGTGGGAGCAGCCGCATCCTGAAGCTGATGAACCGCAAGTACGACCGCGAGTGGTATATGGACCGCGTGGCAGCCATCCGCCGCATCATCCCCGATTGTGGCTTATCTACGGATATATTCTCCGGTTTCCATAGTGAGACGGAGGAGGACCACCAGCTTTCCCTCTCGCTGATGGAGGAGTGCGGATACGATTCCGCCTTCATGTTCAAGTACAGCGAACGCCCCGGTACGCATGCTTCCAAGCATCTGCCGGACGATGTGCCCGAGGAGGTGAAGATTCGCCGTCTGAATGAAATCATCGCCTTGCAAAACCGTCTCTCTGCCGAGGCGAATGCCCGTTGCGTGGGCAAGACGTACGAGGTGCTGGTGGAAGGTGTTTCCAAACGCAGCCGCGACCAGTTGTTCGGCCGTACGGAGCAGAACCGTGTGGTGGTGTTTGACCGTGGCACGCACCGTGTGGGCGATTTTGTGATGGTAAAGGTTACCGAATCCAGTTCGGCTACGCTGAAAGGAGAAGAGGTAGCCGGCTGACGGGATAGAAAAGTCTCGATGACATCAGTATGATGACACCGGTATATAGAATAAAAGCACGAGCCTCACGGCCCGTGCTTTCCATATTATAAACTTTAAATTTTATTCTGCCATGGCCAGAATATTCGCTACGTAGTCAGTCCTGTTGTAGCTTACCAGGGTCAATTCGGACTTTGGCGCGTCCTGATTGTAGAGTTTGTAAGCTACCGGCATGTTTTCATCGTTCAATTCATACACACTTTTCTTCATGTCTTTGTCATAAGCCTTGTGAGACTCGTTCCAACGTGCGTAGGACATGGTGATTTCATCATTGCCATATTGGTATGTCATCTTAAAGTAAGGTGTCCATTCGTCTTTTGCACCGTCCCACTTGGAGGCTTCCTTGCAGGTCAGGCGTTTCTGGTCGTCATAAGAGTATTCATAACGGATGTGCCGGTAAAGTTGTGCACCGTCTTGCTTAAAGATGGTCTTGGCAACTACTAATTCGTTTTTCACTTCTTCATTGGTGATGAAGTTGTTTTCCTGAGCTTTCACTTCTGTATTCATAACGCTTACGATAGTCATTGCTACGAATGCGACTGCCTTGAATAAATTTGTAGTTTTCATAATCTTTATTTTTAATTGTTGTTACTTACTCTGTTTCTTTTAGACGTTGTTCCCGATTAAAAAGTTGCATTCCAACTAATCTTTTTCTCAAACGCCTTCGCCTAATTATAGTAAATTCCCATGCCAAAGATTTAAGTTGTTGATAATCAATTAATAGATGCTTTCGAAAACTGTTCATTATCGGACAGTTGTCCGCTTAATATCGAACAGTTGGTCATTCGTTCCGCCGGCTGGCCGGCGCAAGTGTTTGTTTTCTTAAATCTCCTTAATGGAAACCCTATAAATCACTTTTTATTTGTTATTTTGCACCAAATTTAGGTATGGTGTGGTCTGTTTCATTCGGGCTGCACTTCCTTATTGGCAGAACGTTCGATGAATAAACTCACTATAAAAGCTTGTCCGTTATGTGGTGGAACGCATTTGGAGCGTGCCCTGACATGTGTAGACCATTATGCCTCGGGCGAAATGTTCCACTTGTGCCGCTGCCGGGATTGCGGTTTCCTTTTCACGCAAGACTTTCCCGTGGAGGCTGAAATCGGTCGTTACTACGAAACTCCTGATTACATATCACATACCGATACCCGCAAGGGGGCGATGAACTCCGTGTACCATTGGGTGCGCAACTATATGCTGGGACGCAAGGCACGCCTTGTGCTCCGTGAAGCACACCGCAAGGAGGGCAGCCTGCTGGATTTGGGTACGGGGACTGGTTACTTTGCCGATGCCATGCAGCGTCGCGGCTGGCAGGTGGAAGCTGTGGAAAAGAGTGCGCAGGCGCGTGCCTTTGCCAAAGAACACTTCAATCTGGATGTGAAACCCCATACGGCATTGAAAGATTTTGCACCGGGCAGTTTCGACGTCATCACCCTATGGCATGTCATGGAACATCTGGAACCCCTCAACGAAACGTGGGAAACCTTGCACTCCCTGCTGACTGAAAAGGGGGTACTGATTGTAGCTGTGCCCAACTGCTCCTCTTTCGACGCAAAGAAATACGGGGCTTACTGGGCTGCCTACGATGTGCCCCGCCATTTGTGGCACTTCACACCGGGCACCATCCAGCAATTCGGTTCCAAGCATGGTTTCATCATGGCAGAGCGGCATCCCATGCCGTTCGATGCCTTCTACGTCTCCATGCTGACAGAAAAGCACATGAGGCACTCGTGTACTTTCCTGCGGGGAATGGTGACCGGTACACTGGCCTGGTTCAGCGCGTTGGTGAAGAAGGAACGCAGCAGTTCCATGATTTACGTGTTCAGGAAGAAAGGGTGAGAAAAGGGATTAGGGATTAATGATTAATGATTAATAGCGACTGATTTACATAACTTGTAGCTTGTAACTCGTAACTTATAATTGATATAATGAAAGCAAAGAATAACTCGGTATCCTATTTTGACATGCAGTTCATTACGTCCAGCATCAGTACGACGCTGGTGTTACTGCTGTTGGGGCTGGTTGTATTCTTTGTGCTCGCGGCTCATAATCTTTCCGTGTACGTCAAGGAGAACATCAGTTTCTCCGTGCTTGTCAGTGACGACATGAAGGAGAGCGACATCCTGAAGCTTCAGAAGAGGCTGGACAAGGAGGCTTTTGTGAAGCAGACGGAATACATTTCCAAGAAGCAGGCACTCCGCGAGCAGACTGAGGCGATGGGTACGGACCCGCAAGAGTTCCTCGGCTACAATCCTTTCACTGCCTCCATCGAAATCAAGCTGCATTCCGACTATGCCAATTCGGACAGCATCGCCAAAATAGAGAAACTGATTAAAAAGAATACCAATATCCAGGAAGTGCTCTATCAGAAAGACTTGATAGATGCCGTGAACGATAATATAAGGAATATCAGCTTGATGCTGCTGGGGCTGGCTGTGATACTGACGTTTATCTCCTTTGCGCTGATAAACAACACCATCCGTCTGGCTATATATTCCAAGCGTTTCCTTATCCACACCATGAAGCTGGTGGGAGCAAGCTGGGCATTCATCCGTCGTCCGTTTCTGCGGCGCAATTTCTGGATAGGTGTGCTGGCCGCTTTCATAGCCGACAGCATTCTGTGGGGAGCCGCCTATTGGCTGGTGTCCTACGAACCGGAGTTGGTCAAGGTGATTACGCCCGAGGTGATGGTGCTGGTGTCGGGTGCCGTGCTGGTGTTCGGTGTACTTATTACGTGGCTGTGCGCTTTGCTTTCCATCAACAAATATCTGAGGATGAAGGCAAGCACACTGTATTATATTTAACGCCTTGAAGTGCATAGAGAGAAAGTACTGTTATCGCAGCCTCCAAATAGTAAATTGTAAATAGTAAAATAGTAAATGTATAGATGAGTAAAGAGAAATTCGCTTTTGATAAGACCAATTTTATCCTGCTTGGCATCGGAATGGCGGTGGTTATCATTGGTTTTCTTCTGATGACCGGCCCCGTGTCTACCCCGACGACCTTTGAGCCGGACATTTTTAGTGTGAGACGCATCAAGGTGGCTCCGGTAGTTTGCCTGCTGGGGTTTGTGTTCATGATATATGCCGTGCTGCGCAAGCCTAAAAGCTGTTGTGCAGAGGAGTAAACTTTCAGACGCGGATTACACAGATGACGCAGATTGGAATATTAGAAATCCGTGTCATCTGCGTTATCTGCGTCTGAAAAATAATCAGAAAGAAAGTAGTAACAGAGCTTCCGGACAGCCCCTCCGGCAACTCAAGAACTTAAAAACTTAAACAAATTGGAATGGTTTGAAGCGCTTATCCTTGGGCTTATTCAAGGACTGACCGAATATCTGCCGGTGAGCAGTAGCGGACACCTCGCCATCGGTTCGGCATTGTTCGGTATTGAGGGAGAGGAGAATCTTGCTTTTACGATAGTGGTACATGTGGCTACGGTGTTCAGTACGCTGGTGATACTCTGGAAAGAGATTGACTGGATTTTCAAGGGACTGTTCAAGTGGCAGATGAACGAGGAGACACGTTACGTCATCAATATACTGGTATCCATGATACCTATCGGCATTGTGGGGGTATTTTTCAAGGACGAAGTAGAGGCCATTTTCGGTTCGGGACTGGTCGTTGTGGGCTGCTGCCTGCTGCTGACAGCTCTGCTGCTGTCTTTCTCCTATTATTATAAGCCGAAGCAGAAGGAGAACATCAGCATGAAGGATGCCTTTATCATCGGTCTGGCACAAGCATGCGCGGTGCTTCCGGGGCTTTCCCGTTCGGGCAGCACCATTGCAACCGGTCTGTTGCTGGGCGACAACAAGGCGAAGCTGGCACAGTTCTCTTTCCTGATGGTGATGCCTCCCATCCTGGGCGAGGCACTGCTGGATGGAATGAAGATGATGAAAGGTGAGGCGGTTGCAGGGGATATTCCGACGCTTTCGCTGGTGGTAGGTTTCCTGGCTGCTTTTGTTTCGGGCTGCCTGGCCTGCAAGTGGATGATAAATATTGTGAAGAAGGGCAAGCTGATTTATTTTGCCATCTATTGCGCGATAGCCGGTGTCATAACGCTCATATTAAGCTAAAGTCCCCTCCTTGTGTGGGGGAAAGACTGATTACTCCGGAAATCAATAAGAGAAAAATATTAAGTTGTACCATTTTATCCCCCTCCCTACCGGGGAGGGGTTAGGGGAGAGGCCAATGAATTTTAAAGAAGGAGAAGTCCTCTATTTCAATAAACCGCTGGGATGGACATCGTTCAAGGTTGTGGGACATGCGCGTTACCACATCTGCCGGCGGATAAAGGAGAAGAAGTTGAAAGTAGGCCATGCCGGTACCCTCGACCCGCTTGCTACGGGGGTGATGATAGTCTGTACGGGCAAGGCCACGAAACGGATTGAGGAATTCCAGTATCACACGAAGGAGTACGTCGCCACCATCCGGTTGGGCGCCACCACTCCCTCTTACGATCTGGAACATGAGATAGATGCTACCTATCCCACGGAACACATTACCCGCGGACTGGTGGAGGAGACGCTGAAGAAGTTCATCGGCGAGATACAGCAAGTGCCTCCCGCCTTCTCGGCATGTATGGTGAACGGGAAACGTGCCTACGACCTTGCCCGCAAGGGAGAGGAGGTAGAGCTGAAACCCAAGTTGCTCGTCATCGACGAGATAGAGCTGTTGGACGACGGACTGGGCATTGCCGAACCGTGGATAAAAGTACGCGTAGTATGTAGTAAAGGAACCTATATTCGCGCTTTGGCACGTGACATCGGTGAAGCCTTGCAGAGCGGTGCCCACCTCACCGCCTTGGAGCGTACCCGTGTAGGCGATGTCCGGCTGGTGGACTGCCTCAATCCCCTCGATTTCAAAGAGTGGATAGATGCGCAGGAGATAGATATTTAGTTATAAGTTATTTGCTATGAAGTGTAGCATACTGCCGGATAACTCATACCCTCTTATAACTAAAAACAGACTGATATAAATAATAAATAACTTATAACTCATAACTAATTATGAAACTGTCGCAATTCAAATTCAAGCTTCCCGAAGAGAAGATAGCTTTGCACCCCACGAAGTACAGAGACGAGTCACGTCTGCTGGTGTTGCACCGTAAGACGGGTGAGATTGAGCACAAGATGTTCAAGGATGTTCTGGACTATTTTGATGACAAAGATGTGTTTATCTTCAACGACACCAAGGTTTTCCCTGCCCGCTTGTACGGCAACAAGGAAAAGACCGGTGCGCGTATTGAAGTGTTCTTGTTGCGTGAGTTGAACGAAGAGCTCCGGTTGTGGGATGTACTGGTGGATCCTGCCCGTAAAATACGTATCGGCAATAAGCTCTACTTCGGTGACGACGACTCTATGGTGGCTGAGGTTATCGACAACACCACTTCGCGTGGGCGTACGCTTCGTTTCCTTTACGACGGTCCGCACGATGAGTTCAAGAAGGCGCTCTATGCGCTGGGCGAAACGCCGCTGCCCCACAGTATCATCAACCGTCCCGTAGAGCCGGACGATGCCGAACGTTTCCAGTCTATTTTTGCACGCAACGAAGGAGCTGTTACGGCGCCTACCGCCAGCCTGCACTTCAGCCGCGAGCTGATGAAGCGTATGGAAATCAAGGGTATTGACTTTGCCTACATCACCCTGCATGCCGGCTTGGGTAACTTCCGCGACATTGATGTGGAAGACCTCACCAAGCACAAGACAGACTCCGAGCAGATGATTGTGAACGAGGAAGCCGTACGGATTGTGAACCATGCCAAAGACCTGAACCGCCAAGTCTGTGCCGTAGGTACCACCGTGATGCGTGCCATCGAGAGCACCGTCAGCACCGACGGACATTTGAAGGAATACGAGGGTTGGACCAACAAGTTCATCTTCCCGCCGTACGACTTTACCGTGGCCAATGCCATGATATCCAACTTCCACATGCCGCTCAGTACCCTGCTGATGATTGTTGCCGCTTTCGGCGGTTACGAGCAGGTGATGGAGGCATACAATGTGGCATTGAAGGAAGAGTACCGCTTTGGTACGTATGGAGATGCGATGCTGATTACAGACCGGTAATTATGGTTGTTTATTTCAGTCTTGGTACCAATCTCGGCGATAAGGAGCAGAACCTCCGCATGGCCGTCCAAAAGATAAGAAAGCAGATAGGGGAAGTGATTTCCCTATCTGCTTTTTATGCTACTGCCCCGTGGGGCTTTTCTTCCGATAATACTTTTCTGAATGCCGCACTCTGCGTAGGCACTGCTTTGGCACCTTTGGAGGTGTTGCAAACGACGCAGGAAATCGAGCGGGAGATGGGGCGTACGCATAAGTCTGTCAATGCAGTGTATAGCGACCGTGTGATAGACATCGACCTGCTGCTCTGTTTTGCCGATGACGGTACTCCCGTTTTGCTGGATACGCCTGAACTGAAACTTCCTCATCCGCTGATGCAGGAACGCCGTTTCGTGATGGAGCCGTTGGCGGAGATTGCTTCAGGCGTGGTGCATCCGGTATTGGGAAAGACAATCGGGGAATTGTTGCAAAATCAGTGTTAATCTCTGCTATCTGTAGCGCAGATACAAGATTTCTTTTTTATCTTTGCCTCCGAAAAGCGAAGATAGGCTGCACCTCAGCATAAAAAATGAACAAGTTCATTTTGTTCTGCGTTCGGTTTGCACTATCTTTGCCTCCGAAAAACGATATGTGGAGAGATTTGAGTAGCTTGCAACCACAGAAAAAAATGCTAAAACACATCCTTTTCTGACGGCATGTTTGTGTGCCGGATGCATCTACTCCACACACCTCCTTCCGCCATTCGTTGAATTATCAATTATCAACTATCAATTCTCAACTGAAATGGGATATTTATTCACATCCGAATCGGTGTCTGAAGGACACCCCGACAAAGTGGCCGATCAAATATCGGACGCTGTGCTTGACAAACTGTTGGCCTATGACCCCAGTTCGAAAGTAGCTTGCGAAACTCTGGTTACTACCGGTCAGGTAGTGCTGGCTGGAGAAGTGAAAACCAAAGCGTACGTTGACATGCCTCTCATCGCACGCGAAGTAATCAAGAAAATCGGCTATACCAAAGGCGAGTATATGTTCGAGAGCAATTCGTGCGGCGTGCTGAGCGCCATCCACGAGCAGAGCCCCGACATCAACCGAGGCGTGGAGCGACAGGACCCCATGGAACAAGGTGCCGGAGACCAGGGAATGATGTTCGGCTACGCCACCAACGAAACGGAGAATTACATGCCGCTTTCACTGGACCTTGCACACCGCATCCTGCAAGTGCTGGCAGATGTCCGTCGCGAAGGCAAGGTGATGACCTACCTCCGTCCCGACGCCAAGAGCCAGGTGACCATCGAATATGATGACAACGGCACACCCGTACGCATCGACACCATCGTAGTTTCCACCCAGCACGACGACTTCGTACAGCCTGCCGACGACAGCGATGCCGCCCAGCTGAAGGCCGACGAGGAAATGCTCGCCCAAATCCGCCGGGATGTAATCGAGATTCTGATGCCGCGTGTCATTGCTTCCATCCATCATGAAAAGGTGCTGGCACTGTTCAACGACCGTATCACATATCACGTCAACCCCACGGGCAAGTTCGTAATCGGTGGTCCTCACGGTGACACCGGGCTGACGGGACGCAAGATTATCGTAGATACCTACGGCGGCAAGGGTGCCCACGGTGGCGGCGCTTTCTCCGGAAAGGACCCCTCTAAGGTAGACCGCAGCGCAGCTTATGCAGCCCGCCACATTGCCAAGAATCTGGTAGCTGCCGGCGTTGCCGACGAAATGCTGGTACAGGTAAGTTACGCCATCGGTGTGGCACGCCCCATCAATATCTTCGTAGATACTTATGGCCGCAGCCACGTCAATATGAGCGACGGTGAGATTGCCCGTAAGATTGACGAGCTGTTCGACCTCCGCCCCAAGGCGATAGAAGACCGCCTGAAACTGCGCAACCCCATCTATCAGGAGACTGCCGCCTACGGGCACATGGGCCGCGAGCCGCAGACCATCGTCAAGCACTTCAAGAGCCGCTACGAAGGCAACAAGGACATTGAAGTGGAACTCTTCACCTGGGAGAAGCTGGATTATGTGGACAAGGTGAAAGCCGCATTCGGTTTATAATCAGCATAGCTTTACGGCTATTTATATAGAAGGCTGCCTCTTCTGCATCCTCCGAAACATCGGTATCTGCAGAAGGGCAGCCTTTGTTGTTTTGGTCTTGCTCTTCAAATGGATTTTTTCACCGGCAGTACAAACACGAACCTTGCCCCCTCCTTGTACTCCTTGTCCAGCAGCACTTTCCCTTTCAGCCGTTCGGCGATGAGGCGGCAGATATTGAGTCCCAGGCCGGTGCCTTGCCCGAAGTTGTCGGCCTTTTCAAAACGTTCGAAGATGGTTTCCGAGTATTCTGGGGGAATGCCGGTACCGGTATCGGTGACGGAGAAGGTGACGTATCCGGGATTCTCTGTGAGAGAGCAGTGCAGGTGGATTTCGCCTTGTGTGGTGTGTTTCTCTGCATTGGTAAGGAAGTTGATGAGTATCTGGCACACACGTTGCCCGTCGGTGCTCAGTTCGTAGCAGTCGTCCACTTCGGAGGTGTAGTAGAGCTTCACGCCTTCGGGCTTGCGGTGTTCAACGGTGGTTATGGCTTCCTGGCAGAGTTTGTTGCAATTGTGCGGCGCTATCTTCATGGTGTATCTGTTGCTTTCCAATTCGGCTGCGCTGAGGATGTCCCCCACCAGTGTGAGGAGGAGGTCGGAATTGTGCTGTATGAGATGGCAGAAATCCTGCCTTTCTTCTTGGGAAAGGTTCGTGTCGGGGGAAGTGATGAGCTGTGAGAAGCCCACGATAGAGTTGAGCGGTGTCCGTATTTCGTGACTCATGTTCTGCAGGAAGATGCTCTTTGCCTTGTTGGCTGCTTCGGCTTGGTCGCGTGCTTCTGAAAGTTCCTCGTTCTTGTGGCATAGTTCGAGGTTGACTTTACGTTTGCGGTGGAGGTAGAGCATCAGGAAAAGCAGGGATAACAGCAAAAAGCCGGTGACAATGCTGAAAAGAGTGATGCGGTAGCGCGAGGTGGCCTGTATGTTTTCCATTTTCAGACGTTCGGCACCTATCTGGGTGTTCAGTTCGGCGATGTCCGACAGTTGCAGCAGATTGTTCGTCGAATCCAGCTGCTGGTGGTATTTTCTCAGACATTTGATGGCATTGGGATAGTCTTTGGCGCATTCGTAAATGTAAGCATGTTGTTGCAAGCTTTCCTCGGACAATTGGTCAGCGTGGGCATGGGCCTGCTCATACTGTTTGTCCAGTATGTTCTTGTTGATGTGGGCCATCAGTAGGGAAACGCTGGCAGAGAGCTTGCAACGGTCCGCCATTTGTACGGCTTCTTTATAGCAGTCGTTGAATTCATCTATATGTCCCTGCCGGAATAGTACCAGGCATTTCTCTATCATGGCTTGGGCTATGTTCCGTTCTGTTTTGGCGCTCTTCAAGGCTTTTTCGCAATAGTCCAGTGCGGTGGCGTAATCTTTTTGGGTGTTACGGTAATATTCGGCAAGGCTTGAGTATAGTTGGCTGGGATCCTGGTCGGGCATATTCTTCAGCATATAGTCCAAGGCTTCCTGATAGTATTGGGCGGAGAGGTCGAAGTTTCCGCGTGATTTGTAGATATGGCCCATGGTTCGGATACAGCTGAAGATACCGTAAGGGTATCTGTCGGCAAAAGCTTGCTTTTTCATTTTTTCCGCTTTCTGCAAGGCGAGCAATGAGCGTTGTTGGTTCAGGAAGTAGATGATTTCGCTGCTCCAAGCGTGATAATAATATTGCAGATAGTTATTGGCACGTGAAATCTCTTTCAGGTCAGTGGATGCCTTTTCTATTTTGCTATCATCTTTTTGGGATATATAGAACTGCAGGGGGATGATGTATGCCAGGCATTGTGCTTTTTTGTCACCGAGCTTCAGAGCCTGTTGATACAAAGTGTCGGCCACCAGCAACCCCTCCTGCTGGCGTGCCTGCTTGGAAGCCCGCTGGTAGATGGGGTAGAGTGCATCGTCTATCTTGTAGGGATTGTTCTGTGCTGCGGAAGGTAGGGACACCCATACTGAAAGCACTAGAAAACATAACCTTGAAAGAATGCACTCCCTCTTTGTTCTATTGGATGGAATAAGCATGTTTTTTTCCGGATACTTATTATTATGCCTATGGCATCGCAAAAATAAGATAAAAGAATAAATTACAAGCTTTTTTTGTATAATTTCTCTGTTTACTTATTAAACAATCCTTGCCAGGAGCTTTCTTACGAAATTTCCGGTGATAATGCCGCCCTCTACATCATCATATTCTTCCTTATCGAGAACTTCACGATGGCCATTGCATTGACTGCCGCCAGCGGCAGGTCCATGGGGTCGTGGTGGTTGTTGTAGCTCACCAGACGGATGCAGTCCGGCCGTTCCGAGTGGTTGACGTATTTCACTGCCAGGTATTCGTCGCCGCCCCGTTCGAAGGAGACGAGATACATTTCACCGTAGATGACGTCGGTGAAGTCGCGGATGGACTTAAAGCCTACGATGTCACCGGACTTGAGGATGGGATACATCGAGTCGCCCGAGACGTAGACGGCACCGTCGCACACAGGGATATTGGGAATTACAATCCGCCCCAAGGCGTACTGCGGGCGGTCAGCCAGCAGTGTCTTCAGGTTGGCGGCGGCAGAGATGTCATAGAGGGTCACGCTACGGTCGTCCATAGGGTCGGTTGTTTTCGGTGTGTGAAGTATTTCCACTTCACCTTGTACCAAGTCATTGTCACAGAATTTTGAATGATGTGCAGGCGAGCCCTTTCCCGTCAGCAGCCAGTTGTAGTCCACGTCGTCCAGGCTGCCCAGCAGCAGGGGGAAGTCGATGCTGTTGCGGGCGTTCCAGTTGCTCAGTGTGGAGCGTGATATACCCAGAAAGGCGGCAAGTTCGCTGTCTGTCTTGAATTCTTTCGCCAGTTTGGCACGTTTTATGATGTCTGCCACACAAAATACCGGGTCTTTGTCATTCGCCATATTCTTCAGTTTTTACGTGTAAATTATTCAGAAACTATTATCTCCTCATTTATACTGTCTTACGTCTTATTTAAGAATTTAATTCCCGATTTGTTTGTTTTATAAATGAAAACAGTATTATCTTTGTTGGGACAAAAATACATATCATGTTTTATAAATGCAAATAAAAGGGAGGGATTTATGGAAAATACACATCTGGTCTTTTATCCGGAAGCATCCGAATTTAGCAAAAATACTTACGAATTTGAAAAAATGGGCATCCACCTTGCCGGATGTATAGATGAGGTGCGTTGGAAGTATAGATGCAACGCGCTGGATGTATAGATAGAATACGCTGGATATATACTTCCAGCAAACAGCCCCTACAAGCATCTTTGGCAGGGGCGTGCCGAAAAAAATATTATTGTACTAATTCTTAACAAAAAATGATTATGGAACAGATTATTGAAAAAAATGTTCGTTTCTGTGGATGTTGCCACAGAGAACTACCCGTTGATTCTTTTTATGTAGACAAGCGTACGCTTGCCCCCGACAATTATTGCAAGAACATAAATATACGATTTGGTGGTAACTAAAATATTTCTTATATTTGCATCTGTAACCAATAATGTATTCTTTTACAATGAAATGTATATTACTAGTCAGAGTTTCTACAGAAGCCCAATCCTATGAAGAACAGGAAAAGGAGCTATATGATCTGGCTCATTTCTATGGATATAAAGATAAGGACATTTCTTCAATAGCCACTAAAGAAAGTGCTATTAAATTGGATGAAGAAGAAAGGTTTGGCCTTAATCGCATGAAAGAGCTACTTGAAACAAGTGAATATGATTGTGTGTTCGCTTGGGAAATCTCACGTATAGCCAGAAGGAAAAAGATATTGTTCAGTATTCTTGAATATCTTACAACCAAGGGAATTCAGTTAATCATCAAAGAGCCAAGAATTAGATTGCTCAAAGATGATAAAACCATTGATGAAGGAGCTGAAACAATATTCACATTATATGCTCAACTTGCTGAATCGGAAATGAGGAACAAGATTGCCCGTTTTTCCAGAGCCAAAAAAGAAGGATTCAACAAAGGCAAGTATATGGGTGGAAAAATAAAACTTGGCTACAAGGTTTCAGAAGACGGTTACTGGCAAATTGATGAAGAAAGTTCCAAGTTAGTTCGTCTCATATTTGATATGTATATTTCCGGTGAATATAGCTTAACCGAATTAGGGAAAGAGCTAAAGTCCAGAGGCTATTTCAAGAATCTGTCTGTAACCAATGTAAAAGCAGAGATATATGGTTTGCTAAAAAATCCAATCTATCGAGGTATAAGGACAAGCAACAATATATATCCTCAGATTATAGATGATGATACATGGGAGAAATGTCGTAAGAAAAGAGAAGAAAATAGAACCCGCCCAAAAGCAAAAACTCCCCACCTGTTAACACCTTTAATCCGTTGTTCTTGTGGTGCTTCCTATTCGGTAAATCTTATGGATGCAACATATTCATGTAGAGTAAAACATAGTGCAGTAGAAAAAGGATTGACTCACTCACCTGATATCAACATAAATATGATTGAATCTCTGGCCTGGTATGTAGCCCTCCAGGAGCTACATGAGGATATGATCTGTAAACGCAACGATGCAAAGGAAACATACGAAGAGGAAATACGCATCTACAATCAGAAAATAGCCTATTCACGTGGGATATTGGAATCAACCATGCAGAGACGTTCCGACCTTGACGAGAATTATTTTGTCCATGGCCGCTTCACAAAAGAGAAATATGAAGAACTGGCCCAAAAGCAAAATGATATAATAAAGGTAGAGAAAGGTAATATAAGAAAGTATGAAACTGCAATATTAAACATGGAGAAACAGATTCAAGCGGACATTACCTTTGACGATATGATTGATTCTCTTAACCAGTCCTATGGAACCCTAAAAAACGGTACGGATATGGAAACCATGAGAAAAATCACCCACAGATACATTACGGATATTTATATCGAACCGTGGGAAGGTAAGGCAACATCCTTTTGGAAAAAGGTGACGATCAAGACCATCCATGACACTGACAAGAAAAAAAAGATAGAACAATTCAAAGAGCAGGGACTGGATGGCATTATTTTTACTCTCAAGGATATGTTCTATGTTAATACTTTCCACAAGAAAGCATATTGGGATGAAAATATGGCAAACTGTGTACCAATGGTTTATACAGAAAGAATAACCAGAAAAAGAGGAAAAAGGACGAAGAAAAAGAAAATGGGAATAAGAGAATGCAGAAAATCATAACGTTTCTTCAATTTTAACTAGAGATTATTAATTATACAATTGGTTTAGAATTATTCTTTCTCTTTGTATAAACTAATTTTTCATATAAAAAACAGAACTGCATGAGTTATATGATTAACCTTATTAACATTATAGGGGAGTTTCCTGCATGGAATTTATCGACTGAAACAAGAAAAAATAAATATTTGGAATTTGAAGCTCCGAAGAGAAAATTCCAAAGAGAGTTGAATATTCTCAATTATACCAAATGCTCTGTTCGTGACTTATCTTTTTTCGCTAAATATCCTCTATTGAAAAAAATAATATCGTTTTTACAGGATAATGCTGAAACTCGAAACATGGACATTGCCTTGTTTTTAGAAATTGCTATCCTTTTAGCCTATCATGTTAAATTATCTGCTAAATCAGTAGCAAATTCAATCAACTATTTTTTGAAATGTCGCAATGAATTAACAAATAGCACTCATAAGATTTCACTTGCAGGATTAGAAATACTTGATGAGATAACAGCACTGATAAGAGAGTGTGAATTAGGACTAACCGATAAATCCAGTTTGCTAAAAAAGAAGTTGTTTAAAGATGAGGATTCAATCAATTTTGGAGAGGAAAGATTATATCCCAATGATTGTATTTTCGGATATTTACTACAGGAACACATCGCAGGTTATCTTCTCTGTTTGGTTACAGAGCCATTCGTTGAATTGTTTTATACCAATACTTCTTCAATTAATCCCTGCTTTACGTTATTTAATGCTTTATGTTTCAAAGGCGAGATCAAAAGTTTCATTACAAAGGATGAGAATTTGTCCTATAGTGCTATAATAAAACAAAAAGATAATCCATTAGCGACATGTCTGGCTGTCACCTTAGATAAAATCACCTCATCTAATAGAATAAGCAGCCAATGGATTCTGGACAATATATCTCAAAACTATATAACTACTTTTCGTAAGCTTTGGTGGCTAAGTTCTATTTATGCAAAATATCATTCCCAATATTCTAATGAACTTAACAGCAACAGAAACTTATTTGCCCAAGTAGAAAAGATTATTAAACTCGTAGAATTGGAAAGTGGCAAAAGACTAGTGATGCCCGATGATTATCCTATATCTAATGCCTTTCCAGAAGCTATGGAAATAAAGAAAGAATCACCAGACGGAAAAAAAGAAGTAACTGAATTAGGTGTCTATTATTCTCAAAAAGAGAAGGACATAAACAGCCTTGCTCAACAAAGCAATAATGACAAGGATAGGGAAAATTCCTTTTTTATATTGCCCGATGATTATTTTGAACAGCTTCCTGACAGTTGTGGGCGTATCTGTATAGATGACATCAAGGAAATTATAAAAAAGCAAGGAGTACAGAAATTCTATGAATTTATTGATTATATAGCAGAACAAGAATATATAGAAAACGATATCCAGACCAAAAAAAGTTTCGCCTACCGTTTGACTGGAAGACATAAACCTGATAATCTTTTGAAAAAAATAGAATGGAATACGGCTAAGGATTCTGGCAGCTATAGACTTTACTATATCGTAAAGCAATTCTATTGGGGCAACGGAAGAAAAGGGATAAGAAAAGGAAACAATGTTCCAACTAGTAAATACCACCGAATAAAACTTTTTTTCATCTGTGATAAATATACTGGTGATCCTTCCACATACGCCAACAAAGCCCCCCAGGATTTTAAAACAAAACTGGAGGAATTCTTCACTAAAGAAATCAATAATAACAACCCTGTTCCGCAAGGGTTTCCTTCCCTGAAACCTTTATAATTTTGTATATTTAAGGGGCTGTCCAAAGCCGGATAGCCCCTTACTGTTACTTACAGTTTAAAAGTAAAAAACGTGAAATCACCCTTATTCCCTAATAGAAAAAGTAACAATATCAAGTTTATTGGATAATATTTCATTGAAGACTTACAGACTGTAAGTTTAAAAAGTAAGGAGCTGACTTTTCAGGACAGTCTCTTTTTTTGTTCCATTTTTGCTCCACCTTTGCCCAATTTGTTCCATTGTTAGTTCCCACTACCCATATTTTTCATCTTCATATTCTGCTTTGAACCAATTGTTTATCTTCTATTTTTCTTCTTTTTTTCGTCCAACACACTAATACAAAGCCATTTATGGACAAACCAGTAACTTTGTGATACCAAAAAACAATGAAATATGAAACAAAGTATAGACAACGTAGAAATACTGCGACTGATGGAGAAGAAGCAAAAACTCCTTCTTAAAATAAGAGCAGCCCTCGCATTAGATCGTATGGATCTAGTGAAGGAGTTATCGTATGAGTTTCAGGTTATACTAGAGAAGGAACATAATATTGAATAAATTTAACTTTTAAAAATTATAAGTACAAAAAACTTATGTTTTGTAACAGAGCAGGCAACCGTCCAAGCTACGGAAATGGAGAGTATTAATAATAGTATGAAACCTCAGGGCAATGCTACGCCTAATAATAACAGTAGTAAACGAACAACGGATATGGAAAGCGTACATGGCAAAACGAGGATTAGGAGTCCGGAATACGACATCAAGTATCTTGAACGCTTGTCAGAAACCTTCATTGGGGGCACTGTCAAATATGTCATGGGACACTTGTCTGCGGGTACAGGTGTGGCAGCAGGTTTAAGATACCAGTGAAAGACCTCTCAAAAAATAACCGGAGAATACCGGTTTGCGACCATAACATCAGAATTATAAAAAACTACCCAAATACAATAGAAATGAATTATAATAAAGGAATAGCCCTAATGGGACTTGGCATGGCTGTCGTCGGCCTTGCAGGTATATCGGTCTATAAGAGGGCCGTAAAGAAACACGGTCAGACAGTGGAAAGACCTGTCGTAATTGATAAGGTGGAGAATGATACGGAAAAGGTTGTACCATCACAGGTTCCCCTCTCTACCAAACGTACCAGGACCAGGACAAGAGTCACCCGTGGCATGGTGAGAGCATGGAATATGATGGCGTCGAAGAAGGGGATGACGCACAGGGAAATCGCCACCATGTATGGTGTATCATCGGTAACTGTGGACCGTCATCTGGCGGATGTCAACAGAAGGCAGGCCGTCAAAACCATGAAGTCTCCGGTCTGTCTGACAGTCCCGACGGACGATGCGGTAATTAAACAAGATTTATCAATTAAAAAAAATCATATTAGTTATGAGTAGAAAAATATCACAAACAAGTGCCCCTTCCACCATCAAAGCGAGAGCGAGTGTAGGACTGGGGGGAGTAAGGGGGAGCTATGAGGGTACCGTCGCATCCTTCTGGAAAATCGGTGGTCCCGTTGTCGGTATCACCGTTGTAGTCGGGCTGTTCGTATTGCCCAGAATCGGGAAGAAGCTGGTAAAGGTCAGAATTGACAACGAGGAACAGAAAAGCGAACTCAAGAAGGATGAGGCACGCGAGAACAGCAGGATCAGGAAGGACGAGGCGGAACAGCAGTGCGACCTTGACATCCGGAAAGCAGAAGGGCTCAGCCGGGTAAGGATTGACGAGACACGCGCTCTGTTTGAACTCCACCGTGAATTCAGTCCAATGGGCAAGAAAACGGGTGAGGGACAGGCCGCACACGAAGATGTCAGTCTTGGAGAATGGCTGCAATGGTTCAACCGGGAATTCCCCATGCCGTGCCACTCCGCCATCCCCCACATCAGTACCATTCTTGACGGCTGTCCTGAAGGTTTCAGGCCTGCCATGCTCTTCCATCTGCTCGGTGGCTACGGTGCGCTGGCCTTCTCAAATGTACGGGCAAGATATCTGGACGGACGGTACCATTCACCCAGCCTGCAGGTGGTTGTCGAGGGCGAGCAGGGTTCCGGAAAGGGTGTTTTCAGGAATGTGTATGAGCAGGACCTCTTCCGGAGAGTGGTCATGTCGGATAGGGAAAAGGCGGGCAGTGACAGTCCCGGGTGGATTGTCCAGACAATAGGCATCGAGACATCAAAGTCCAGGTTTGCGGAGATCGTGGCCGGCAATCAGGCTGTATGCCTTTATATGATGGAAACGGAGATTGATTCCGTGCGCAAGTCCTTCGGAAAGGAGAGCGGCCTTTCCAGTGACATCCTGCGTAAGGCGTTCTCCAACGAGTGCATCTCCCTGGACAACAGGCATGTCCGCAATGAATCCCGTGGTGTGTTTCCGGTCTGTCTCAATTACACTTTCACCGGTACTCCGGGAGCTGTCGGACGTTTTTTCAAGGAAGAGGAGTATGAGGACGGCACCGCTTCCCGTATCTGTTTCTGTGTGATTCCTGAACTGGGACGGTCCAATCCTGAATTCGACCTGCCGGAGGGTGTGGAACTTGAGAGAATGCGTGACCGGATAGACGGGTGGCGTGAGCTGCATTGTTTCAGGACTACGGAGGACGGCATCGACATTCCCGCCGCTGAATACAGGACCGACCTCTCCTATGTACATGGCCCGTTGGGCAACTGGATTGAGGACCAGAAGGAGACGGGGGATGTGATGAGAAGAAGGGTTTCCCTCCGCATGGCCACCATTGCCTTCCATGGCGCCATTGTACTGCACATGCTCGCCGGTGAACCCGGAGAGGACAACCCGAAGCTGCGCAAGGCGGTCTGCAGGCTGACTGTATATATTGCCGACCACTGTATGGAACGCTTTCTCTGCAGGTACTATAAGGGGGCGTATCCGAAGATGGAGAAGATGGCCGGTTCACCTCTCAGACGTAAGCTGACGGACGAGGAGGTTGAATGCTGGTATCCTCTATGGCATACTCCCGGTGAGGACGGCCAGCTGTTGGGATACGGGAGGATAGCAAGGCTGATTGGAGTGGACCGGGACAGCGTAAAAAATGCTTTCAAAAGATATAGGAAGAAAAACGGTTTGAGATGAAACGAACCAAGGAGGGCATACGAAAAGGTGCCCTCCTTTTTTTCTTTTTTAGGAGGGTAAATATCATCCGCTGGTGGGTAAACTCTATATTTCAGGCGGGTAAACGTTCAAAATACGGCTCCTTGGAAAATACAACATGATACGACTTTTTGAATTGAATATTAATTGGTTAAGTGACAAAAAACTATCTATCCTTAGAGTGTGTAAAACGCTACCCACCTATACATGATATAAATATAGCGAAAAAGACCGGCTTGTCATGACCTACAGAACACGCATAGTATTATATGACATATAAAATGTTTTACATTATTCCATTCCCCAAGTAGCCATATAACCAACACTTCATCCCAAATCCGTACGGGTAATAATGAATAGGGCAGATGAGTGGCCAATATAGAGTCCAGTTACCGGATTAGTTCCCATACTGATACTGAGATAACCCTTCTACTGATGATGAACTTGTATCCTATACTCATCGCCTCTTTATGGCCAGCTCTTGTATTAAGTATTTATCCTTACCGGCTGAATGATAATATCCCTTCAGTTTCATACCTTAATACTCCACAAGGCAAGGGACATGAACGGGCAATGGATAGACGTGCCTGAAGTAATGTGGAGAGAGGTTTATATTTCCTCCACCTGTTTTCCGGCACTGTCATAGGTTTGCCCGTCGATTATAGCCGTGAAGTAACCATATCAGCTCTTCAACATTACTCTTTCATTCCATTCATCGGGGTAAGGACTATCTCGCAATATTAATGGGAGACATATATAGCCTGGTTTAAACCGGATCTATTGTAAGGATTATGGGAGTGGTTTATCGGATTCCTGCTTATACTGATACACTTTTAACCATACTTCCTAAAACAATATGTACAGGACAAATGAGAAGTTGAAACAATGTATAAGTACTCCAATTCAGCCAGGGGAAAAAGCAAGGTCCATCATTCATACATTATCCAGACGGTGGGATACAAGAGTAAACTGAAAGCCCATTGTATCATATGATTATTACAATTGATAATAATACTCACTCAGGCGGCGTGAGCCTACAACAAACGAAAGAAAGAAAATTATTATATCCCAAAATCAACTTTTTTTCCTAAAATTGGGATTATTACTTAAATAGAATAGGTTTTATAGAGAAAAAAAGTGATGCATTCTGTCAACTCATCCAGCAGTAATTGGGTTATACAGAAAAATTGCATAGTCTGATTCACTATATAATGATATATCTTCATTTATAGCAATCATACCTTGGCTAGAATGAATAAAATCCCAATTCTCTTACTGCCTTTTTGGGGGATATATAACCGGAAGAACAAGTGATAAGTTTGGCAATAATACACTCATTCCGTATTATCAATTTTTCCAGTTCTTCAAATCATCATTGAAAGGGTAAACGGAACGCCATCAATCAATTTTTTTCCTTTGAAACATATCATTTATAAGTAATTTCCCTCATTCTGGCAAAAAAAGTTGATCTGAAATTATATACTATTCTCTTCTTCGTCAGATGTAGGCTCACGCCGCTTGAGTGAGTATTATTATTAATTACAGTAACATATGGTACAATAGGCTTTCAGTTGACCCTTGCATATCATCATTTATGTGATACATGGGTAATGTGATTTTAATCCCCTTGCTTCCCTTGACTGGACAGATGGAATGTCAGCATATGGTCGCCAAGAAAAAAACAGTACCGTCCTATCCATGGACGTACTGTCATATTATTTGTCTATGCTTCCAGTATCTTGATAAAATACACTTTCCTGCCCCTGTCATTTGTCCTCTGTTTTTCCATGACGGGAAGATACAGTTTCAGTTCTGTTGCCTTGGCTGTTTTCCCGGAAAGTCCCAAGTTGTCGTATATCTTCTGTAACTTGGCCTTTACCTCCTGTTTGGAATAAAGCATGCCGGGAACGAACTCCTGCCTGCAAGCCTCACTTATCGGAGCCTGTGCACAAAAAACATTATAGGCATCCTCAACATCAGCCTCACGAAAATCAAGACTTGACAGGGTATCATAACCAAGAGTTCCATACCACCCGTGAAATCTGAAATCAATGAACGGATTTTGTAAGAGCAGGGTGTCATATTGCGGACATTGATTTCTGAAATTCGCATATCCTGCAAGCCTGTCCTTGTCAGGTGCATTATAATACCACTGCTCGAACTGCTTCACCTCATCCGGCTTCTTCCGCATCCCGACCGCAGACTGAATGCTCGTCAACAGCTGGCAGGAATTGTTATAATAGTAACTTCTCTGGTACCACCTGTTCCACATTGCCGCCATTACCAGATGATTGTAACCTATCGTCGTTTGCCCGTTCTCCTGTATGAGGTCAGTATAATCATCTGTAAACTTCTTGTCTGGTTCCATTTTTCTGTAAGAATCTATTAATACAGTTCTGTATTCTTCAGGAGCACTATTGAATACATTGAGGATGTTATTTGTTTTCAAATCCATCATCTTCTGCTTCTGTCCAAACTCCGCTTCCGTCATGGTGGCAGGGTAGGTCTTGTAGTATATCGTGGCATCATGTCGGAATGGATTTGTATCAAGCCTCTGTCTGCCGAGAATCTGAGGTATATCCAACATGATGTCAAGGGTCTGCCACTCCTTCCCTGCATTGATGAAGATATAGGTACTGGCATTATCCGAGTAGAAATCCACACCTTCAAAAGATGACTTCGTGCAGAAAGTGAAAGGCTTGTTCCTGGGATTGTTCCTGTCCGTATCCAGTCCGCCTATCGTGAATCCTTTGGGCAGCCTTGAGGACTGGCTTTCAGAACACAGGATAGTCACCTCATCCGGCTTCAGACTGTTTTGCCTGATTATATTCTTGATCGACTTGACCTCATTGAGAAATATACAGGCTTCATGAGAGTAGACTATATTTCCATCCACTATTTTCCTTTCAAAATATCCGTCCCTTCTGTAACGTTGTATCAGTTCCCCACACAGTTTCTCCGCAGTCTCACCGTTCCTCATCTGTCTCTCCTTCAATGTCGGCTCCACAATCACATCAGGATCCCATTCCAGTTTATAGTAGGGAATGCTGGCGAATTGAGGTATGTAGTCAAGGTAGATGTCAGGGACAGGTGTAGCTGACAAGTAACAGATGCGTTTCACTTCATTGTCAAGCCGGATGAGAAAATTCATGTCCGTACTCCCCTTGAACGTCGCATCACCCATCAGACACTGGAACTCATCGACCACAAAGAGGCATGAATCCAGCATATTATTTCCTCTAAGGACACCAAGAACCTTGTCCGATGAATCCAGTGTAACCAGTATCTTGGCTGGTCGCATTGGCAAAGGGGTAAATGGTGTGCTTCCATGATGATAATTCAAGTACGAATCAAGATCCCGCATCTTTTGAATTATTGCTTGCCCTCTGTTACTGCATAATGGGACATGGAAGTGGAAACTGTCGGGGTATTGTCTGTGCTTCTCTTTCAACACCTGAAGTCGCGGCGAAATTATCACTACCGGAAAGTCTGAGTTTAGGAACAGGGATGTACCTCCACAACCTGTTACAGTCTTGTTCAGGATAAACTTTCCATCCAATGGCAATATACCGTCCAGGAGTTTGCCATAATCACTCATATACCTGCAACCTTCAGGCATGTCAATTTGTATTACATTATTTATGCTATTATCCATAATTGTTTTTATTTTTGTTTACAATCATTCCATATATAAAGGTTTGCAATGTTTTTATATACCCTTTTTACACTTCGATGAGTAAACGGAACGCATCAATATTTTTCCTTATACAATCTATTTCTTTTAAGTAAAATCTCTCATTTTAAGAAAAAAAGTTGATTTTGGAATATGATATTTTCTCTCTTTCGTTTGTTGTAGGCTCACGCCGCCTGAGTGGGTATTATAATAGGAGCTGTAGTATATGTATAATAAACTTGCCTCCGGTTAACTCACAAGGTAGTATCTTGCAATATTTTTCACCTGTATCCTTGACATATGGATTCTTTATTGGCTTTGATGAAATTTTAAAGGAGAGCTTATGCAGCGTCTCCTCCAATCAGTCAGTACATTCTCAAATCCAGCATCCGGCATTGGATTTGACTACCACTCTGGTAAATTTCCGAAGTTCGGTTATCAATGCCCGCACTTCATTCCTTGTCGGTTCGGGAAGGGTAATGTCCTGTCGTGAGTTCCTGCCGATATTGACCTGTACAGGGGAACACATCCTGACAAGTTCAACCATTCCCGGGCAAGTCGAATTTTATCAGAGGCTCACAGGTCACACAGGTTCTCATTCCAAGGCTCGCCAGTTTTTGCATGGCTTTGGCACGTTTCCGGGTACCTGGAGCATTCCTTACGATGTCCGGATAAAAGACATCGGTTTCTATGGTCGTACACAAAACCGATTTCTGCATTACCGGATGCCCCATGAACTCCAAAAAACGTGAAGGGTCCTTGGACTGGAAAAGATAGTTGTTATTAAACAGGTTACAATAATCCAGGAACCGGGTAATCCAGTCCGAAGGTATATCGAAAGCCCAGACATCCGTTCCGCTACCAACGAAAATAAAATTGCCGTTACCCAGGTTCACCTTCAGTTCCTTGGGGTCAAACCGTATAGGAAGCAGACCATCGAATTTTTTCATTGTAACAATAGGGGCAGTCATGAAAACATATCCCTTTTATTGCATTCCACGTGTGGGTAACAAAAGGATACATGTTACCCCGGCTTTTTGTCAGTGCCATAATTGTTTTTTTAAAGGGTTGATTGAATCAGTGTATTGTAAATATCAATGTTCCGAAGTTCTTCTCTTCGGTCTTATAGGCGTTGCCCACATGGCTTCTGATTTCCTTTTCATCCATTGTGTCATCTTCCCAGCCATCAATGAAATACTCAGTAACCAATTCCTCGTCAACACCCCATCTGCACATCCGGCAGGCTAACCTGAAGATGCAGTTTCCCCTGTTGCCTTTTTTCCAATATTCAGGATTGTTCCTCTTCCAGTGGGAGTTCATGATGCTGATGATGCTTTTGTCCGACACAGTTCTTGTCCCGGATGATTGTGGTATCTGTACCTGTAACTTTATGGTGGGGACATAATGGAATGGTTCAGGAGAAGGGTTAATCCAGATATAAGGATCGTAACTCAGGTAATTTCTGCGTGCAAGGTCTTTACAGCCTGCATCATTCCTGTCAGCCACATAGAACTTGTTTAGTAGCTGCTCGTATAAATCCCCATGTCCGGCCGGATCTGTATTGTCATGCAAAACCAGAGCCTTCAGTCCATTTCCACTGGGCGTAACAAAAACACTCAGGACACATTCGGTTATCATCAGCTTGTTTCGTAACCGGATCATTTCATCCGGTGTCGCTATATGGTCAAAATCCAATGCCGTCACACACGAGTATTCAATCAGCCCCGCACCGTTAAGTTCCCTGAATGTACCGTTATAGGCAACAGCGGGCAGAAGTCTGGCTTTCCATTTCTGCACGTCACCCGGAGCTACACTCCTGATATGCTCTATTGCCTGCTTCAATGTATAGCCATCAAACTCATTGTCATGTAATTGCATGTCTCCCGTACGAATCATCTCTATAATATCACCCAATCCCGGATAAATCAGGTTGTACTTTGTCCAATTAATCTTTTCTGTCAATGTTACTTTCATAATAAACTGCTTGATATTACTTCTTTATCCAACGTAGATTGGAAGCCGCATTGTTGGACATGTCACCGTCGATATGCTCCACCTCCGTATAGACCTTCGGGTCTGGATTGACCAGGAATGTCTCCGCGACAAGAAGGTCAACATAAGCCTTCTCCCCGCCGATGATGATGTACTGTCTGCCGTTTGCCTCTCCGAATACCGGCACATTGCCTCCGTTTGCGGATGACGGCATTGCCGGACCGGTGCAGGGAACTTTTTCAAGGCTTTTTCTGACATCCGACCATAACCTGTATTTCCTGATGTCCCTCATGCCCCGTGAATACAGACCCTCATACAGGTCACAGAGGAAATCCACACTGTCATATATCCCCAGTTCACAGGCCTTCTCGAACCATCCTGCCGCTTCCCTGTACATTACGGGAGTTCCAAACAGCCCTTTGAGACGTATATGTCCCATTGTGAAAGCCGACAGTCCGTCACCTGAATCCGCGGCCTGCCTGAGTAACCCGATACCTTTCCCTATATCCTGCGGACATCCCTGCCCTTCCAGGTATATATGGCCCAGATTGGCTTTGGCTGTGGGGAGTTCCTCTGCAATACTCTCCAGAAGAGTGATTGCCTTATTGACATCAGCTTCTACAGCCAGCCCTTTCAGGTAATACATGGCGACGGCGTTGATTCCATACACGAATCCCTGCATCGCCGAACGGTCATACCATAGGAAAGCCTCGTTGACATTATCCTTATCCTCATAATACAGACCGGTTAAATACTGGGCCTCGGCATCACCAGCCCGGGCCTTTTCCAACATTTTTCTTGTTTCTTCTTTCATGTTGTTTGATTTTTAGATTTGACATATTGTTTAAATCTCACACATGTAAGGATTTCGGGGTTTTGTCAGACGGTAGTTTTTATGTGTGTAAGTTGAAGGAGGAGAATATGCGGATAATGTCCCAATGAATTTGTCCGACAGCCATTTCGGTGTGTCAAGACTTCCCGGCAAAGTTATCAGATGAGAGTAGTTGATACTGAGGGAGTGAGTGTAAGTATGGCTTAGAAATTGAAAAAGGAGTCCGGATTGTAGGAGGTAAAGGATAAGGGAGACCGGGATGTTTACTGTTTCCCTTTTCTTTCCGGTCTGTTGGATAAGAAGGAATAACCCAAGGAGCAAAAAAACGCTGGAATTGATTGAAGGGGCTATGGTTGGTGTTAATGAGAGATCGAAGGAGAGAGGCTACTTCGTACCCTGCCAGAGTGAAGAGGAGAAGATTTGTTTTGTTCATTTTTCTTTTCCTTACTTTTGTAGGCCGCGAAGCTGGTCTACTCTTCTATCTCCTCATTTAATTATTATTTCACCCGTATGTCTATGTTGTATTTCAATCAAAAAATAAAAAGAAGAGCTTCCCATCCTATTACAGACAGAAAGCCCCAACACAACAACTAAAATCTAGTTAATCAAAAGTACTGTGTATAAAGAATCTCACAATTCCATGGCAAAAATAACGATAATACACATGATTTTCAAAAATAAACTGATAATATATATCACTTCCACCGGTTTTATCCCCCCACACAACTTGAATATCCATCATTTGGAGAACTGGAGATATATTAGTGGGGGAAAATGTACAGCGGCGGTGGATATATCCTGATTTAGTATTATCTTTGTGCCATCGATATGCTCTGTCCGGTGATGGATGGGGCATATTTATTTTAGAATTACTCTATTTGTTGACAATACTTTCAGGCATTACTAGTTTGCCATTAATAAAACAATTGTCACATATTATATCTTCTGTATTTTCCCCAAAAAACGCAGGTCTCACATCCGTTAATAATGTCCTCATTTGAATATTACTAAAGATTATACCTTTTGCATGGCGAACATAAAAAAAAGAAGCTGGCAATATACACCCGAACATTCTATTCTCAGGATAGCCATCATTATTTTCTGGTACCTTTTTATAACAATTATATTTACTAACCCCACCGGGTGAAGTTATTTGCATATTACTTATAGAGACATTCTCTACAACACTTTCCAACACTCCAGTTATAGAAGAAGCTAACCAACTTTCAGAACTAGCAATGACATTATTAATACGAATATTTTTTAACACACTTATCTTATCGGAAAAGACTCTTCTTCGATCACCCAAACGAATAAATATGGGAGTTTGAACATCTTTCATAATGATATTGGAAACAGATATCTGATTCATCTCCCCTCCGTCTACACACTCCAATGCTATACCGGTAATCACAGTTTTATCAGATGTTATTCCCATCCAAGGGTATACTTGTTTCCAATGGCGACGATTATCTTCCGAGGCTTTATAAACAGTACAATTTGAGATTGTCACATTTTTAAACCCGCTCATAGATCCCGTACCAAATTTAATCCCGTTACAGTTACTCCGTAAAATACAATTAGTAACGACAATATTTTCACATATTGAATATGTTTTTACTTCACTTTTAAAACATAGTGCGTCATCATCAGTATCAATAAAGCAATCGGATATTATAACATTCCTACTTCCATTAATGTCCAACCCGTCATTATTGAAATTACTATGACTATATACCTTTAAACCACGGATTATAATTCCATCACAAGCTTCATATTTTTGTACCCAATAAGCGGAGTTACGCAGAGAGAGATCTCTCACCTTAACGTTTTTGGCATTTTTAAAGTAAAGAATAACTGGGCGTACTACTCCACTTTGGCTATCGTCCCCTAATTGAAAATTACGGTGGAATCCTTGTCCGTCAATCGTTCCATCCCCACTGATGCAAATGTTCTCTACATTTGCCCCATAAAGTAACGCAGGTGGTTCTTCGCCTTTGACCTGAGTAAATATCGAATGATAAAGTTTTAAATCTGTACTACCGAGTATGGTTGCTCCTTGTTCAAGCAGGATATTTACATTGGACTTAAGGAACAATGGACCAGTGAGATATTCCCCAGCAGGAATGACAATAGTACCTTTCTGTGTTGAACATTTGTCAATAGCGCTTTGAAAGATAAATGTATTATCAGTGTTTCCATCTCCTTTTGCCCCCATTGTAGCAATGTTGATTGTTGTTGCATTGGCGTATAATGCAATCATTGTGTACAATAAAATAAATAAATTTCTCATCTTTTTCCCACATTTTTCATTGTTCTATATGTATATTATCTGAATATTCAATTTTAAAAAGAGATTTTCTTTTTCTTAATGCACGATAATCAGTATTTCTTTCTATTATATTATTCGCCCAAATAAAGTTATCCACAGCAAAAATATTTAGTAATAATATATTGTCAAATATTCTAAAAGTATTCTTCTCTATCCGAATATTTTTATTATAACGACTCGTATTTCTATCTTTCAGTATACTTGCTTGTACATCAATGACAGCCTCTCCCCATATACCAAACAAACAATTGTCAAATATATTATTTCGTATTATGCAATTTCTCACCCCACCCTGTTCATACCAAAAAGAGGCATCTCCCTCAAACATGATAGCCGCTCCGGGAGTATGAAAATAATTGTTTTCAATAATTGTTGTTCCCCGACAATTCAGCAGCATTCCTCTAGCACGATTGTTTCGAATAACATTATGATGTATATGAACATTTGCAAATCCATTTGCAAGCCCAATAACATCTCCTATTCCTATACCTTCTGGAAGGTGCTGTTCCAGTTTAACTCGGGTATATTCTTTATTTATTTTTTGAACAGCCACTATGGTAACATTTCCCTTGGTTATGAGATTTGTGGCTTTTACGCATTCAACTTCAACACCAGGTTTCAAAAAATCAAATCCAAACTGTTGATTATGTTTCAAGCCTACAACTATTTCATTAGGCCCTATCATCTTTTCTATTCTTACATATATGCCATGAATATTTGTGGCATCATCTTTCTGATTTTCAAAGAGGCAGTGACTCAATTCTATTTTTCCGGTACAGTTGGTAAAATGTGTTGCATCTGCCGTACAGCTAATGATTCGCCCCTCAGAAGGAGAAACTGTACATGAGTCCAGTGAAATATTGTGGCTACGCTGTCCAACAACCCCCATCCCCCCAGTATGGTGAATGGTTATGTTTTTTAACTGAACATCTTTACTGTCACTGATCACAAATCCCGGATAGTTACGTGTCCCAGCTCCAAAAGTCATAATATTACCCACTGTGCCTTTCAAGCCATTCAAAAATATGCGCACCTTGTTTTCGCCAAGTTCCTGCGCAATAAGAGGAATATTATTCAAGAAATAATCCTTTGCCATAAAAGCTGTTTCCCTTTTTCTTATATCAAATTCCAATAGGCTGGTATAAGGGTAAATGACATCTTTACTTACTGTTGTTTTGGGTTTTTCTTCCTTAGAGCCATCTGTAAATAAAAGTACTCCGTTCCTTATACAGTAAGGAAATTCTAAAGGAATTGTCACATCTATACCTTCAGAATGGTTTGCCAATATAATTGCTTCACTATGAAAAGTTCTAGTATAATCTACTGAAAAATTATCAAATAGTATATCAGAAGAATTATCAACTACGAACGGATTAACAAATCCATGAAAGATGAATGAAGAACCTTGTCCATTAATAACTAATCCATGAAAATTGAATAAGGGGAAAATGATACGTTTCAACCCTTCATCATTATTACTAATAAAGCAATATCTGTCAATTCCATAATCCGGATAAAAATGGTACTCTCCTTGAGGGAATATTAGTTCAGCACCTACAAATTTCCTACAGTCCTCCAATGCTTGTAATAGTCCAGGAGTAGCATCTTGCTCACCAGGAGTCACTCCATAATCTCTTATATTAATTTGCTTCTGAGCAAACACAACAGATGGAATCAGTATAAATACAAAAAAAAGAAAAAAATGTTTCATATTTTAGTAAGAAAATTAATATTCAAATGCCCAACCGTCACTTCTAAAAGGAAGAATAGGCATAATCATAAAAATGTTTTTGTATATTGTTCACAAACATAATACACTACTATAGGGAAAATCATATTTTAGAAGCAGCAATTACAGTTTGCATATTTATTCCAACTTAACCTTGATGGAATATTCTGTCTCTTCCTGCAACTTTAAAATTCGTAAGAAGAAATACCATATAGTAAGAAAGATTTTCAAATGAAAAAAAGCCTTCTTGCTTCTTTATTTCTGCGGATTCATAAATGGGAAGTTGACATCTAAATCCTTTACAACCGTATGCTTTTGCTAGTTCCCAACGGACTAAGCGCTGGCCGATTTTTCTTTTTTTAATCAAGTGACTATATTTCTCATCTCCAACATCCAATGTGATTACCATACCTACATTAGATGTTTTTTCCTTATTTTGCATCTGTACTTTACGGATTCTGGCGTTTGATTCCTTTTCCGCCCCATTGCATTTGTAAGGAGTTAGCTGTGTATCATAGAAAAGTAAATTTTCTAATTCCCATACCTTACAGAAGCTCTTGAGCAGTTCCAGGAACAATCGAGTTATTTTAGGGGTTATCCGGTTGTTTTCATTCTGATGCCAAAGAACCCCCTCGATGGTAAAATGTCCAAAAGAGTATACCATTGCATTACACGATTGACAAAGAGAATGGTATAGGAAAACACCTAACATATCATCTACCACTTTATAATCCAGCCAAACCTTAATCTCAGGAACTCTACAAGCAAACACAACCAATCCCATAGGAATATTCAAGATTTCCAGAAGTAACTGCCCAGAAAAAGAAGTAATTCCACAAGTCTTCTGAAGATTCTCCTTCAAAAGCCTCAACCATTTCCCTCCAGCATTTTCAAGCGGGGCAATATTTGTCCTGCATATAATAATGGAGAATTCCGACAATAATTTTTCCTGCACTTTAATCGGTACTTTATTAGTTCCTTTTATTGGTTGTCCATTCTGTTCTTGTAAAGGTATACTTATATTGGACAGCCTTGTACGGAAGCAAATTTTTCCCTTTAAAATATCTTCTAAAGTAATTTCTTCATAATTACTGATACAGTTTTCACAAGGGCTTCCAGATTGAGGGAGGATAATAGATATAGACCATTTGCTGTTCACGCTAATCGTAATAATATATATATGGAATATCCGTGAATGTTTTATTGTTATCTGCCCATCTGGTTCCATCTCACCCAAAAGATTTACTTTGATTCGTTGCTGAAAAGCCATTTGATTGGACAAAATTGACAGTAATTGCATCTTGTTTGGTGAACTTACCCCCCATAGAAGGCGAGTTGGGAATATGTACATATTGTTCATTTTCTTAACAGTCTAATCTATAATTCTTCATAAAAAGCACTCTTTCATAAAGATAACATAAATAGGCGTAAAAACTTAATTTTACATCTTGACATTTGCTTCATGGGAAGGAGTATCTGACATTATAAATGTAAGAGTTCCACCTTGCATGATATCTTTATGATGGATGGAAAGTCCGATAATTGGTTTCCCATTCCATTCTACAGACCTTACGTATTTATTCTCTTTTGAAAGTCCTTTAGCTTCCATAACAAAGATCTTATCACCGGGTAGTGTTAGCGATACTTTAGAAACCTGTGGGGCACCTAAAATATACTCTCCTCCTACCGGATTAACAGGATAAAAGCCCATAGCAGAAAAGATATACCAAGCGGACATTTGTCCACAGTCATCATTACCACACAACCCATCGGGCTTAGGTAAATAGAACCGGTCGAAAATCTTCCGGATGAGAGTTTGTGTCTTATCCTTTCTATCAGCATAATTATATAGATAAGCCACATGATGACTAGGTTCATTGCCATGTGCATATTGTCCGATTAATCCGGTAACATCACCAGCAAAGCCCTTGCTCTCTACTTGTGTGTCCAGAAAAAACAAAGAGTCCAACTTTATAACAAAATATTCTTTGCCACCCATCAACTCAATCAGTCCTTCAACATCGTGCTGCACATGCCAAGTATATTGCCAGGCATTTCCCTCAGTATAATCACCACCGGAGGTATAAGCATGAGAGAGAAGGAATGTGTTGAACGGAGTACGCCACTGACCTTTGGAATCCTTTCCTCTCATGAGTTTGGTTTCCAGATCAAAAAGATTTCTATAGTTATTAGCCCGTTGAGAAAAATATGCATAATCACCGTCCTTTCCTAAAGCTTTGGCCATTTGAGCCACACAATAATCATCATAAGCCGACTCCAATGTACGAGATACGGATTCTACAGTAACAATATCAAACGGATAATATCCCAAAGTGTTGTATGTCTCCCAATCAGATTTCAAATGGCTTTTTACTGATGTCTCGTAAATAGCCCGATAAGCATTATCAACATTAAAGCCATTGAAACCTTTCAGATAGGCATCTACTATAACAGGAATAGCATGGTTACCTATCATACAATAATTTTCCTTACTCCATAAGGTCCAAATAGGCAAAAAACCTTGGACATTAAAATGTTCAATCATGCTTTGTACCATTCCGTTCACTCTTTCGGGAATCAATAGAGTATATAGCGGGTGCGCTGTACGATAGGTATCCCACAAGGAAAAGGTGGAATAATAATCTCCAGTAACAGCAGTATGGATTTTATCATCCCCCCCCCGATACCTCCCATCCGTATCGGCTATGTTATTGGGTTGGACAAACAAATGATACATGGAAGTATAAAAATTTATTTTCTGTTCCTTTGTCCCTTCTATTTGTATACGGGAGAGTAATTCATTCCACTGTTTATAAGCATTATTTTTTATATTACTAAAGTTCCACAACGGGTTTTCTTGAGTTAAAGCGGTTCTAGCTCCATCAATACTGACAGTTGATAACGCTATTTTAACTTGTATTGATTCATCTTGTTTTATATCGAATTCTAATACATACCTTCTTGATATTTTATTTTCCTTTTGAGGGAGTTTTTTAACAATACGATATGGCTTATCAAACTGTATAATATAAAAAACTTGGCGTTCCACCCATGCCTTTACTATATTATGCCCGGTTATAGTTTGATTATCAGGCATAAAAACATCTCCTTTCTTGATAACTCGGGAGTCGGCAGTACTATCTGGTTTATCCCATAACCCATTTGTTAAATCTATATAAAGATGTGCTGTGTCATTACCGTGAAAAGTGTATTTGTGAAATGCAGTACGTTGTGTTGCAGTCAGTTCGACTTCAATATTATAGTCTGATAGGGTTACAGTATAATATCCCGGTGAGGCTTTTTCTGTTTGTTTATTGATTTTGCTTTCATATTTATCATTTTTAATATTTCCAGCAAATGGAAATATCAGGATATCTCCTAAATCAGGGACTCCTGTTCCATTTAGACAGGATTGAACGAATCCTTGTGCAGTGTTATCCGCATAATTATAGCCAGAACAGTATTTCCATGTTCCATTTCCAGTCTGAGGACTTGCCTGTATCATTCCAAAAGGAACGCAAGCCCCAGGAAAAGTATGTCCATTGTCGGCAGTACCAATGAATGGGTTCACATACTCTAGTAGTTCATTTTGTTGCACTTCCTGAATACAGGAACTTGTTAATGGCAGTAGTAATATAATTGTAAATAATTGTGTCACATATCTGATTCTCATAATAATTAATATTGGATATAAAAATGATTTTATTTATAGTCAAAGTATTACCAATTATCACTTCTAAATGAAGAAACAGGCAATCCATAATCATCGAAAAGGCTAGCTTTAGTGTAATTCTTAAAAGCATAGCGTACAGCTATAGGATTAGGAACATTCTTTGCTGAAACAATAACTTTTCTGCATTGATGGTCTATTTTAGCCTCTGCAGGATAGAACACCTTATCAGATGCCGCAATTTCAAATCCCTCCAACTTTCCATAAATGGGGGCAACGCAATGGGAAGACGTATAATGGAAGGAGATTATAATTTCATTATTTTTCACCTCAATGGACTTATAGACAGGAGGGCGATATCCAAAACCTTTGCGGTGATATGTTTTTGCCAACGCTAAATAAGCCAACCGATGTCCCACCTCTTTTTTCTTAGGTGGATGATTGCATGTTTCTATTCCGAGGTCAAGTATTACTGCCATTCCAGCATTAGGAATTAACATTTCATTTTTCAATTGTACCTCCCGTACGCGAGCTGCAGCCGTTTCTTCCAACCAGTGATAGGCATAAGGAGCTATCTGTACATAATAGAATGGAAGTTCACCTAACCCCCATACATCGCGAAAGCCTTTGGGTAATTGGGGGAATAGTTTAGAATATAATTGTGGATCTACACAGTTACTTTCTCCTTGAAACCATAAAAAACCTTTTAGGGTATAATTCTTTAATGGATGTATCATAGCATTATATAAATAGCAGGAAGGGTGTCCTGGTAACCATGATTCTATTTGGGAACCACTATAAGCTGATACAATAAGACCAATGGGGATATCCAATGTTTCTTGTAATAGTTGCCCATAAAAGTAAGCCACAGCACTAGTATTCTGTAAATTTTCAGAAGTAGGCTTCAACCATTTTCCTTTAACATTATCCTGAGGAGTTTCACTGGAACTACTTACAACAGTAAATACTCTAAGAGGAAGAGATTCTTTTGCTCTGACAAGTATTTCGTTCGCACCTTCCACTGGTTGCCCTGCACGTCCACTTAACGGAAGAGCCATATTGGACTGACCCGAACATAACCAGACTTCACCGATCAGTATATCTTTTAAGATAGTTTCCTCTCCATCTGTTATACCTATTTCATAAGGCCCACCAGCAGACGGTGTAAGAACCGTTAGTTGCCAATCTCCATTCATGTCTGACTGTGTAACGGACATCTGATTATTCCATGAAGTCTTTACGTTTACACAAGAATTAGGTATGGCTTTCCCCCATAGTTTTACACGACTTTTTTGCTGTAAAACCATGTTGTGAGACAGTACTGCTGGTAGTAGTATTTTGGCAGACAACGTTGCAGTTGCCAGTAAGATAAATAGCAATAAATTTAGAACTTTTATTTTCATTGTTTAAAATTTAATTTGTTCAATATTATTCATTAGAATAAACTCAACCTTGGCATTACTTATTTTCCTCAATTCTTTGCCTCCATTTTGGGTTATTTCTATACTCCCTTCGCTTTCTGTGGTCCATGTTGCTAAAATCTTCTCTTTGGTATCTGTATTTTCAAAGAGTAGTGCCCATATATGGGGATCCCACCCTTCTATTTTTTTCAGGAATACAGGTCTTTTACCTAATATTTGCGTCATTTCCTGATAAGCAAAAAAAGCTTTCTTAGGTGACCAATCGTAATTTAACAACCCAAAATTATGTTCTCGTTCACCTTTTAAGAATCCATCATTGTGAAGATCATACCAAAATATCTTCTTAACACCCAATGCCAAGTAAGTAAGAAATAGACGTTGCAACAAATTTGCTTGCATGTCTTCTGTATAACCAGTATCCAATGAAATAGTACTCAATAATACCCCACCCTTCTTGTCTTTATACGTATACAATCCCATACCATCTCCGATATATTTACTATTATGATATGCTTGAATTATAGAAAAATATTTATCCCCTTCGGCCATTCTGTTTCCATTGAGAAAACGATCAACATATATATTTGACACTTGAGGTAATCCACTCTTTAACCCATCCTCACTTGTACCAACTGTTGTAGTATGAGAAGGAATGTCTTTCTGAGTCCATGCAGCTTCATAATTCATTCGTAAAGGAACATACACTTCATCAGGGGCATCACGTTGGAGCCATACTCCGTCTTCATCTTGATAATGGATTGTATGAAAAGGAACTTTATTTACCCCCAACAGTAGCCCCCCTCTTGCAATATATTGATAATAAGGAGACAACAGCGGTTTATCTACATTTAATCCCTCAGCGCCAATCAACACCTGGCATTCCGAAGGGGTAAGTGTAGTGAGCTTTTCAAACGGAATCAACTTCAATTTTATTCCAGGTAGCCAAGTTCGACTTGTCGACAATTCCTCTATGTTCTTTATACGAGGTGAAACTGCCAGTCCTATAATTATGTCTTTGTCAGGAATATTATTTATTTTGCTCAAAGCATAACGAATGGCTTTTAATATAAAATCCGGATGTTGTATAGGCAATTGTCCTTCAAAACTACTGCCACCAGACTCAGTAATCCATATCGGTATCTCTTTACTTTCGTGCTTTTTTAAGACATTAACCACTTCCGAATGCATACGCCGGGCTTTCAAATTTACGTCAGGACCAAATCCATAAGGATGTACTGCTATGATATCAAAATAGCCTTTTGCGCCAGCATTATACATAGCCTCCAAAAATCCCGCATTCCAAGCTATCATACCTCCCACCAATACTTGGCATTGTGGATCTATTTTCTTTATTTCCTCATATGCAATCTTGAGCAATGAGACATATTGAGCTGCATTTGGTTGGGGTTTCCAAAACCCACCATCTTGCTCGTTCCATATTTCCCAATATTTCAATTTTCCATGATAACGTTGGACTGTCTTTTTGACAAATTCGCGCCATTTCTCCGGATGATCATATAAAGGTGCTAAATGAGGATTGTTTCGTACTACTTCATGATCGAACCCTTCCAAAATAGGCAATATCTGTATACTGTGTTTTTCTGCCAAATTGAGTAAACTATCATATCTGGTATAATTATAATTACCTGTTGAATCATATATAGAACCGAATGCAAAGTCCTCTCGTATCCATCTGAATCCAGCCTCTCGAGCTCTTTTCATAAGTATATCTCTATTTTCCCACTCACGGTCTGTTGTAGGATGACTGGCTACTCCCCAAGGAGAGTTTTGAGAGTTAAGAGTCTCTATCGCAAGGCTGTCAATAAAGCTTCTTGCTTTTTTACCAGCATAAATCATGTTATTTGTAAACAAGAAAGAATAAAGCAAGAAAAAAACAATAAAGTTCTTTGGGCTCATAATATTCATTGATTAAGCATATTAACAATTCTATTCAAGGCATCCCTACGGATTTCACCTTCATTCACTTTTTTGCCGGACAAACGAGTCCATAATTTAGCGGTTGCTTTATCTACTAAAGCATCAAGATTTGCTACCCATTCCGGAAAATAGCCACGCACTCCCATATATTGTACCATCGCAAAATCAGGATGGTCAACAGTTAGATCCTTAAAGTAGATTAATGTGGCTCTCTGGGCAATTAATTTTTTTTGTATGATATTTATATTCACATTCTTCATTTTGACATGCTGGTCAATTCCTATTGATGCGGCTACTCCTGCAGCTTGCCCTAATGCCATCCAGCATGGTTCCATACGCAATGTGGAAAATCCGATATGACTAGCAGAAACGGGAACTGGGGTCAATAAATTATCTATGTATTTGGGAACAATTACCCCATAGGGAACTGTGTATGGCACTGTTCCATAGCTGATGAACCCCTCAAGATTCACCTTATCTGGCTCACGTTTACGTACTGCATGAGAATCCAAGGCATAATGACCAGATGTTATACTGGTCGAATGAATAGGAGGACGTTTTCCATCTGCTATTGGTATAGCGTCATGGGCTGTAAAAAAGTATTCCCCTTCTATTCTGCGGCCTTCTCTTACATACACCTGCCGGGGAAAATTTTCATTGTCCATATATTCCTCGGTGCATAATCCCCATTCTTTTACCGACTCCTTGAAGTGTTTAGGAATATCTTTGTCATTCTGGATAAACCATAGTAGCCCCAAAGTGTATTCTTTCAATCGTTGGGCAAATTGATCCCTCCATTCCCAACTAGATGTCGGCCAAGGCCAGTTCTCTTCAGGCAGATCGGTAGAAACAAATGATAAATGTTGATTGTTTGAGTCACTTTTATCATTAGGCAGCTCATACATATTAACAATTTTATGTATCCCCCATCTATCTCCCGGAATTTTGGTTTGGTTTCCTTTTGCAATATGCATACGGTTTTCTTCCATCATTTTATCTGTAACATTTTCCATTTGTGCACCAGTATGCCTACCTAACCAAATGTCTTCAGCTAAAGAAGTATATTCGTTTCTATTATAGTTCAAAGGTTTTACAATTTTACGTCTCTTGTCAGATTCTTTCGTCAGACAAAGACGATAGTTATATGCCTGAATCGCATTATCTCCAATATGAGTGCTACAGTCTTGCTCTTTGCCAGCCCAATATTTGTAAACTTTTCCTGCTCCAACTTCATTGTAATCCGTTTGGCTCTCTCTACCAATTTTAAATGGCACACCTGCTGCTGCTGCAAGGTCTCCCTCATATGTCGCATCAACGAAGACCTTCCCAGTATATGTCTCAATTGTGGCTTCATTTCTGTTAACAACAGATATAGAATATATCTTATCATTGCTTATCATAACATTCCTCGGCTCTGAATCAAACTGTCGCATTGTGGATACTGTGATATAATCTTTGTATTTGTCAATCATCTTTATAAAAGTTTGTTCTGCTACCGAAGGTTCAAAGTGGAATCCATTTTTAGACAATATAACTTGCTTGGAATCAGCACCATATTTATCCAAATAATATTGATAATTATAGTCCAGAAATTCGCTGAATAATCCAGTTGTCGCTCCTCTTGTCTGAAGATCTGTTGCACCAAGACCATTTGCAGGAAGACCACCTATATGCTTGGAACGCTCTAAAATAACTGAGGTTTTACCTTCTTTTGCAGCGGCAATTGCAGTCATAATGCCACCAGGAGTTCCTCCTACAATAACCAAATCATATTTTTCTTGCGCCTGAAGTAGTATGGAGGCAAGTACAATATGTATTGAAAGAATAAATCGTTTCATTTTTGTTTTAATAAAAGATTAATTAATATAAGGGCGGGATTGTCCCCCAATGACTATTAGGTTGAGCACCTAATTTAAAAACTAATTCTCCTCCAGCCATTATTTCCTGATAAGTCAGAAAACACTCGGATTTCTCTTTCCCATTTAAAGAAACCGATTCTACGCAATTGTCCTTTGGGGTTTGGCGAACTATTTTAATATTGAATGTTTTACTCTCCGGTAAACTTATCGATATGGATTCGAACAGTGGAGGTATTATCCAAAAATAGGGTGTACCAGGGCAAACAGGAAATACCCCAATAGAGGATAATACAAACCAAGAAGACATCGTACCTGCATCATCATCCATTTCTTTGAGATAACCATCAGGAGTTGTTTTAAAGATTTTTCCAACATAAGGATTTTCCCATTTACTATGTGTACCATAGTTATTGATGGTTGACTGGGTCAGGATATCTTGTACCAATTTTTGTGTTTTCCAGGGTTGGCCTAGATAACAATATAGATAAGGGACATGAATATCGGGTTGGTTCCCCATATTAAATAGGTTATTATTAAAGAAAGTATCAAGTTCTGCCACCATTTTTTCCTTATTTCCAATGCTATTTATCACCCAATCTAAATCGTGAGGCACAAACCAACGGTATTGCCAAAGGGTACCTTCATAAAGTCCATCACTATGCATTATATCTGCAGATGGCCCCATAATTTTGAATTTACTATTCCATACAGGACGATATTCTTTAGACTTTTTCAGGAAAAGATATGCTATGTCAAGTAACCCGAGTTCTTTAGCTATTTGACTAACAGCCCAAAGGTCATAACATCTTTCCAGCATTTTGTCAGGAGAATCAAAAGGAATTTTCTCCGCTTCAGCCAGGATTTGATTGAATATAAGTTCAATTGTCTCCTTACCAATCAGTTCCTTTTTGAGAGCATCCAATAATAAAATGATGGAATGTTCTGTACGGACAGTAGGGAAAGGTTCAGTATTCGTGGCCCAAGCAGTTTTGTTTTGTTGATATAGTTTAATTAATGAAAATATCATTCCCTGGTATTTACTTGGCCAGAATAGACTCATCAGTGGATCCTTTGTTCGGAATGTGTCCCATATGGACCATCCATGATAGTAATCCTTACCAGAATAGTATTTCTTTCCATCGCTTCCTCGATGCTGCATTGCATAATCAGTTATATTGAACGGAGTTTGACATGCATGATATATACGGGTGTAAAAAGACTTCTTCAATTCTATATCTGGCGTTTCAACACGGATAGTATTAAGAACCTCCTCCCAACTCTCTTTTGCAGCTTTTCTTATTTGGTCAAATGATTTGCCTCCAAGCTCCATTACCATATTATCCTTTGCGTTTTGCATACTAACAGTGGACAATCCAATTTTTACAGTTAAAGTATCATTCTTATCTGACGGAAACTCCCAATATATCCGATTATTGTTTGCTCTAACTTCTAATGTTTTTTTGTCGATTTCCATATGATAGTAAAAAGTGTACATTCCAAAATTGCAAGTATTAGTAGATTGTACCCATCCACGAATCTGATTACGATTGACAACCTCATGGCTCTCACCTTTAAAGGTTGCGAGTGTTGAAGCAAGATCAAGGCTTAGTCCTGATTTTTTTGACTTAGGATAAATAAAACGATAGATAGCAGAGGTACGTCCGGCTGTTATTTCAACCAGTACACCATTTATTAGTTTTACACTGTAGTAGCCAGCTTGCGCAACTTCTGTGCTTTTATCTATTTTTTCAGTAGCATTGCTTGTGGATACGAATGGGAGTAGCCGTAAGTTTCCTCCTGCTCCGGTACACCCTACACCTGATATTCTGGTTTGTGAGAATCCAATGAGTGTACCTGCCAGGAAATCATAACCAGATTGTCCAATAGGGCTGGTATCCGGTCCTGGTTTTATCATCCCAAAAGGGACATTGGCAGATGGATCAGTTTGTCCATGATCACTGGATGTACCGATAAACGGGTCAATATATAATGCCAGTGACTCTTGAGCCCAAGCAATAGAAAGGTTAATATATACTCCTGTTAGCAGTATATATGTTATCAGTTTCTTCATTGTATTTGTTTTAAAAAGCAATTTTAAACGAATTATATTATAGGCTTAAAGATGTGCACCCGTGAGCAAATGCAATCCCACGGGTGTGGCATCATTATAAAAAGCGCCTAAAATATTTTATGCATAACACATATGGTTAGTATCCTGGATTCTGTATCAATGCTGGATTTGCTGTGATTTCACGCTGTGGAATAGGCCATAGATAATCACGATTTTCTTCTTTATTAAACTTGCGTACTTCGACTACACGCATTTCTTCCCTATTAGGCACGTTAGAGTAATCAGGAACTCCATTCTCATCAATAGTGGGCGCCGCAGATAAAAGGCCTCTTGGTGGGCGACCATAGAGAGGGCCGTTTAATACATTTTCCGCTATCCGCCAACGTCTGATATCAAACAAACGAAGTCCTTCCCCCGCCAATTCATATAAACGTTCTTTACGAACTGCAGAACGTAGTTCTGCTTGACTAAGCCCCTCGGGCAAAGGTGGCATGTTGACACTAGGACGTTGTCTAACTTTATTTATTGCATCATAAACTGATTGGTCTATTTTATTAGCCTCAATTTTTGCTTCTGCATAAATCAATAGAACCTCTGCATAACGAAGCATGATTTGATGAAGCTCCGATTCTATTGGATTAGCCCAATCCGCCGGATCTACATATTTTCGCCAACAATATCCGGTAAAGGTAGCATAAGCATTAGTCGCATCCTCATTTTTTATACGGACAGGTATTTCTTCACGATAATTCCAACATTGAACACTGTCTTTGTGAGTCTCGAATTGATATCCCATAAAAATAGAGCCAGGAAGAGCAATTGTATAAGCTAAACGGGGGTCTCTATTTTCGTAAGGATTTTTAGGATCGTACATATCTGACTTATCAATATCCTTCCCATCTATACATTGATACGCATCCACTAAAGACTGTGTAGGTACTCGACTGGAACCTCCCTTCCCATTTCGCGAACCAAAGTTACGGCAAGTGGCATGAGTTGTTTTAGCGGCTTTTAAATATTGAAAAGCCCAAATAATCTCTTGCGAATCCTTGCCATTATACGTAAATAGTTCGGAAAAGTCATCATTCAATACATATATTCCCATATTTATTATAGACTTAGCTGCTTCTGCTGCAATTTCCCATTTTTCATTATATAGGGCGGTACGAGCTTTAATACCTAATGCAACCGCCTTGGTAATTTCTCCTTTATCAGTACTCTGAACAGACAAGTATTCCACTGATTCATCCAATTCTTTCAAAATAAAATCGACAATGTCTGCTTTAGAAGATCTTGGCATAATAGCTTGCTCCAAATCTATCATAGTAGTAACTAAAGGAACGCCACCATAAAATTCAACTAACTTATGATAAGTATAGGCTCTAATAACTCGGGCTTGTGCTTCAATATTTGCATAAACTTTAGAGGCCACATTATTTTGAGCTCGATGCATATTATTGAGTAGAAAGTTACATTTATTTATAGTAATATATGCTTGTTTCCATATTTCAGTGGCATATTTTGTATTTGCATCAGCATTGCCTAAAACAAAATCCGGTAAGCCTTGTGAGTTACGTTCGAATGCAATATCTGTAGCAGCATCCAAACTGATCCATGTTCCATAATTTGAACTGGAAGGGGTATAGGCCGAATTTGCACTATATGCGCTATATAAAGCTTTTCGAAGTTCTGATTCATCATTCAAATAGGTATCCGAAGATGGTCCATTTAACGGATATTGGTCTAAACTACTACAAGCAGTGACTAAGATTAACAATCCGGTAACAATTGCATAAACTATTTTTTTCATTTTATTAATATTTAAATTGGGATATCAAAATTTCAGTTCAAGACCGAAACTATACACTTTTACTTGAGGATAAAAATTGACCATACCTGTTGGTGCTTCTACATTGTAGCCATCCCAAAAATTGTCAATAGTGAATAAATTGGTACCATTAGCAAAAAGTCTCAAATGGTTGACACCCCATTTTTTTGTAATATTTATAGGTATAGTGTATCCTATTTGCAAATTTTTCAAACGAAGATAGGAAGCATCTTTTAGCCAAAAAGTGGAAATCTGGCTATTATTGGTTTCATTAAATGCCAATCTTGGATATGCAGCATCACGATTATCTTCTGTCCAATAATCTTTGAAACTTTCCAATACACTTCCACCAACACTTCCTCCACTGGCGAAAGGAATGATTCCAGGACCATCCAGATACCCATCAGCTTTGCCAACTCCTTGAAAAAACATCGACAAATCAAATCCTTTATAATTAGCTCCCAAATTTAGACCAAATGTATAGCGAGGGATACTACTTCCAATTACAACCTTATCCTCATTGTTAATCTTGTTATCGCCATTCATATTTTTATATTTAATATCACCTGGCTTGACATTACCCATCTGAGTAGGGCTATTGGCTATTTCCTCCTCAGACTGAAAATAGCCCTCGGCAACATAACCATAAATAGAACTTATAGGATGACCTTCACGATGGACTATGAATCCGGTTTGATCTTGTCCTTTAAGATCTGTAATCTTATTTTTTACATCACTCAAATTGAAATTGACATTATACTGAAAATCTCCTATTTTGTCCCTATAGGTTATGCCAAACTCCCATCCTTTATTTTCCACAACTCCTGCATTCTGTACAGGTGCATTAAGTCCTATAGTATAGGGAATAGGCAGGCTTAATAGAATATCACGTGTTTCTTTTTGATAATAATCAGCTGTTATACTCAATCTATTGAAGAGAGTCATATCAAGGCCTATATCAATGGATTCTGTTGTTTCCCATCTTATTAAGTTATTAGGCATATCCTCAAATGAGGCTCTATTTACAACTTGTCCTCCCATTGTAGTAATTCCAAATTTCATTTGTGTTGTAAATGGATAATAAGAATTGCCTACATTTTGGTTTCCCAATTTTCCCCAGGAAACTCTTAATTTTAAATCGTCAATATTTTTCAGCTGTTGCATAAATTTTTCTTCTGAAATACGCCATCCCGCAGAGACAGAAGGAAATGTTGCCCACTTATTGCCTTTTGCAAAACGTGAAGAACCATCATGACGAATGTTAAACTCAAACAGATATTTTTGTTTATAGTTGTAATTGGCGCGAGCAAAAAACGAACGAAGGACAAACCGGTCCTCACCACCACTTACGCTCTGATTACTTGCAGAACCTGTGCTTAAAACTGGATAATTGACATCTATAGAATCTCTATAAGCCATAAAGTTTTTAGCATGTCGTTCTTCTTGAGAAGCACCGGCAAGTATTGTAATATTATGATCTCCAATACTTTTTTCGGCAGTAAGCGTTGCTCTTACATTATTATGCAGTGTTTTTGTATCTGAATTTGTTAAAGAATTTTTGGTTGGAAAAACAAAGCTTGGTGTTTCATCAGGTAAATAGGACTGTATTGCCTTGGTTAGGTTGGCACTGCTAGCTACCGTATACTTAGGTGCCACATTTACTTCACCAGTCAACCAACTAAAAGGTGAATATATTAATGAGGCATTGACACTTCCCCAAATTGTTCTTGTGACAAATGTTCCAGATTCTTTTGCATGAGAGATAGGATTGACACCATTCCAACCGACTCCCCAACTACCATTAGAATTGATTCCGATTTGATTGGCAGGTATGCCGTTCATCCACATAAAAATATTTCCTGCTCCTGAGGCCGGATTCGTTTTTTTCGTATTAGTAAACTGGAGATCGACTTTCGCTTTTAATTTTGAAGATAATTTCCAATCCATATTATTGCGAAGAGTTAATCTTTTAAACGATGAATTCTCAATTAAACCATCTTGAGTAAAATAGCCTAAAGAAGTAAACGTTTTCAATTTTTCATTACCACCACTAATATTAAGAAAGTGGCTTTGCTGAAAACCAGATTTTGTTAAAGTTTCCTTTTGCCAATCGGTATTGGGATAATCATCAGAATTGACACCATTCTGTTTCTTGTATTGTGCAATCAATTCATCAGAATACAAAGGATCTCTTCCTACATTTTTATAGGCCACATTTAATAATTCCATATATCCCAAAGCATCAACTATATCAGGCATATTAGTAGGTTCTTGCCATCCCAAATAGTTAGTATACGAAATCGTAAACCGACCTTCAGAACCACGTTTTGTCGTAACAAGTACTACGCCATTAGCTGCTCTAGAACCATAAATTGCAGATGATGCAGCATCTTTCAACACAGAAATGGATTCAATAGAATTCGGATCTATATTATTAATTGAACCTTCAACGCCATCAATAAGCACTAATGGATTAGCGTCACTGAGAGTTCCGATACCACGAATTCTGATTGTACCACTATCTGCACCCGGCTCACCCGATCTTTGTGTTATGGTAACACCAGGAAGAACCCCTTGCAAAGCTGCTGATGTTTGTCCTACAGGCTTAATATTGATATCCGTGGAAGCGGCAACAGCTACTGAACCGGTAAGATTCACTTTTTTTTGGGTACCATATCCAACAACAACAACTTCGTCTAATAATTCAGAATCTTCAATCAAGGTTATTTTGAAACTGTTATTGTTACTAACCTTTACTTCTTGCGGTTTATATCCAATGGAAGTTACACGCAAAACCGCGTTAGGGCTAACTTCCAATGAAAAGGAACCATCTATCGCAGCAATAGTACCATTATTTGTTCCTTTTTCCATAATATTAGCTCCAACAACAGCCTCCCCTCTATCATCAGTTATTATACCTGTAACTTTACATTTGGATTGTCTACTTTTAGAAAAGATGATAATTTTATCATTTTCGACCCTATATTCATTATCTGGCAATATTTGGGCCATAACACTTTCTATTGTAGCATTTTTAGCATTGAGACTAATCCTTTTATCCAAATCTATTTCTGAATTATTATAAAAGAAAACATATTTAGTGTTTTGTTCCACTGCTTTTATCGCTTCATTTAAAGTAACATTGGACAGAGCTAAATTTATTTTATAATCTTGAGCTTTAACCTCTTGTATGAAAAGGCTAAAAAATAAAGTTGTAAAGAAAAGAAAGAATATTCTCATCTTTCTTACTAAAAAAGTGTTAACAAAAAGTGCGTTTATCCTTGTATTAGGTTTATTTTTCATACATTTGTATATTATAGTTTTTACTTTTGTACTCCAAATTATTGGGTTGTACAGATTTTTTACTGTAATCAGGCGAATGGTGAGAACATTTGCCTGATTTTTGTATAATCAATATTCACTATTCCATAGGCAAAATCATTTTTAGGGTTTATACTTAATCTATTATTGGGGACGGACTATAATTTCCTCTATTCCGATTTCATATTTAATAGGGGCTATTAATGATAACAACTTCAAAGTTTCTTCTTTACTTTCTTTTCTAATAGTGAGTGATAACCGTTGATTTAAATCGATTTTCCCTTCTGGTATTATCTTTAAACCATACCAAAATCCAATACTCTGTAATATGTCTGACAATCTTTTATTTGAGAATACCAACTGGTCATTAGCCCAAAGAATTTGATACTTTGCATTAAATTCTTCTATCGCATGTTTGCCCGTAGTTTTATTAATTGATATTTTTTGATTAGGCTCCAATATAACACTTGTTGTTAAATCATTAAAAAGGACTTCCACTTTCCCTGATAATAGAGTTGTTTCCATAGATGTCCGGTTGGGATAATTTTTCAAATCAAATTGGGTTCCTAATACACGGACCTTCATCTCATCAGTCTCTACATAAAAGGGAACCTTAGGATTTTTCGTTACATCAAAATAGCCCTCTCCTTCTAATTTTACAATTCTGGCTTTTTCTGAAAATTTTTCAGGATATATCAATTTACTTTGAGAATTTAGCCAGACTTTTGTTCCATCGGGTAAAGTCACCACTCCCTTACTGTCTCTTCCCATTATCACATTATTGAATACTTGAGATTGTAATTGGGTAGGATTAGTCGAATACTCACCTATCAAAAATCCTCCTAATGAAAATATGGCCAAAAGTACTGATGCAGCAGCAATAGTTTTGAATAAGGACAATTTAAACATAATCTTTTTTCTCTGCTCACAAACTTCAATACTTTCTTTTAAAAGATTATAAGCTTGAGCAGTTTTAGTTTCCTTTTGTTCTGCATTTTCCGAAGCAAGCCAAATTTGTTGTATCTCGCGAAACTTCTTTTTGTTATCATTACTACATTTCAACCATTCAAAAAGTAGATACTTTTCTTGAACAGTAGCAATTTCATTTAGATATTTGATAATAAGATTTTCCATTTTTGATGTTTTTACACTTTATACACAAAACAAACAGTAGTACCCCTACCTCAAGAATGTTTTTTTTGATTTAATTTTCCTTAACGCCTTTTATCCACATATAATTCTTAGCCAGAATTATAGATATGCACGTTCTTTTGTCTATATTTGCAGTATATATTCTAATGTCTAATACTTATACTAAATGAAAAGCAGTCAAAAATCAAGATTAGAATTCTATACTTTTGAAAAAATATTTTATGAATATTATTGTCCATTGGTAAGCTATGCATGTAAATATGTATTCAGGAAGTCTATTGCCGAGGATATTTTACAAGATATCTTTATACAGATATGGCTTAATAGAGGAAAAATCGATTTTGAGACAAGAAGTATTAGCCCCTATTTATATAGAGCTGTCCACAATAGATGCATAAACTATTTACAATCAATAAAGGAAGAACCTCAAGCAGAAGATATTGATGTACTTATTCAGAAAGAAGTTTTTGAAATGCCAGACAATTCACTGTCTGTAAAAGATTTGGAACGGGAACTGCAACAAAGCATCATGTCGTTACCGCCACAATGTAAAAAAGTATTTATCTATAGCAGACATTATAACTTTAAGAATAAAGACATTGCATTTATGCTTGGCATTAGTGAAAAGGCCGTGGAAAAACACATTACGAAAGCGCTGTCCATAATAAGGGAACATTTAATAGACCTAGACTTATTATCTGTTTTTATGGTTATTTGTGGCAAAATAGTGCAATAAGCAGAGTATCGCTTTTCGTTTTTTGCGGTATAATATTTTTAAACCTTGTATATCTTTGGGAACTCCTTACTTTTCGCTTGAGATTTATCCTACTACTTTTTGATACCCCACCATCTTCTATTAAAGTTTTTTAATGATTTCTTTTTTTTAAGTATTAGCTTAGGGCTTGTCTTTTTGTCGAGTCAATACAAAAAACAAGAGGTTGTCTGACACAACCTCTTTTAGTCATTCTATCTTAAACACCGATAAACATCAGTAAACAGTGTAAGACAATGTTAATCAACAGCAGTATAATGTGAAGGATTGTCTGTCTTCCTGTTCGACATACCCTGCTCATGTAATTTCCTGATCTGTTCGAGCTGCAT